>R05__coassemble_134_pt1 | contig 41244 bp, 34 predicted proteins | sample R05__metabat2_high_PE_014 | metagenome-assembled genome bin R05
CGGTTTCCACTGGGCATAGAGCTGGACTTTATCGCCTAATTTTCTGCCGGTCATATCTATCACGGCATTATCCTCTATAAGTATATCCTGATCACCGGGATTTTGTTTTTCGCTCCAGCCTATAAACTTATATCCGGTCTTTTTAAAGGCGCACCTATCGTATTTTTGTCCGGATTCATCAAGCTCGACGATCTGGTTTTCCATCTGTCCGGTTGCGTAAGCATCGTTTTTGTAAAATTCGACCGTATAGTTATTTTTAGATACCCACAATGCATAAAGGCTTGTGTCATCAAGAATGAGCTCGGTGCTGTCGCTTGTATATTTGGGATTTTTGATGATGTTTCCGCTCTGGTCCTTTTTGCACCATCCGAGAAATTCATATCCTTCACGTGTCGGATTTTTTATACTCTCATCAAGGCTGCCAATCAGATTTCCGATTGTGCTGTCGTATTTAGCTTCCTTGGTTGCAAGAGGCTCTGTTTCTTCACCGTAGTTTTTGTAGAATTTTACCTCTACGTTTCTCTTGCTCCATACAGCATAAAGTGAAACCGCACCGGAGCCGTCCGTCTTGTAATCGACTTGACCGTAAATATCCCCATTTCCGTCCGGATTGAGGCTCCAGCCTTTCCATTCGTATTTATTATCTTTTGTATATACTACACCCGCAAGAGATATACTACCGCGGCCGGCATATGTTTTGGTATATACGTCATTATTTCCGAAAAATTCATTATCCCCGTCAATCGTGCAGCCGGATGTAATCATGTCATTATTAAGATAATATGCAGCCGTTGTATAGCTATAGCTGTCATCTCGAATAACAATGACCGTATCACCGTCAACTTTAGGAATGGTTATATATGCATCTTTTTCGGTGTAGGTATATTTAAACTCCGTTGCATACTCATACGGGATTTCAAAGTAAACAGAAACATAGTCTGAACCTCCGCATTTTGACCTCCATCCTGCATACATATAATCTTTGTCGCCATCGGAGTAAATCACGTCACCATATTTTGTTATTTTCCCGTTATTAGTCACCATAGCCGTGGCAGTCTGGGCACTTCCGTGACGGTAATAATCATCATCGTCATATGTTCCTAAATTGCCTTCTGTAGTAGCATAAGCAACAAGATAAATAGTCTTCTGCTTCGTACTCCAGCCCTCTTTATATGTATATGTACCATAACACGGCAGTTTATTCTTATCTATCAGCTTGTTTATATACTTTGTACTCGTCTCGGTATAGCCGGCAAAATCGTAATTTTTCCCGTTAAATGTTTTTCCGTTCGGGCTGTATTCAGAGCTGTACTGCGTGCCCTTAATATAACTGTTTCTTGTAACCACAGCATATTTACCTTCACCGATATCTCTGACACCGGATGATGAAGAAACAGATACCTTGCTGTCCTCTATATCTTTAAGAAGATTATTAGCTTCGCTAAGCTCGCTTCTATCTTCGCTTGTCCATTTAGCGCCGGCGCCGACATCATAGGATTTGCTTTGTCCATTTCCCCACACTACAGTCACTTTATAGCTTCCCTGTGTCCAATGAGCATATACGTCAATGTTGCCTTCAACACTGTCACGGGAGTTGAATTCCGTGGTTTCGTTAATGTACCAGCCTCCGAATGATTTGCCGTTCATGGTGGGATCCTGGGGCATTTTGCCTGAAAGATTTGCGCCGTAGTCAACTGATACCTGCTCATAAAGATTGGTCTTTTCGCTGTCATACCAGAAATTCACAGTGCACTTTGTTGCATCCCACTTGGCGTACAAATTTGTATTCGCTGTAATGGGAGTCGAGAAATCCCACTCTTCTCCGTATGATCTGCCGGTATACCATCCACTGAATATATATCCGTCTCTGGTGGGATTCGTCGGCTCATACGCACGGCTTCCGTAATTGATATTTTCCTCGGTACAATACGGTGCTTCAGTATCGGTTATATTTTCATAGAATTTTACTGTAAACTGTTTTTTGAAGTACAGCTTTAGTACAAGGTCTTTATTCTCCTCAAGTATTCCCGATGTGACCGTACCTGTTGCACCCGGATCATATGCATACCCTAGTTTCGAAGGATTTTTGTCACCATCTGTGACAGCCACTTCAGTGCCTATAACGCCGTGTCGCGAATCGTCCTTTTGCAATGGCCTATCAGGGTACCCGCCGTCATCGCTCATATAGTAATATTCAACCGTGTAATTCTTTTCCCATTTTGCAAAAAGTGTTACATCTTCAATCGTTTTATTTCCTATTTTACCGTTTTCAATGGCACTTACCTTGCTTGTTTCATCAAAGTTCTCATCAAGGTACCACCCGATGAAGGTATAGCCTTCCCTCGAAGGTTCGCTGAAGGTAATTCCGGTTGTTTTGATTGTGTATACATCAGGATTTTCAGCTCCGGCTTTTTCGGCGTCCGTCACATTTTTATAATCAATGCTGTATTCATTAAGCTTCCACTTCGCGATGAACGTAGAATATCTGCTGAGGGCTGTATATTTATCTCCCGCATTTTTAATATCTCCCCCGTTTATCTGCCATCCGTCAAATGAATATCCCGCATCTATAAGATTGCCCTGTGCATCTTTTTCCTGATAAGTCAAGCTGCGAAGTGTAAACTCACTGCCGGATTGAATATCGCATTTTTCACCTGCATATTCTGACATTGCACTACCGTTTATTTCAGGGGTCATGGCAGGCGTAACACCGTTATCTTCAAACCATTTTGTGTTTAAATCATAAGAACCGACATAAAGGTTAAAGATAATAACGGTCTCATCGGTCACGGAATCTATCTTGACCGACTGATTATTCACATTAAATTCATAGTATGATGTGCCTGTTTTATTCTCTCCACCCGAAATTACAACAATGCTGTCTGACTTGAACGGTACATCTGACTGGCAAAGCTTATCTACAGACTCTATACCGGCATCAATGCTGCTCCATGACTTTCCTTTTTCGGGGTATCCTACATAATACTCCTTGAAATTTTCACCTTTGTAAGTTGATAAAACGGTAACCTTGCTTGTATCGCAAGCGCTCCATTTTGCAGTTATTGTCCTGTTATCATTTATAACGACGTCCGTTACGGGTTTTCCTTGTTCATCGTACCAACCGTCAAACTTAAAGCCTTCGGCTGTCGGAGCGCAAAGAAGGATATCTTCGCTGCCGACCTGGCTATATTTTACATGTGTTCCGTAAAGGACATTTTTCTCCTGCAATGATTTAGACCATGAAATCTTATCCGAAGCCGGCTGTTTGTCGGTTCCGTCCGTAAGAACGTAGGTAAGCGTCCATGTAGTCTCTTCAATTTCTACGGATATGTCGCCTGTTATAATTGCCTTGTCTATTGTAAGGACATTTCCGGTCTCTGAAAAACGTACATACTTGTTGCTGGAGACATCATCTATCGTTTCTTCTCCCAAAACGTTTCTTATCGTCAGTTTTTTGTTGAAAGGCGTAAGTATATATTTGTTTTCATCGCCGCCTGAAGAGACGGTTATTTTGTCTCCTTCTTTATAGGCGTATGTCTTTGACGCGTCATCGGTTTTAAATTTAAAATCACTCAAATCAGATGAGGAGTCAGTGTACTTTACGACATAGTCTTTTCCTTCAACCACTTCACCGCTTGGCGTATAACTTGAAGGCTCAATTGCCGCCTCGCTGTCTGCCGGAGAATAAGTGACCTTTGCCGTAAATGTCTGCCCGATTGACCAGTCTCCGTAATGGTCAAGTCCGCTTATTGACTTGAAGAGGAAATCATTTTCTATGTCTTTAAAGTATCTGTGGTATTCCGTTCCTTCCTTTAAAGACCATAATGAAGACCAGCCGGTGAGATTCTTGAGTTCATCGCCTGACACGCCGCCGCTTATGCCGTCTTGAACATTTCCGAAGCGCCAGTATTTTATTTTATCTCCGGATTCAGTCCCGTTTGTGAAGCCCTTTCTGACGGTTGTTTCACTGACGTTCATGTACATGTAGCTGTAGCACTCGTCGGCCGAAAAAACTCCGCCCCCGGCAAATCCGCTTGCACTGTATGCTTCCGAAACATATCCCATTGAATAGCAGGTATTGAAGCTTGCGCCGTTTATTGCGCACCCGACAAATCCTCCGGCACAGCTCTTTGCCGAAAGACCGTCCTGCCACTCATTTTCGCTCTTCAGATATCCTGTATCCGCATAGCATTTTTCAACTTTCGTTCCGTCGGCGCAGCCTATAAATCCTCCGGAGCAGAAGCTTCCGTAGATAAACGGAAAACTTGCCGAGCTCATAGAAATCTCGGTTTTGTTGTCCGTACGCCCCGCAAGGCCTCCTGTATATCCGTTGTCAGTATATGCAATCATTCCGTAGCTGCCGCAATTTCCGGTATCTGTTACGTATACCTGGCAGTCGCTTATCTTGGCATTTTGGGCAATACCTACGATTCCGCCGGCGTAGTCGCAGTAAAATCTTCCGCTTATTTTGGGGTTTGTAAGCCTTATTCCCGAAAGCTTGCCATTAGTAAAGGCCCCGAAAAGTCCGACGCAGTTTAACTGCTCTTCACCGTCTTCAAAAACTGCGCAGTTATTTATGGCGAGTTTATCTATTACGAAATGCCCGTCATTTTCATATGAAGTCAGCTTTGAGTTTATTATCGATGTAAAATAAATCTGACTATTGTCATTTCTTGCAAGGTTCCAATGAATGTCCGCAATCTGCTTCGCCTCTGTGACAATCTCAACCTTTGATGTTTCGCTGTCCAGGTTCTGAAGATGTCTGTTAGACGCAATTCTTGCCGTACCGGTTGAATTTTCTGCGCCGGGAGATTTGTCGTAGTAGAAAAGGCTGTTATATTCATCCTTACCTATGGCTGTGCTTTTCTTAGAGGCATCTTGCTGCGGTGAAAGAATATAGTTATCCTGCTCAGATTCAAGCATCTCCGCCGTAACGCGTATATTTTTACCTGGAGTCAGTCCCTCGCACAAACTTGAAAATCTGTTTTCTTCCTTGCCGAGTTTATCAAGGTACAGTCTCAAAACGGTTTTATTTTCGCTTTGAAGACTGCTGTACTGATATTTAAATCCGAACGATTCAAGGCTCGAGGTGTAAAGAAGATACATGTCGCCTTCTTGTTCGTACTGCTCTTTATTTGAAGAGGAAGCGCTCTTTTCTTTGGTTGAGAAATAAAGCTTTTTACTGTCGATCGCATTCCCGTCATCGTCGAGCTCCTCGACCGTGACCACCATATTCAAACCGACTTTATCGTTTGAGTCTGTATAGTAGCTCTTATATAGCTCCTGCCAGTCTTTAAAGTCGTCATCTCCGATTACCTCATCCTCGTTGTTTGGAAGAGTCACCGTGATATCGGCATAAAGCACTCCGTTGTCATATGCGTTTCCGCTGCCGTCAAAGCCGTAGTCATCGACTATTTTTACCGAAGGTGCCGCCAGTGTCAGCTCTATTGTATTTTCGTAAGGCCAGTCACCGTAATGGTATACGGAAAATTCATTTCCGGATACCGGCTGCATAAAGTAATACTCTTTATCCGAATAGTCAGTGTAAGGAGTTGCCGATGCCGCGGTGCGGTTTTCGAATTTTGTGCCGAAGAATTTTGCCGCGTCATCCTTGGAAAGGCCCGATGCGGAGAAGAAATCTCTCCTCTCCCCGTGGCTGTCGCCTCTGTCGGAGCAGTTTCCGCTCTTCCAGAATCTGTAAGTACTGCCGCTTGTAAATCCGCCGCTTGGTGCAAAGCCCAAAGCTTTATCTTTAAGTTTGTCCTTATTGAAAAGCATCATGGCATAGCATGTATCGGCGTAGCATTGGCTGCCGCTGTTTGTATATCCCGCAAAGCCTCCCGTTTTAAGGGCATCTGCAATATAGCCCATTGAATAGCAGCATGAGGCCTCAACGCTCTCCATACCGCCGGCAAAGCCGCCTGCATAAAGTAAAGCGCGTATTCCGCTGTTTTCATCCCATACCGATGTTTCTATATTTTTGCCGTCTTTTACCGTTATCTTGCCTGTAAGATATCCGGTGTCTGCGTAGCTGCGGCTTATTTTGGTGTCTTTTGCATACCCTGCAAAGCCGCCTGCAAAGCCGTCCGCTGCAGTTGAATCTATACGCGGCCAGCTGGCTGAACTGTCTTCAATTTCGCTGCTTTCAACAAAACCGGCAAGTCCACCGGCATATTTGCCCGTGGTTGAAATTTTGTAATCTCCGTAGCTTTTCGCATCATCGCTCAGCTGTACATATACCTGGCATCCGCTTATCTTAACGTTCTTTGCCCAGCCTATAAGTCCGCCGGTATAAACTGCGTCGGTGTTGCCTATGAGTGCATTGACTATACGCACATTTTTAAATTCCGTAGAACTTGCTCCGCCGAAAAGTCCCGAGCAATACGCGCGTGCGGTGGTTCCTTCCTGCTCGATTTGAGCTTCCGCTTTGCCTATAATAAGATTGCTTATTGTTCCGTAGCGGCTGCCGCTTTCACTGCCGGCGGATGTGAGAGTATTTGAGTATGAGCATATATCCGCATTAACGATCGGATTGAATGTAAGTTTTGTGCTTACACCCGTATCTTTCCAGTTGACGGCTTCATCCCAGTCAATGTCTCCTGACTGGATTGCATTCCAGGCAGATCCGGACGAAATTTCACCAAGTGACACACCGGATGTCTTTTTGTCGAGATTCTGGAGATGTCTTGCGTTTGAAACAAAAACCCTGTCTGTTTCTTTTCCGCTGCTCATTTCATAGCTGACGGAATCGAAAAGAGTATTTGTTATAACGCTTGCCTTTGTGGATAAAAAGCCGTACTCATTTGAATATTTCTGATCCTTTACAGAAGCAAGAACGGTTATTTTTATATCCGCTCCGGGATTAATGCCGGATTCGAAGTCCTTGAAGCGGCAGTTTTCCAGAAGGCTGTCCAGAAGAACTTCCGTCTCAAGATATGTTTTACCCGAGTCAAACTTTACACTGCCAAGATCCTCACCGTTAAGGAACGTGTTTACCGTGTACGGTTTACCGACGGCTTTCCCGTCGAGATCCAATTCCTGAAATGTTACGGTAAAACTGTAAGATTCCTTGAGAGCTTTGTTGAATCCCTCAAGTCTTTTTAAATTCGTGATGTCAGATAATTTAAATTCGGAAATATTTATTACAAGACGTAATTTTTCATCGCGGACAACAGTCTTTCCGTCCGGCTGGATGTTTTCGTTGTCGTATACGGTAAGCTTAAGTGGCAGGTAGCTTATGTTCTTTCTTTCATCGATGTCGGATGCGCTGTAACGTCCGACATAGTCATTTTTGCGAGCGTTTTCGCTGCCGCTGTAATCGTCCGCATTATCTTTTCCAAGCTCGGTTTTTTCGGAGTAAAGTACCTCCGTCACGGTGGCGGTATTGAAATTTACTTTTACGACATAGTTGTTTGCCCCGACCGTACTCTCGATTGCACCGGGCTGAATAATAAGCTCAAGCCCGGAAGAGTCCTTTATGTACCACTCTCCGCCTTCTGAGGAAGTATCTTTTTTGAATTCATCCGTCTTCCCCGAGGCGTCCATTGCGGTAAGTCCGTTCTGGGCAGCGAGAAAAATCTGCCTTGCACAGTCATTAAGCTCTTTATATTTAAGATTTTTTCTTATGCTTATAACCGAGGGAACGGCAACTGCAAACAGCACCGCCAGAATGGCAAGCGTAAGCAATACCTCCGACAGTGAAAATCCCTTTGTTTTTCTAATTTTTGTAAACAGATTATTTTTCATGTAATGTCCGTATCTCATGGCAGCGAGATGTAATATCCCTGCCTTATTTTGTAATTATGATAAATGCGTAAATTAACTCAAAACTAATATACTATCCAAAATACAAATTTTCAATATTTTTCTATCTATAATATATTATATCTTATGAATTTTCCGCTTGATTATCCTTCGTGAAATTGACTGTCTGAAAAATCAATGCTTTTTTATATAAATAACCCGCATGTCAAATCTAAACATGCGGGGGCGGCAATATAAGCTTAGGATCAGCGCTTTTTTTGCTTTTATTTTAATTTTATGTAAATTTTATTATGTTTATTATTTTATGTATACTTCATTTTAAAATTTCGATTCCGTATATAGTGTCTATTCCTATTTTCTTCCCGCCTTCCATGATAATTTCCGACTTGAAGCCGTCTATTTTCAATACCTTTCCCGTTATATCTAAATACGCTCCCCCGTCTTTTTTCCCGTCGGGAACAAAATATGTTATGTTAACTTTGATTCCGTCTTTCAGGTGCTCCTTTATATACCTTAATTTTTCATCCAGCTCCGCAATGAAGTCGTCTTCCAGAAATGCTCTGCTGTCCGTCAGTCTTGCGGTCTCCTCCACAGCATCTTCATATCCGGCAAGCGCGGCAAAAGGAGCAAACTGCGCCGCTCTGTCTCCTGATCTCATCCTCGCTCTTTTATCCGACACATGGTGCGGAAGGTCTATTATGTCATTATAGTCATCCATTACGCCTTGTGTCCCCCTATCTGGCCGTTTCTTTCCATGGTCGTAGCGCCCTCTTCAAGGTTATATGCCTTAAGTATTGCGTTCTTGCCGTATTTTCTTTGGATGTCCAGCATGGCCTTCTGGCGTCTTTTTTCCTTTTCAAGCGCTTCGCTCTCGGCTGTTTTTTCACTCTCATCGGTAAATAAATCCATCTGCTCATATGTTTCGATGGCGTCTTTTTCGTAAATTACATGGTTTGCAACCACGTACATGCGCCTTATAAGAAGGTCCGGATTTACAATCCTGTCAAAAAGCTCCATTACCGCATCGACTGTAATCTTCGTGGATGCGGTTTTTCTGCCGAGGTTTATGGAGCCGTGCGCTTTTTTCGGTGAAAGGCGTCCGTAATAATCCTCCTCGGTTTCTCCCTTGTACTCTCCGCTTTTGAGGTTGTCTACATCGTATCCTACGGTCAGGACCATCTGGTCTGTGACGAGCCCTTTTTCGACCAGGCTCAGCACCAGAAGCTCCGTCATTTCCCGGACAACAAGCTTAGCTTTTGAAAATTCGTACGGACACTTCAGCACCTGGCCCGAACTTACGGAATTGTTTTCCGGCTTATATGCCTTTATGTCTTTTATCTCACAGCTTTCGTACCCCCAGGCATGGTCTATGAGAAGCTCCGCATTCACACCGAAAAGGCGGTAAAGAAGATCCTCGTCATAATGGGATTTTCTTGCGACGTCTCCCATGGTATACATATGGTTGCTCTCCAGTTTTCTTGCGTAGCCTTTTCCGACTCTCCAAAAATCCGTAATGGGTTTATGGTTCCACAATGTGCGCCTGTATGACATCTCATCAAGCTCCGCTATCCTGACTCCGTCTTCATCCGGCGGCATTTTCTTTGCAACTATATCCATTGCTATTTTTGCAAGGTACAAATTTGTTCCGACTCCGGCCGTAGCCGTGATTCCGGTCTTTTTTAAAACATCCTTAATCATTTTCATGGCAAGCTCTCTGCCTGTCATGTTATATGTTTTGAGATACATCGTTGCGTCTATGAAGACCTCATCTATGCTGTATACATGTATATCCTCCGGTGCAATATATTTAAGATACACATCATAGACTTTTGTGCTCACCTCAACATATTTCGCCATACGCGGAGGTGCCACGATATAGTCAAGCTTGAGGCACGGTGACTGGAATATTTCGTTTGCGTCATAAGACGAAACGGTAAGCTTCCTACCCGGTGCAAGCCGGGCACGGTCGGCATTTATCTTATCAACCTTTTGTATAACCTCATAAAGCCTTGCGCGCCCCGGAATGCCGTAGGCTTTGAGCGAAGGGGACACCGCAAGGCAAATGGTTTTTTCGGTTCTGGATTCGTCCGCAACAACAAGATTTGTGGTAAGCGGATCCAGGCCGCGCGAAACACACTCGACCGATGCATAAAAAGACTTGAGGTCTATTGCTATATATGTTTTTGAATTTGAAGGGATTTCTTTCATATATTTTTTCCGTTTGCTTCATTGAACATATGTTTAAGATAGCATTAAGTGCATATAAAAGCAACAGCAAAGTGAAATTTTCATTTCTCTGCGCTGCTGCTTTTTATTGTGTGCTTTGCATTATATATTGTATGCCGCTCGTCTGATATGAAAGGATGCCGGTGAATCTTGTGTTTTCGGTCTTGAAGGCCGCATTTGAGACAACATGCAATGTATCTATTTCACCTTCATATGCCTCTTTGAGAAACTCCGTTTCAAATAAAGCCGCGCCCCACGGTATATGGTAATCCGAGCTCACGATTGCAGCCGAAGATACACCGGGATATCCGCTTTTGAGGATTTTGCAGGAGTATATGGCATTTTCGGCCGTTGAAAGCGATTTGTCTTCTACTATGAGCCTTTCTTTATCTATGCCTTTTTCCTCAAGCCACGCTCCCATGACGCCGGCCTCGGTCGCGTCTTGGTTGTCGATTGCCGTAGCGCCGCCCGTACAAAGTATGTAGGCATTTGGATATTTATCCGCGCATTTAAGCGCCGTTTCAAGTCTTCCTTCGAGCTCTTCTTTCATGGTGCCGTCGGCATTGAGTTCGAATCCGAGCACAATTATGCAGAGGCTTTTGTCATCCGGAAGACCGTCAGGCAGGCAGCCGTCATTTATAGCCATTTCATTATTGGCATAATCCCAGTATGAAACTATATCCCGGCAAAGCTCCGCCACGGCTTCATCTGCAGCGGCAAGCTCATCAAGAAGGCTCACGACATTTTTGTCATTTATGCTGCCGCTTTTTCCGTAAGCTTTTATAACCTCAAAAAAGATATCGTCCGCTAATTTAACGTCCGGTGATGCATCCGCCGGCAGGTCCAGGTCCGGCGCGTCCTTTTTGCAGGCGCAAAGCGAAAGGGCAAGGAGCAAAGTAAGGATAAAAGATTTTGCTTTTTTTATTTTTTGCTTATTAATTTTCACTATGTAACAATAAAAGACTCTCCTAAAAAACACGGTCGTTCGTGCAAATTATTAACGCTTCTCGTAATTATCCGTCAAAAATCAGCTCAGGTATTTTTCTATGAATTTACCTATTTTTTCCTCATAACGGTCTTTTTCGAGATAATAACTTTCCATGTGAATTGCGTCATCTACAAAAAGACAGTCCTTGTCCGTGCGGCAATTTACATAGTTTTCAAGCCCCATTCTGAAAGGAACCGTTGAATCTTTCACCCCGTGCACAAAAAGTATGGGGACTTTTGCGCCTCTCAGGTGCGGGCGTACGTCCGTGTCCTTAAGGTCATATCCCGCCTTTTTAAGATTAATCTTACGGATAAACTCATAAAATCTCCCGAGTTTAATCTTCAAAAGATCGTTGCCACCCGTGAAGCCGCAGTCATCTATTATAAATTTTACATTCCCGGGAACGGTATCCGACATGTCAAGCGCCGCAGCTCCTCCGAGGGAAAAGCCGTGGATTATGATTTTTATATCATTTCCGAATTTTTCCTTGAGAAAATCTATCCAGTCAAGGCAGGCCTTGCTCTCGAAATATCCGTATCCTACGTAGTCCCCGCAGCTGTTTCCGGCAGCGGGATTATCCGGGCAGAATATATCTATTCCTCTCTTTTTGTAAAATTCTCTCCAGACGCCGGCTGTTTCGAGATGATTTGACCTGTAACCGTGAACTATAAAAGCAATTTTCCCGGAAGGCTTTCTGCCTGCGCTGTAGTAATATCCCTTAAGCCCCGAAAGGTCAAACTCTTCGCATTTTTCCTTTCTGAGCTTCTTTTTGGCTCCGTCACGCCACTTATAGTACATGACATCGTGTTTTCTCTTGTCTAAAAATACGGACGCTATTCCTCCGTCGCGTGAAAAAATATAATCGTATAAAATCATTTTACAGGTAATACCGCTCCTACGGTTGCAGCAAGAGTGCATACAGCGACAACTATCTGCCAGGGCAAAGTGCCGAATCTTCCCAGAAGTTTGCTCTCACCCACTCTTTTTCTTGAAAGGTTATATGCAACAATAATGCCAAGTCCCGTCACAACCTGGATTATGCTTGCAAATCTTGTAAAGCCGACAAAGCTTGAAAGTCCGAAAAATGCGAGGCAAAGAGGAGGCAGTGACGCCGCCAGCCAGGAAAGACGGACACCCCACTTTGTCTGTTCGTTTATTATATCTCTTAAGTTGAGTGTATTTGCCCAAAACGATGTGGCAAGGGCCAGAAGCGTAAAAATATATCCCACTATGCTTACCCAGCCGCCAAGGGACTTTGCCAGGTCAACAAGCGCCCCGTCTTCGGTTATATTTTCACCTGCGCCTATAATGGTTGCCACAGTAATCAGCAGTATAAGTCCCGCATTTAAAGCTAAACCCAGAATTATCGACGATCTTATTTTCCAGGCATCTCCGTCAAGTCCTTTGACAACCTGCGGTGTGCTCATAACGGCTGAAAGCGAAAATGAAACCATACCGAAAAGCGCAAGAGCGTTGTTGAATCCTTTAAACCCGGAAGGGAACGGATGCACCGTACCCATAAGCGATGCCGCCAAAAGTATTCCGACAACAGCTACCATAGACCCGACAGCTATTTTTTCGCATATTCCGACAAGCTTCATTCCTGCAAATACGACTCCGGCCCCCAAGACGTAGAAAAGCAGCATTCCCGCCCAGTCCGGCCAGTTGAACCATGACCTGAAAACCGCTGCCGCGCCGGTTAAAAACGCCGATACATTTACAAGCACGCTCAAGCCGAGAAGTCCGAACGCAATCCATGTCAGATACTTTTTTACCGGTCCCGAGAAGAGTTCATTGTCAAAGCATGCGACAAACTGCGCACCGCCGTTATTGAGCGATAGCTCCGCTATGAGAAGATGCAGAAGAATATTCGCGAGGAAACACACAAAAATAATAATCAGGATCTCCCTCAATGAATTGTGGCTGGCAAGATACGGAACCGCAAGGATTCCGGCACCTACGCCGTGTCCCACTATGATTGAGGACGCCTCAAAAAACGTAAGTTTTGCTTCGGATTTCACCTTTAAAACCTCCGCCGAAATAATTTTGTACTTTAAGTATATCAGCCGATGGGCCCAAAAGCAAAGAAAACAGGATTATATGGCGGGAATGATGCTGCATCGAATATATTTTCTATGAAAACCACAAGCAATTGTGATATCATGAAAAAAAGGGAGGGAATGCCGTGAAAAAAATTATAAAGATTTTTCTTATTGTAGTTTTAGCAATAATCCTAGCAGCCGCTCTTTTATTGGGTTATCTTACGCTGACCGAGTATAATCCCGACAAGGTTACTCCTTTAACCATTGAGGGGAGCGGTGTAAAAGCTCCGCCTTCAAAAGGTGAGGAAATAACCATACTCACATGGAATACGGGCTATGCCGCGCTCGGAAAAGATGCCGACTTCATCATGGACGGCGGCGGAAACGCCCCTGTCGCATCAAAAGATCTTGTTTTAACAAACATCGAAGGAATCAAAAACACTATAGCCGAGGTTGACCCGGATATAATCATGCTTCAGGAAGTAGATCAAAAATCCAGCCGCTCTTATAAAATCAATCAGATACCCTACTATGAAATGTCAAATTACACTTTCGCATTAAACTATAAATGCGATTTTGTGCCTTTCCCCTGGCCTCCGATTGCCAAGGTGCAGTCCGGTGTATTGACAACCACAGACTATGAGATTTCGAGTGCCGACAGAGTTTCTCTTCCGTGTCCGTTCTCATGGCCGCTCAAGATTGCGAACTTAAAAAGGTGTTTAAATGTATCCCGCATTCCGACAAGTGAGGGAAATGAGCTTGTAATAGTAAATTTCCACCTGGAAGCATACGACAGCGGTGAAGGCAAGATTGCACAGACGAAAGAACTCGTTGCTTTAATAACCGAGGAGTACGAAAAAGGAAACTATGTAATTGCCGGCGGTGACTTCAACCAGACATTCCCGGGTTCTCTTGACGTTTATCCAAACACGCACGAAGACCTCTGGGCCGTCGGGCTTTTGGAGGAAAGCGCCCTCCCTCAGGGCTGGAGCATGGTATACGACATATCCTATCCCACTTGCCGCCTTTTAAATCAGCCGTATGATCCTTCGGATACTGAAAACACACAGTACTATGTGATAGACGGATTTATCTACTCTCCCAATGTCCAGATAAGGGACGTAGAGACCATCAATAAGGACTTTGAGTATTCAGATCACAATCCGATAAGGCTTGTCATAGAGCTCAAATAATTGACGTCCTTTTACCCTGTTAAATACCCACCGCTCAACTTTACACCAAAGCTGAAGCGGTGGGTTTTATCATTATACGTTTATATGCCTTCTTGTCAGGCTGCAGTCGCAAAAGCAGCCAGAAATGCAAAGGCAACAATGCTGATAAGTGTGTAAAACGAAATTGCGGATGCGCAAAATTCCTTGTCCTCTTCATCCTTTTCATAAAGCGGAAGAATAAACGGCGGCGGCAAAATAAACATCAGCACCGCGGACTGAATTGCAATCTTCGTATCTAGGTTTCCTCCGACAAGCTTGAAAAGCCCTACAATTATCAGCGCCGCAGCAGCTGAGAGCGCAGCTCTGAGTGCGGATACCTTCAGAACTTTTGACCAATTGACTGACTTGAAATTCATTCTGTACCCGACCACGACAAGGATCACCGCGCTTGTAGGCGCTGATATGAAGCTGCATACGTTATCTATGAGTTCGCCGCAATTTGTTGCTGCTATTTTTGCTCCGATTCCGCTCACGCCAAGCAGCACGCCGAGTAATATCGCAATAAGGACCGGTGTCTTAAATATGCCGATAAGAGAATCTGTGAATTTTTGTTTTCCTCCGTTGGCAGCTTTAAGCATGGCTATATATATTGTAAATATCGCAAAATCATGCCCTATATCCAGCATGGCAAACGATGTAATATTATCATCAAGCAGCGATGCAAGAGCAAATCCGAGCATTCCCGCTTCATAGCCGGAAATCAAAAAAGGCAAAACCGCTGCATCTTTTTTTGTTTTTTTACAAATCATTTTTCCCGCTGCCAAAGTAAGTCCGACAGCTAAGAACATAATGAGAGGCATAATCGCTTCATTAGACGTCAGACTTGTTTTGTAGAAATTGGAAAACAAAACGACCGGAAGCGTCACATTCATTACAAGCGACTGGAGCCCGTCGATGCCTTCGGCGCTTATCATGTTCCGAAGTCGAAGTACCACACCTACCAGAAGTGTTGCTATTACAGGTACTATTGCATTGAGCAGGTTCATAACTTTATCCCTCCCCCGGGATTATATTTCGCTGCAGCGCTGAGTTTTTCTTTTTTGTACTTGCTTTTGGATTCACAACGAGTATATACCGATGTTTTATTCATATCAATTTATAAAAAAATCACGCAGGATTTTTCCCGCGTGATTTTTACCTTGTAAAAGCTTTTTCTTACTGATTGTAAGGGATGTACAGGTAGTTTCCTGCATAGATAAGGTCAGGATTTGAGATCCCGTTGATCTGGCAAAGGGTTGATACGGTTGTGCCAAATCTCTGTGCCAAAACGCTGAGGCAATCGCCCTTCTGAATCTGGTATCTCCAGCAAGGTCCTGAGTAGTAACCGCCGCTGATGCTGACAAGATCGCTTTCATTAATGATTTCTGCCATTTTAATATTCTCCTTTTATAAAAGTTTTATCAAATTTCAAAAGACTTTCTTTGTCCTTTCACTTGTATATACGCTCTATTGACATATATCGTTACAATTCAGCCGAAAAATTATTATTTATCAAAGTAAATTCTACCCTCGAACAGTCTTTTTTACCGCGTTCACGGCAATATTTTTCATTCCGTTCAATGCAATATTCCTGACAGATGAGTCTGCCGTACAATAGTTGACGAATTCACTGTTTGTCCTCTTGATCGTGATTGCGTCAAAAAGGCATCTTGTAGTGCAAATACCGCAGCCTATACATCTGTTCGGATCCACATACGCCGCTCCGCATGATAGGCATGTATGCTCATCAGCACCTGAAACCGGTATTATTGTTTGATTTCTGTCAAGTGCCTTGAATTTCCGCATATTTCTTGCGATATCCTGGCTGTGGCCGGGGTGAAGCGATCTGTGAATGCTCTCTGCTGCGGACCTTCCGTCCTCCACCAAAGCCGGTGAAGAGCTTGAAGATGTTCCGAACATATCAGGATAAAGCGCATCATAGTCATTTTTGTTCAGTTCTTGTGCCGGTGAGAAAACTACGCCTGTTTTTATGAGGATATCTTTTTCCGCGCTGCTGCACGAAACCGAATCGGCAAAAACAGTAACGGGATATCCGGACACAGCAAGAAAGTATGCGCAGCTTAAGCTGTCATAACCGCCGCCTGTGACGGCAACTTTTTGCTCATAATCCTTATCCTCGCCCTTGCGTCTGCATTTTTGCGGTATAAGCTCGTCAATATATTTTTCCTGCATATGTGAAAGTTCGCTTATTACAGCAGAAATTTCCATTGAGTAATCAAGAGTTTTCCTCATGCATACCTTTTCGCAATTATGCATGCATGAAGATTCACAAAGTGACGGAAAAGGATTGTCCATCCTGAGAAGCTTCAACGCATCAAGGTACCTTCCCTGCTTATATAATTCCAGTACGCCTTGTACGGATACATGCGCCGGGCATGCCGCTTTGCACGGAGATGTGCCGCATTCGTAGCAGTTAAGCTGATTTCTTTCCCTGTAATCCTCATGCCAGTTGCTTTTTCCCCATGTAATACTTTCTGAGGCAAGCTTTTCATTGTCATATGTGTAAGGTCCTTCTTTTGTATGAAGCTTCCGGCCGAGTCTGACCGCGCCGGCAGGGCATACCTCAACGCATTTTCCGCAGGCTGCGCATTTTTTTGTATCAACGAAAGCCCTGTATGCGGACGCTGACAGATTCTGGTTGTTGAAAAGCTGCGAGCATCTGAGTGCAAAGCAGTTTCCGACGGAGCAATTGCAAATTGCAAAAATTTCATTTCCGCCATCACCGTTGGTAATCTGGTGCATAAAACCGTTGTCTTCCGACCGCTTCAGCAAAGCGATTATTTCTTCATATGAAGACTTTTCCGCTCTGCCCGTTTCCACCATATAATCGGCATAATCGCCCAGAAGAATGCATCCCTTGTCCGGAAGTTCACCGCATCCTTCGCCGCGCATTATCATGGCCTTTCTGCAGCAGCAGTCGGTCACAGCCAGCTGATTTTTATATTTATCGAGCCAGAAAGAAAGGTATTCAATGTCTACCGCTTCGCTTTTGTGAGGTATGGATTTTTCAACCGGTATTGCGTGAAATCCAAGACCTGCACCGCCGGGAGGTACCATTCCAGAAATAAGCTCCAAAGGCATTTTTGACATTTGATAAAAGAATTCCGCTACTTCCGGATGTTTTTCTGCGAGTTCCTTATTCAAAACGAGATTTTCACAGCTCCCTACGACAAAGACGGGAACAACATACTGCTTTTCGTGCCTCTCGTTGTGGTAGTTAAATTCAACCAGACCCATTTGCGTCAGCTCGTCAAGAACTCTGCGGACATTCTCCTCGTCAAGGCCTGTTTTCCCGATAATTTCTTCAAATGTTGCAGGTTTCCTTTTTCCGAGTTTAAGCATAAATGCCGCCTGATCATCTGTAAGAAGTTTGTCAAGCATCCAGTATTCGGGGCGCGACTCATCCATTTTCACAAGTCCGTATTTTGCATCCATGCAATCGGTAAGCATTCTGGCAAGGTTCACTATATTTTTTCTAAGCTTAGCCATTTAAATTCATGCAATCCTTTCGTTGATTTTGGTTCATGATGTCATACAATTTCAAAATTAGCCTTAAAGCAATTGCTCTTTAGCATGCATTTTGCGCAGTTTTCGCAAACGGGAAATTCAGATGGGCTGATTTCGTATTTTTTCATATTCTTATTGCAGCGCATCGAGATTATAAATTTCTCGGCATATTCATAGTCATCGTCATCGGCTGTAAGCAGGTAATTCTCCATCGCATCGGCAGCATCCTCTCTTAAATGTGCCGCCGCATAGATTTTGGCAAGCATATAATCAAGGCCCTTTATTTCTGCCGGGAATGAACCTTTCGGGAAAAATCTCCGGGCGAAGTTTTCGTTTTCGTAGTACCAGAAATCATCAAGAAATTCTCTGTAGGTAAGTGCGAACTCCTTTATCTCTTTTTTATTTAGAAGAGGCAGTTTTCTGGCAGCTTTAAGCTTTTCGCCGCAGCATAAAAAGCCTGCCAGTTCCTCGCCCTCATCGTAAGAAAAGTCAATTCCGCTAAGCCCCGGAATGTAACAGAAATACGAGGGAAAGCCGTAATACGAGCAGTCGCGTATATATAGTTTTTTATCAAGAGAAGAAATAACACTAAGATAATAAGAAAGGTCGTCCTCGTTTGATTTTGAAACAGTATGGGAAAATCCTTTAAATTCCCAGCTTGGATTCTTTCCTCTTATCTCATTTGGATAAATATTACCGCCCCAGCTGCAAAGCTGCAGCTGATATTTCCAGAATGCATCATCTTCTTCCGTGTCATGTGCTTCATGAAATTCGGCATCGTTTATATTGTCGACACCCTGAAATATCTCGGTCACGCATCTTTCAAGCGCAGTAATCGGGCTGGGATCTGCGCCGAGATGAAAAAGGCTTCTTTCATCTTCAATCTCCATATATATTCCTATAACCGGAAGTCCCATGCCGAGCGAGCAGTCCCTTATTTCATACTTTATTCCCTTAGCCTTGAGCTTTGTAAGTTTTTCAAGGATTTCCGTATCGTCAAACCACGAATCCGGAACAGCCGGAGGACAAAGCTTTTCAAGCATTATCTTCTTTTGAGCATAGCGCTCGAATATTTCACTCACGCCCTGGATGACGGCCTCAATTTTACTGTTGCCGGCGCACATACCGTTTGAAGTCGTAAGAGTCAACAGCATATCTATCGGAACAAGTATCTTTTCATCCCCTGAGTAAGTAAAAAAGGGCACAAGTGTCATTTCATCATAAAGGGAGAGAACTGTCTTTGAGGCCTTTTCGTTTTCGCCGAAATTGTCACGGAAGAAATCTTTTATCTCATTTTCGAACTCTGCCGTCTTAACCTTTACTGCGTCCGACATTTTGTCCGATGGCACGCCTGTCAGTATACCGCACTGATATCTCTCCATAAATTCGGCATATCCCGAGGCAAGCGAATACTCTTTTGTCATACCTTTGCCGTTTGTCCCGATTCTCAGCTTATCAAGCCCTTCATTTGCAATATACACATTGCATGAATATACGTCTGCATCGGCATTATAAAAAAGCTCCTCGGATGTCTTTATGCCTTTTGATGCAAGGATATCCTTTATATTCCGGACCGTTTCTTCGGGCGGACATGCTTTATAGGGTTTTTCTCTTTTAAGCACAGACATTATTCTTTTGAAAACTCCTCAAGTGTATTTCCTGCCAGGCGGTAATTTGTCCAGCCGTCAAGCGGCACAGCTCCGATTGAAAGATAAAAATCAATGCTGGGTTTATTCCAGTCAAGGCAGGACCACTCAAGCCTTCCGCATCCCCGGTCACAGGCTATTTTTGCAAGAGTTTTTATAAGGCCCTTCCCGTAACCTTTCCCGCGGAACTCAGGCTTAACATATAAATCTTCAAGATGGATTCCGCCCTTTCCGAGGAAAGTCGAAAAATTGCCGCAAAAAACAGCAAAGCCCGTCTCCACGCCATTTTCCAGAGCAAAAATAACCTCCGCTCTTTTCTTGTCGAATATCTCATTTACAAGTGTATCACAATCCGCTGTAACTTCATCCGCAAGATTTTCATACTTCGCAAGTTCCTTTATAAAACTGAGAATAAGAGCCGCGTCATCACGTGAGGCAAATCTGTAGTCCATATTTTTTCCTTTACTTGTAATTTGGTTCTATTTTAATAAAATATGCTTTTTATCATATTTTTTCTTGATAAAATGTGTAAATTTGCATATTTTTTCTTGATAAAATATGCATTAGTGCAGTATATTAACGGCAGAGGTGAAGGTATTAATGGAACGAACTATTACGCAAAAGTTTGAAAGCTGGAAAAATTCCGGGGTAAAAAAACCTCTTGTCGTCATCGGTGCCAGGCAGGTCGGCAAGACATACATAATAAGGGCCTTTGGTGAAGAAAACTATAAAAGCACTCTTGAAATTAACTTCCAGGACAATATAAGTGCAAGAAATTTCTTTTCCGTCAGCAGAAGCTCCGATGAAATTGCGGATTACCTCAAACTTAATTACTCGACTTTTTCTTTTTCAAAAGACAATCTTATATTCTTTGACGAAGTACAGCTTTGTCCCGAGCTGATTACCTCGCTGAAATTCCTCCCGGAAAAATTAAGCTGCGACTTTATCTGTTCCGGCAGTATGCTTGGTGTACGGATGCATAAAATGTCATCCTGGCCGGTAGGCTATGTGGAAATACTCACCCTTAATCCGATGACATTTCCGGAATTTATTTTAGCATGCGGAATCGAAAAAAAATATATTGATCGAATAAAAAATTGTATTTCGACGTTTGAAAATGTACCCGATGCAATTCACGATAAATTTAATGCGCTTTTTACAGATTACATGATTTGCGGTGGATTGCCCGAGGCAGTCGAAGCTTATATTAACGGCGGAATTGCTGATGCGGTAAAAGTCAACCGGAGACTTGCAAACGACTACAGAATGGATATCGCCCATTATGCCGAGTCCTCAACAAAAATCAAGGCTGAGGAATGCTTTGATGCCATACCTCTCCAGCTTGCCAAAGACAACAAAAAATTCCAATATTCGCTGGTAAAGCGCGGTGGGAACGCCAGGCATTATGAAGAAAGTTTGAGCTGGCTTGAAAATGCCGGTCTGATTATTAAAACATACCGCCTTTCCGGCATTGAAAAACCCCTTGATACAAAAAAAGAGCCCGGGATTTTCAAGGTATATATGTTTGACTCCGGAATTTTGGTTTCAATGTTTTCCGACGGCGACATATATGGTTTTTTATCCGATACACTCGGTACATATAAAGGGCTGCTTTACGAAAACGTATTTGCAACTATCTTAAACTGCTGCGGCATCAAATCATATTATTATGAACCGAACACCTCATCCGAAATAGATTTCGTTGTGAACTTCAACGGACAAATCACTCCTATCGAGGTTAAGAGCGGGATGCGCACAAAATCAAAAAGCTTTGATAACTTTATAAAAAACCATTCCAGCAAACATGCCTTGAGATTCTCACGCAAAAATATCGGGATAAGCAATGACGGCATCACAATGTATTTGCCGGTATATACAGCACCGTTTATTTTCGAGAGCACATGTGATTTCAATTGACGCACATAAGGCCGATTACTAAATATTTTAAAATCCGTCCGGAGTCTCCGGGCGGATTTTTGGATTTGTTTGTATGTCAGCCGTATATTTCCTCTTCCACGACACATTCGGATTTAAGCTCTCCGACGAGGCTTTGAAGTGCATCGACGACATGAGGCCTTATATCTCCTCCGATAAGCACGAGCATAAGATTATCTCCGGTTTTAAGCTCTCCTTCATTAAGCCATGCGTAAACGTAGAAAATTCCGGGAAGACTTTTTGCCCTGCTTACGGCGTCTTCAACTTTTTTTGCGTCATAGGAAAATCTCATCCCCACAACTTCCATACCGGTTGATGCGCCTTCTCGGACGACTGCTTTCGGTGTCTTTCTTACAACTCCGTTATGAAAAAGATACATCCCGCAGCCATCTGCACTTATATCGTTTTTTGCCTCTTTAAGCAAGAGATCAAGTGATGGCATCTCCATTTATTTCACCTTCTCGGCACAGTCTGCGGAGCCTTCGGATGCAAGCATGTCAAGCCCGTGTAAAACGGCTCCCAGTATTCCTTCAAGATTTTCTTTTGCAGCCTTCGGGCTTCCCGGCAGATTTATTATCAGCGATCTGCCCCTTATGCCGGCGCAAGACCGTGACAGGCATGCTCTCGGCGTAATTTGAAGAGAGTAGTATCTCATGGCCTCCGGTATACCCGGAGTCGATCTTTCAATAACAGACATTGTCGCCTCAGGTGTTACATCCCGGGGTGAAAATCCCGTGCCGCCGGTAGTTAATATGAGCGGTATTTTCTTTTCATCCGAGCAGAGTTTTATTTCCGATGCTATCTTGTCAAATTCATCGGGGATGATGTTCGTATACACGACTTCCATCCCGGCACTGTCAAGCATTTCACATATCACAGGTCCGGATTTATCTTCTCTTTCGCCTCTCGAGCCTTTGTCGGAGACTGTTATAACTGCTGCCGTATAAGCCATTGCATTTCAGATCCTTTCGTAATCTCCGTGCACGCCGCCGGATTTTTTCATAAGTTTTATATCGGATATAACTATATCCCTTTGAACCGCCTTGCACATGTCGTATACCGTAAGCGCGGCAGCCGAAACAGCGGTCAGTGACTCCATTTCTACGCCTGTGCGTCCTCCGCAATTTACGGACGCCTCTATGTCAACGCTTAAATCTTCTTCGTTAAGCGTAAGGTGCATGTCGATTCCGTCTATAATAACCGGATGGCACATCGGAATAATATCGGGAGTTTTCTTTGCGGCCATGATTCCGGCAACCTGGGCAACCGTCAGTACATCTCCCTTTTTCATTCCTCCGCTTTTAACAAGTCCGAATGTCTCCTCATTTAAAAATACTCTTCCGCTTGCTACGGCTTTTCTGCCCGTAACATCTTTTTCGGAGACATCAACCATCCTGGCCTTGCCTTCTTCATTAAAGTGAGTAAAGTCCATATTTTTCAGCCTCCGATTTCATTCATATTGCGCTCAGCCTTTGAGCGGTTTATATAGTCAAGCTGTCCGTGCCACTCGGGCTTTGCATATATAGCTTTCTTGAATACCTCTTTCATCTCATCGTATGAAAGGCCCTTTACCGGAAATTCAACGGATGAATGAAGACACGGCTTGAGCTTCCCGTCTGATGTCAGCCGTATTCTGTTGCACTCACGGCAAAAATGCGCCGAAACCGGGCTTATAAGCCCTATATTTCCAAGAGCATCCGGAAGAGTGTAAAGTTTTGCAACCGAGCCGTCTTTTTCAAGCGGTATAAGCTGCGGGAGTTTTTCAGTTACCACTGTATAGGGTATAAATGCCTCAGCGCCGAAATCTCCCGAATCGTACATCGGCATCATCTCGATAAATCTCATATCAAGAGGGTACTTAAGCGTAAGTGATGCAAGATCTTCTATCTCGTCGTCGTTAAATCCGCCTATAAGCACGGCATTGAGCTTAATCTTATCAAAGCCTGAATTGAGTGCGGCATCAATGCCGGATAGCGCATCTTCAAGTTTTCCGTTTCTCGTTATATATGCAAATTTATCCGGATTTAGTGTGTCAAGGCTTATATTCAGTCTTGATACGCCGGCTTGCCTCAACGGCTTTGCAAGTTCCGGGAGTTTTATTCCGTTTGTAGTAATGCAGACTTCTTCTATTCCGTCGGTATCCGCGATTACCTTGCAGATATCCACTATGCCGTTTTTTACAAGCGGCTCCCCGCCGGTGATTCTAACCTTTGTTATTCCGAGCTCTGCCGCGGCGCAAACCGCCATGGCAATTTCTTCTAAGTCCATCATCTCGCTGTGGTCACGTTTGCAAACGCCGTCCGCCGGCATGCAGTAGCGGCACCGGAGGTCGCAAAGGTCCGTCACCGAGATTCTTAAGTAGTTTATTTCTCTTCCGTAACTGTCAGTCATGACCCGTCTCCCGCAAACTATTGTCCGTAAAACTCCAGAAATTTTCTGAATTTATCCGTTTCCTGTCTGGAAAGAAGCTTGTCCTTATCCCCGTATTCCGTCAGCTCACCGTCTGAAAAGAATAGTATCTTATCCGCAATACGCTTTGCCTGCTGCAGCGAGTGAGTCACAAGTATTACCGCGCATCCGCACTCGATGCAGTACTGTCTTATAAGCTCTTCACTTGCCGCTGTCGACTCCATATCCATCGCGGCCGACGGCTCGTCGAGTATTATAATGTCATAGCGTCTCATCAGCAGCCTTGCAAGAGCCATTCTGGCTGTCTCTCCGCCCGAGAGACTCTTAGCCTTATTGTTTGCAAGCTGAGAAATTGAGAGGCGGCTCATAAGCATGTCCGCTCTTTCGCTGTCATTGCCGCCCAGCAGTATGTTTTTTCTTGCGCTGAGCCGGAAAGCAAAACTTTTTTGCGGCATAAAACCGACAGATATGTCTTTAAGGGGCCTTTTCCCGCTGTCAGGCAGAATTGTGCCTGCAAGGATTCCGGCAAGTGTTGATTTACCGCTGCCGTTTGAGCCGACAACGGCATATATTTTCCCTCTTTCAAATTCGAATTCAGGCATTTTAAGGACTGTAATGCCGTTATATGTTTTAAAAAATGCTTCCGTTTTCATGCGCTCACCTTCCTTTGGAGAAGTGAAAGCAGGATATTGACAATAAGAGCCAGCGCCATAAGAATCATGCCGAGCGCTATTCCGAGCGCAAAGTTGCCCTTATTTGTGTACTCCATTATCGCGGTGGTCATTACATTGGTCTTCCATGCAATCGCACCTCCGACCATTGAAACCGCCCCCACTTCGGCAATTGCTCTTGAAAATGCAAGCAGATAAGCTGAAAACACCTGATATACGCACTCATTGCAAAGAAGAAGAAATGCGCGGAATTTTGAAAGGCCTATCCCCTTTGCACTCTCATATACGGCATCGCTTATTCCGGAAACGTAGGTCTCCATGTTCCCCGCAACAATCGGAGTTATAAGCACGACCTGCGCCATTATCATTATTTTGACCGTAAAAAGAAGTTTTGCCGCGCGGAAAGGTCCGACGCCGGAAAACAGCATATAAAAAACAAGTCCGCACACGACGGGCGGCATGCCCATCAATGTTCTGTTTATAACTATAAGCACTTTCCTGCCGAAAAATTTCCCCGAGCCAAGCAATATGCCGAGCGGCACGCCTATAAGAAGCGCGATAAGCGAGCTTGCAAGGCTCATCCGCGCCGTCACCGACAAAATATTTATAAGCTCGGCATTACCCGACAGTATAAGGTTAATTGCTTTTTCAAATGCCGTTGCCATATTCTTCTCCCTTTGAAAATACCCTTGAGCATCCGCTCAAGGGTATTTTATCGGATATCGTATAATCTTTCAATCGGATTATTCCATTACACCGCCGTTTGCGACAAATGTAAGGAATGTTGCCTTATCCGTAAGAATATAGGCGCCCATCTGCTCTGCCATTACAAGGCAGGCACCCATTCCGGCATTTGCAGAAACATACCAGTCTGTATAATCTGCAAAAGATTCGGCATCTTCAGAAATACCGAGTTCTTCCGGCCAAAGCGCAAGTTCCTTTGTATGCGTACCGGAACCGTCACCGCGGGATACAAAGGTGTATTTTCCGTCAGCGATTGATTTGAACGCTACTTTTACGTCTTCGGCATCTTTAACGCCTGCAGGGTCTGCAGAGGGACCGCAGAGCACGAAATAGTTGTACATAAATGTAAGACGCTCTGAGTCAAATCCGGGGAGGACATATCCAAAGCCCTCTTCTACGAAAGATTCTTCTTTTGCCTTTGCATGAACAAGGATAAGATCGGCGTTGCCGTACTGGGCCGCGGCGATTGCTTTACCTGTACCGGCGGAGGATACCTCTACGGTATATCCGTACTCTTCTTCAAACTTCGGAAGCATATATCCCAAAAGTCCGGAGTCTTTAACCGATGTTGTGGTTGAAAGGCGGATAACTTTGGTCTCTTCGGTTGCAGGCGCGATATCTCCTTCATAAACCGGAGCGTTGTCTTTAAGATAGAAAAGCGCATCGCCGAAGTCTTCAACTCCGTAGCCTGCTTCGAGTGTGTTGCCTTCTTCGGAAAGCATCCATTCAATAAGTGCCTGGGCACCTGCTGTGTTGATTGCAACATCCTCAACGGCTTTGCCGTCTGCATCTGTAAACGGTGCATCCGGGTTCACAGCGATGAGAGTATAGTTGTTTATCATGTTGTCGTCTGCTTCTTTTAAGATGCAAAGATCAACTGCGGCAGTGCTCTCTTCAGCGGCAGGTTCCTCTGTTGCCGCAACCTCTTGCGCTGCCTGCGTTTCGGCAGCGGGTGCCTCTGTTGCAGTCTGAGCCGGTGCTGTCTTCCCGCATGCGCAAAGTGACATTACCATAAGAACTGCAAGAATCAAAGCGGTAATCTTTTTCATTTATTTTCCTCCAAAATAATATAGCCCTGTCCATTACGAAAAAGCTGCAATTATTTCATGGCAGCAAATTTCTTTGGAAAGAGGCTCGTCCACCGCTTTGCAAAGTTTCAATATTCTTTTTTGTGCTGAACAGGATTTTTTATAATTTTACCATGCCGTCGGTATTTTTCAAGTGCCGGCGCTGTATTTGTACAAACCTTCACATATCCTGGCAATTTTTTTGCACGAAAACAAGTCTCTTGTCATACATCCCGCGGCGCCTCAATGAGTACGGCATTTACATCATTGCTAAAAATTCCTTGCCGCAAAACATCAGGTAAGTTATCCGCCCAACGCAGCAGCATCGTATCTTTGCGCTAGTACTCAATTATCTCGCCGGGAGCGTCAATTGTATACCCGCCGAGGGAAAGTATTTTCTTTTTAAATTCATCGCTTGTGAGCGTTTTTAACATCTGCTGCACCATGGGTGTATCCCAGGCATAGTCGGGAATTATGAGATCGTATTCCTCAATGCAAACAGGCAGGAAATCAAGTCCGTAAAGCTGCGCTGCGGAGAATATGCCCATGCCGGCATCGGCCGAGCCGCATGCTATCTGTGCGGCAACGGATGTATGGGTAAGCTCCTCACGCTCATATCCGTAGATATCCTTTTCATCAAGTGAATTTTCACGGATAAGATAATCTGCAAGTATTCTGGTTCCCGATCCCTTCTGTCTGTTTACATAACGTGCGTTTTTCTTTATTATGTCATCAAAGTTCTCAATCCCCAAAGGATTACCTTTTTGCAGCATGAGCCCCTGCTGCCTGCCTACGCATCGCACAAGTCTGACATCACGGTCGGGAAAATACTTTCTCATAAATGAAAGATTGTATTCGCCCGTTTCCGTATCAAGCAAATGGCAGCCGGCAGCATGCGATTCTTTTCTGCGCATTGCCATTATACCGCCCATAGAACCCACATGCGACGAGCTCATAAAGACGCTGCGGTTTTCCGTGTGCATCATGTTCCCAAGCTCATCTAAAAGCGGATCATGGCTTCCTATAACGACAAGTGTATTTCTCAGTTTTTCCTCGCTGTTTAATAGTCTGACCTTTACACTTTCACCGGCTTCGAATCCTTCGCAGCCCTGTGCAACTTCCATAATGCCGTCGGCTTTCATGAATGACGACACAACTCCGCTGCCTCTGGATAGAGGCGAGGCGGTGAGCTTGTCTCCTACGTAGCCCATTCTCACGCGGACAAACTCCTGATATTTAAGCCCCGACACGACGGGTCGCGTCAGTACTGCTTCTGTGTAGGATTTGTCCTCTGCGCAATTTTCCGTGCAAAGCTCAATTATCGGGCGCAGGATTTCCTCTATAACTATTATGCCGGAAACCGGATATCCGGGAACACCGAGCACGGGCTTCGATCCGCAGATTCCGAGTATTGCCGGTTTGCCGGGCTTCATGGCTATGCCATGATATAAAACTTTACCGAGCTGCCCGATTACTTTGCACGAAAAGTCTTCACGCCCGGCGGAGGAGCCTGCATTTAAAATAACTATGTCGCACTCATCGGCCGCCTTTTTTACCATTGCCTTTATCTCGTCGAACTTATCCTTCACTATAGGATAAGTTACGGGTTCTGCGCCCCATTGAGAAAGCATGGATGAAAATATTGATGAATTGAATTCCAGAATATCTCCCGGATTTGGATTTTCACATGGCGGTACTATCTCGTCGCCAGTAGGGATAATTGCAACCGTCGGCTTTTTTATGACGTCAATTTCAAGCACGCCGCCCGCTATCATTGCGCCTATGGATGCAGGCGTTACCTTCATATGCGCTGCAAGTATCATCTCGCCTGCACAGACATCCTCTCCGATTTGTCTTATATGCTGCCATGGTGCGGCAGGGGCGTGTATGGTTACGGTTCCGTCCTCATTTTTGACAATGTCCTCTACCATTATAACCGCATCGCAGCTCTCCGGTATCTGATCTCCCGTGTCTACTACGGTATAATCCCCGACATGCAAAGTCACGGGCGTTGTGTCTGTTGCGCCGAAACTTTTTCTTGCCTCAATTGCGATTCCGTCCATTGCGCTTGAGGCATAATGCGGGGCACATATATGGGCATATACGGCCTCCGCGGTTATTCTTCCGCAGGCCTTTGAAACCGGAATCCGTTCGCTCTTTGCGCCAAATCCGCTTTTTTTAAGTTCTTCTATATATTCGCTTCTTGCCTTTTCAAGAGGCACATTTGTAAGATATTCAAATCCCATAAAGATTATTACCCTTCATATAATATAACTTCAATCTCTGCACCGGATGGCAGCCCTTCGCAGTCTCTGCCGATGCAAAAATATCCATCTGTGCCGGCAAGAGTTGTAATAAGTCCCGATTTTGATCTGACGGGTACAGCCGTAATTTCTCCGTCTCTATTCTCAAGGTGTACGCATCCGTACTGTGCTCTGCCGTGATTTGCTCCGACGCTCTCACTCAGTTTTGCTTTAACGGTGTGTCTTGTTATACTGCGCCCCGTTAATCTGGCGATGATTGGAAGCACAAACAGCCTTGCGACGAAGTAGGCGGCGACAGGATGTCCGGGCAAACCCACTATAGGTTTTTCTCCGCATTTGCCTATAATAGTCGGCTTCCCGGGTTTCATTGCTATGCCGTGAAGCAAAAGCGTCCCCATATCTTCTATAATGCGGCATGTGGCGTCCTTAATTCCGACACTGCTTCCTCCGGAGACAAGCACCGCATCGCACTCCTCCGCCGCTTTATGCATGGCTATGGTAAGTTCATTTTCGTTATCTACGATAATTCCGTAGTTTTTGCATTCGGCTCCGAACGACTCAAGCATGGATTTGAGCATGTATGAGTTTACATCTCTAACCTGTCCGGCCTCCGGCTTTTCCCGGGGCGGAACAAGTTCGTCGCCTGTAGAAATAATCCCCACTACAGGTTTTTTAACCACCGGCACCTCAACCGCGCCCACGGCTGCAAGTGCCCCTATATCCTGAGAGGCAAGCACTCTTCCTTTTTTAAGTACAATCTTGCCGGGAAACACATCGTCACCGCGAAATATAATATTCTGTCCCGGAGCTCCCGCTTTTAAAATCCCGATTGTCCCGTCGCCGTAGTCTTCAGTGTACTCTATCATGACGCAGCAATCGGCTCCGTGCGGTATGGCTCCCCCCGTCGGAACATAGCAGCAGCTGCCTTCTTGCAGCAAAAAATCCGCTCCCTCGCCCATCTGCACCTGTGCGCACAACGTCACAACTACAGGGACAGCATCGGAACATCCGAAAGTATCGGCTGCCCTTATAGCATATCCGTCGACGGTGGAACGGTTAAAATCCGGAACATATTCAGTGGAAGCAATATCATCGCCTAAAACTCTGCCACCGGCACAGTCGAGCCCGACAGTTTCCGTGCAGCCGGTCATGGGTAAAAACTCTCTGTCAATAAGGTCCAACACTTCCTCGGGTGTCTTTACTTTAAGCATATAAATCCTCCATGCTGTTGCGTTGAAATATGGTTTTTGTAAATCGCATAAAACAAAAATCCGTCATACTTCCGCTGTGATCTTATCTATATCTCTGCTGATGTCATTTAAAATTGCTGCAGATCTTTTTCGAGCAAAATTCGGTATTTTTTGAAGATAAAGTCTTCTTTTACGTCCCGCAACATGATTATTGATTATATTATCTTTTTATAAATCAAACAAGTATCCTTCCGATGCCTAAAGAGCGGCGCCGGAAGGTTTTCTTGAAGTTAATGAGCATCGATAAACTCGCGCTTGACGCGTGCGCGGGCAAATAAATATAATAATTGACATATTCAAATCCGGAGGGGCTCTCAAAACCTCTCATGTGTAAAAATATACAAAATTTACGACATACTGCTTCGGAGGATGGTGCTGCAGTACCGCTCTTTCCTCCGGTTACGGGAGGAAAGAAGAATGCAGGAAAGATATATCAGGAACATCGGTGCACTTACCGAGGAGGAATGTCTTGCCCTCCGGAGCAAAACCGTGTTTGTTGCCGGATGCGGAGGGCTCGGCGGGCACGTCATAGACATGCTTTTGCGGCTCGGCATAGGAACCATCCGCTGTGCAGACGGTGACACTTTTGATGTAACAAACCTAAACCGCCAACTGCTGTCCGGTGAGGATGTCATAGGAAAAAACAAAGCACTTACTGCCAAAGAGCATGCCCTAAGAATAAACAGCTCTGTTAATTTTGAGTATTATGACACCTTTATAGACGCCGGCAATGCGTCTTTAATGATTAACGGCTGCGATGCTGTTATTGATGCGCTTGACAGCGGTGAAGCAAGGAAAATTCTTAAAGCAGCCTGTGATGATTGCAGCATACCGTACATCTACGGTGCCGTCGGCGATTGGACTTCAATGGCAGCCGTTTCCCTTCCCGGTGACGGACTGATTGACATGATTTATCCGGACGGCAGTGCTTCTTATTCCAAAAGCACGCTTGCTTTCACTCCTGCGCTTTGTGCCTCTATGCAGTGCGCTCTTTGTGTGAAGCTTCTTTGTAATCGCAATGTGACCCCCGGAAAACTATACTATTTCGATCTAAATGACTTCGACTTTGAAATCTTATCGTAAATAGTGATTTACCGCATATAAAATGCGAACAATCAGAGCAAAACATGTATCGCAATATATCATATTATCTTGTTTTTACATTGCCAAAATGTTATCATATCAGCGCCGGTTCAGGTTCCGGCACCAATTATCACGGAGGATACTTATTGTGAAAAAGATTTTTAATTCTTTGCCGTTCAGGCTTCTTGTCGCTCTGGCACTCGGCATTATACTCGGTCTTTTCCTTGGCGAAGGTGTAATGAAAGTTGTTGTCTCGGTAAAAAACGTTTTGAGCCAGATTATTATGTTCTGTGTCCCGCTCATCGTCATCGGCTTTATTGCTCCTTCAATCACCAAGCTCGGTGAAAGTGCTTCAAAGCTTCTCGGCATTGCAGTTATCATAGCTTACGGTTCATCTGTTCTTGCAGCTCTTCTTTCAATGACCGCAGGATACGTTCTCATTCCCGGACTCAAGATTGCAACCGATGCATCAGTCAAGGCACTTCCCGAAGATATATTTGCACTCTCCATTCCTCAGATTATGTCCGTAATGTCGGCACTTGCACTTTCATTAATGCTCGGTCTTGCCGCTATCTGGACAAAGTCTGAAACGACAATAAAGCTTCTTGATGAGTTTCAGAACATTGTTCTTGAGATAGTCAAGAAAATAATCATTCCTCTTCTTCCGATTTACATCTGCTTAACCTTTATATGCTTAAGCTATGACGGAACAATCACCCAGCAGTTCCCTGCATTTATAAAGATAATCATCATTGTACTAATCGGCCACTTCATCTGGATGGCTGTCCTCTATGGTGTTGCAGGTCTTTACTCCGGCAAGAATCCGAAAGAAGTATTCAAACACTATGGTCCCGCTTACCTTACCGCTGTCGGAACAATGTCATCTGCCGCAACTTTATCGGTTGCGCTTGAATGTGCTCACAAGTCAAAGGTTCTCCGCAAAGACATGGTAGACTTCGGTGTTCCTCTTTTTGCAAACATCCACCTCTGTGGCTCAGTTCTTACAGAAGTTTTCTTCTGCATGGCAATCAACCTTATGCTCTACGGCTCTCTTCCGTCAGTTGGAACAATGATCCTTTTCTGCGTCCTTCTCGGCATATTCGCAGTCGGTGCACCCGGAGTTCCCGGAGGCACGGTTATGGCTTCTCTCGGCATAGTTACATCAGTTCTCGGATTTGATGCAACAGGCACAGCGCTCATTCTCGCGATCTTTGCTCTTCAGGACAGCTTTGGCACTGCATGCAACGTAACAAGCGACGGTGCCTTAACTCTCATCCTTTCTGCTTATAAAGACAAGCACGAAGGAAAGGAAGAAGAGGAAGCAGCACAATAAAGTTCATAAATGCGATATTCACCATGGCCGGCATATTAAATGCCGGCCTCTTTTTTTACTTCCAAAAGTACTGCAAAATTTTTATATAATGAATTCTCCGTCAAATATCCGCTGCTTTGCCTCAAAAGTTCGTGAGATAATCTTTTCATGTGAAACGTGTAACAGCATACATTTTCATGCGTATATACCCATGAAAGCACTTAATAAATTTCTCAAAAAGGAGGAAGCGGCAATGAAAAATGCTAAAGTTAAAAAAGTGTTATCCACAATATTATCAGTTGTCATGGTACTCGCCATTGTACAGCCTGGAACATTCTCTTTTGCAGACTACTGCGATGATAATTTCAATGCAGATGAAATGTTGCCGCAGACGGCCGAAACTGCAGTAGCAGAGGAGACTGCCGTATTAAACGGCTCAGAGGTCGAAAATGATGATGATGCAAAATTGACGGCAGAAGACGTGCCTGAAAAGTCTGAGGATGTTTTAGAAGACGCAGCGGTCCCGGAAGATCCGGACAACATCCAAGATGAATCTGCCGGTCTTGTTTTCGAGGAAAACGGTGATGACTGGGTTTTGACAGAAGATGGTGTCATCTCAATTGACAGCGACAATACGGAAGAGACGGCAGATGCAAAATCATCTCCGGCGGAGGAAGCTCCTAAAAGCGGCGATGCGCTTGATACCGGAGAGATCCCGGCAGAGCAGTTAGAAACAGTCACTGACGAAAATTGCGAAGTAAGCAACATGTCCGCTCTTTTAGCGGTAGTCAATCCCGGTACATCCAGGCCTGTTGATCCTGATTTAAAAACGGAGCAGCGCTTTATCCGCAAAGAAACAGAGGATAAAATAATCGAAACTGCATCTCATATGGTTCCCTTCGGGTCCATCATCTACAACGTCATAAAATACAAATCCGGTAAAGAAATCGATGCATCCAAAGCGGTTGAGGATATTGCCACCACAATAGTAAGCTCGGCGGTTGATACTTTAGTCCCCGGTTCGGGATCACTGTTCTCAGTGATAAAAGATGTAACAAAAAAACTTTTCCCGTCCGCTCCATACAGCCATCCGGTGCAAAAAGCAGTTGAAATTTTGTAAAGTTATCGTGCTCGCGCGGTACAATCAGCATGAGTTCCTATAATTTAAAATGCGGAAATACTTTTAAAAGTATTTCCGCATTAATCTTAACTTCAAGCTGATATAAGTATATCCAAAATCCGGGCAGCGTATCTTTTGACTCTTCTTTGCACCGGTACTTATTTTTTTACATTGCAGCTACAGGTGACTTGCTTTCATAGTCGAAGTTGCTCGCCGTTGCCATTGTCTCATTGAGCATCTCCGGATGAAGCATAAGGTATTTGACAAGTTTTATGGACCTTGCAAAGTAAAATCCGTCAGCAATTCTTTCATCTATTGTAGCGCCGAAATCGACGACGGTTCTTTCCTGCTCCGTTCCGTCAGGCATAATTCTCGCAGCTTTTTTTATAACTCCGACTGCCAGCATAAATGAGTTTGATCCATAATTGTTCAAATGATGGTAAACAGCCGGGCATCCGACAGAGCCCAGATTTGTGAGAAACACAGATGAAAAATTCGGATCTCCGTCTGTAAGTGCCTTCGGTGCAACGCCCCAGAAATCCAGTATCGTTAAAATTTTTACTATGAGCATAAGGATAATTCTCGGGATTTTTGCGAATTTTTCAAGCACTTTGTCCATTCCGTCTGTTGCATGCTCGCTTTTCCTCATCTCATGCACCTGGCCGGATATCCTGTATGAGAGGGAATTTAGTGTGTCGTCTTCTTTTGGCACAAAATACATCAATGCCTCTTCGCTGTGGTCGACAAAGCGCCGTCTGGCAACAAAGCCGGCTGATATTTCGTTTTTTTCGTACATACGCCTTCCCTGGATGAAATAATTCATCTTGGGGCGTTCATATATCATCTTGGTTACGGCAAAAATTATCGCATGAAACACCGTTGTCTTATAGTCCGGATGCTCAGCATTAAGTTTATCAAGGTACGGCATCAGCTCCGTTATATCCAGTTCATCGCAAAGATAAGCTTCATTGTCGCATCTGTTTTTAAATACATGAGCCATTATAGTCTGAAGCGGTGGAACATCTCTCACCCACCTGGCGTCTCTTCTGTCTCCGAATCTTTTTTTAGCCATTTTTTACCTCTTTCTTTATATCGTCTATATCCGCAACGACTATATTAAGTGCCTGTGCACGTTTTTTTGCCGCGCCGGAGCATTTTTCGGTTGTCACAAGCATTGCAACCGCGCCCTTTCCTCCGAATCTGTCACGTAAAATCTCAAGTTCATTTAATGCATATGTGTTCACTTTGCATGCCTTGCATGAAATAAAATACGGTGTCAGACCCGAAACTGCCATGAGGTCAATTTCATTGCAGATTTTATCCCGCTCGTCATCGTTTTCCCAGTCAACGACAACCGAGCTTTTATACTCACTGAAAATCCCGCTGTCTTTTGCTTTTTTATATGTAAATATCTCCAGGGCCGAACCGACATCCCGCAGCCAGAATCTAAGCTGTTTATCTGTGAAGGTGAAGCTTGCCTTTTCGTCTTTGAATTTAAGATTTTTTATTATAGCGCTCTTCTCGAGTTTTCTAAGGCAATCCTCGGGGCATTCACAGCTCACTTTTTTCCCGTTCATATATTTAAGCGGTGCGTTTTTGACCTCAAGCGAATTATCTTGCGATGCATGCTGGAACCATGAAACAATCTTGCTCCACTTCGTTTTATATTCTAAAAACACACAAAAAAGCGGTTCCACGTAATCAAGATGGCTGTCGAGGGAGGCGTCATTCACTCTTCCCTGCCGTATTTTGCCACCCGCCATTTTAATAAAATCTTCTATCCTGTATATATCTTTACACTCAATATTATCCGCAAAAGGAGCATCAATTATGTTGTAAAACATGTTTTTATCGTGCGAATATGTAAATGCCGCGACATCCTTCTCGTGACATACAATACCCGATGCAAAAAGCATGTTATCCGTGCCGCCGGTAATATCTATTACGCAATCTTCATGCTCCGCCGTTATTTTTCTTAAAAGAGAAATAACCTTTTTCGTGTCATACTTGCTTGATTCGAAAAACTCTACTTTGGTCTCTTTGTTTCTCGATGCAATGAAATCTCTGACAACATTCTGTGCCTTTTTATTTTGTGCAATTTCCGTAGGACATAAATACACCACGGTCGACGGCTTAAAAACGTCCACCGCAAGTACATTTTCTATTGGTCTTTCATCCCAGAGCTCTATTAATGTTTTCATAAAAAAATTATACTCTACATAAGCAATTCGTTAAAGAAAAATTTGATCTGAGGCATTTATTTTTTGTTTTTTGGGGCTTGTATGAGGCATTCTTTCTCTTTCCTCGAAAGCCTCTTTATATGCCATTCCCGGCTCATAGCTTCTTGTTTTGACTCAAACTGCTCAAAATACAAAAGCTTTACCGGACGTCTCGGCTTTGTATACTTTGCGCCCTTACCGGAATTGTGTGCCGCTATTCTCTTGTCAAGATCGGCAGCATAGCCGCAGTAAAAGCTTCCGTCGGAGCATTCGACTATATACGTATAAAACATTATTTTTTACCTCTCCTGCGCGTTTACATCTGTCATTTTTCCAAAATGCAATCACGTAATTTTTGTTCTTGTTAATTCGTATATCTAAATGTAAAATAAAAAAACAAAGGAGGCAATAGAACATGGAAATATTAAGTGAAAAAGATCTCGATTCCGTAAACGGCGGGGTCGGATACATGAACACAAAGACATCAAAGCTTCAAAAACAGTTTGAGCGGGCATGCCGCCTTAAAAGGTATAACGATATTGTATCCATCGCCGGTGAGCTTCAAGCAAGAGGCCTTTACGGCTGGGCAAAAGATACAGCCGCATCATTCGGCATAAACAGCTTATAATTTGAAGGAGAAATAAATAATGTTTGATGAAATGGTTTCTTACGTAAAAATATGTTTTAAAAAATTCGTTGATTTTTCAGGCCGCGCCAGACGCCGTGAATATTGGTATTTCTTCCTGTTCGGCACGATTGTTTCCTCTGCACTTGCGGTACTTTTCGGCCACACCGGATCTGACGGAACATACTCAGAAGGCTTTTTAGGCGAACTATTTTCTCTTGTTATCGCCGTTCCGGAGATTTCCGTCTCAATAAGAAGGCTTCATGACATAGGAAAAGACTGGAAGTCGCTTCTATTTGCCCTTATCCCGGTTTTCGGAATAATATATCTTTATATACTTCTTGCCCGTGACAGCGACCCCAACCCCAACGCGTACGGTCCGAGCCCCAAGTACGGCAGCGTTTCCGATGCTCAGTATACGGATTCATGCGAAAATCCCGCAAAGACCGATGAAGCCGTGCCTCCCGCTTTTATTCCTGAAGCAGCTGCCGCGCCTTCCGTGGCCGAATCATCACCTTCTGCAGCCGAGGTAATTCCCGGTGCCCCTGCTGAGACGTCCGGTGCCCCTGCATTTTGTGCTTATTGCGGTGCAGCTCTTGCTCCGGGAGCTAATTTCTGTGAAAGTTGCGGAGCAAAAGTAGAAAAATAAGGTCAAAAAATAAACTGAGGATTTGAAGATTGTGTCTTCAAATCCTCTTATTTTTTATATGCCGAATTTTGCCTCATCATCGGTCCATCCCCTGTCAAGGAGCCAGTATGTTATCTCCTCATCCGGCTCATCGGGGTCAATCTCAACATCGAGATTGTGGCGCATCTTTATGCGCGTCTCGTACTTGCGAAGATCCGAGATATCGAAAGGATATCCCGCTTCTTCAGCTACCGGCAAAAGCGTTTCCAAGCATAGAGCCTCTCTTATTTCAAGAGATCCCGGATACATAGCAACCGCTTTATCAAGTTTTTCCTTAAGTTCTTCGTCTTCGCTCAGTCTTTCGAAGAATTTTTCTACAATTTCTACTTTATCAGCCATCTATCAAATATACCGTCGTTGTAGCTGTAACACCGTAGCATTCAGCTGTAATCTGTACACCGCCTGCTTTTGCCTTGAGTATCCGTCCCCACATGACGTTCGGGTCTGACTCGTCCGGAAGGAGCTCAAAGCATTCCGGGTCGGAATTCGTCCAGGTAATTGTCGGGTTGGAAATATCCTGAGGATATACCATTGCCGTAATCTTCATCTTATAGTCATCGTTGCTCGGTGTCATAAGCATCTTATAATAATCTTCTTTGGAAGAAATATCCGTGTTGTATGACATTATTATAATTCTGTCGACCGATGGTTCCGGAGTCGGTGACGGAGTCGGACCCGGGTCTATGGTCGGAACAACATTTTCCGACGGAATATACGGAGTCGGCGTTGCTCTGACGGTAGTTGCATCCATAGAATCGAGTGTAGTTGTAACCATTACGGTAACTGCCATTATAACCGAGGCCACAAGAATGAGTCCGAAGGCCAATTGCCATTTTACGTTTGTCTGAGCTCCGTCATATGATTTTGTTCCTCTGACGGTACTCGGCGTTGTGGCCGGGCTTCTCGTGCTTTGGCTCACTCTTCTTGTTCCGCAGTTTGGGCAGCGGTTTCTCATAGATGAAAATGTTTCACCGCAGCGGCGGCATTTAACTTTGGGTATAAGTCCCATTAAATGTTCCTCCTGCATCCTTTTTGATGTTCAGTTTGTTATTTTACTACTTTTACCCCTTTACGTCAAGGAACGTAAACTTCCTGAAAAATACCTGAATTCGGCCATTTAGCTTAAATTTGCCGCTTATACGCCATTTTTGGTGCAGTTTATATCTTTTTGCATGTAAATAACGCTTTTTTTCTTGACGTATTATTTTGGCAACGCTATAATTTACGCATAAAGAAAAACCTTTGAGAAAGAGTAGTACTTTCGGCAAAAGCATTGCTAAGAGAACTGCAGGCGGTGAGATTGCGGTCATATGCTTCGGAGGGAATGGACTTTTGAGGGCAGTTCTGAACATTTAAAGTAGGATCTGACGTTTGCGTACGTTACAGCGCAGGCACATGACAGTGTGTCAAATAAGCGGATGCTTTGCATCAATTTGAGTGGTACCGCAGGAATTATCTCCTGTCTCATATATGAGACAGGAGTTTTTGTTTTCAGGAGGAATTCACAATGGAAAAAACACGCGACTCGTTTTCAACGCGAGCAGGATTTGTTCTTGCCTGTATAGGCTCTGCCGTAGGTATGGGCAACATCTGGCGTTTCCCTAATCTCGTATCGACATACGGTGGACTTACATTTCTTCTTCCGTACTTCCTTTTTGTAATTCTCATTGCAAATACAGGAATAATGGAAGAATTTGCGCTCGGCCGTGCAGCCGGGACAGGACCCGTAGGTGCCTTCGGATGGGCTACAAAACAAAGAGGTAATGAAAAAGCCGGTCATGCCATCGGCTTTATACCGGTTCTTGGTTCTTTAGCCCTTGCAATAGGATATACTGTTGTAATGGGATGGATTATAAAGTACACATTTATGTCTTACTCCGGCGCTCTTACCGCAATGGGACAGAACATGGATGTGATAGGCGGTACATTCGGCGTAACAGCCGATTCGTGGGGCGCAAATATACCGATTGTTGCTGCAGTTCTTATTTCATTTATAATCATGTCCTTCGGTATTTCAAAAGGGATAGAAAAGGCGAATAAAATCATGATGCCTATTCTTTTTACTCTGTTTATAATTCTCGGTATCTATATTGCCTTCCTTCCGGGCGCCGCCGACGGATACAAATATATTCTCACATTAGATATTTCCGGTCTTGCCGATCCTAAAGTATGGATATATGCCTTCGGTCAGGCGTTTTTCTCTCTTTCTGTTGCCGGCAACGGCTCGGTTATATACGGATCCTACCTCTCAAAAAGCGAATCTATTCCGACATCTGCCAGAAATGTGGCCTTTTTTGATACTCTCGCAGCTCTTCTTGCCGCCTTCGTTATTATTCCGGCAATGGCAACTACCGGTGAAAAGCTTTCAAATGGCGGTCCGGGACTGATGTTTATTTATCTTGTAAATGTGTTCAACGGCATGGGAAGCGGTGCAAGAATAATAGCCATTTTATTCTTCACACTCGTATTTTTTGCAGGTACAAGCTCAATTATAAACCTTTATGAAGCACCCGTTGAATTCCTGCAGGAGCACTTAAAGCTAAGCCGCGTTCCGGCAACTGCAATTATCCTCGCCATCGGCTGCGGTATTGCCCTTTGCATACAGCATATAACAAGCCAGTGGATGGATGTTGTTTCAATCTATGTATGTCCGCTCGGCGCTCTGCTTGCAGGCATAATGTTCTTCTGGGTAATTAAGAAAGAAACCGCACTCGAGCAAATCAACATGGGCTCTAAAAAGAAGCTCGGAGACACATTTTATTTCCTCGGAAAGTATGTATATATTATCTGCGCACTCGTTGCACTTATTGCAGGTGCGATTCTCGGAGGAATAGGCTGATGGCCAAGACAATTAAAAGAATTGTACTGACCGGCGGTCCCGCTGCCGGCAAGACCTCTCTTATATCGAGGATACTGAAAGAGTTCAAGGAAGAAGACGGATTTAAAGTAATTACGATACCCGAAACCGCAACAGAGCTCATTTCCGGCTTTACGCTCGGTCCGTTTCCCGGCTGCATGAGTATGCTTGAATTTCAATATTTCGTAATATCCGATCAGCTTCATAAAGAACAGCTTGCACTTAAAGGCGCTGAAACAGTTCCGCAAGACAAGATAATTATCATCTATGACCGCGCGATTTTCGACGATAGGGCATACATGACCCAGGAGGAATTTGAAAATACTCTGGCCTATTTCAAAACAACTCCCGAAAAGGTTATGGCAGGATACGATGCCGTTTTACATCTGGTTTCCTGTGCTAAAGGTGCTGAATTTGCTTATAATTTTGACAATGTAGCAAGGTATGAAAGCATTGAAGACGCCAGAACCAAAGATGACGAAACACTGAAAGCCTGGTCATCACATCCGAATCTTTACGTAATAGACAACTCTGTTGATTTTGAGGATAAAATAAACAGAGGTCTTCAAAAGATTTATGAGATTATAGGTGAAGAAATGCCCGCTCAAAGCAAGCGGAAATTCTTAATAGAAATGCCCGACATTTCCTCTCTTAAGGAAAAATACGGCGGTACAGTAATTCCTATGACTCAAATTTACCTTAAAAATACTATTCCTAACTGTGAGCGCCGTATAAGACGTCAAAGAATATCCAAGCCTGCCCTGTACCTGTATACAGAAAAACGTACCGGTGAAGACGGCAGCAAGTGGGTAACGGAAAAGAATATCTCAAAGAAGGAATATGATAAGTACTGTCTTGAAAGAGATCCCGAACTTAAAAATGTAGATAAAGAGAAATACCGTTTCAACTACGAGAAATGTAAATTTGAAATTGATGTTTATCCGTTTTCTTCTGACAAAGCAGTACTGCTCGTTTACGGTGATGCGGATATACCGGAAGACATCTCAGTAATAAAAGAAGTCACAGGTGACTCAAACTACAAAAACAGGCATTTGGCAAAAGTGCACTCTCTTGAGTGACTGTTATCAATTCCCTCCCGTCGGATTCATCTCTTTAGAGATTTCAGTACTGTGATATTTCCTCCGTTATTAGTTTAACTTATACAACCATCAGGTGCCCACTTATTGACTCTGGAAAGGATGAAGATGCGAATCTGCAATATTTATAATTTCATAACGACGAACTTATGAAGAATTGGATGATTAGTAGGAATATGGCGAATTAATAGTAATTGACCCATTAATATAGGGAGGCATTTATGTTTGCACCGGAAGTAGTACAAGTTATACCGCAAGAAAATTATATAGTTGAGGTCCTGTTTCAAGATGGAAAGATTGTATATTTTGATGTAAACCATCTGTTGGAAAAAGGCATTTTTTCCAAGCTTAAAAATAAGGAATTCTACAAGAATCGCTGCACTGTAATGAATCATACTCTGGCTTGGGATATATCTGGAGAATATAATCCAACAAATTGTATAGATGTGAATTACCTCGTCTGACGCTTCGCTTTCAGGCGAGGCTTCAAAAAAGGTT
>R05__coassemble_145_pt1 | contig 39452 bp, 39 predicted proteins | sample R05__metabat2_high_PE_014 | metagenome-assembled genome bin R05
GTACAGTGATATATCGCTCTTCAGTCGAATCATTATAATTCCTCCGTGCTGCAGTCTAATGATTAATTTTAACGTATGAGATATTTTTTTACAACCGTGTTTTTTGCATATGCATACCCGGACTTCAATCACATCTTCATTTAAGATACTGGGCGTCATCCATTCTGGGCTGTGCTTTCGTTTACCCATAAAAATCCCCCTTAAGTAGCTTTGGTTATTTACCTTGTCTACTTTAGGGGGATCATATCAAAGCTCAGTGCCAATGATGTGGTCATTTTCTTATAAGAAAATCTTTCAATACTCAACCTCTTCAATTACCGGTTTTTCCAGAAGTTCCGGATTTTCAAGTAAATGCTTTAAAAGCCGTACCGTCTTTGAATAGTAATAACCGTCGGCTAGCCTTTCATCTATTGTAAGACCTATATCAACGCTGTCCTTCATTTCAACGGTACCGTCTTCACTGAAAAACGGTCTCATCTTTCTTTCTCCTATTATAACAAACACCGAGCATGTACCCCAGTTTGTCAGGTGATGATACCCGCTGTGAAGCTTGATTGAACCCAGGTTGGATATTACGCATGAAGAGTAGTACGGATCTGTTGCAATAAGACTCTTCGGCACCCAGCCGTGTTTATCAAGCCACATGATTATATGTACCAGGAATTTACTGAACCACCTCGGCATTTTGTTGAATAAATTCATTGAATCGGTTGATGAGTCACTCTTGCCTTCCCCGCGGCAGTCTGACACAATATCGTAAATCTTATCATGGATGGTATCTATCGTATCATTATCCTCTGAATGTATGAATGCAAGCGCTTCGGCACCGTTATCATCAAACAATTTTTTTACAACAAAGGATGCCGAAACTTCGTTTCTCTGATAAAAATTTCCGTTTACTATGAATCTGTTCATCTTAGGTCTCAAAGTTAGTACCTTGATGATTGCGGCAACCATAATCTGGAAAAGGCTGAATTTATATTCCTGTTCCTGCCCGTTTTTCCTTTCAAGATAGTTGTTGATATTTGTAAGGTCTACGGTCTCGGATATATATGCCTCGTTATCACACCTGTCGGGATATATTATGCCGGTAATAAAGTGGAGCGAGTCGAGCTCTCTGAGAAGTCTTCCGTCACGTCTGTCCCCTATTTTACGTTTGGCCATTTTAGATACCTTCTTTCAGTGGTTTTTCAGCCAAAAACATTATATTGCGGTAAAATCAAGCGGTGTTCTCGCATTTTGAGAACACCGCTTTTTTAGCTGCTTTTTGTGTCTATTATTTGGAGACTCAATTTTTTTCGTGCATTTTGTCTAAGAGTACCGACCTGAGTCTTCCGGCATCTTTCCTTACAAAATACATAGGTACAAATCCGAGAACAGCAACTATTGCCGCTGCAAGAAATATCTCGTAAGTCGGTGCAAAGTCATCTCCGTTCATTCCCATGGCGTCAAGTCCTATTATCATGGAAATTACCGGACCTATTATCATCGGAATGAGCACCGTAAAGCACATCCTCACTCCCTGGAATCTTCCCTCAAAGCCTTCCGGAATATAGTCCTGAAAAGCAGACTGAAGCGCTCCGGTCAGGGAAAGTATTGACCCCATCATTACAATTCCGCCAATATAAAGCACCGGGCCTATATTTTTCATATCCTTAAGAAGATAAAACGAGAATGTGCCCGCTATGCAGCCTGCAAGAAGAGGGAAATAGAATTTTTTCCGTCCGTATCTGTCGAAAAGGACGCCCATGATACCGGTAATGACTGCGGCACCGAGAATTATCACGGCAACAGGCACAACAAAGGCATCACCGAACCCAAGTGTCTTTATAACAAAATTCATAAGGTATGAAAAGAATGTCTGCTGGCTTATTCCGACAATGCATGCCGATGCAAGGCATATATACATCATTCTGTTTTCCTTTATGACATCTTTCCTGAAACCGTAGAATGTATCTTTTATATACTCTCTATTTACGCTTGATGTGAGTTTATCCGAATCCTTTAAAGTGAACAGGGCTATAATTCCCGAAACCGTCGGAATACATCCGAGCACAATGAAGAAAATACTGTTTGTTTCGTTCGCTGATGAATAAAGCGATCCCAGGCCTATAAACACTATAATCACGGCAAAAACCGGCATCATTGAAAGAATGGTATTGACCCTTCCCCGGTTTGTCGTGTCGGTATTGTCGGCAACCCAGGCATTGAAAGCCGCATCGTTTGCAGTAGACCCCGCAAACGTCATTATGCAGTCAAAAAGCACAAGGAGAAATCCCACAATAAATACTGCCCCTGCTGACGCTTTCATAGGTATAAGGGCAAATATCATGATTGTGAATCCCCATACGATATAGCCGTATGCTATAAAAGGCTTTCTTTTACCGGCAGCATCGCATTTGGCTCCCGCCCATATGGTAGTTGCCGTCGCCGTAACGGCAGATAAGATAACCATAAGAGTTGTCACAATGTAGCTCAGGTCCGGTCTTCCCGAGTTTCCGAAAATATCCTGGCAGAAAGTCGCAAAGTACATATTCTCGACTATCCAGGCTATCTGCCCTATAAGTCCGAAAAATATTATGCTGAACCAAAGTCTGCCGCCGAGTTTTTTCTTTTCCATAATTTCTCCAGATTATGAGTTTTCCTTGTAGCAGTTCATTGCCTCAAGGATAACTTTGTCCATGTCAAAATACTTATACTGTCCGAGCCTTCCTCCGAAGATGACATTCTCCTCTTTTTCTCCAAGGGCGCGGTACTTTTCGTAAAGGCTGTTGTTCTTTTCATCATTGACGGGATAATAAGGCTCGTCTCCGAATTTCCACTCCGAAGAATATTCCTTAGAAATGATGGTTTTTGGAAGATCATCTCCGAACTCAAACCACTTATGTTCAATTATCCTTGTCCACGGCGTTTCGGCATCCGTATAGTTTACCGCCGCATTACCCTGGAAGCTGTTTTTATCGATTACCTCATTTTCAAATCTTACGCTGCGCCACTCAAGATTTCCGAGGCAGTAATCAAAATAGGCATCAATTGCGCCTGTATAGACAACTTTTTTTGCCTCATATTTCCCTTTTTCATACGCCTCGCCCAGATGAACCTCGATTCCCGAAAGCATATTCTCAACCATCTTCGTGTACCCTCCGACGGGAATTCCCTGGAAAAGCGCATTGAAGTAATTGTTGTCAAACGTGAGCCTGACAGGAAGCCTTTTTATTATAAACGACGGAAGCTCGCTGCACGGTCTTCCCCATTGTTTTTCCGTATATCCCTTGACAAGCTTTTCATATATGTCCCGCCCGACAAGCGCTATTGCCTGCTCTTCAAGATTTTTAGGCTCACCCTTTATTTCTTCCCTTTGCTTTTCAATTATTGCTTTTGCCTCGTCCGGAGTAACAACTCCCCACATTTTGTTGAATGTATACATGTTGAAAGGAAGCGAATAAAGCTCGCCTTTATAGTTAGCAACCGGAGAATTGGTAAATCTGTTGAAATCGGCAAACTGGTTTACATAATTCCAAACTTCTTTATCATTTGTATGGAAAATATGCGCACCGTATTTGTGGACATTTATACCTTCTTCGCATTTTGTATAAACATTTCCTGCAATATGGTCGCGCTTGTCGATTACAAGAACGCTTTTCCCGTCATTTGACGCCAGATTTGCAAATGTGGCACCGAAAAGGCCGGCACCTACTATAAGATAATCATACATTTTGGTTCCCTCTTCCTTGAGTTTTCTTCTACTGCATTTTATAATATATAATAACTTTAATCAATAATTTCAATTTTCCTTGCAGGGAGCCGGCTTGATGTGAAAAAGCTAATTATAATAACAATTATTGTATTTTTAATAGCTGCACTCACTCTTTTTACCGCGCTGAATCTCCCGGCACGCACCGATGTCATGGCGGAACCGGAAGAGACACCGCAAACTACTGAAATTATATCTACTCCAGAGCCCTCAGCCACCCCGGACATTGCAAAAAGTGATGCGTCAATCTGCTACTCATATTTAAGCGACGACATGTTTGAGCCGAATGCCGAGGCAGGCACAGTTGAGCTTGTAACATACACAACACAGTCACATGAGAAAAAAATGCAGGTATACCTTCCCTACGGCTATTCGGATGAAAAGCAGTATAACGTTCTCATTTTAATGCACGGGTCCGACGGGAACGAAGGATACTGGTTCGGGCAGTACCAGTTTTACGGCGGCAAGCCCGTTGAGCTTCAAAACCTTATAGACAACATGATATATTTCGGCTACTGCGAGCCTCTTATAATAGTGTCTCCGACATTTTATCTCAATGACGATGAGCGTGACGAGGGCACGAATCCGCAGAGGGATTTTTCCAGAATGGCCGCAGAGATAAGGACGGATATTATTCCCTACATTAAAGAGCACTATTCAACCTACGATTCGCGCAATCATTTCGGATTTATCGGAGCAAGCTACGGGAGCATCATACTGTATAATTCCGTGCTGCCCCAGGATCTCGGTTATATTTCCTGGTGGGGTGCAATCTCAGGATATCAGGCGGATATATATACTATAAACAGCATACTTGCAACCTACGGTGACGATATAGGTATAGATTACTTTTATACATCCGCGGGAAGTAAGGATTCCATGAAACCGGAAACCGTCCTCGGCTACAACAACATGCTTTATCTATGTCCAAAAATTGACGGCAGCAATATCTGCTACACAGAAATATTGGATGCCGAGCATGAGGGCCGTGTATGGGTAAACGGCATTTACAACTGTCTTCTCATATTTTTCAAATAAAAATTATTTATAAACGGAGCAATACATGAAAGACCTCAAGCATATTCATTATTTTGAAGAGCTTCTGGAGCAGGCAAACAATGACCTTGTTCAAAAGGCAAAATCCGACGGCAAAGTTGCAGTCGGGTATACCTGCTACTATGTTCCCGAAGCTCTTTTAAACTGCGGGAATGCCTTTTCCGTAAGGCTTAGAGCGCCGAATACCGGTTCGCTCGACATCAGCCAGTATTACATGACAAGCTTTATCTGCGGCTATACGAGGGCACTTTTTGAAAGAGCGTTTGAAGGCGGATACAACTTCCTCGATTTCTACGCCTCGTCAGATACCTGTCAGCAGATGGTAAGAGTGGTTGAAAACATCCACGAGCTCAAACTTATTGACAATGAAAAGTTTTCCTACGGAATCATAGACGCGCCAATGAAGGTCACCGCTCACGGCACTAAATTTTATGCAGATCAGATAAAGCGTCACTTTATTGAGCCCCTTGAAAAAGATTTCGGCATTGACTTTTCGGAGGAATCCATCAGGAAAGCCGTTGAAGAGCACAATAAAATGTGCCGCATCTTCAAGGAAATTTCCGATTTCAGGAAAGAAGAAAATCCGGTTATAACACCGAGAGAATTCCATATTATCTCTCTTGTGAGCTATACATGCCCTACATATCTTATCCTGCCGTATCTCGAGGAAACTTTAGAAGAGCTCCGGTCAAGAAAAAAAGATGAGAAAAATCCTTGGCGTGCAAGAGTCGTTGTAATCGGCAGCGAGCTTGACGATTATGCATTTTCCGAGATTCTTGAAAACTGCCGCTGCTATGTTGCGGCCGACAGATACTGTTTCGGTTCCATCCCCGGCCGTCAGGAGATTGTGCTCAACGGCGAAGAGGATGCCCTTACTCAAGTCTGCAGATATTATCTTGACACGAACCAGTGCCCGAGATTTATGTCGGAAGAAAAGGTGTCGGGAAGAAAAGAGCTTCTATCCTCCCTTGTCAGGGAATACAATGCCGACGGCATAATATACGAGCAGGCAAAGTTCTGCGATTTCTGGGGCTACGAAAGGATGCTCGGCACTCCGATTATGCGCGATGAGTACGGAATCCCCACAATAGGCATAGACAGAGAGTATGTCGTACGCGGGTCCGGTCAGCTTTCAACGCGTGTGCAGGCTTTCATGGAAAGTCTTGAAATAAAGAAAATTCAGGAAGGCGGTGGCAAAAAATGAGCAAAGGCGCAGGTAAAAACCTTAAACCTAAAACAGCCATATTCATTCACCGTCCCTGGCGGGGATTGAAAGACACCTGGTACGATTACTGCCAGTGGTGCCGGCTCTGGGGAATTTTGCTCAAGTTCGTCTTTTCGCACCTGGTGCAAAACGTCAAGGCAATTTTCAGATACCGCTGGATGTACACATACCTTACCGTTCCGTCTTTCTTTGACAGAGTGTGCTCAGGGCAAAAAGGTGCCGGCTTGAGAGCTGCGAGAAACAATCTTAATTACCTTGCCGAAGTCGTAACCGAGCTTCTGACGACAATTTTCTCGGCCGACTTAAACCTTCATCCAAACAGCAAAAAAGCCGAAGAGCTCGGCAAAAAAATTATATGTATAGATGAGCTTGTCCCAGCGCTTATAGGCGCCGGATTTCCTGATAACAAGGTAATCCTTTACCAGATGATACCGATGTATCTCCCCTCACTTATAAATCAGCACAGCCCGGTACATTATATAGGTGAGTCGGAACTCTACGGTCTTCCGGCCGATGTCTGTCCGCTTCCGTCATTTGAAGCCGGTATAGCAATTGAAGACGATTATCCGAAAATAGGCTGCTGTATGATAACTTCCAACATGCCATGTGACGGAAGCATAATGACAACACCCATTCAGGACCGCCGTCACGGGCTTCCGACTCTTCCGCTCAATATTCCCCTTCGCTGGACACGCGATGAGGTGCAGGAATATGCAATTGAGGAATTTTCCGAAGCAATCGCATTTATAGAAAAACACACCGGCAAAAAGTGTGACTACGAGGCACTTAAAAAGGCTTGCGAAATCTGGAACGGGCAAAATAAGTGCAAGTTTGAAAAGTGGGAGCTCAATATGACGAACATCCCGCCGCACACAGGGTCGAGTGCATGGCTTTACAGAATTTTCGAGCACCAGGCGGTGTGCGGAGTCCGGAAAGCTCTTGACAATGACATTAAGGTAAATGCACTTCTTGAAAAACAGGTAAAAGCAGGAATCTGTCCGAAGACAATACGGCATAGAGCCGTGGTCTGGAACACTCCCGCGAACAACTATGCAAACTTCAACAACTGGCTATTGGAATGCTGGGGCATTGACAGTGTCTGTGAAATGATTGATATTCACGGCACAGAGCTTATTGACACATCTTCCCGCGAAAGCATGCTTCTCGGCATTGCAAGAATGTTCCAGACATCGACAATGCGCGCCCATACAAAAGGCGGCTATACACTGATGCTTGATGACCTTTGGGACAAATATGCACAGTTCAATGCCGACATGATAATCATGTTTGACCAGATATCCTGTAAAGGGGTCGGTGCAATAAACGGTCTATTTGAAGAAGGTGCCAAGCAGAGGGGCATCCGTATGTGTAAAGTCCGTCAGGACCTTATGGACCCGACATCAATTACAAGGCGTGAAATGAGAAACGATGTCAACATTTTCATGCAGACTGTTTTAAACGAAGAACCGCTCGATGCTACACTTGTCGAGTTTGACGACGATGAAAGCTGGTGATTTAAATTAAAGCTTTAATTATAATCTTAATTGTGCTTGCGGCACTATTTGCCCTTACCCTTATAATCTACTGGTTCAATCTCGATACCAAGATTGTAAAGTCGCTTGAAAAACCGATGATGAAACATTACGATAACATTAAAAGAGATCACAAACTGTAAGGAGGTACAGTAAATTGTTTGCACCATTAGTAAGATTTGAATCCCTTGCCATAGCCGCAGGTGGTAGATTCCTCAACTGGCGTGAAGCCGAAAAAATAGAAGGACCCGGATGTTCGTCCGAAATCCCTTCTATTCTAAAAAAACTAAATGTAAAAAAAGTACTCGTTGTAACAGGCCGGCACGTGGGCAAGAGTATAGCTCCCCCGATTATCGAGAACATCAGGTCCTCAGGCATCGAGGCCGTGCATTACAGTGAGGTAACCGCAAACCCGACGTCCGACATTGTATACGCAATAAGAGATCTTTATCTCAAAGAAAGCTGTGACGGTTTTCTTGCAATCGGCGGCGGCTCTCCGATAGATGCTGCCAAGGGTGCCGCATGTCTTGCGGCTAAAAAAGGCAAAACACTTGACGATATAGCGGGTCTTCTTAAGGTACTTAAAAAAATTCCTCCTTTTGTTGCCGTACCGACAACATCGGGAACGGGCTCGGAAACAACCATGGCCGCCGTTATAACCGACAGCGAGACGCACCACAAGTATCCGATTATGGATCCTGTGATAATTCCTCTTTATGCCGTAATGGATCCGGACCTTGTCACAGATCTTCCCCAGAAAACCACCTCGACAACCGGTATGGATGCGCTTACACATGCTGTAGAGAGCTATATTTCCGTACTTAATCAGACAAAGAAATCTTTAAGATATGCCGAGGAATCCACTGTCCTTATTTTCAAATACCTTGAGCGCGCCTACAATGACGGCACCGACACCGAAGCACGCCAAAAGATGATGGAAGCAGCATTCAAGGCCGGCTGGTCGTTCGGAAGAACGGGTGTAGGCAACGTGCATGCCATCGCGCACACACTCGGAGGTCTTTACAATACTCCTCACGGTCTTGCCAACGCAGTAATTCTTCCTATAGTTCTCGAAGACTACGGCTGCACCGTGTATAAAAAGCTCGCAAAGCTTGCTTCCCTTACCGGTGTTATGAAAGATGGCACCGATGAGCAGAAGGCCAAGGCATTTATAGCTGAGATTTATGCAATGAATGAGCGCATGGGAATTCCCTCAGGTTTTGATATGATTGAAGAAAAAGACATTCCACAGATGTGTGCCTGGGCTGAAAAAGAAGCAAATCCCACTTACCCGGTTCCCGTCATATATGACAAGACGCATTTTGAAAAAGTAATAAAGGATATCATAGCAAAAGCATAAATGGATAATATACTTAATTAATCGCTCTTTGCGTGAAGGTATCTGCTTTGGATATTTTGTCAAGGCGGCTGATTATTCCCGCATAGGTTTCACAGGCCGGATAAATATTTTTGATATGTTTTATCAGCTCTTTTGCGGAGCGGACGACAGCCAGTTTTGCAAACTCAGGTTTTGAGTACATCTTAACCGGATCATATTCTTCCGGCAGCATATTACTCTGTATACCTTCCGTTTCCAGCATCAGCCTTTCCATGCCGTCAGTTAGCTGATTAATTATTTACCGCACATCTGCATCGCGATTTACGCGGTGCAGATATTTTATGTACGAAATAAAACCGGATAATGTTATAAACCATTCAGCTGCCGTCTTGCCGTAAACCAATTCCGGCATTTTTTGCTGTTTCAAAAGTTACGCCAGCTTTTCCTGAGTAATATCGGTCTCGCGTCGGATGCGCCTAATATTTGTACCACATGACGTACTTTTTCCCCTCAAACCTTTATTCTGTCCGGACAATTGCGGTATAGCATAAAATAATTTTCATCCAATATACCGCTTCGATTGTTTAACTCAACTGCTAATTGAGTTTTACCTTCAAAATTGTATGGCGTATGCATATTCAAACACATACGCCATACAATTTTATTACTTTATCAATTTTCCTCGATGCACAAAGAGTATTTATACCCGTCATCAAAATCGTACTCTTTAAATATAAATGTCTTATCACAGATATTCTGATTAACCTTTATTTCATCGCCGGATATTTCAATTTCAAATTCATTGAGAGGCAGTTTCATTCCAAGTCCCGTGCATTTCATGAAGCTCTCTTTAAGTGTCCAGATTCTGAAAAAAGCATCGTCTTTATCATCTGACAGGTGGATATATTCGTTTTCTTTATCCGCAAAAAATCTGTCTGCTATTTTTTCTTTAATCTTTTCTTTTTTCTCAACGTCACATCCGATATTTTTCTCACTCATCGCGCACATAACTTTATCACCTGAATGTGAAATGCTGAATTTTATATTGCTGTCTCTAAACGCAGGTTTGCCGTTTTCCCCAAGCACAATATTTTCATCCATTCCCTCAATTCCGAAATCTATGCACGCCTCCTTCAAGAGTACACCCGCAATCAACGACAAGTCCTTGTCCTTTTTAAATCTGTAGCTGTTTATTTTCTCTTTGCGCCATGCGGGCATAGTTTCATATATGCGGTTAAACTCCGCCTCATCCGCGGTTTTGGAGATATCCGAAAAATACACCTTTGTTTCCAAGTTAATACTCCTCATCGTTTTTTTGTTAATCACCTGCACATTAACGCAGGTTGTGCACTATCACCCATATTACAATCAGCCATACCAATATAACCGGCACAGCATAATACCATTTCACAGGTTTCCCGTCTGTCCACATACCCTCTGCTTTTTCCCGGCATCGCATCATCACATTGTCGGGAATCAGTTTTATCGCAAGTACAATCAAGCATGGAAGAATGATTATATCATCAAGATATCCGAGAAACGGTATAAAATCCGGAATGAGATCTATTGGAGATAAGGCATATCCCACAATAGCAGCCGCAAGCAACTTTGCCGTCACAGGTGTTTCCTTATCTTTCATTGCCAAAAATAAAGCCGGTATATCCCTATTGAGTTTTCGTGCTCTATCCCTTAGATTTTGCGAAATGCTCCTCATAAATTGCAAATATCGATTTATCCGGTTAATCATACAAGCAAACGGTCCCGGCAAAGTCGGGTCTTTTTTTCGAAAAATCAGTCTTTTACTAGCCTAAAGGTATCAAAGAAGACGTACTGCTCTTTTGTTTTTAAGATACGCACCGGCTTCACCTGACCTGCGGGAGCCCCTTTAAGCACCAATATATCCCGGAACAAGAACGTAGTCTCCGCCTGTAAAAAATCCGCAGTAAGCGGCTGTATTCTTTCAACAATTATTGCCTGCCGATATTCTTCATTTGCCTCACGCAGCTTATTTTCAAGCATGTTTGAAAGCTCTTCCAGGGAAATATTCAAAACCTCATCTTCATATTCCGGCTGTATAAAAAATTCATATCTCGGAGGAACAGCTTCGGCATCTGCCCAAACCGTGAAATCTGACAAATGAAATCCAAGCTCCTTCGCCGTTTTCTCAGCAGCCAGGCAGAGAGCCTCCTCCGTTGTTTTTTCTCCGCAAAGATTTATCGTATGGTTCCGCCGATGTTTGAATTTCACTGTCGGCGTCTCATTAAAGTAATCAACGACCTCTATGACATCGCTCATGCGGTACCTGTAAAATCCGGAGAAATTAGTGACAATAATTTCGTATTTTTGACCTTTCACCAGTTCATCAGCCGTAAGGCACTTAGAAAAATCGTCCCCTGCTTCAAGCGGCAGGAACTCCAGAAATCCAGCACCCGTAGAAAGAACCGCGTCCTCCCGGTCCAGATCAACCGGGATCGAGAAAATCCCTTCGGAAGCTGTAATACCGCTATACAGATTATGAAGTTTATCATCGGTATAGTTTCTTTTAATGGTCTCGTCAAATACGGAAAATCCTGCTTTGCCGATTCCCGAAATCATCTGTAAATGCGGCCATATTTCCGGTACAAAAGGAAAATTACTGCCGTTACGGAATATATTTTTTAATTCCTCTGCCCTCTCAGGCATTGGTATAAGTCTTTTTAAGATGTTTTCCCGTACCTGTACGGGCAGTTCTACAGAGGCATCTATCGTTCCCGTTTCAATATCACGGATCAGCATCTCATAATTTTCACCGATATATTGAAAATACCGAAGAACAATGGTGTAAAATCCGGCTACTATTGAGGTGATATTTCTGTCTGCCAAAGCAAACCTTGCGTGCAGGTAACGGGTATCCGTTCCGGGAGCCGGGACAGATGCTTCTATAGGAGATGTATAAAGTGTGTTCATCATAGCATTCATCTGTTCCCTGCCGCCCTGTACATATTCGGCCATGGCAGATGAGGCAGAGCCAAGCGTGACCCCGCTTTCCAAAACGGTATGCGTCCCCTCCACCGGTGAAAAAGTCCGTCCGTAAAGCATCTTTTCACCTAATTTTTTATAAACCAGTGCATCCGTATACCGGCGATTGTATTTAAGGAACATCGACGCCTGCCGGTCCGTCATGGGAACCGGTTTCAATTTGCCTACGGTTCCCGAAGTTTGATTGATATGGCGGAACGGATATGCCGTCAGTATATTTTCTTCCCCACGTGTCATCCGGTCAAGTTCATCTGCAATATCGTCGTAAGTTATTACAGGCACTTTTTTGCGGTATTCCTCGATGGAATGGATGGATGAGAATTCATACCTTTTGCCGTATTCCGTGTCAGCGTTATCTTCCAGAATCCGGAAAAGTGTTTGCTCACTTGTCTTTCCCGGGCATTTTGTTTCATCAAGTATTGTCTCATAATCTTCAAGCGACGCTTGCACATTGGCTTTATTGGCAGCGTAAATCTGTTCTTCTCCGGGCATCATCTAAGTGGCGTTCCTTTCAATTACATTTGAAAACGTGAAAGATAGTCCATGTTCTGTCAAACACTTTAACACTACACAGATTGGCATTCAAGATGCAAATGACTTCAACAAAATATGAAAAAGTCACTCCCGTTTATGTACTCATCATAATCGTGAAGTGACTTCTTTCTTACATATGCTTTTGGATTTTTCGGCTTTCTTGTAACCGGGTTAAGCTGCCATTGAGTCCTTGACATTTTATCAAGCTCACGGCGCTTTTTCTTTGAAAGTTTTTCATAAGGTATAAATTTTTCCATTTGTATTTTCCTCCTCATTTTGCTCAAATACAGCGGGGAAAATTCCCCGCTGTAAATAAAACATGATTATCTGACGCGTTCGTCGCCCCAGAAGAAAAGTGCGATAGTTCCCGGTCCGGTATGTGCTCCGATTGTCGTGCCGACCCAGTTTATCTCTACTTTTCCGTCAAGCTTCGGGAAAAGTTCTTCAACCGCAGATGCAACCGCAACTGCGTCATCATAGCAGTTTGACTGGGATATATAGCATTTGCCCGAGTACTCATGACCTTCCTGTACATGGTCTTCCATGCGCTTTACTATCTCGGCTATAACGCGCTTTTTTGTGCGGATCTTTTCTCTGGGTATGAGCCTTCCAAGGTCATCCATGTTAAGAAGCGGACAAATTTGCAGCGCACCGCCGAACACGGCCGCGGCCTTGGATATTCTGCCTCCACGTACATATGAAGAAAGGTCGGTTGAGAAAAACCAGTGATGGAGATTCAGCTTGTTTCCCTCAAGCCATGCGACCAGCTCATCTGCGCTCAGTCCCTCATCCCGTTTTGTGGCGGCTGTGTCCATCAAAAGTCCATAGCCGGATGAAGCACCGAGAGAATCTACTATATATATTTTTCTTTCGGGTAAACGCTCAAGAAGGATTGACGCGGCATTTCTTGCCGAATTTATGGTACCGGATATACCGGATGAAAGACAGACATGCACTATGTCGTTTCCCTCTTCGAGAAATTTCTCCCAGAATGCTATGTACTCGGAAATATTTACCTGGGAAGTTTTTGTGTCTGCTCCGGATTTTATGGCGTCATAAAAATCGGGAAACGGTATCGTTGCTCCCAGATCATCCATATATTCGTTTCCGTCCAGTGCAAAATGGAACGGAACTAACTTGATGTTTCTGCCGTCAAAATGCTCTTTTGTAAGATCGGCTGTTGACTCGCATGAAAGGACATACATTTTTGTTACCTCGCGTGAATTAGTATTGCAATGCCATAATAATCCGCGAGCCCGTTTGAGTCACTCTACCGCTTTATTTAACCTCTCTACGAATCGGAGAGGCTTCTCTACGGATTTTTGTAGCTATCACAACTATCGCTATTGCAGGCACCAGGACTATAAAAATCTGCCATGGCTTATGCTGCTCAAATATAAAGTAAATAAAAATGAAGATTGTACAAAGGAGCATAATCAGGGCAAGGCGTATATTTTTCCCGCTGTTGAATATTATATCCAGCACCAGGTAGCATATGGCAGTCGCAGTGGCTCCGGCAAGAAGTATCTTCCATTGGCAGTATCCGCATATCCATGAAATTACGAATCCTATTATGAATGCGGTCATGGTGCCTACAAGCGTAACAGCTATAATTGCATCGGAGTTGTACATTTCCTCCATTATCTCCTGCTGTGTTTTGACAGGTTCCCACTCATCGTGAGATGTAATGAGATATTCAAGATCAACCCCGAAATAATCGGCAATCTGCAAAAGTACATATACATCCGGTATGGCTTCTCCGCGCTCCCATTTGGATATCGTTTTATCCGAGTAGCTCAGTGCCTCACCGAGAGTTGCCTGGGTAACTCCTTTGGCCTTGCGGAGGTTTATAAGATTTGCCGCCGTTATGAACTTCAGTTCTTCATTTGTCATTATTACATTTTTTCGGGTGCACTTACCCCGATTATTGAAAGTGCCGTCTCAAGTACCTTTCTTACGGTATCCGCGAGGTAAAGTCTTGCGTAAAGTATACCCTCTTCCTCGCCTTTTATGCGGCATACGGTATAAAACTTATGGAATCTTGTGGAAAGGTCGGTGACGAATGTGTTTATATGACTCGGGTCATAATCACGTGCCGCAATATGCACGGTGTCCGGCAGAAGGGATAACTGCTTTATAAGGTCAATTTCCGCATCTTCAATCAAAAGCGTAAGGTCGGCATCGTCTTTTACCGTATAGCCCTCATTTTTGAGATTTTCTATCATTGTGCAGATTCTTGCATGGGCATACTGGACGTAGTATACGGGATTTTCGCTGTCCTGACGTTTTGCAAGCTCGATATCAAATATTACGGGGCTTTCCGGCTTTGAATTGAAGAAATATCTCGCAGCATCCACCGGTATATCGTCAAGAAGGTTTGATAGAGAAATCATTTTTCCCGTTCTCTTGCTCATCCTGACTTCCTGCCCGTTTTCCATCAGCTTTACAAGCTGCATAAGTACGACCTCAAGTCTGTGCTCTCCGTCAAGGCCGAGTGCGTCGAGTGCGCCTTTAAGTCTGGCAACATGACCGTGATGGTCTGCACCCCATATATTTATAGCCTTGTCAAAGCCTCTCGTTTCAAGTTTATTCCTATGGTAAGCAATGTCGGCTGCAAAATATGTATAAAAGCCGTTTGCCCTTTTTAAAACGTCATCTTTCTCGCAGCCCTTTACGAGCTCTGTTGTCTTGAGCCAGAGCGCACCGTCTTTTTCGTACGTGTATCCGAGCTCGGTAAGTTTTTCTACCGTCTCAAAAACAAATCCCGATTCGTGAAGGGTGCTTTCGCTGAACCACTCATCGTAATGTATTCCGTATCTTTCGAGGTCTTTTTTCATCTTCGGGATGTTGTTTTCAAGGCCGAAAGATGCCATTATAGCGTATTTTTCTTCTTTTTGATACTCGAGATATTTATCACCGTATTTCTCATAAAACTTTGCGGCAAGTTCCTTTATATCGTCACCGTGATATCCGTCATCCGGGAATTCAACGGCATCCTCTCCGAGGATTAACTGGCGGTATCTTGCGTCTATGGATTCAGCAAACTTTTCTATCTGGTTGCCCGTATCGTTTATATAAAATTCACGGTACACATCATAGCCCGCCTTGGAAAGAACACTTGCAAGCGCATCACCCAGCACTCCCCCTCTGGCGTTGCCCATATGCATGGGGCCCGTCGGATTTGCAGAGACGAACTCCACCATGACCTTTCTTCCTTTTCCTTCGTCAAGGTCTCCGTAATGCTCGCCTTCGGCGTTTATGGTCTTCAGAACATCTTCATACCAGCCGTGGTTGAGCCTGAGGTTTATAAAACCCGGTCCCGCAACTTCAATTGAGGAAAACCATGTGCCGTCAAGATCTGCATATTTAATAAGCTTATCGGCAATGGCTTTTGGGGCCATGTGAAAGTCTCTTGCCCCTGCCATGGCGTGATTTGCCGCAAAGTCACCGTTTGATGTATCCTTTGGGATCTCGACAGTGCCTTTAAGCGTGATTCCTTCGGGAAGCTCGCCAGCTGCAGCTGCTTTTATATACGCATTATTCAATATACCGTTTACTTTTTCCCTTGCTTCATTTACAAGATTAGCCATGTGCTTTTTCTCCCGTGTCTCTTACATTTATTGTAAATCTGTGTTTTGAAAATACTGTGTGGTCCACGTTAATTACGTACTCCACTTCCGCCTGTCCTCCGGCAGACCCGAAATTTTGCCTTACGGTCTTCGTGTCAATCTGCATTACGGCGCGCCCGTAGGGTGTATTGTATAAAAAGTCATTTTTTTCACCGGGTCTGAATATCATACGGCTTGTGATTGACCCGTCCCGGTCAACGATTACACTGTCCGGCATGAAGAAAAGCGATGTCCTTGTGCCTTCCATTCCCGTCACTTCGCTCTCTTCATATGAAACGCAGCCCACATTATCTTCAAATGTGTAAAGACCGTCGGTTGTGAACTTAATACCGTCACCGGTTTTTCCGGACGATTCGTTTGCCTCAAAATCTATTATAACGTCTCTGAGCATAAATTGTACCCGCTGCATATTATCTTCTCGTCACCGCCTGTGCCGAGAAGGTCATTATCTATAAGATACTGCGCAATTACCTTTGCGCCTTCACGCGATGCCTCTATCAATGTGACATCATCTCCGAGGAAATCGGCAATTGCCTTTGAAGCGTAGCCGAAGTGAGTGCATCCGAGCAAAAGGGCATCTATTTTACCTTTTACCTGTCCGAGGCAGTCTTCGATTACCTTTTTAAGTTCTTCATTATTTTCATCCGTTTTACCCGTCTCACACAGCGTTACAAGATCCTGAGCAGGAATTCCGATGACTTCCTTCCCGGATGCCTCCGCTATAGCACTCTGAAATGCATTTGAGCGGATAGATGCGTTCGTTGCAATGACGGCAAGGGCTTTGTCACCTTGCACCTCGCTCATGGCCTTTACCGCAGGGGCGAAAACATTGAATGTCTTTATTTCGTATGCCGAGAGCACGTCTGATGTGTTTACCGATATTGTACCGCAGGCGGCAAGTATTGCCTTTACATTATATCCTTTTAAAAGATCCAGGCTCTCTTTGCATATTTCCTTGAGCTCTGCCTGAGGCCGCACTCCGTACGGAAAGCGTGCTGTATCTCCGAAATACACGATATTCTCATCAGGAAGCATTTCCCTGAATGCCTTCAGTGCGGTCATGCCGCCAAGTCCGCTGTCATAAAATCCTACGGGTCTGTTATCCATCTTTCCCCCACCTCAGAACTTCAAAATAGGTGCAGAGCCGTCATCTTCGCACTTTTCTATAGACTTTATAACGGCTTTGTAGCTGTAGTTTTCATTTACTGTCACGAGTATCTCGTCACCGACTTTTTTACCGAGCACGCTTTTACCGAAAGGAGATTCCTTGCTTATAAGCCCCTGTCTCGGGTCGGTACGTACCGTGGATACGACCTGAATCGTCTCCGTCTCGTCATCTTCCGGAATATATATCTCGACCTTGTCAAAAAGTCCTACCTCATCGTCGGCAGACTTGTCATCGTATACCTTAGCGGTTTTAATCATTCCCTCAAGATATCTTATACGGCTTCGGCATCTGTTTTGAGCCTGTTTTGCGGCCTTATATTCGAAATTCTCGCTCAAATCACCGAAGGCTCTCGTCCTTTTTACTTCTTCAAGTATTGCCGGCATCTCGGCATAATGCTCATCGAGCTCCGCTTGAAGCTTTTCTATATCTTTTCTCGTAAGTTCGTCATGCATTTTAAAGCTTTCCTCAAATCTCAAAAGTACAAAGAATTATAGCAGAATGGATTAATAAAATATAGTAGAAAATTTATTTTTCATGCCGGGTCAGGCAAGCTTTCTGCAGCAAACGGGATTTTTTCTCCGGTGATAAGCTCAGGTAGTCTATGCAAGATTCGCCTTGCTTTTCAAGGCATTATACTTTTATAATAAAATATGCTTAAAGTTCAAACAAGCCGGAGGAATTCATATGGCAGATGTATTTATCAGTTATGCAACCAAAGACACATACTTTGCAGATGAATTATGCGAAAAACTTGAAAAGAACGGCATCAGCTGCTGGTATTCTCCGAGAAATTGCAGTGCGGATAAGCCTTACTCTTTGCAAATATCAAATGCAATTAAAGAATGCAAAGTGTATATTGTGCTGGTTTCATATTTTTCAAATGATTCCGAGCACGTAAAAAATGAAGTCAACCTTGCATTCAATGACAACAAAGAAATAATTTGTTACCGTCTGGTCAATGTAAAACCCTCTGACGATTTGAACTATTATCTCGGCAGAAAGCGCTGGATTGACTGTACCGGTGATGATAAGGGAGCGCTTGAAGTTGTTTCAACCGTTCAAAAATTAATTGTCGGCAAAATTCCTGTTACTACAGTCTTCCAGAAATTATTCAGATTCATCAAAAAGGTCTTCTGGCTCATAGTTTTTGCAGCAATCATTTTTACACTGACTCTGATTGTAAAAGATGTTACCGCTAATCCCTCTTTATGGAAAAGCCGCTCTATAGCAGAATATTTCTCAATGATTTCAAACCTGCTAAAAGGATACAACTATGCAGGCACTATTGAAAAAATCAGTGATGTTGTTAAAACTCTGTTAGGCAAATAGTGCGCAATTCCGGTTATTGCCGAGTCATTCACAGTATGATATCATTTATCCAACGAAAAATCGGAGGCTTGTTATATGAAATACATTATGGCCCTTGATCAGGGCACGACTTCCTCAAGGTGCATTTTGTTCGATAAGGGCGGAAATATCTGTTCAAGCGCGCAGAAGGAATTCCGTCAGATATTCCCGCATCCCGGCTGGGTTGAACATGATGCAATCGAAATCTGGGATACAACTCTGGAGGTATCCCGTGCAGCAATGGAAAAACTTGGCGTAACAGCCGATGACATTGCAGCCATCGGCATAACAAATCAGCGTGAGACAACCGTTATCTGGGATAAAACCACAGGTCAGCCCATTGCCAATGCGATAGTGTGGCAGTGCAGAAGGACATCCGATATAATAGACGGTCTTGTCGAAAACGGATACGGCGAGATAATAAAAGACAAGACGGGACTTGTTCCCGATGCATACTTCTCGGGTTCCAAAATAAAGTGGCTTTTAGACAATGTTGACGGTGCAAGAAAGCGTGCCGAAAACGGTGAGCTTTTATTCGGCACAATTGACACATGGCTAATATGGAACCTTACCGGCGGTAAAGTTCATGTAACCGATCAGACCAATGCAAGCCGCACCATGATTTACAACATAAACGGTCTTTGCTGGGACGATGAGCTTCTCGAGATGCTGGATATTCCAAAATGCATTCTGCCGGAAGTTAAGCCTTCAAGTACTGTATACGGACATACATCTTATGAGCTTTACGGCGGTGAAATTCCCATTTCCGGCGCAGCCGGTGATCAGCAATGTGCACTTTTCGGCCAGTGCTGCTTCAATGAAGGCGATATGAAAAATACATACGGTACGGGCTGCTTCCTTCTCATGAACACCGGGCGCACACCGGTAAAGTCAAATAACGGTCTTGTTTCCACAATTGCAGTCGGTTATGAAGACCATGTAGAGTATGCACTTGAAGGATCTATATTTGTTGCGGGCGCCGCAATTCAGTGGCTCCGCGACGAGCTCAACATTATCTCAAATGCCGGTGAATCCCAGGCATTTGCAGAGTCTGTTCCGGATTCCAACGGCGGATATGTTGTCCCCGCATTTACGGGTCTCGGCGCTCCGTACTGGTCGCAGCGTGCGCGCGGTGCAATAGTCGGACTTACGAGAGGATTTTCAAGAAGTCATCTTATACGTGCAACGCTTGAGTCGCTTGCATATCAGACTTACGATATTGCAAAATCCATGGAGCAGGATTCAAACATAGTAATAAAGCAGCTCAAAGTTGACGGCGGTGCATGCGCCAACGACTTTTTGATGCAGTTCCAAAGTGACATTTTAAACTGTGATGTCTACCGTCCCAAATGCATTGAGACAACAGCGCTCGGTGCTGCCTACCTTGCAGGTCTTGCCGTCGGGTATTGGAAAGACAAAGAAGACATTAAGGCCAACTGGGCTGTTGATAAGGTTTTCAAAAATCGTCTTGATGACGAGAACCGTGAAAAAGCCATCCGCGGATGGCATAAAGCCGTCAGATGTGCCCTTCTGTGGGGAGAAGAGGACTAAGACCATTTTTCTTATAATCAAAACAAACGAACGTACCGGTCATGGAAAACATGACCGGTTTTTTTGCAAAAAGCATTGTTAACAAAATGCTCATATTTTTTTCAACCTGGATTAAGGCATCATTGGTAATCTCTTTATCGAAGAGCGCATTAATGCTTCCGGGGGTCACCTGTCCGCCTCCGAAATCAAAACGTGGCAGACCACTGATTGCCACCGAAAGGTGTTTTTCATATATTTCTCCCTCTCTTTTGGCGAAGCACCCTTTTATAAGGGTGCTTTTGTCATATCCAAAGTTCAATTGTCAGTAGATATTTTTCGTTCGAGCTCTTTACGTTTTCTGTGTTCATGCCCGATATCGGCATCCAGTTCATTGATGCGCTTCCAAATATCCGCTATTGCCTCCACCTCGTCGGCAGGTCGAAGGTTTTGCCCGAGCTGTTTGGCATCCGCATGTGCTTTTTCGCGCTCTTTTATATCCTTTGCAAAAATGTGTTTAAACAAAAAACGAACAAGAGGCTGTATAAAAAAGAGCTGTGAAAAATACGCAAACGGGAAGTTATAACATAAAAGCTTAAGCCAGTTGGCAAGCAGTGTGAGCAAATTGAATCCATCATAATACGGATAATAAAACCAGGCCGCGAGAAAACTCATCACCGGGCACATAATTCCGACCGTTGCACATATAACGGCGCTTTCAAATATCATGGGATGATTTTTTGATGGGTCAAAGACTCTGCATGCAAGCTTGAACGAAACCGGGCTTCCCATAAGTACTTCCAGAATATATGCACATACGAATTCAATAAGTATAACCGCCCATATTGGAAGCATATAGCCGAACATATATACACCGCATTGTGAATTTATTGCTTGAAGCACACTTTTTTTGCCTGTTATCTCCATAAGTGTATTTCCGTTCACAACATACAGGCTGTAAAAAACATACGCATGAACAGTGACAAGCACTGTCAGAAGTGCGAATATCATTCTTTGGAACTTGTTTCTTGGCATAGAACTTTCTCCTTTTTTTGCATAAAAATACACATGCATTGCCGAATGCGTGCAAATCTTTGACCGTAATCAGATTTACATGCCATATATGGCAAAACATGTGTCTTTTAAGATTCAAGATAATCAACGTTCGGGATTATATCAGCCGAAATTCCAAATTTCAAAAGGCAATTTTCACAATTTTCCCGCTCTTTATTCCATTAGAATTTTTACATCTGAACTGCTTATCCCCGGATATTTCTATAGTTTTCATAAAGTCAATGATGCAATTCATTTTATGCACTCTTGCAGCACCATCTTTAGAAAATTTGCTGTACGGCTTGAAATCTTAACGCCTTTTGACGATAATAAAAATATCTACAGCCGGTATATCGCGAGACAATATACATATACCGCAAGCTGCGGAAATTTTTTCACGGACGCTTTCAAATGAGCTTTATTATTGCATTTTTCACGGGCTGCTTCGGCAGTGCAATATCTGTTATATGCGGATTCGGTCTCGGTGTTTTTTCGATGATGTTCCTGCCACACTTCATGTCCTCAACCATGGCAGCATCGGCCGTTGTAAGCATCACAGCAGTTTTTCAATCCGCATGGATAGCATTTCATTACAGAAAAAAAGTTAAAATAAAAGACACCCTTTTTATGGTAATAGGGTATCTGGTACTTTCCACTATATGTGTAATCTTCGGCAAAAACATCCCGAATAAGACGCTGAAGCTTGCCCTTGGCATCTTTTTGATTGTTCTCAGCATATATTTTATATTCTTCTCAAAGAAAATAAAGATGCAGCCGACACCTCGAAACGGGCTGATTGCCGGCAGCCTTGGCGGGATAATGAGTTCAATGTTCGGTGTAGGTGGTCCTCCTGCGGGATTGTACTTTTCATCATGCTATGATGAAAAAGAGGATTATCTTGCAACAATCCAGACTTATTTTCTTGTCACAAACATCTATGTTACAACCATAAGAGCCTTTAACGGAATAGTAACGGCGGAGGTGCTCCTTGCATCGTCAGTAAGCCTTGTTGGCATGGTGTTCGGAACATATATGGGCAAAAAACTTTTTGACAAAATGAATGCTGATGCCGTGAGAAAGGCCATATATATTCTTATGGCAGTCAGCGGAGTTATACTGATAGCCGGATCTTTATAAAAAATCCACCGCACTCAGGTGTGTAAAATCAGGGATTTTTATACCCGCAGGGCACTTATCCCGGAAAAAATATCGGCATAGTTTGGTACTATTTTACCGGCTATGCCGATATTTCCTTGCAGTTATCAGCCGGCGGACCTTTCAGATGCACGTAGATTTGACGCTTACGCTGTACCCGGCAAAAAAGCGGTTTGCCAGATGATAAAAGAGGTAAAAAACTGCTCGACACGGAATGTGGCGGGCAGTTTTGGTGATTATAAACCGGAGACAATCAAAGACATACGTAAAATGCCCGTCTTGCCGAAATTTAGAATTATATTTCGTTACGGGCATGTATCGGAATCAAACTGTCCCGCGTGCATCCTTGTCCACGTATTTGGCGTATACCATCATGTGCAGCATTACAATCAGCTCAATTTTCAGCAGCATATTAACAACAAATCCATTGGAGATTCCTTTAACTACAAGCCCAAGGATGGTGGGGGCAATGACAGCAAAAATTGAGATAGTTGCCAGAGCAATGGAGCGCTTCTTTCCCAGATTTGGTGCGAAGGCCAGCAACAGGATGCAGGAGAATACAACCAAAAGTAGTGTAGTCGAAAAAATATAACCTGCAACCGACTGGCTATCTTCCGTGCCCATTCTTGCGCTGATGGTAATCAGATACAAAATGTTTCCGACAATCAGCAGCAAAAATGCAAGGAAAGAAATCTTATACAGCAAAGCGGCTTTTTTGGAGGCGCCCTTGAAGAAATATGCCAATCCGCATACAGCGGCAACAATGCCGTAAAACTCATTGCAGATGATATAAACATCCGGGCGGATGATACCCAGAGCTGCAATGTTCTGCGAATACACCAAACCGACAATGATTCCGGCAATCGCTTCTATTGTGGCAAAGATGCCCATACAAATGCCCAATTTATAGATGATTTTGTTCATAATGATATCCTTTCATATTAGATTCAATTTTATTCGCTTTATTAAAATCAGCAAATTATTGTCTTCATCTTATTTGAAAATAATACAAATAAACCCTGTACGCAATCTTTTTTTTCATCGGAGAAGCCGGTTTAAGAAAACAAGTGGGAATTCTCGGTTCTTCAAGCGCAAAGATGCAGACAACGCCTTGTACTCACGTGATAAATATTTCAAATATCCTGTAATTACACAAAAGCCAATTACCTATATAAATTATATGTATGAAATAAAATCTGATTCATACGAGTACTTGCGTGTTCAATATCAATTACCATAGTTTTGATACAGACAGGTAATGTCTCTGCATCTACACTTTTGCAAGTTTTTGGCGTGATATATTCTACACTTTTGCAAGTTTTCTCGTCTGCAAAAAATACATTTATGCAGACAAGACCTGCGAAAATTGTACCAAGTAAGGCTCAGGCAAAAATCAATAAATTGCACTGCATATTGGCAATTGTTTTTATTTTATTTCCATATAACCGCATAAATCATCTGCGGAGTGCGACGGGTATATCATAAGGCAGTCCGGGTCTTTTCTCACGTCATCGAAATATTTTTCCGCCTTTGCTTGTCCCTTTTTATCAAAAGTCATTGGCTTGAACTCTCCGTCAGCCGAAAACATGACATATCTGCCGCCAAAATAAATCCCGTCATTATTTAAAAGCCTTCCGCTTCCTGCCGTGCCAATCATAACGGATGCATGCCCTTCGGTGTGCCCCGGCGTGTGGATGAATACAATGCTCTCATCTTTAAAAACATCGTACCCTCTCCCCTGCGGTCCTATTTTCACTGCCTCATAGTAAGGTATGTCCATCAAATTCTTATACTGCAGCCACAAATTCTGAGGCTGACGCATTTTATATACCGTCCTGCACGAATAAAAATACTCGTGCTCCGGAAGAATTATTCTTTTTACCCTGCCGGCAAAATCGCCTATTGCTCCGTTTGAGTCTGCATCAAGATGCGTAAGAAGCAGAAGGTCTATATCATCTGCCGAGATTCCCATTTTACCCAGCTTATATAGTGCCGTCTCCTCTTTTGTGATTTCAACATGTTCCATGGCAAGAAGATATTTGGGCCACGTATCTTTTGCATCGGCATTAAGGCCCGTATCAATTAAAATGAGACCGTGCTCCGGATGCTCGACAAGATAGCAGTAGACACCGTACTTTGTCTTGCTGCCAACATATGAAACGTTTCCGCACTTTATAGCATGTATCTTTATCGCCATATCTCAATCATCCCAGGTATGTCCCGATATATTTTTCGAGTATAAATTCGGGTTTTAATTCCATTTTGGCTTTTCTCAGTCTTTCAAGCCCCATGTCTTCTTCCCGATTTATATATTTTATTCCCTCATAAGTTTCAACGGCAAGTTTTGTCATCTCACGGCAAACCATTGTGTAAGCCCCCGGCATATCTGCCAGGGCTTTTTCAAAATGTACATCAAATGTGTCATCGCAGTTTCTCTCACCGACAGAGTACCCCGCAATCTGTCCGTCCGCAAAAAGCACTCCTCCGAGGAAATCAAGGCTTTCATATGAAGCAAAGCCCTTCATAGCCGCGTCATGTTCAAGTATTATGGACCTGTCAAGCCTGTCTTTATTGGTCTCGGTCCAGCTTCTCAGCATATCCAGGCACTCCGGAATCATTTCTCTTGTGAGCTTTTTAAATTCCCATTCATGCTCTTTTTCAAAACGGTTGCAGTGGTTTTTCTGGCCATGAAGCGTCTTTCCGGAAAAAGTCGAAAGTTTTTCAGCAAGATAGATATAGTCACTTTCGTCCGTGTCTTGCTCAAATGTGAATGCCCCGTTGTAAATTTCCGTGAGCTCTTTTACTCCGTTTTTCTCAACTCCGCACAAAACGGGTGTATATCCGCCGCTTCTCGCATCAGCGATTATTTCATCCACAGCGGATTTGAGGTCTCCCCTGCCTGCAGGGTATGAATACATCGGAACATCATATTCAAAGTTTTTCAAAATAACGCTGTCTTCATATCTTGCGGCAAGAAGTTTATATTTTCTGTCCCAAACATAGATGTTTCCGAAGCAGAAGTCGGCGCTGCGGCTGTTTTGTGAAAGAAGGATGGGTTTCATCCACTCTTTGTCTTTAAGTTTTACTGGTCTGAATTCGAGCATAATATTATAAGCTTGTCTCTTGTGTTGTTTTCGGGAAAATCTATCACGTAATCAAGAAGGAAATCCAGCATTTCCCCTATCTGCTTTCCCTTATATCCAAGCGATGCAAGGTCGTTTCCGTTGACAGCAAGGTGACTTATAGAAAAGCACTCTCCGCTTTTTAGAACATTTTTTAGTTCGTCAGTATTTCCCGTGCCGTAGAATGCGTCCCAAACGGCCGCAGCACACTCGGCCGCATCGACACCGTACTTTCTTAAAATTCTTTTCCAGGAAGCTCTGTCTTGCGGAGGCGCTTCCTTTATAATTGTGTTTGCGTCTGATGCGCATCTTATGGTGTGTCCGTCAAGCCTCAGTGACTTTAAAAACTCCCACGTGGAGTCTATACACTCATCCGCCGAAAGCACCGTGCATAAAGCAGCCCATCGACATATTGCTTTTTTCGGCATTGAAGTAATTCTTCTGAGGCCGTCGTCACGGCTTAAATGTTTTTTTAGATAGCTGTCAATCAATCCGCAATCGATCAGCGTATAGAGCTGCTCGGGTGATGATGTCAACAAAATCTTTTCAAGTTCGTCGCGGACTCTTTCGCACGCAAGCGAAGATGCAAGATGAGAATTTTCCTTTATTGCCTCAAACGTGTCATGTTCTATTTCAAAGCCGAGACGTGATGAAAATCTGAATGCTCTTAGCATTCTGAGAGCATCCTCTTCAAATCTCTTCTCCGGTTCACCGACTGCCCTTACGACTCCGGCCTTAATGTCTTCCCTGCCGTGAAACGGGTCTACAATTGTGCCGTCCGCGGTAATTGCCATTGCATTCATGGTAAAGTCCCGTCTTGAAAGGTCTGTTGTCAGGTCTCCTATAAAGTTGACTGTGTCGGGGTGGCGGTGGTCTTTGTACTCTCCGTCTGCCCGGAATGTAGTTATTTCGGCATGTTTGGAATCGACTTTGACCGTAACGGTTCCGTGCTTGATTCCTGTCCCCTTTGAATCCGGAAAAAGCGACATAACCTCTTCCGGAAGGGCGGAGGTTGCTATATCCCAGTCATTCGGCTGCAGATTAAGAACCATATCTCTTACGCATCCGCCTACTATACAGGCCATATGCCCGTGTCCGGACAGGGTTTTAAGTATTGTTTTTACATATTTAGGTGGAGTAATTTGCAAGTTGAAAAAAGTCTCCTCAGATATTATAATGATTGAGCGTTTTTATTATACCGCTTTTAAAAGTCAGGGGCAAATAATATGGCAGATTTTGAAAATTACATGAGTCCGGGAAGGAAGGGCCATCTCATCGGAATAGGCGGTGTCAGCATGTCCTCCCTTGCCGAAGTTTTATACGATATGGGGATCAACATCACAGGCAGCGATACGAACGAGAGCCCTAATGTAAAAAATTTGCGCAGTCTCGGCATAGACATCGCAATCGGCCACAAGGCAGAAAATATAACGGATGATACGGAATTTGTCGTCCGTACTGCCGCAGTTCACGATGACAATCCCGAAATAGTTGCCGCAATCGAAAAAGGAATTCCAATTTTCGAGCGCACCCAGGCATGGGGAACCATATCCAAGGATTACTCAAACGCGCTTTGCATATCCGGTACTCACGGTAAAACGACAACGACTTCAATGTGCACGCATATTCTTATGGCGGCAGAGAAGGATCCTACCGTAATGATCGGCGGAACACTTCCCCTTTTGAACGCCGGTCACAGGATAGGGCGCGGCAACACAATAGTAATGGAGGCGTGCGAATACTACAATTCATTCCTGTCGTTTTATCCGACGGTTGCGGTAGTACTCAATATTGAAGCAGACCACCTGGATTTTTTCAAGGATTTAGACGAGGTCAAAAGGAGCTTCAGAATTTTTGCATCCAAGGTTCCGGAAGACGGATATATCGTTGCAAATTATGACGATGAAAACACCATGGACGCACTTAAAGACATAAAAAGGAAGTTCATAACCTTCGGTCTTACGGATGATGCGGACGTATATGCCGGGAACATACGCTATTCCGGTACGAATACCGACTTTGACATCTATTATAAGGGTAAAAAATTTACCGATGTAACACTCCATGTTCCGGGCGTACACAATGTAAAAAATGCTCTTGCCGCTACGGCAGCCTCCATATGCCTTGGTATACGTCCGAACGCTGTAAAGTACGGACTTGCCGGGTTCAACGGTGCCGGCAGAAGGTTTGAGTATAAGGGCAAATTCAAGGGTGCTGATATTTATGATGATTATGCGCATCACCCGGGTGAGCTGAAAGCTCTCCTCGATACTCTTGAAACGCTCAATTATGAACGGACCATAATTGTATTTCAGCCCCACACATATTCAAGAACAAAGGCTCTTTTCGACGATTTCGTAGAGCAACTCAAACGTCCTGACATTGTTCTTCTTGCAGAAATTTTTGCTGCCAGGGAACAAAATACAATAGGTATTTCTTCCGAAGACATGGTTCAATATCTTCCGAATGCTTCTTTCTATCCCGACTTTGACGGTCTGGAACATACGCTATGGGCAATTGCAAGACCGGGCGATGTTATTTTCACAGTCGGTGCCGGCAATATATATAAGGTAGGAGAACATCTACTGGATCCAAATACATTCAAAAAATATGAGAGCTTCAGCTGAAGCTCTCATTCATTATACAATCTGCGATGCTGCCGACATTCCCGAATCGGTCGTTCGGATAGTTTGACATCACGATAACCCCATTGCGGTTTTTGATATCCATGTTCACTGCGCAGGCATACGAAGCGGTTGTTCCGGTTTTTCGCACAATTCCGTCCAGGCCGATACCCCAGAAGTAGCCGATATTATTTTCCATATTGACTTCGACAAGCGGTGTGACCGCCCTTAAAAAGTCCTGATTGTCTCCGGAAAGATACATCATCGCGTATTTTGCCATATCCGCGGCTGTGGATGTAAGACCGTATGATGAGATGTATTCATCGGTTGCAAGCCATATCCACCCGTTTTCAACTGCTGCATCTTTCGATATAGCCACATACGTGTTTTCCATACCAAGTTCCTTTAAAAACGACTCAAGGATACTGAAATATTCAACTCCATACGAGTCTTCAAGGACTATTCCCGCAACGGTTGCCCCGAAATCCGAGTAGCAATAGAGATACGGCGGTGTCTGATTCAGCCTGAAGTCATCCATTATGGTTATGACTCCGGGGTAATCGGTACCGGTAAACGGATTTTTCCCGGAATTATATTTCAGTTTAGAATACCCCGGGTATGAGCCGTATGCAGACGTGTGTGTCACAAGTTCAAAAATTGACGGTGCATAGGTGCCGGTATTTAGCACAACATGGTCAGAAACTTTGTCTTTCAGCCTTACCCTTTCTTCTCCTACCGCGCGTGACATCATAACGCCCGTAAAGGTTGTGGTGATTGACCCTATTTCATAGCCTCTTTCGGGAACCTCAATCTCCTTTGCCCCTTTTCCGTAGGCTTTGTATGTCACATTTCCGTCACTTATTATTGCAACGGTTATCTCGGCGTCGGGCTTGTTTCTGGTGTATGTGTCGAGCATTCCGATACTGTCAGCCGGTATTACCGGAATGGTAAGAGCTGCAGTAATCGCCATAAGCGCAATAAATACCGCTATTAAAATTGTAAAGAAAATTATCCTCTTTTTCACATTGACATTATACCACAACGAGTGTTAAATTAACAATGTTGTTTGCCGGTATGTTGGAATGGTAGACAATGCGGACTTAAAATCCGTTGGTGGCAACACCGTGCCGGTTCAAGTCCGGCTACCGGCACTCATAAAAGACTGCTTTTATTTAGCAGTCTTTTTCTTTTTTCTTTACTGGTTTGCCGAATATAATTATAATATAGGAAAGCCTATCAAGGAGGAACTGCAAATGTATAAAAACATAGACAAAAAAGTCCAGCTCAAGCTGAAAGATCAGGTGGAATGCCGTGAAGGCCAGGTTGTCAGCAAAACACTTGTCCAAAATGACACCGTTTCCATGACCCTCTTCTCTTTTGATAAAGGCGAAGAGATTTCAACTCACGCAGCTGCAGGCGATGCAATGGTCACTGTTTTGGAAGGAACCGGACGCTTCACAGTCGGCGGTGATGTCTTCACGCTGCATGAAGGTGACACGCTTATAATGCCTAAAGACATTCCCCACAGCGTATTCGGTGAAGAAAAGTTCAAGATGCAGCTCATTGTTTCCTATTGATATTGCCATGAAAAAATTTATTTCCGTATTTCTCATCTTTTTGATGGTCTTTTCTTTTTCCTGCTGCGGCAAAAGCAGCAAGGAGAATTCTGCCGCAGCTCAGTCTTCTTCTGCATCTTCCGCGGTTTCGGGAAGCGCGGCCAAAGCTAAAGACAATGCGTCTTTAAAAAATGTAAATATCACTCTTACCCCTGCCGAAGAGCTTTCGCAGACTTTAAAAGAATATGCCGATCCAAACGGCTGCTTCACAGCCATGATTCCCGAAGGCTGGGAAGTAAGCACCGCGGGCTATGACATGATGTACTGGATTCGTATATACGACCCGGTAAATCTAAATTTGCAGGTATTCACTCTTTTAAAAACCGAGTGCCTTTTAAGTAATTCCGCGTCAAAACAGTTTTACGAAAATTTAAGAGGGCTGGACCTCTACAGCATGTTTGCCGACATGATAGTCTGTGAAAAGGTAGATGACTTTTATTCGCAGTTCATGGATTTCTGCGCATTTATGGCAACTTATGAGCAGACATATCACGGATTTGAATATCCGCAGATATCTTCATTTGAAACTATAGAGAAATTCCCTCTTAATTCATCATTTTCAACATACGCAATAGATGACTCCGTGATACACGGAAAGTTCACCAATACATTGTCCCAGGAATCCGGCGAGGGTATGTTCACGGGATCATTGGTACACGGCTTTGATTACCAGGGCTACGGCTGCAATATGATGTACAACATCAATGCCGCAACCGCAAATTACGGTCAATACTCTGAGTACGAAGAACTTCTCAGCACAATTCTTTCATCCGTCAGCTATACTGACACCTTCGTTCAAACCGTACTTACCGATACAAGCATAAAAGCCGCCGGCGCATCTGCGCTCAACAGCACTCTTCAGCAAACAACCGACATCATAACCGACGGCTGGTATTCCCGCGAAAAAACCTACGATATCATCTCCGAGAAATACTCCGATGCAACGCTTGGCTATGAGCGCGTATACGATGTTGAGACGGGCGACATATATAAGGCATATAACGGATTTACGGACATATCTGGAATAGATGAATACTATCTTCCTGTTACCGATGACATGTACTCATCACCCGTTGCCGGATATATAGAGAGGTAGCAAAGTGAAAAAATTTGCCTGTTTGTTTCTTGCCGTGACACTTTTGGCAATTTCATGCGGATGCGGCAAAAAAGAATCACTTCCGGAGTCTGTTTCATCCAACACATCACTTAGTGAAGTAAAAGACGGTGAATACCTCTATTTGTCTCTCGGTGCCGACAATATGAAAAATATTGTAGACGTGAACCCGACCGAGATTTATATAAATATAGACCGCAGCGGCAGTGAGTTCACAGCCGATATTAAAGATTCTGCCCGGATTGAAGAAATTGTAAATGCACTTTGTAAGGCAAAAATAAAGTGCGCTACAGGCACCGACTACACAGACAACTATAACTGGGTTAAATTTTTCTTTGAAGACGGAACTTCGTACACTCTGAATTTAAACCTCAATCTTCTTGAAGTGACCGTGAACGGCAGCTTAATGCACTACGAGCTTGATGACTTTGAATCTTTTTATAACCTAATAGTGAATCTCACCGATCAGTAAGGACGTATTATGAGAATTTTAGGCAGCATTGTATTTCTGGTTTTTGCATGCATATGGTATTTACCCGTATATAAAAGGCTGACTGCAGCTGAAAGGATTGAAAAAAGCTGCATCTTCAAATCCGTTTTGTGGGGCTTAGGACCTGCATTCATTATTGCGGTTGTTATCCAGATGATTCTTTCGGCAATATATTACTATGTGCTTGGGATGGATAAAGAATCATTATCCTTTTCAATAACGCAGTCAATCTTTTCATATGCCCTGATTGAGGAACTGGTAAAAGGCTTTATAGCCTATAAGCTGTACTGTAAAAGCGGATATGAAAGCAAAGCGGCATGCGTACTTATTTTCGGTGCCGTAGGTTTAGGATACGGAATTTTAGAAAGTCTGCTTTTTATACAAAACATTGTACATGCCCTTATTCGAAGCGTCATATCTCTTCATATATTCCTTCAGTTTTTCATGGGATATTTTTTCTTCGAGGCAGTAAGGTGCAAAGCTTCCGGAAAGATCAGCGATTATAAGAAAAAACTGGCAACATCATTTTTCATTCCGTTCTTTATTCATATGCTTCACGATATAGCAGGGAGCTTTATCAAGATACTTATCGGCGATGATGAAGCAAAAAACACAATAGGTTATATTGTTATACTCATATCTGCAGCAATTGATATTATATTCATAATAAAAACGCTCAAGCTCGTCCGTTCCGTAAAAGAAGTTTCCACCCTTGAAGCCACATCCGAGGGATAAATTCGTCCTCGCATGCTCATGATTTTTATACACGCGATTATTTTTCCGCATCGGTATAAGATGAGCCGCTCTGCCCGAATTTTCACGAAGAATGCGCATTTCGTAAATTACACCCATTATATGCCGGATTCGCTCCGGCATATAATGGGTGTAATTTGATTTTTTGTGCCTTATGATTCTTCACAGGTCAAAACGTCTCATGCAGGAAAAAAGCGAGTCCCGGGATACGCTCCCGTGGCTCGCTTTTTTATTTACTTATTATATTCGAGGAAAAATTCATATGCCAGACGGCGCTGAAGGTTTTCCCAGTCCGGAACACAGGTGTCATGCCCCGCCATGCAGATTATAAACGGCTGCTTTGAATAAACTATACCCACGTCATTTGAAAGGAAATCATCCTCGCCTGTCTTATGGGCAATCGGAACTGTTCCGTCACCTATTATTCCCGGAATCTTATTGTTTATCTGCTGCGAAAGAAGCGTTTCGATTATCTTCCGGGAAACATCGGCGCAAACGAATTCCTCTTTATAAAGTTTTTTTAGCAGCATAGCAATTTCGGAAAGTACTATGCGGTTTTCAAGCCCCATCGCGCTTGCCTCGGAATCGAAGAGAAGCCGGTTGAGCTTAGTTCCTTTGAGGCCAAGCCTTGCAAATTCCTCATTATAGGATGGAATGCCGAATCTTTTTATAAGAATATTTGTGGCCGTATTGTCGCTGAGCGAAATCATAAGATTGCAAAGCGTTCTTATATCAACAAAAGGCTCATCGGTGAAAAGAGTAAGGGCACCGCAGATGGGAACCTTATCCTCATTTTTAACCTGAATCTTTTCGCAAAAATCGGCTCTTCCCTCTTCCGCCCACTTTGAGATGCAGATAAAAACCGGAAGTTTTATGACGGAAGCCGCAAGGAATTCCTCATTTGCCTTATATTCGAAGCTCTCACCTGTTACAAGATTTTCGACATAAACGCCTACATGTCCCTTCATGGAATCAAGCAGCGAAAGCTTATCTTGATTATCCATAAAATTATTCAAGTCCCTCGCCCTTGTATTCGCCGCCGTTTTTCTTCTTATAGTAGAAATATACTATAAGTCCGGAAAGGAATATGGCAACGCCGATGAAAGCGGATCTCGGTGAAGAAACGAATTCATTTACAACAAGGACCAGGAAGAATATGAGAGTAAGGATAATCGTAAATATTCCGCCGGGAACCTTATAGGGTCTTTCAAGGTCGGGGAATTTCTTTCTGTAGATTATAACCGCACCCACAACCATTGCATTAAGTGCCGCAGAAACAAAGATAAGAAGATCCGTCAGCTGCTGAAGGCTATTGAATATTACCAGGATTATTGCAACAACAAGAGCCGCAAGAGTTGCCTCTACGGGAACGCCGGTCTTGGGGTCGATGTTGGAGAACTTTTTGGGGAAAAAGCCCTCTTTGGCCATTGCGTAATAGATTCTCGGGAAGACAAGGATGCCTCCGTTCATTGTACCGAGAATCCCGATAACAATGCATATAGTGACCAGTGTGACACCGCCGCTGCCGAGAAGCTGCTGGGCAACTGTATTTCCGAGGTATACATCCTCAGCCTGAATCTTGGCAACAATTTCTTCTGCGGGAATTACCTTGTAAAGGGCAAAGTTGAAAAGTGTATAAATTGCTGTAATGCCGAGCATTGAGATGATGATTGCAAGCGGCAGATCGCGCTTCGGGTTTTTCATCTCTTCGCTTATGGTGTTAAGGTTGTTCCATCCCTCATAAGCCCATAAAGATGCAAAAGTTGCAAAGGCAATAAGAGAAACAGCACCGGTGAATCCCTTGCCTGCGGCGGTTGTACCGGCAAATGAAATGCTTGTATCCACGTTCTGCTTGCCGAGAAGGCAGCCCAGAACAATTATAAGGAAGAGCGGAATAAGTCTTACTACCATTGTGAAATTCTGCACGCCGACGCTGAGCTTTACGCCACGGAGATTTATCCACGTGAAGGCGCAGAGAATTGCGATAGCCATAACCTTAACCCATATATCGGAGAATCCGAAAACGGACTGAAGCTGTGTACAAGCCGCCATGGCAAGTGATGCTGTTGAGCCGGAGCATACAAGCAAAAAGCTTGAAAATCCGTTAAGGAATCCGACTGCCGGATGATACGCCTCACTGAGATATATGGTCATGCCTCCGGCAACGGGGCGGGATGCGCCCAGCTCCGCAAAGCATAGACCTCCGAGGACAGAAATAACTCCTCCGATAATCCAGCACAGAAGTGCCAGTCCGAAGCTGAAGGAGGTGCGCTCAAGGACATAACTGCCGAGGTAATAAATACCGGAACCGATTGTCATTCCGGCAACGAGAGAGATGCCGCCGAAAAGGCCGATAACCTTTTTAAACTGGCCGTTTTGCTTTTCTTCGCTCATAAGTTTTTTCCTTTCCTGTTATAACTTCACTTTTAAAAAAAGCATCAGGTTCTTACTGCCCTTCCGCTGTTTTTACAAATAATTATTCCCTTTTCAAGGGCTTTTACTCCGTTCACAAACACATATTCGATTCCCGAAGGAGGGAGAACGGGATTTTCAAATGTGGAATTATCCTTAATTTCTTCCGGGTCGAAAACGACTATATCCGCATCGCATCCGGGGGTAAGTCTGCCCTTCGAGGTAAGGCCGAACCTGTCCGCCGGCATGGCCGTCATTTTATTTATTGCATCATAAAGCGTAATAGTGCCGGTGCGGACATATTGCGCAATCAGTCTTGGAAATGCGCCGGCGGCCCTCGGATGTCCTTGACCGTTATCCATGGTTGCATCGCTTCCCAGCATAACCGCCGGATGGCGCAGGGCAAGTTCTACATCCTCGCTGCGCATAACATAGCAAACCGTAAGATAATCCGGAAAATCCCGGCGGACCTCGTTGAAAATTTCCTCCGTGCAGCGCTGACCTTTATATTTACCCTCGGATATCTCAAGAACATCATAGCCGCATCCGTAGCGTTGGAGCCAGCCCGGATCGTATGTTGTTGAGCCGATACCGGTTGAAAAGGCATCGTAGGGATAGCAGTCACACATAACATCAATTCCGGCAAGCCTTAAGGCATCAATGCGGCTCATAACCTCCGCCATCTGTCCGAAACCGGCCATGCTTCCTATATGGGAAATCTGTGCCGGAACACCTAGTGCCGCAGCGGCATTCACAAACTCATCTACCGAATTAAATATTCCGTCCGCATCATCTCTTACATGACATGAAACGATTTTTCCCGTTCCTTTGCATGCCGCCATTGTGCCAAGGAGCTCGGCCTCATTTATTCCTGGTGTATAGCGGATGCCGTAGCTCATACCGGCACATCCGCGGTTAAGATCCTTTTTTACATCGGCAGCAATTTCCTTTATCTGTGCATCGTCTGCAGGAGCATAACGGTCACTTACGCCGGCTTTTACGCGATAATATTCATAAGCAGCCAGCATTGCAATATTCTGTGGTGCACCCTGAGAATCTACAATGTCGAGATAATCAGCCGGAGCATATTTGCTCTCGCCGCAGTTTCCGCATATTGTTGTAGTGGCGCCCTGACGAAGCATACATGCCGAAACGGAAGTTTCTTCGTTAAAATCAATTACTCCGTTAATTACCGGATCCTCATGACAATGAGCGTCGACAAAGCCCGGGCAAACCACTTTCCCGTCTGCGCAGATTCTTTCATCTGCGGGATATTCCTCACAGCCTACAAGTGCTATTTTCCCGTCCTCGACAAGTACATTCAGTTTGCTGTCAACATGATTTGCAGGGTCGATAACCCTGCCGCCGTAAATTAAGATACGCACTGCCGCGCCTCCGAAAAAAATTGAGTTAATTATAATGTATCATTCTTTATAATGCAATTATAAACTCGCAGCAGCTGCAAAAGTAAAGCCGGACCGATTGCAAATTTTATCTGACTTTTTCGCCCTTCTCCTTTCAATAGACGAACGGCATCACATCATTTTTTGATTAACATAACAAAAAAAATAAGGATTATTAGCAACTTAATATTTTTGTAACAATTTATTGCTTATTTGTGTAACATCTTATTGGTAATATACACTTGCAAGCAGAGATTTCATCTTTTTCATTTTGTCCTCATATAGATATGGAAGGAGCAGGCGTTCGTCTGTTCCTTTTCCATTTTTGATGTGTTATAATCGGAGTTGCTATGAAAAAATTTATTGCTATTTTAATCGGAAAAATCATAAGGCTCATATGCCGTATCTTAAAAAAGGGAGGTACTGCATCTCCCGGAAGAATTGCTCTCAAAATCTGCCCGGACCTTTTATCCTGCCTCGGCAAGGATGTGAAATGCATAATAATAACCGGCACAAACGGCAAGACAACCTCCTGCAGGATGGTTGAAGAAGGTGTAAAGCGTGCAGGTTTCAGCTATTTTGCAAACCGCAGCGGTGCCAATTTGATTGAAGGCATTGCAACGGACTTCATTGTAAATTCCACTCTCTCAGGCAAATGCCGCAAGGAATACGCTGTGCTTGAAACCGATGAGTTTGCATCAAAAGAAGTGTGCCGGTATCTGCAGCCGGAAATCATTTATGTCACAAATATATTTGTCGACCAGGTCGACCGTTTTGGCGGAGTCAAAAACACAAGAGACGGCATCGCGATAGGAATCAAAAATGCTCCCGGCGCAACAGTCATACTCAATGCGGATGACTCGGTAAGCGCATCGCTCGGAAAAGATATTCCGAATAAAGTTGTTTATTACGGGATAGAAGAAAGCGCCGTCAAAGGAATGAAGAGCGGCGGGTCATCCGATGTAAATGACTGCATAATCTGCGGAAGCGATATAGAGTTTTCCTTCAGGACATTTTCCCACCTCGGCGGATTTAAATGTTCCAAGTGCGGCTATTCACGCCCCGTTCCCAGTCTTTCCGTCAGCAAAGTAATCAGCTCGGATATGTCCGGAACCATAGATATGTTCCGGCTTGACGGCGAAGAATTTGCCGTATCCGTGAATCTTCCCGCCATGTACAACATTTATAATGCTCTGGGTTCATTCCTCTCTTTGCATGAGCTTGGCATTGACAATGACACAATAATTCTTTCTCTTGCAAACTTCCGCTGCGGTTTCGGCCGTATGGAAACGCTCAATATTGGCGCAAGCGGCGGGAAGATGGTGCTTGTAAAAAACGGTGCGGGATGTGACCAGGTCCTTGAATACCTTCTCGGAATAAAAGATGCGTTTGTTCTTTCCATATACCTCAACAACAACGTGTCCGACGGTGTGGATATTTCCTGGCTCGAAACAGCGAACTTTGAACTGCTCAACGAGTGCAATGTTGAAAAGATTTATGTCTCGGGTCTTCGCATTGAGGAGATGTACGAAAGGCTTGTTAAAGCAGGTCTCGGTAAAAAGCTTATAAAAGAACCGAGCTGCAAAGCTTTGATTTCTTCGCTGAACAAAGAAACATCTCCGGTAATCATTATGCCCACATATACGGGCATGATGGAAACCCGCGCCGAAATCATAAAGCAGTGTGGAGGAACGGAATTTTGGCAAGGCTGAGATTTTATAACGGAAAAGTTTTAAAAAACTACAAGATTTGTGAAGAAGACGTCTATGTTGACGGTGGTATGATAAGCGCGCCTTTTGAAGGTCCCTTTGACAGAGAAATTGACCTTCAAGGCAACCTTTTAATGCCGTCATTTAAAAACGCCCATGCGCATTCCGCCATGACTTTTTTAAGATCATACGATGACAATCTTCCGCTATCATCATGGCTCAGCGATATCTGCTGGCCTAACGAGGCAAAGCTTTCCGACGAATCTGTTTATTACTTTACCGCTTTGGCTATAATGGAATATTTAAGTTCCGGAATAACTGCGTCATTTGATATGTACACCCATAATGATGCCTATATGCGGATAATGGATGAAACCGGATTCAAGGGCATAATCTGCTCGGGTCTTAATAACTACGACAGTGATGTATCCAATATAGAGCGCGAGTTTCTTAAGTTTCCGGGCAAATTCCGTCTCGGAATACACGGTGAGTACACCACGGGTCCCGAGAGGCTTAAGGTATGCCTCGATTTAAAAGACAAATACCGTGAGCCCTGCTTTACCCACCTCGCAGAAACAAAAGCCGAGGTTGAAGGCTGCATAAGCCGCTACGGCAAGACACCCGCGAAGTTTTTATATGATGAAGGATTTTTCGAGTACGGCGGCGGAGGTTTTCACTGCTGCTACATGACGGATGAGGATATAGATATTCTTGCATCAAACGGCCTTTATGCCGTTTCCTGCCCTGCGTCCAATCTGAAGCTGGCCTCCGGCATAGCCCCTATTGAAAAGATGAGAAAGCGCGGTGTGAAAATTGCCCTCGGCACCGACGGTGCAGCTTCTAATAATGCCCTTGATATGTTCAAAGAGATGTATCTTGTAACCGCACTCCAGAAATATATCACCGGAGATGCCTCAGCCTGCCCGGCAGACGAGGTCATAAAGATGGCATGTGCCAACAGCGCTCTTGCCATGGGTCTTGAAAACTGCGACGACCTCGATACCGGCAAGAGTGCCGACATGATAGTAATAGATCTTCATCGCCCTAACATGCAGCCTGTACACAATCTCGTGTCCAACATAGTCTATGCCGGGTCCAAGGAAAATGTTCTGATGACCGTCATAAACGGGAATATCCTATATGAAAACGGATCATTCAGCATAGGGATAGATGAAAACGAAGTATACAAAAAATGTGACGAATTGAGAAAAGAAATTTTTAAATGAGTGCAAGAATCGATCTTCATATTCATACATCTGCCTCAGACGGGGCGGACACAACGGATAAAATAATTGCCGACTCAATAAATCTCGGTTTGAAGGCAATTGCCATAACGGATCACGACACCGTGTCCGGAATTCCGTCTTCACTTCCGTCCGGGATAGAGCTTGTACCGGGTCTTGAATTCTCCACAAAATATATGACAAAGACTCATATTCTCGGATATTTCATTGACCTTGACAACAAGCCGTTAAAAGACGCTCTGCAGTCAATAGTCGACGCCCGGGATATACGCAATGAGCAGATTGCCGCCGCTATGCGATCAGACGGCATTCAAATAACCTACAGCGAGATGAAAGACCGCTTCGGGGATGTTGTCGGCAGACCGCATTTCGGTGAGATTTTGATGGAAGAGGGTATCTGCTCAAGTATTGCGGAAGCTTTTGACAAATACTTAAACCGCGGTGAAAAATACTGGTTTAAAATGAAGACTCTCGCACTTGAAGACGCAATCTCTCTTATTGTCAATGCCGGCGGTGTTGCTGTACTTGCCCACCCGTTTGAATACAGTTTTGAAAAAAATTCTTTAAGTGAGCTTATTGAATACTGCATGAACCTCGGCTTGAAAGGCATCGAGTGCCGCCATTCAAG
>R05__coassemble_155_pt1 | contig 38096 bp, 37 predicted proteins | sample R05__metabat2_high_PE_014 | metagenome-assembled genome bin R05
GGATCCAAATTCGGATTGACATTATCAACGGAATCGTCCAGTACGGTTACCGTTATTTTGTCATCCGTCTTCTCAATTACAGTCTCATCAAGATCAATTGCAAAACAATCAGGATTTGATGTTTCCACGTGATTGTCATCCGCCTCTTTAAGTTCCGATGCATTTACAGTGTCCGGCGATGTTGGAAACAGTATATATTCTCCGATGGCTTCCCCTTCTGCCGGGTCAGTGCCTATTACAGTCCCTAAATCTACATCGTTATCTCCGATTGCGGTATCGACCTTGTCCGCCAGTGTCGCGTCCTCGGCCGACGCAAAAGACGTCATTGACAATATCATCAGCACTGCCAACAAAAGACTTATCGCTCTCTTTTTCATTTTTCTTCCTCCGTAAATGTATATTTACCCACATCAATTATAATTGAGATTAAATTCTATTTACACAACGCAAGTATTTCATTTTGATGATAAATCAAAAAAAAAGGATTCCAATATATGTCATTTTGGTTGCGTGCATAACACATTATCTTGTATTTTTTTGCTGCTGCGCATTAAAACCGGGCTGCAATTGAGTGCATCTCATTTCGGGAAATAAAAAAACAGGAAGATAATTCCTGTTTCTTTGAATATTAACATTGTTTACTTTATTCATAGGCTATATTCCACAAAGTGTCCTGCGGGATTTTCCCCTTCCCGGCCATTATGAAGTTTTCCCCTTTATTTGATGGAAGATAGTATACTGCCTTGCTGCAATCGAGTGCATAGGCAACAGATGCCGCCGTTGCTTTTTCATTTTGAGAAAGCATCTCATGGATAATGCATGTATCGCCGTCTTTTTGAGCGGTGCAGATTCCGCTCATTGAAGCATACAGCCCTCCGCCGCAGCTCTGCTCAAGAGTTTTTAAAAAATCCATAGCGAAATATGAAAGTCTGAGGAAATTTTTCCCTGACAGGATGCTCTCTCTCATCATATTGTACTCGGTAGCCGTAAGCTTCATAGTCATCTCGTCATCCGATGCTTCAACCTCATTTTTACTTCTGAAAAGCACTGTTTCAAATCCGAGTGTTTCCTCGTAAAAAGGTATAAGCGAATCATCCGACGGCATTGTTGCGACGATCTCCGCCTCGCGCCCTATTGCAAGGTCATATGCGGCCTTTACTATTTCTTTTCCGTGTCCTTTTCCCCGAAAAGCTTTATCGACGGCAACGGCGTAAATGTATCCGACAACATTTTCTGCCTGTGATGTTCCCTTTTGCAGCTCCTGCCCGGCAATAACGCTGGCCATTGCAATTATTTTTCCGTCTTCGCATCCAACAACGCACGAGCCCATATCGGGAAGCATCGCATAAAATGCCTCAACAAATTCCTCTTTATCCGAAAAAACATCCACCCAGAGCTTTATGAGGTCCGGTATATCTTTTTTTGTATACTCTCTTATATCCATTATTTCCCGAAAAACTCCCCGAAGTACTCGTCAAAGTGTTCAGATGCATATTCCCTTATAAGCTCAAAATACTCATTATATCTCTCGACAAGTTTCTTCCCTTCATCCGTAAGATGGCTCTTGCCTCCGTGACTGCCGCCCTGGAATCTTTCAACGAGCGTGCATGTCATCTGGTTTTCAAGCGTACGGATAAGATTCCATCCGGTTGAGTAGGAAATCTGCATTCTCGTGCATGCGGTCCTGACGGAGCCGGTTTCATTTATCAAAGATAAAAGCATTGCAATCCGCCCCGAGAAGAAAGGCACCTCCCTTGAAAGACATACCTCTACTTCAGGCCTTGCAAGGCTTGCATTGTGAAGTTTCAGAAGTTCGGTATAGTCCTCCGGTGTATCGGCGTCGTGCAAAACGCCCGGGTCGTCTACTTCAATTTCTTCCGTTTCCTCACCGCAGTTATTAAGAGCTCCCTTAAGTCCGTACATACCGTCATCTTCGAGTATTATGTCAACCAGTGACGAGTCAATTTTTATAGGATGTCCCTGCTGCCCTTCGCATACCGGGCACGCAATCTTTGCATCGGATAAAATAAGCTTATCTAAAGTAGATGCCGTAAATAGCGGAATATCCACAGGAGTGAATAGTATTATGTCAACCTTATCCTTGAGATACTCCAACCCGATCTTTGCGCTGTCGAACATCTGGGTTGTCTCGTAGTTTTCATTTCTTAAAAATATGATTCCCTGTCCGAAAAGATGCTTTTCGAGCATATCCGCATTATGGCCCGTGACCATGACGATCTTTTCAACTCCCGCCTGGCGGAAATTTGCTACGATTCTTTTTGCAATGGATATGGATCCTATTTCGAGCATCGGCTTAAAATCGCCCATTCTCGATGACATTCCCGCGGCAACGATCAAAGCACCTGTCTGCATGTTTTTGCCTCCGACATGTATAGATTCTCTACCGGTATATTATCATTTCCGCATTCTTTGTTCAAGAATATGTGCATTGAAGAAAATCATGCGCTAGATTATAATGGAAAAAATTCAAAGGACCTCTTTTATGGAATATACAACCGACATCACAAATTACCGGCCGAGAGTATCCCAGTCGGAAATAGAAAAAATAATAACGGATAAAACCTCCGGTACTACCGGTGCTCAAAAAAGGGTGTATTACACAAAAAGCGATCTTGACAGAACCGTTGAAGTTTTTATGAAGGGGCTGAGCAAGGTTGTGGATAAAAAATGCATCATCTGTTTTCCAAATACCGGCCCGAATTCGCTCGGAGACCTCATCGCTGTTGCCATAAAGAATTTAGGGGCCGAAACCGTCGATGCAGGCATAGGCAGATCGTATGGGGAGATAATTGCACTTAGTGAAGGCTGCGATTCGTTTGTGGGCTTTCCCCAGATGCTCATTGCCCTTACAAGAATAAAGCCCGGAATATTTAAAAAAGCTCTCATTTCCGGTGACTATTGCATAAATGTCGACTACGGTATACCGGTATTTCCGCACTACGGAAGCCGTGAGATGGGACTTGCAGGGGCGATAAGCTGCGAAATGCGCTGCGGCATGCATATGAGAGACGACGTTGACATATCTTTGACGGATGAAGGCGAGCTCATAATTACGACGCATCTTCAGGCAATGCCTCTTGAAAACTATAAAACCGGAGACTACACGTCAATAATCGACAGCCCCTGTCCATGCGGGCTTAATTGGAAAAGGATAGGCCCCGTCAGCAGGCGAAGTGATATTGAGCGGCTTGACGATGAAATGTTCAACAAATACCCCGATCTCATCGACTGGCGCGGAGACAGGCTCGTATTTAAAGACGAAATAAACGAAAAACCTCTATTTGAAGGGAAAAGATATATATGACAGCTATTTACGGTGCCGGCATGGTCGGCAGAGCGCTATCGAGAATGCTTGGCGGTGATGTTGAATTTATTGATGCAAAGCTTGACAACATAGATGATATTTTAAGCCGCGGCCCCGAAAAAGTCATTTTGGGAGTGCTCGACTCGGAGCGTCAGGGACAGATGAGGGATAATTTGAAAACGCACGGCTTCGAAGGCGAAATTTTAACCTACCCTTCAATCTTTGATGCCAGGATTGCAACGATGAGGCTTATCTGCGAAGATCTTGTTGACGGTGCCGTTGCGGAGCTCGGCGTATATAAAGGTGATTTTGCCTATGAAATCTCGCGGGCTCTTCCGGGGCGGGAAATGCATCTATTTGACTCGTTTGAAGGCTTTGACGGGATGTTCACGGACACCTCCGCCGAGGCAGTTCAAAGGCGGCTTCCCGATGCAATAATCCACAAGGGCTATTTCCCATCTACATTTGTAGATGGCAGCTATGCTTTTATATCTCTTGATGCCGATCTTTATGAGCCTACGAAATCCGGTCTTGAACTTTTCTACCCGTGCCTTAATAAAGGCGGGGTAATAATGGTGCATGATTACAATTCAACGCAGTTTCCGGGTGTTAAATCAGCCGTCGATGAATTCTGCAGCGAAAACGGCATTTCATTCGTGCCATTATCCGATATTCATGGTACAATCGTAATCCGGAAGTGAGTTCGAAATCCATCCTCACTCAAAACAAAACCAGGAGCATCTTTAATGAATCGCAATTCCACTTATCGCCTTGCACAAGCCTCGGTAACGGCGGCACTTTATATTGTGCTTACAATTGTATCTTCTGCAATGGGTCTGGCATCCGGTGCAGTCCAGGTGAGGCTGTCAGAGGCTTTGACCGTACTGCCATGCTTTATACCGTCTGCGGTGCCGGGACTTTTTGTTGGTTGTCTTTTGTCAAACCTTATTACCGGCTGCAGCATTTTAGATGTCGTATTCGGCTCGCTGGGCACTCTGGTTGCCGCATTTGCAACTTATCTGCTTAAAAGCAAAAGGTACCTTGCATCGATTCCTCCCGTAATTGTCAACATGATTATCGTTCCGCTTCTGCTGAAATTTGCTTACGGTCTGAATGAGTCCGTATGGTACCTGGTTTTAACTGTCGGCATAGGAGAGTTCATCTCTGCCGGAGTTTTGGGTCAGCTTCTTTACTCGTTTATAAATAAGCATCCGGGAATACTAAAAAAGGGTAATTGATTATGAAAAAATCTGTTTTATTAACTCTGTTTTCACTTATATTGTGTCTTTCCTTTGCCTCGTGCTCGTACAGCTCCGATCCGGAGACCGTCTCCGATTCCGGTTTTGCCGAGAAATATATAAGTGAGATTTTAACATCGCATGAGTTTTCCGTCGCATCTTCCTCCGCCGCAAAAAGTGATTTTTTATACCTTGAATACTACAGCGCGGACACTTATGATTTTGAAATACGCGACAGCGAGAAAATAAAGGCCATCTGGGATGACCTCATGGAAGTTAAATGCGAAGAAAAAGCTTCCGAGGCAGCTGAGGACGGTACACTTACTATATTCAATTTTGTCTTTAAAGACGGTGAAAGCTATTATTTAACTTTTCCTTCGGATAATTATTTCAGCGATGAAGACAGCACCGTATATACCGTTTCAACTCCGGATATTGTAAGCAGCACGAAAAAATACGCTGAGTCTTTATACAGCGAAAGCGGCAGCAGCTCTCAAGAATCTGCAGCAGCACCGGGGCTCACATTTGTAGATATATCCGGAAACTATGCCTGTATCGACCTTGACGGCGACGGGCTGAGCGACGATATCTTTTTAACATTCATAGATAACGGAGACGAAGCCCCAAGTGTCCTGAATATTGAAATAAGTTCAGATTCGGTAAGCGGCACCGTTTATATAGAGCCAGCATATCAAGCAAGCACAAGTGTATATTCAGCTGCTTATACATTAAATAAGAATCTTCTTGCCGTCGAAGAGGACGGAAGTGCGAAATCCACAACTTTCATATGGATTTCAGACGGTGAGATAAAGACTTTGAAAGCGGACCTTGCCGTGCCTGAAAAGCTTGACAGTGATGTGATTAAAATGTCCGATTCATCAGACATTCCGCTCTCAACATTCAAAAGTGAAAGGAAATACAATGACGAGCTGGTAAAAGAAAACTATGGCTCGATTGTAAGCGATTTGCTCGCAGAAATTAATAGCAGTGCAGGCATGGCATCTGCAGACATGATAGAGTTTTCTCACGGCTGCATTTCGGACTTTTTCGATACAGGTGTTGACCAGATGGTCCTGACGTACAGTCCCGATAACGAGACCTTATGGGCAGACATATACAGCTTTGGTGAAAACAATTATATATCCTCAGTGCAGATAAACGTCTCGCTGTTATCCGGCGGTGCCAAATGCGAGATTTGTCCTGGAAGATTCAATGACAGCAATGCATTTTATATCTTTTACAGCAACTATGACGGTGATACGCCGTTCGGAACTATATATGCCTACGGTCTTAAAGGCAGCGGTGCCATAGAAGAACTTTTTGAAGCAACATGGCACGGCAATGCCGAGTACGATTATGCTATGAGTATCGACGGTATAAGTTACGGCGATCCCGTATGCTCGTTCGGTGAAAACGGAGAAGGCGATATGCTTTATTCTCTGGCATTTTGATATATTTATGCCAAATAATATGAAAACTGCAGCGGATTTTAAGTTTGCTGCAGTTTTTTTGTATTATAAAAAATCCGTGAAGTCACAAAACCGCAAACTTCACGGATAAGGCAGAAAAGCTTTCCGCATTACCACCATATTATTTGTCGCCGAATTTTTTTATCGCAAAAAATGCAGCTCCTAAAATAACTACGGTAACACCAATTGAAAGAACCGGACCCACAGCAGTTTCTCCTTTCACGTCAGTTTAGAGTTAGAGTTTTTATAAGCTGGTATGAGTGTATCAGGAGAAAGAAGTAAAAATAAAGGCCACAAAATTCATCTGTGCGGAATCTTAGCGTATTGTTTGATTTTTTTTGCGAAATCATAACAAAAAACCGGGGCAGCCCCGGTGAAATCATGTGATATTAAGCTCCGGAAAAGGAATGAATTTCTTGATTTCCCCTTCCCTTTTGATAAGGATTTTTTCCATTACTACAGTTCCGTACCAGCGGTTGAATTTATTCCCGCATTTTTCGTATCTGCCCTTGATTTCAAATCCTTGTGCGCTGTGGAATTTTATGCTTGCATCGGTAAGGTATGGATCAAACTCATCATCAGAGAAAGTAATAATTGCGTATGCGGTATAAACATTTTGTGAGATAAGAATATCTTTCAGCGCACTGTACAGCTCATGCCCGGTTCCCTTGCCTCGTAAGTCTTTTTTTATGTATATTGAAAGTTCCGCCGAGGGAATATATGCCTTTCTTTTTCCAAAAGGGCCGGCATAGGCATACCCAGTTATTCTGCCTTCATCCACTGCAACTATATATGGATACCGTTCCAGGGTAGCTTCAATTCTCTTTTCAAATTCACTCACATCAGGAGTCTCAATCTCAAAAGATATGGCGGTATTCTCTACATAATACGAATAAATATCAAGGATTTCCCTTGCGTCTTCTTTACTTGCTTTCCTGATTGTCATACTTCTCACTTTCGGTCTTTTCCGCTTTTGTTATTGATATCAGGGCAATTGAATTTGTTATGGCAGCCGCTATATCAAAAAGTACAACGCTGTAATTTTTATAATGTATATCATAAAAGAGCCACAAAAGCTGTCCGGCAATTGCCACAACCTTTATTGTTTTGGCGCTGTCACTGTCCATAAACCATGTAAACAGCGAATAACTTAATATCGGAAGCCACATCATAAATGACATGTCATCCGTAATCAAGGTAAGTACAATCTGGATTGCGATAAAAAGAATTTTAAGAGGTGTAGACAGATTCCATTTTATACACACAAAGTTTCTCGTCATGGTGCAGATGTTGGCAACTGTTCCGCTTATTGCCCCAAGAAAAACATAACCTGCCGCGAAGAACAGATTCATGACGCTCTGTCCGAGAAGGAACCTTTTTTTGTCCTTTATAAATCCTATAAGGGTCATAATCAAAGACCCACCGAAACATATTAAGTTTCCGATAACCAAATTGCTCATAACATGCGACAGTTTACCACATGTATAAGCAATATGTAACTACTTTTTTCGACATGTAGGCGTCGTAAGTCCATCTTTAGATTCTGCTCACATCCATATATAGCAGAGAGGCCAGTACAGGTTTTTTCATCAAGCCGAATTTGATGCTGATGCGCATCTCTTATGTCGAGGCTGGCTCGAAGGATGCGGTTCTGTATTTCGGAAGGTTGGCATATCCATAAAAGTCGGGGTCAAAACGGCCCCGACTTTATATAACCACAAAGATCAGTGATTCAAAGCGGTTGGGATTACCGTTCCAAATCTCCGTGCCTTTCCTTGGGAAGAATATCTTTGATATAAGACTTCACCGCCGCATATACCTCATCGAATGGCGGTTTGTTTACGTCTCCCGTCAGTCTGAACTTATCATAGGCGTGTTCAAGCTCGCTTTTTCTGTGGAGGAAGCCATGAAACGTGCCTAATTCTCTGCCGTTGTCTTTCAATATCTGCTTAATATTGGCACTGTGAAACGGGAACACCTGGGAGAGATAGTACAAATCCACGACATCCTTGACGCGCCTGAATATTTTATCTCCGGAAGCAGCAGAGATTTTATCCGCCAGCATTTGATCAACGGAAGCGCCGCGAAAACGTATCTCTGCAATTTCATAGATTCTTGTCTGCGCAGCGGGGCGATTAACATCAATATCCATTGTAAAAAGTATATCGCCTGTTTCGCGGTCAGATAGTTCAAAACCTGCGGAACGTCCTTCGCCGTACATTCTGTATAGGCTTACTTCCAAGTCCACACCGGCTCTATCGAGTGCCTTTTGCAGAGAACCAATCATTTGCTCCGCTGTCGGGGGAGAATCCACGTACCAGTTTGCATCAATATCAACCGTATGCCGGATTTCTTCATGAAAGCCTGCTTCAATCAGACAGGCCTTCAAAACCATTGATCCCTTAAAATCAATTGGAATGCCGCTGTCATATATGGCTTTCATCACACCATACATCAATTTTTCTTCTGCTGTTATCTGCATGAAATCACTTCTCAGTTCTCATAATAGTTTATGGCACTGTCTGCCAGCTCCGCAAATCTATCCCTGTATTCGGGGGATACAAATATTCCGTCAAAGCTGTCCCCATTGGTAACATAGTATCTGCTGAGGGCCTCTGTGATACCCTGCATATCCAGAATAGCCTCGTTTGCAAGCGCATCTGTGACCGTTCGGTTAAAATCGGTAAACCGAAGCCCACGCTTTTCCCGGATATCATAGGCGCTGATTTGATTGCCCAGCAGCACAACTCCGTTAAAGTCAGAAGCGGAATCATCACCGTAACCCCATACGATAAACTCATCACTTCGCCCGCCGAAACTTCCCTGACACATCAAGGCTTCATCTAAAGCGAAAACGAAGGAATCCCCGAGACATTCCCGCACTGCCGTAAGCCAGGAGACAGTGCCGATATAGTCACGTCTCTTCGGCAGTTCCTTTTTGTGTGCATCATGCTTCGGCAGCATCCTTGTCTTTCGGTTGTAAAGATCTGACTGTATGCGGCTCTTCAGCAGCGTGACAACATATTCCGGGGGCTTACGCACACCGGCTTCCCAGTTTTGAATGGTACGAAAAGGAATGTTATATCTTTCGGCAAATTCACTTTGCGTATCGCCAAGTGCTGTTCTCATTTCACAAATCGTCATATCATTCACCTCACGCATATCATACACCCAATGGGTGCATTTGTCTAGATGCTCGTTTTATCCTTAACTTCCAGTAATTTTTCTCACCAATATTTTTCAGATCTATATTTTTGAATTTTTGCATTTATTTACATATCGAAATTTTGCATTTTCCGTAAAATTTCGATATTTTTTATTGCATTTTAGTGCAATAAATGGAATACTTTTTTAGTGGGAATTCTCACTATCAGAAGGTAACTATGTATCTAGATGTTGTGGTAGATATTCCCGATTGTCCCGCAAAATTGTTATCCAGGAAAAGAAGGGTACACGGTATGTTCTTTACGAAACAGGCCGTTCATATGGCCCGAATTTGAAATGCGAAAGAACGCACACATAAGTCCCTGAACACAGACGGCAAAATTATACATTAATGAAATAGTGTGGCATTAATAAAGGCAGGATATAGCTCCTGCCTTTATTATATGATTGGAATCGACAGACCATCAAAGTTGTCCCTCAAGGTTGCCCCTCAAAGTTAGTGTAAACCCTCAAACTTTTCAGGAGAAAAGTGAAGGATCCTCGGTTCTTCAAGTGCCGAGAGGAATTCGCACCTTGTGCCCTCGTAAAGTAGTTGTTGAAATGTCAAATTTGAATTTTGCTCTTGTGGTAATGCGGGCAACAAGCTTTACAACATAGACACAATAATTAACGGCAGTTCTCTAAAGTAAGCAAATAATGATTAGAAAATCCGCACTCAGGCAATTCATCCCATTAATTTGTGAGCTGCGTATTATCCTACCCCATTTTATCGGCATCCGGGTCCGGTATCCGGTCTTCGCAGTACCGGCATCTCACTACTACGCGCGCTTTTCCTCCTGGTGTACATGTAAAAAGAGTAAGTCCCTCATTGTTATTTATCATCTCCTTGCTTTGAAACGGGCCGAGTTCTTCCAATTCCTCGACTTTATATTTGAAAGCCCTGCCGTTTACGTCCGTAAATATGACACTGTCCCCTTCTGTCAGATTTTTTATTCTTCCGAAATGTGCATCGTAGTTGTGCGCAGCTATAATCAAGTCATCATATGTATCTCCGTAATATCTGCACGGCGCTTTTTGCAGATTCGAATCTGTGAGGACGCTGGCAACAGGAAGCTCCAGATTCAATGTATCAATACGTATTATTCCGATATAAGCAATGCCTTCGACAGTTTTTTCGGGGACAGTGTATTGGGCTATATTATCTTCAATTGTATCTACACTCAATGTGTTTATTGCCTCGCGCACCTTTTCAGATTCTTTTTTTGCCTGAATATTCAGCTCGTAATTTTGGCGGTCATAGTATATGCCTTTTATTATTACCGCTACGCCTAGTGCCGCCATCAGCAACGCCATGGCAAGCGTAATGAATCTGCATACTCTTTTTCTATTCGTCTTTTTATCATCCCATCTCTAAAATTGATTGATATAAGCATAATTACAAGTACCGGTATTCCAATAATCGGTGCCGTAACGATAGGTGCTATAATTTCGCCCTCGGGTCTCGCGGTAACTTTTACGGAATTTTCCGCATTTTCTAAGCGGACAGCCCTTACTATGAGTCTATGCGTGTTGACTCCGTACGGTGTGCAGGTGACAAGCGAAAGGTAGTCTTTCCCATTTTCTATTTTGAGGTTATCAACATCCTGCGGCAGTACTATATATGAGTTATCCACTATGTAAGTATAGGTCCTGTCAAGGACCGACATGTATATCTCGTCTCCCTTTTCAAGCTTGTCAATATCTGTGAAAAGCCTTGCAGAGGGCAATCCTCTGTGTCCGGATATAACGCAGTGTGTCCCGCTGCCGCCCACCGGAAGCGAAGACCAGTCCACATGGCCGGCCGCCACTTGAAGCACGTTGTCTTCCGTACCGTGATAAACGGGCAGATATATTTCTGTCTTTGGAATTTCAAGATATCCCATAATGCCGTCTCCGTCCGGATTAAGTTCCGACTGATACCGGGTTTTGAGTTCTTCGCTGCGGTTAAACTGTGTTCCGGAATTTGAAAGTTCACGGTTATATTCCTGTGCGGATTGAATAATCTTATCTGTATCTTCCTCGTTTAATGCAGATACACTTTCCGCATAATCAATTATTGCGCGAGTTGCATGAAAACTGTTGTAATAGTTGCTTAAAAACGGATAAAGAATCATTCCTGTTCCGAGGATAAACACTGCCACAAGGGCTCTTGCTTTTATTCCGGTTGACTGTTGTTTACAACCGGATTTCATCACAGCATACGCTTTCTTGCAATTAAAAGTATCCCGGATCCCGCAGCGAGTATCGCACCTGCTATATAAAATATTGCCGTACCGGTTCCGCCGGTCTGAGGCAGCATGGTTCCCTTCTGGTTAATAACGTTGACTCCGCCGTTCTGGTAAACGCCGTTACTGATTACAGCCGCCTCATCTTTATTACTGAGGGTGAAGGCAAAGTCATTGTCAAGCTTATTGTATCCGGCGGGAGGAGTAATTTCCTTGAGTGAATAATTACCTGCAATCAGTCCGATTATTTTTGCATTTCCCGCCTCTATTATTGCCGATGTAAATCCATCCGCTACCTTCTGCTCAGGGGTCGCGACTCTGTATGTATTCCCTCCTGCCGCTGTATCCTTGACAAGAGAAACCTTGTTGCCCTGATTGTCATAAAGCTCAAATTTTGCTCCCGAGATTACTTTCTTGGCTGCATCTGTCTTTACAAGCTCAAACATATAGGTGTAAGTGTCTGTCTTTGCACTGACCGTCGTATTGCCGTCTCCGTATGTAAGCCAGCTTTCGTTTGTATTTGGGTCGGTTTCCCCGTGAGTGGCATTCTCGTTAAGCTCAGCAGTATAGTAAATGTTGATTTTCGTCTCTGCGGTTATAGTATCAAGAAATGCCTTTGTGAAACTTATTTCATATGAGCAACCCTGGTCAAGACCGGTCGTTACCACGCTATAGTTGGAAGCATCCACCGTAGTCGGAGTAGTAGCATCTTCGCGGCGGCTCGTTATTCTGGTAATGCTTTTAAATGTTAGTCCGGGATCCATTTTGTCATGTACAACATAGCTTTCCGCGCCCGGCTGTGCGGTAACGGTAATACGGAATGACACGGTATCTCCTATTTTTGCATGATTTTCATTTCCGAAGACGTTGGACCCGTCGGCGGATTCCACCTTCTTTTCTATCGAAGGTATCTCGTTTTTCTCATTTATCTCTATGTCCGGATTTGTAGTGTTCAGCCCGCAAAGCGCACCCAGAGGAGAATCCACCAGATAATAGCCCAAAGGAAGATTGTCCATATAGGCTACACCTCCCGATGCCACAGCCGTTGCGTCGGGTGTCATTGTTGTGCTGTTGGCCGAAGCGTATGCTTTGGCAAGTTTTGCAAAAGCTGCTTCATCTGCATCCTTAACCCAGGATACATATCCTTGCTCATCAATTGTCACATAAACGCCTTTTACATCTGTACCGTTTATAAATGCCGACCATTTGGTGTTTGTTTTGTATACATATGCTTCACTGTCGACATTATAGCTTTCAAGGTCGAAAATTCTGTATGCACTGTATGTCTTGCCATTGGTTGCATCATTGACTGTTATGCTCCCTGTTTCGCCGTCGGCAAATACCGAAGGCACGGCAAACACCGCAATCATCAGTACAAGTAAAGCCGCAATAGTTCTTTTAATCATTTTTTACCATCCTTTTCTTTTTGCATATTGTTCTTATATATTCCCAACAAGCCGCTGCTATAAGCATCAGCCCGAAATATGTATAAATTCCCGTGCCGCGTCCTCCGGTATACGGAAGTTCGGCCTGTGCTGTCACGTGAAGAAGGAATGCGGGGCTACCGGAAGTACTGCCGTTATCTTCCCAGCTGCAGTTAAAAACGCAGGCATCGGGTGTGTTGCAGTTGTGGTGTTCAAACCCGGTCATTTCACTTATATCCTCACTGCCTACTGCAACGGCAACATTTACCGGTACGTCATTTACCGTGTAAATTCTGCCGTTTAAAACGCTGTCTTCGTCCACTGCATATTCAATCGTCAAAGAAGGCTTGACATTTGCCATCTGTCTGTCAGCTGCATCGCCTTGAGTTTCGTGTACAAAGTGCGTTTGTAATGGCTCAAAGTTGCGTCCGTTAAAATATTCGTCTCCGGGCACATCACAGCCGAAATCGACTATGGAGTCCTTAAATGTCAGCACCGGAGTGAATACGTAAATATCCGCATCGTCTTCACTGTATTTTTCTTGTGCTTCCTCCCCGGGGTTTTTGTTCGGCGCATTGTAGTTTCCTCCGGACCGGGAAGCCGGTGAGTAAACAGGCAGAGCGCTGACGGACACTGTATATGATGTGTCCTGCAGAAGAGATGTAAACGTCGTGTCGTCAACGCTCTGCCCACTGGGGGCTGAAAATTTTCTTGTTACTCCGGCATAATCATCCTGCCAGTCAAGAATCGCATTACCGTTTTCATCGAACATCAGTTCATAAAACCGGCCGCTGCTGCGTCCGATGTAATACGCATGGCACGCATCGTCCAAAGCTGAAGCGGTCACATTTCCCGCGATATATGAGTAAACGTCCTCTATGTCCGCCGCAATTTCCAAAATCGGCACATTTACTTCAGGTTCCGGATACCCGTCAACAGGAACCTCCGAGCCGTACTCATATATCCCCGAGGAAAGGCCGTTTGTTAAAACAGCATTCCCGCCGATGAACTCGTCCTTTGCCGATATATTGAAGCTGTACCCGAAAAGTCTCCCGTAATTTCCGTCATCTCTCGGCTCGGTGCTTATATAGTTATCTTCGAGGCTGAACCCTGTTATGCTGATTGCAGTTTCACTTCCGTCCTCATATGTAGATACATTCACGGAAACCGGGACCTTTATGCTTGAAAACTCATTCCCGTCATAATCTCGCGTATATGTCTCGATGCTTGAAGGGTTGACATCGAAATACCTTGTCACAACATCTTTCATAACAGCGTTGCTTCCAAGAGACATGGAAGCCGACTGGACCGCCCTTATCGCAATCTGAGAAAATACGCTTTCGAGAAGTTCCGGATCTGATACCACATAGTAATAGCGGTTTTCGTACGATACTCCCGAGTAATCTCCGCCTTGATCCATTGATACAGCGTACGGGTAGTTTGATGAAATATAATGCATGAATCTGTTCGTTTTGCCGGTGTCGCTGTCGTCTCCCGACCATGGAACGGAGTCGTTGAGGTTATCCATTAAGGTTATTGTGAAAATTTCCGTCCCGCCGGTTTTGAGGATGTTGCTGTATGAAATGGCACTGTTTGCGACCTGTATATCCAGTTCATCCCAGCTTACATCGTTGTCGGAGTTTTCATGCTGCGGGTCCCCGTCGGTAAATAAAACAACAATTTTTTTATTTTCCGACGTATCGGTGTCTATTATGTGCTCGGCAAGATACATTGCATTGTCTGTCCTGGTCGTACCGGCTGCGCGGAGATTGTTTACTCTTGACTTAAGTTCTGTCGAATTGTCCGCTGCCGGGCACATATCCGCTACAATCTGGGTATAATTCACGTACCCTCCGCTTCCGTATGAGTACGTCTCATCACCTACGCGGAATGGATCTTCAGATATTAATGCAGTCGAAAATTTAACGAGTGCAATATTATGCCGGGTATCTGCCGAAGCAACAATATCTATGAACCTGTCAGCCGCCGCCTTCAGGTTGCTCAGTTTATTTGTTGTATCACTTACCGTTACTTTTTCATAAAACTGCGTATATCCGGATTCACCTGAATACGCTGACGGATAAACAGCACTGTAATAATGGTAATAGCTGTACCCGCTGTAATAGTAGTAATAGTGCTCATCTGAAGCGCTGTCGAATGACGAAAGCTTATACCTCCAGCTGCCGCAGTAAGTGCAATAAGAAACCGTATACAAGGTGCCGCTGAGATTCACATAGTAAAGCTTTGTCTTATCCAGGTCATAATAATATACGGGTTCATAGGTTGTAGTTGTCGTTGTGTCCTTCATGGACCCCGACACATCAAGTACCATCACTATATCAAGGGGTTCATTTTCTATTTGACCTTCAATCCACTGCTCAAGTGTGATTTTGTAGTTTCCGTCTTCCAGCTTTTCGGCATACTTTAAGGTGTTAAGTCCGTTTCCGTCGGAGTCCGTCTCGTTCCATGCAGGTGCTGCCATCAGTTTCATAGCGGAAAACGGAAAGCTGACGTCGGCAACAGCATCTCCTGAATAGAGCATGTCACAGCGTTCCTCTTCACCGATTGTAAAATTCAAGTCCGCTACGTCATCCGCTTCAAGGTATTCATAACCGTTTTCTTCGGGGCAAGTATGAAGCCCGGGGAATGAATCCGTATTTTCATCTTCCCTTGCCTTTAAGATGTCCTCACCGGTGTTTTGCGCACTTTCCTCTAAAGCATCCCCGCTCTCTTTGTTTATGTTTTCTGCTGTGTCTTCCGGCAATTTATTTTTCGAATAATCATCAGCTAAAGTTTCCGGTTCCGAAGTATCTGCTTCACTGACGTCGGAATCATTTTCCGTCTGAGTTTGAGTTTCGCAGGTCTGCTGCTCTTCCGTTTCATCCGGTCCGGATTGATTTTCATCCTGAGAAATTTCAATCTGAGCTTTAACATCATCACCCGATTGAGATAATTCAAGCGTTATTGCAGGCAAAATGAGTGAATAGGCTGTGAGTGCGGCAGCTGCGGATATTAGAAATAAAAGCAGCAGCTTTTTCCCGGTTCGCTTTTTACGTATGTATTTTTTTGAAAAGTATTTTTTATTCACGAAATTTTCCCAAATGCATCCAGCGGCCATACTCTGAATGTTACCTTACCGACTATCTGTTCATCCGCAACGCAGCCTATTGCGCTTACCCTTGAGTCGACGGATACGCTACGGTGATCCCCCAGCACGAAGTATTTACCCTCAGGAACCTGGTAAGGGTATTTGATGTCTGTTTCGCCTTCGGATTTTTCCGAGATATACGGCTCAATAAGTGTTTTACCGTTCACCGACACGTTCCCGTCACCGTCAATTTCCACCCACTCTCCAGGCCCGGCTATATATCTTTTTACTAGGAGTTTATTGCCGTAATAGAATGCCACTATGTCACCGGATTTGAAATTTGACGATTTCACGGTAATTGCTATATCCCCGCTTTCAAGCGTCGGTGTCATTGAAGACCCATAGATTCTTAAAACGGGCAGAAAGAATACGGCGATAAGAACAGCAACCGCCGCAGAGCAAAGGATGGCACCTATTGAGCTTACTATTACAGATCTGAAACGCCTGCTGTACTTTTCTCTAAGAAGCTCTTTTTCAAGCTCTTCACTGTCAGGCCTCTCCATATCATCGTACAGCAGCATTAAAATAAGCTCGTCTTTTGTTAATTTTTTCAGGTTTGTTTTCAGATTATCCATTTTATGCGGATTATATATATCGTCAGTTCTTAACAATTCCTTTTGCTGTAAAAATATGTTCCGGGACTGTTCTTAATATTTTTTTGCTATTTCGGGTCAAATGTTGTACAATTTCGACCGATTTGGAACGGATTTGGAACACCCGGAACATTCTTCATTTTTATAATCTTGCTGGTTACAGGAAAAGTTTTAGTTTGGTGGAGGCGTATTCATGGAAGAATACATCCGTAAATTTGAGGAAGGTCCTTCAATACCCTATGCATACCTAAGGGCCACATGTGAAAAATATCCAAAAGTTGAGTATATAAGTGAAAGACTGCGTAAATACCTTAATATAAATGAAGAAAGTTCGGACTGGCACGACTATGTAAGCACGAACATCTTATTTATGATTCCATTTGACGAAAGAGACAATTTCCGCAGACTCCTTGAAAGAGCAATGCTTTCAGAAGATCCGATTGTCGCCGAACATGGTATTATATCCGGCGACGGAAGTATCTCTTACGTGTCAGGCTGGGTTTTCTGCTCCGATGAAAGCAATGGGGAGCGGCACTTCACATTCCTTTATCTTCCGTCCAAAGAGACCCGGGATACACCAAGATACAACTCATATATGAATGCTCTAAAAAGCGCATACAATATTATTTTTGAAATAAATCTGGCAATCGGCACGGTAGAATGCATACACGGGAAGGATACGACACGCATAGGTAGCATGTACGATATACATATGACCATACCCAGTGCCAAAACTTTCTGGCTCAACAACTATATAGTGCCGGAAGACCGCAGTATGATGCAGGAATTTTTTGACTGGATAACGACTCCCGGCGCTATTTTAGAAGAAGAGCGTCCGCTTCAGGCAGAATTCAGCATGACATGGACAAACGGTGAATTGTACAGAATGCTGGGTGTTGCGGTTCAGCTGGATGCAAACACTATTCTTTTCTGTTGCCGTGATATAACAGATGTGAAATTCGTATCCCCAACGATTCTTAAGCACGGCATACCGGTGTCAGGCGCCTATGCCAGAACATTCGGGCATTTTGATCTTTTCGTGAACAATGTCCCCATAACCTTTTCAAGTGCAAAAGAAAAAGAGCTCCTTGCGCTTCTCGTTGACAGAAACGGAGGAACCCTTACTTCGGATGAGGCTATTGCAATCTTATGGGAGGACGAGCTGCCTGATGAACGTGTGAAGGCAAGATACAGGAAGCTAGCCATGAGCCTTAAAAACACTCTGGATAAAAACGGTGTGTCGGATATAATAATCAATGACAACGGAACACGCAGTATAAATACGAACATTCTTCACTGCGATTATTACGATTTGCTCGAAGGAAGCGAATCGGCAAAAAAATCGTTTCACAATGCATATATGTCGGATTACAGCTGGGCCGAGGACACACTGGCCTCACTTTGGGACTACAGCTGAATCAGGTGCTGATTGTTCAAATTTTTTATTTTCTGCCATTCACACAGGCTACGGTTCAGGAACAAATCGTGAACCTATACGGAATATTATGCTATTACAATATATTTTGTCATATGTGTCAAAGACGATTTTCGTCGGACAATTGATAGCGACAATTCCAGGAAAGGCAGAAAAATATGCAACGGACAAAATTGGCAGAGAGGACTTTGCCTGATTATACTTTGGGTGAAGAGATTTGCAACACAGTTACCCACGCTCCAGGCATCGCATTCGGCATAGTGACATTGATGCTGTGCACATTTGCAGCATTAAAGGAGGGTGATACTTTCCGTCTGATCGGCGCATGTGTTTATGGGATTTCCCTTACAGCATTGTACTCCATGTCCACTATTTATCATGCGTCAGCTCCGGGTATATCCAAAAAAATATTGCAGATACTGGACCACTGCACAATTTATTTTCTTATAGCCGGTACATATACACCTATACTTCTAGGTCCCTTTATGGAATATTCATCTGCGACGGCATGGACAATCTTAGCTGCGGTATGGAGTCTGTGCATAATTGCAACCGTATTCACTGCAATAGACTTGAACGGCTTTCGAAAGCTGTCAATGACATGCTACATAGGAACCGGTTGGATAATAATTATTTTTTTGAAGCCTGCCATTCAATCCATGACTCTCGCAGGCTTTCTGTATTTACTTTACGGTGGAATCGCCTATACCATAGGTGCGGTTTTCTACAGCATAGGCAGTAAATATCATAAAAGATATATGCATTCAGTGTTTCATGTTTTTGTGCTTCTCGGCAGTGTTCTCCAATTTGTCGCTGTATACAGATATTGTATTTTAACGACACCGCAATAACGCAAGGATCCTCTCTCAGCAGAGTCTTGTGAATGAGGTAAAAGAAGATCTGCGGAAGGCTTCGATAATTACTCTATCTTAGAAAATACCGCAGACGAGATATCGAATTCATAATATTTTAATTAAATTCTTAATTAGAATTCATGTTATTATATTGATAATTACTTTAACATACTGCATATTTTTATCTGTACATAATATGGGGTAATACAGTATGAGTGTTGCATTGGCGGATTTTACGGAAATGCTCGTACCCGTTTCCGATTTCAGTCAGGGGAAGGCAAGCAAGATTTTTTCCGATGTCTATGACAACGATAGAGAATACATTGTTTTGAAAAACAATCAACCGACGGCCGTTGTCATGTCGGTGCGCGAATACCGCGAGACACAGCGCAAGCTTGAAAAATTCGAAAAATTACTCGAACTCATTGAAAACGCACGGCTTCTTTCTGTTGCTGAGGAGAAAAGAGACTCCGCTGCAGATGATTTTGAAGCCTTCCTCTCCGGGGAAGGGCTTGACATAAATGAGCTTCAAGCCATAGCGGACGAAGTGGAGTTCGAGTGATGGGCCGGAAGATCCGAATCACAAAAGAGGCTCAGGACGAATTCCGAAAGCTGGACAACGGTTTTTACGGTGATGAAATTTTTACGGACATATTCCGGAGTTTTGTATGATGCAAAAGACTATGAGATTATTTTGAAAGCTGATATAAGAAAAATTACAAGTCAGGCAAAAAACTGAACATTACTACATTTACAAAATAAATAAAAAAGGCTGTAACCCCAATCTTCTCTCGGGTCACAAGCCTTTTTCATTTATTTTGCTGTCAAAGGCAGGATTGTATTTAACGTCTCCATAATTGCGCAATCATCAAGAATTTTTGGACGTGTATCCGCATCCGATGTTTCAACAAAGAATATTGCCTCACACGGCAAATATAAAAAAACTCTAAAAATCATAATGATTCCTAGAGTTTTTTATAAGCAGCGGGAGAAGGATTTGAACCCTCGCATACGGAGTCAGAGTCCGCTGTGCTACCCCTACACAATCCCGCTAAGCGCTCGATTAATATACAATTATTTTTACTAATTGTCAATGGAAAATGTTGGATTTTCAAAAAAATCCCCTTGCAGCTCGATTACGCATTCAAATAGGTACTCGGCAAGATAAAAAAATTTATGCCAGCTTAAAAAAATACTGCCGACACGTATGCATAAAACCATCAATGGCTGTGATCAGATAAAACATCCGATGCACAATATGTCAGCAGAGTATCAAAAATGGACCGTGAGAGCAATATGCATGCTCAAACACAGTCCTTATAATAATTTACAAGCAGATCAACGCATGCCCCGTAGCTTTTAAGACCGAGGTCCTGTCCGTAACTGTAAAGGAAATTTTCATATACTGTGTTCGACACTTCCTTGACCGGTGTCTTGTACTTATCCCAGTACTCACTTGTTTCCTTAAAATCAGCCGTGACTTTTTCGTCGAGTGTAGAATAAATCTCATGCCATGCATCATAGTCGGCACTGTACAGAGCGTTTCCGAGATGAGTATAAGCTAAAAGAGCCGCCGAATATACATAGTCGGGATCTCCGTACTCAAGGCACGCCTTAACGGCTTCAAAATTTGCCTCCTGCTCACGTGCGATGCCCTGAAGGTGTGAAAGTTCATGCGCAACCGTTGCCGGCAAGTCGTGTGCAGGGCAATCCATGTTGACGTTTGCCTCACCGGTAAGTGGGAAAAAGAAACCTTCAAAATCCACAAGACTCATAACCTTTGAGCAGATTATCCCCTTGGCGGCAACAGTCCCGTATACTTCGGGAGATTTTTTTAAAACCTCGCTGCGGTCGGGCTCATCAACATAGCTTTCGTTTGCAAGTTCGGCAAAGTATTTTGTCACCTTTGTCAGGTCTTCAACCGATACCTTGTCAACAACTGTAGGCTCCGAGCCATAGTAATACGTTCCCCACAAAAAGCAGAACATGGCATATGTGAACAAAGCAATTGTCACGCTGCCCGTCAGAAGCTTTTTCCATTTTCTCCTTGCAATCATATATATGACCCAGGCAAGTACGATTGCCATCAAAAGTTCGGCAACGGAAAACGGCACCAAAGAAGATATTTTCGTCTGTAAGCACCTTATCGGGGCCACAATGCTTTCCGAAAGGAAATGCATCAGTGTGAAATTATTCCTAAAAGCTAAGTGCAGCGCGATAACGGCTGCACTTACTATTGATATTATCTTTTTGATAATTATTCTGCTTTCTCTTCAGCTTCCTTTTTGGGAGCTGCTTTCTTTGCTGCAGGCTTTTTCTCGGCTGTCTCAGCCTTCTCTGCCTTCTCTGCCTTCGGAGCTGCTGCTTTCTTTGCTGCGGGCTTCTTCTCAGCTGTCTCAGCCTTCTCAGCCTTCTCTGCCTTCTGAGCTGCCGCTTTCTTTGCTGCTGGCTTTTTCTCGGTCTCTGCCTTTACTTCGGCCTGTGCTGCCTTCGGAGCTGCAGGAACCTTGCCCTCTTTGGCGTATCCGCAAAGTGCTGTGAAAGCTGCGGGGTCATGGATAGCCATCTCGCTGAGCATCTTGCGGTTCATATCAACACCTGCAAGCTTAAGGCCGTGCATAAATGTTGAGTAGTTGAGACCGTTTGCCTTGCATGCTGCGCTGATACGGGTAATCCAGAGCTTGCGGTAATCTCTCTTCTTCTGCTTACGTCCGATGTATGCGTAACGGCCGCTCTTCATGAGCTGTTCGTTAGCCATCTTGAAATGACGATGTTTATTTCCCCAATAGCCCTTGGCCATGCCAAGAACTTTATTTCTGTGTTTGCGCGTCATCATTGCGCCTTTTACTCTAGCCATTTAATTATCCTCCTAATCTATTCCGTCAGCCCTTATTTATAAGGGATCATCTTTTTGATGGTGGCTTCGTTGGTTACGTCTGCGTAGGTTTCGCTGCGGAGACGTCTGCAACGCTTGGTGTCCTTCTTGGTGAGGATGTGGCTCTTGTAAGCATGTGCTCTTTTGACCTTGCCGGTCTTTGTAAGATTAAATCTCTTCTTTGCACCGCTGTGTGTCTTAAGTTTCGGCATTTGTGCTTTCTCCTTTATCTTTATTATTCTTTTTAACAGGTTTTGGTGAAAGGAACATGGACATGTTTCTTCCTTCGAGTTTGGCCTCTTTGTCAACAGTTGCTATATCTGCGCATTTTTCCGCAAATTCCTTAAGAAGCTCCTTGCCGATTTCGGTATGAGCCATCTCACGGCCGCGGAAACGTACGGAAACCTTCACGCGGTTGCCTTCGGCTATGAACTTCATTCCGTTTTTGAGTTTGGTATTGAAGTCGTTTTCACCGATGCTCGGTCCCATGCGGATTTCCTTTATTTCAATGACTCGCTGATTCTTCTTTGCTTCCTTTTCCTTCTTTGTCTGTTCAAAGCGGAACTTGCCGTAATCCATGATACGGCATACGGGCGGAACTGCATTAGGTGCGATTTTGACAAGATCAAGTCCGGCTTCTTCCGCTGTTTTTAGCGCCTGCTCGGCACTTACTATACCCAGCTGTTCGCCGTCTTCTCCTATAAGTCTGATTTCGCTGTCAGTGATTTCTTCATTGATCTGATGAGAAGCTGTTGCTATATTGGCCACCTCCATAAAATGTACATGCGCGGATGCATAATACATCCGCGCAAAAACTATCAAAAAGAGTTTTTATTAACCTTACTTAAGGATCTTTCACCCGTAAGGTGAGACGCGGACATGCATCTGCTTTGTTTTTCAGCTTTCTAATAATAATCGTGAAACACTACAAAGTCAAGCGTTTTTTGCCATTTTCTCAATAATTTTTTTGCAGCCGTTTTGTGAAATCGCGGTAAATCCGCCAAGTAAGCAAAACGGCAGCAGCTATAAGGAAAAATTAACAGTTTCAACCGGTTTATTTCACCGCGTTTGATACAAGTTCCTCATATTCTGATTCGGAAAGATCATAATCATAGAATATCTTATAATATTCTATGACATTATCTTTTAGATCGAAATCGCAATAATCCGGATAAAGAATTGATGTCAGCCACATTAATCCGAGATATCTTTGAATTGCCGGCGGACTTTGAAGCCATCCGTAAGGTCCAAACGGGGTCTCATAATATTTACCGTCTTTTATTGCATCAAGCTGCTTCCAGGAGCTGTCCTCTGAAACGGATTCATATACACTTTCCGGTGCAAAGATTATTACTTCCGGATTCCATAATATAATCTGTTCCATGTCAACCTCGTTTCCGGCCCCCGATGCATTGACTTCTTCTATTTCCGCGCAGTTTTTGGCAACAAGATTTATTGTCTCGGCATGATAAGATTTTTCAGCAAGGACATTGAGCCCTTTATCCCCGAGGCAGTATAGGACCGTCTTTCTTGCATTGTCATTATCTACTTTTTCCATTATGCTATCAACGTCAGCTAGCACATCTTCAAGATATTTTGCCAGCTCCTCTGCCTTATCCTCTCTGTTAAGAAGCTGCCCCAGTCTCCTGTAGGTGTTTGCAGAAGTATCAACCGTTGCATTTATGTGCACAAACGGAATTCCTGTCTGCTTTGAAAGATCATCCAGATCCTCCGTCATATTGTCCTTTTCTTCTCCTATATCTATTACAACTTCCGGGGCGGCATCAAGCAGCGCTTCCAGATCCATTGTTCCTTTACCGCCATATAACTGTCCGAGACTCGGAAGTTTAAGGACCTCCTCCGAAATATATTTCTTAGCATCATTAGAAAACTCACTTGCAAATCCTACCATAATATCCGAGGCAATGGGCAGAACATAAATCTGAGTCAGCGGACCCGATACCGCTATTTTTGAAACAGTATTCGGCAGCTGTACACTCCTGCCCAAATCATCCACAAAAATGCGCTCTTTTTGTTCATCTTCAATTTCCGTGCTTATATTCTCTTTTGTATCTGCTGTTTCCTGATTCTCCGCAGCATTTCCGCATGCAGCAAAAAGCATAAAAATCATTACGGTTGTAAGAACCAAAGCAATAATTCTTTTCATCTTCGCACTCCTTTGTATTGTTTTTATTTACAAGTTGCATTTTTATGCAACTTGTATTAAATTATAATTCGTTTATACATCTACAAATTAAAATTGTCAAGGTAACCATATGAAAAAGAAAATAACAGTAATACTGCTAGGGATATTTTTAATAATTGTTATACTGCTGTCATTTTTGCTCGGCCGGTACAAAGTTAGTTTTGCCGATCTTATAGGCGTCCTCACAGGCAATATCAAAGGTACAACGGTGGCTATAGCTATACTTAACATACGTCTGCCTCGAATAATGATTGCAGTGCTTGTAGGAGCCTCCTTAAGTGCCGCAGGAGCTTCTTACCAGGGAGTATTTCAAAACCCGATGGCAGCCCCGGATATACTGGGGGCATCCGCAGGTGCGGGATTTGGCGCTGCGCTTGCAATATTTATGGATTTTAATTCTGCCGGCATTACAGCAATGGCATTTATAATGAGTCTTATAACTGTTTTCCTAGTAATGTTTATTTCAACGCACACAAAAGGTGAAAAGGTTTTAGGACTTGTTCTTGCCGGCATCATGATATCCTCGCTTTTTCAGGCCGGAACCTCTTTTATAAAACTTGTTGCAGATCCCAACAACAAGCTTCCTGCAATTACGTACTGGCTGATGGGCTCCCTTGTCGGAGCTACAAATAAAGAACTTTTATTTATAATAATTCCCATTACGGCAGGAATTATTCCACTTATTCTTTTGAGATGGAGAATGAATATCCTTACGCTTGGTGATGATGAGGCAAAATCTCTTGGAGTTAATGCTTCAAAAGTGAGAGCGCTTGTTATAGTGTGCGCAACTTTAATAACCGCCGCGTCGGTATCGGTATCCGGTATGATAGGATGGGTAGGACTTGTAATCCCTCATATGATGCGAAGGCTTGTAGGGTCCGATTACAGATATCTGATGCCTGCGTCGATTTTAGGCGGCGGCGCATTTCTCCTTCTTGTAGATAATTTCTCAAGAAACTTAAGCTCAACCGAAATTCCGATCGGCATTTTAACTGCTTTTATCGGGGCACCTTTCTTTATACTTCTTATTACAAGGAGGTCTGAATTCAGATGAGTGCGATAACAGTTGAGAATCTCGTATTTTCCTACGGAAAACACAGCGTATTAAAAGGGATCAATCTTAATATCGAGACGGGCGAATTCATTTCGATTTTAGGTTCAAACGGTGTCGGCAAATCAACACTGTTTAAATGTATGCTGGGTCTTAATTCATCATATACCGGAAATGTTTATATCAACCAAAAAAACATCCGCGATATGACTGTTAAAGAAATTGCGTCAAACATTGCTTATATTCCGCAGCATACCGTTCCCGCATTTAATTACAGCGTCGAAGACATCGTTCTCATGGGTACAACAGCGCAGATGCATGCGCTCTCCACCCCTAAAGACGCCGAAATTGAAGCATGCCACAGTGCACTTAAAAAAGTGGGCATTGAAAATTTACGCTCGCGTTGTTTTCATCTTTTGTCCGGAGGCGAAAAACAGCTCGCTGTAATAGCCCGTGCACTTGCGCAAAATGCCCCTATAATAATGCTTGACGAACCGACCGCAAGTCTGGACTTTGCCAATCAGATGCTTGTACTAAAGCAAATGCGAAAGCTTGCCGATGAAGGTTATACCATTATTCAGACGACTCACAATCCCGAGCATTCGTACATGTTCTCCGATAAAATCGCAGCCATAAAAGACGGAGAAATTATGATCTGTGCCTCTCCCGATGAAGTCATGCATGAAGATATAATCAGTAAACTTTACGGACTTGAAGTTAAGATATCCAGTTTATATAATGATAAGGTAAGAGTATGCACGGCAATATAATAATCTGCGGGGATATACAGGTAGGCAAATCAACACTTGTAAATGCCCTTATTGATAAAATTCAAAAACCCGTTTCCGGGTTTATAACAAAGTCTATGAACGGTAACGGCCGGGGCTATCACGAAATATACATGTACCCTCCGCTAAATCCTTCCGATTGCCGTCTTCTGGCGGTATGTGAAGGAGAAAAGGTCGAAGTTAACAGTAATGTTTTCGACACATTCGGCTGTGAACTTCTGTCAATGATTTCACCGGGTGACATTGTTGTAATGGACGAGATCGGATTCATGGAAGAAAAATCCGTGAAATTCAAAAATAAAGTTTTGGAGATTCTAAGTGGCAATATACCCGTTATTGCCGCCGTGAAGTCGGGCCATGAGGACTCAGAGTTTTTAAATTCCGTTAAATATAATAAGAATTCATCTTTATATTTCATAACGAAGGAAAACAGGGATAATCTTTTTGATATAGTGGTAAAGGAGCAGCTATTATGAGAGAAATGTTTAAAACGCTATGCAAGCGCATGGAAGACGGACTTGATACCGTTTTGGTTACCGTGGTTGCATCTTCCGGCTCTACCCCGCGAGGTGCAGGTTCGAGAATGCTTGTAGGCAAGCAGGGCCGTCTGTGCGGAACAATAGGCGGAGGCAATGTTGAACACCGCTCCCGGGAAATAGCACAGCAGGTACTTGTAGACAAAAATTCCCATGAACACGATTTTCAGCTTAACCGCTCGGACGTTGAAAATCTCGGTATGATATGCGGCGGCAATGTAAATGTGTATTTCAGATACATCGACCATACAGATGAAGATATTCTTTCGCTTTGCAAAGAAGCCGAGAGGCTTTTCGAGGAAGGACGTGATATCTGGCTGACAGAAGGTGAAAAACTTTCTCTTTATACCCAAAAGCCCGAAACCACCGATTTTTGTGAGCAGATTAACTCATCAGGCCGCGTTTATATATTCGGCTGCGGTCATGTCGGGCAGGCGCTGGCCCCCGTTCTTGATTTTGTCGGATTCCATGTAACCGTCTGCGATGACAGACCCGAATTTGCAAAAAAAGAGCTCTTCCCGAGCAGTTGTGATGTAAAGCTCGTTGATTTTGAAAACATAGCAAACGATATAACGATAACTGAAAATGACTACGTCTGTGTAATGACAAGAGGGCATGCCTTCGATGCGGTTGTTCAAGGACAGGTTCTTAAAACCCCGGCCTGCTATGTAGGTGTTATAGGTTCCGCTCATAAAAAAGCAGGCGTATGCAAACGCCTGGTTGAGGAGTTCGGAGTTGATGAAAAAGAGCTCGACAGAATCGTATCTCCGATCGGTCTTGATATAAAGGCCGAAACACCGGCCGAAATTGCAGTTTCCGTAGCAGCTCAGATGATAGAAGTAAGGGCTATAAAGAATAAAAATGGCAAATGACATTTACAGTGCCCTTAAAGACGGCATTCTTGAAGAAGAAATAATTTCACAGTTTTCCTCATCCAGATGGTCAGCTGTTCAAACTAAAAACAATCTCGGTATATGTATGTATGTACCAGATGCCGACTCATATGCTTTTGCCCGAATTAATGCATATTATAACAAAGGATCGGATTATTATGAGCCTTTTGATAACTACTGTACCGCGGGGCTTGACTTCACCGGTAAAACAGTAGGGGTTGTTGGGCATCTTGGTGAAGTCAAGCGCAGGCACGGAAAAGATGCCAAAAAAATATATTATTTTGAGCTTAATCCTAAAGATGAAGAAGATTTAAGTGCTGATTTGGAAGATGTTTACCTTCCGGACTGTGATATTGTAGTAATTACCGGCAGTGCTCTTGTCAACGGTACACTTGCGCATATTCTAGATATAAGCCATAAAGCATACAAAATACTTGTCGGTCCTTCCGTCCCCAAATGCCCGGCTCTTTTAGATTTTGGCATAGACCGCCTGGCAGGAATGTCTGTAAGAGACGTTGAAATGCTGATTTCCCACATAAAAAATGACATGGACGGAACTCCGTATATATACGGAAACCCATTCCTTATAAAAAAATAATACTGCCAAAGGGCAGCAAAAAATGCGGGTTTAAAGGAAATGACGACTTTCTCGTCAAATTCTTTAAGCCCGCCGTTTTATTTCACCGGTATTCTACCGGAAATTTCTCAATGTCTTTCCGGAATAATTTCAATCCAGTATCCGTCAGGATCTTCAATGAAATATACGCCCATCTTTTCATTCTCAAAACACACGCAGTCCATGGCTTTGTGCTTTTCGTGCGAGGCTTCGAAATCATCCGTCACGAAAGCCAAATGGTATTCCCCTTCACCGAGATCATAAGGCTCAGCTCTGTCCTTAAGATAAGTAATTTCCAATGTAAAACCGGTCTTCCCGTCTCCAAGGAAAACAAGTTTGAAGCTTCCGTCAGAGGCTTCTTTTTCTCTCACAGCTTCAAGTCCCAGCGCTTCTTTATAAAATTTGAGGCTTTTATCAAGGTCGAGGACATTGAAGTTGAAATGATTGAATGTAAACATATATTGCTGATGAATTTCCTTTCGTATAGTTTATGAACTTGTCCGCCTTAGCGGCATTCAGGCTGCTCAGCGAACTCCTTATAGTTGATAATAATACTCTATGGTTTATTTCACAAGCATTTCCCCTCTTCCGCGAAGTGCCGTGAAACTTCCGCAGTCATAATAACGCCTTTGTGCATTATCCATTATATTTTTATATCATGCTTATAAATTAATCCTATTGAAAAGCAATTGAGCATTATGTTACAATTTTAACAATCGCTATTCCTCACGGAATGTCTGAAAAAATATGCTCTTCAGGATGTATCTCAATGGAAATTGCAAAGCCCTATGTCATAGATATAAAAGGAAATTCCCTTGATGACGGCCCCGGTGTCAGGACAACTATTTTTTTCAAAGGCTGTCCGCTTTCTTGTATATGGTGCCATAATCCCGAATCCAAGAAGGCAACAAATGAGCTTGCCTGGGATGTTGCTACATGTATAGGTGACGGAGGCTGCCTCAGCGTTTGCCCCCAGGGTGCCCTCAGCCCGGAAAACCCCGGGTTTGTTGACAGGGACAAGTGCATACTCTGCTTTAAATGTGCAGACATATGCCCGGCCAAAGCCATGACAAGAGTAGGCAGATACTGGGAAATAGAAGATCTTGTCGACAAAGTCAAAAAAGACAAGCCTTTTTATGATATTTCCCACGGTGGAGTTACGCTCAGCGGCGGCGAGGCGACTCTATTCACCGAATGGATGGGAGAGCTTGCAAAAGCAATACATGCCGAAGGTATAAACATTCTCATTGAGACCTCCGGATATTTCGATTACGACAAAGTAAGCAAATGCATTCTGCCGTATCTTCATGACATCTACTGCGACATAAAGATATATGACAGAGAAAAGCACAAAAAGTACTGCGGTGTATATAATGACAAGATACTTGAAAACTTCAGGCGCATGTTCAATGATAAAGACAAGTACGGCTACAATATACTGCCTCGCGTCCCTCTTGTACCGGATATAACCGACACGGATGAAAATCTTGAGGGCATAGCGTCGTTTCTTGAAGAAACCGGCTGCATGTATGTTGACCTTCTTCCCTACAATCCGACCTGGTATTCAAAAACGGCCAAAATAGGCGTCAGTGTCGACGATGAGCTTTCCGGTCTCGACCACTTCCAGAGCCGCGACAAAATAGACCACTGTAAAGAAATATTCAAATCAAAAAATATAAATTGCTGAGGAGAACTAAACCATGGCAGACACCAAAGCCGGCGGAATCGCCAACACTCTTGCAAACGTTGTTTTGCACTACTTCGCTTTTGAATTTTCAAACGTCAAATCCAAGCGTAAATATCTGAAATCCGAAGACGGATGGATAGATTTCTCCATCGGACTGACAACAGAAGACGGCCAGGTTCAGCAAAGCATCTGGTTCAAAGACGGAAAAGGCAAAGTCAAAGCCTCAATTGAAGGCGTTGACACGCTCCTTACGCTTCAGGACACAAAAGTACTTGCACAGCTCGCGTCGCTTCCTCCAAACGAAGTACTCAATCTTATGCTCAAAAACAAGATGAGCTCAACCGGCAACATGTCCTACCTTGAATTTTTCAATCTCCTCATCTCCGTGCTTATGAAAGACTCTCAGGTCAAGAAAATGCACAAGCAGATTGAAGAAAGAGCCGAGGAAGGCAAAGCAATGGTAGCTGAGGGAGAGGATTTCGGTCCGCGCCCGAAAAAGCAGTTTCTTAAGGTTGAAAACGAAGACAAGGGTGTCAAGTACATTACAGACGACCCGTACCTTTCCACATACTCAATGGATGATTATCCGCGTCTCAAGGAATATCTCGATGCCCACCTGACGAAAAGACCTGCCGTCTGCACCGAAAGAGCGCACCTTCTTACCGAGTGGTTCAGAGAAAACGGTTTTGAGTACAAAAACGACGGTACTCCCTGGGTTCCCGAGGTAAGACAGGGCTATGCATACAAATACCTTATGGAAAACCGCAAGCCCATCATTCGCAAGGGCAATCTGATAGCGGGTACCACAACCACCAAGGAAATAGGCGTTCCGCTTTATCCCGACTGCATCGGCCTTATATTCTGGGGTGAACTTTTAACCGTTCAGGACAGAGTCCTTGCGCCTTATGAGCCGCTCAGCGAAGAGGAAATTGAAGATATAAATTCCTACATCTTCCCTTACTATACTCACAGAAATATGCGTGAATGGGTAAGAGACAACTACAACTCCCCCAAGGGTCAGAAACTTGACGAAAGATGGGCCGTAACATTCCTTTGGAAGACCGTTGCTCTTTCGCATACAATTCTTGACTACCCCAAGCTTTTAAAGGTCGGTCTTACCGGAATTATCGATGAGATCAACGCCGAAATTGAAAGCGATAAAAATGCAAGCGAAGAAAAAGTTAATTACCTCAAATCCATGATTATGTGCTACGAAGGTCTGATTGCATACGCAAGAAATCTTGCAGCCCAGGCAAAAAAAGAGGCCGACGAGTGCACCGATCCCGTGCGCAAGGCAGAGCTTGAAGTCATAGCCGAAGCCGTCGCCCACTCTCCGGAATTTCCGGCGAGAAACATGGATGAGGCAGTTAATGCCATCTGGATTCACTGGGTAGGCGTTCACATGGAGTCAACCAACGCCGGATTTTCTCTCGGCCGTATGGACCAGTGGCTGCAGCCGTATTTTGAGTCAGATATGGCAAAGCTCAGCACAAAAGAGGAAAAAGACGCCTATATCCGCCACGTTATAGAGCTTCTCGGTTGCTTCTACATCAACTGTCAGGATCACGTTCCTCTTGTTCCCGACATAGGCAACTATCTGTTCGGCGGTTCGTCATCCGACCAGGCAATCACCCTCGGCGGCATCACACCCGACGGAGAGGACGCCGTCAACGACATGACGTACGTATTTTTGAAAGTCACAGAAATACTCGGCATGCGCGACCCGAACATAAACGCAAGATACAATAAGGATAAAAACTCCGATACCTATCTCAAGCGTCTTTGCGAGGTCAATGTCAACACAACCTCAACGCCTTCCATTCACAATGACACTCAGGTTATGGCGTCGCTGGTGGACCACAATTATGATCAAAAAGATCTCAATGACTGGTCGGCTACCGGATGTGTCGAACCTACGATTTCCGGAAAACACATCGGTCACACCAACTGCATGATGTTCAACATGGTAGCAGCCATAGAAATGGCAATGTACAACGGCTATCACCCATCCATGAGATGGCAGCTCGGACCGAAGACCGGTGAAGTTGAGGACTTCAAAACATTTGACGATTTCTTCAATGCCTTCACAACCCAGCTCGGATATCTTGCAGACCTTGCATGCGAATATAACAACCAGCTCGGTGAGGCTCACTCAATCCTCCGTCCGACTCCGATGATGTCGGCAATGATAGACGGCTGCATAACAAAAGGCATTGACTGCACAAAGGGCGGAGCAAAATACAACTCCTCAGGCACCGCCTGCATAGGTCTTGCCGACATAGTCGACTCTCTCATGGCGGTAAAGACTCTCGTATATGACAAAAAACAGTATACCTTAAGAGAAATGGTTGATGCCGTAAAGGCAAACTTTGACGGATACGATGTAATGAGAAACCGTATTCTCACCGAGATCCCGAGATTCGGTTCAGGGTCCGACGAGGCCGTTGAGATGGCAAACCGCGTGACGAAATTCACCAAGGACTGCTTCTGGAGCCACTTAAACTTCAGAGGAGGCCACTACACTACAGGCTTCTGGTCTATGTCAAACCATGTGGCATTCGGCACATTCTCAGGCGCTATTCCCTCCGGACGTCTTGCAAACCAGCCGTTCACTCCGGGACTCACACCTGAGGCCAACGCATCAAAGTCGCTTCTTGACAATATAAGGGACGTTACAAGACTTGAGCCGACATCAATGAACAACAATATAGCATTCAACGTTAAAGTGAATCCCGCACCTAAAGATACGCACGCTCAGACGGTCGAGCATCTTTACGACTATGCAAAAGCATATGCGGAGCTCGGCGGCATGCAGATGCAGTTCAATGTTGTATCTTCAGACACTATGAGAGCAGCCATGGCAAACCCGGACGAGTACAAAGATCTCATGGTGAGAATTTCCGGGTACAATGCATATTTCACAACCCTTTGCAAAGATCTCCAGCTTGAACTCATAAGAAGAGCCGATTACGGCATGTGATTTTCTATAGCAGCGATGGAAAAAAGCAAAAATTTCCATCGCTGTTTCAATTATTGTTTCTTATATGGCTCTACGCTGCGTTATAGATTTCCTATCAATATAAATTCCTTTTCTGAGATCAAATTCCGGGCAGCGGAATTTAATCCGGGAAAAAATATTTATGCCGCCTCAATGTTGCATTTTAAAAACTTGTGCGTATAAATATATGTAAGCAAAAAATCAAAAAACATGAAGGGAGATAGCATCTATGAAAACAGAAAAAGAACTTCAGGAACTGAAAGAGAAAGTCGAGGCCCTCAACGAGGAGCTCAAGCAGTTAACCGATGACGAGCTTGAACAAATATCCGGCGGCTATCCGGATTGGGTTAAAACCAAACCGGCTATGCCAAGTATATCGTAAAAAATACCTTTTTTACATTACGCTTTTTACGTGAGACGTGAATAACCCGCATATGAACATGCGGGTTATTCACTGTATTTCATATGGGTTAATAAGTCAGCAGCGCTTATTCGCTCCGGAGTAAAAGCATCAATTTCACCCCGGCAATTAAATGTCAGTGGCACGTCCATGGACTTATTAAGCTCCAAAATCTCAAAAACAACAATACGGCCTACACGTACATATATGCTTCGGACACGCTGTATTTTAACTGGCACTTCGAAGTTAAAACTAGGCAAATTAACATGTTATTCACAAGTAATATGCTTTTTTGATATAATATACGAAACGGAATTTGAAAGGGAAATTTGCAATGGAAGAAGGCAGCAGTTTAAAAAAGAAAATAGTTGCTTCGGCCACGGCTGCATCCATACTGATAGGCGGTGCTTTCACGCCTCCTGCCAATCTTCCCGAGCCGCCTCAAGACAGGATGGCGCCGCCCGCAATTGTCGAGATGATGCCGCCGCCCGTAGTTGACGATGATGACGACGGAGATGTTATGACACTTCCGGAAGAGGAGAAAAAGCGCAAAGGTGCACGGCAAAAACTCATCTGGGCTGTTCCTCTGCTGGTTGTGGCATGGACCGCAGGCATATTGCTTTCATTTTTTGCTATTTCCTCTCTCAATATCGTTCTCGGAACGGTTGCGGGATGGATTATAACGGCTGCGTTATTTCTTTTGACTTACTATGTGGTATCAAAGGTAATGTTTCCCGAGCTCAAAGCAAAACAGATATTCAGCCCCAAGGCAGTTATTGCTGTTATAATAGGTGCTGCGGCGGTATCATTTATAGCGAAAGGTTTAATATTTAGATGATTAAGACGACTAAAAGATTTTTATGCTTGATTCTATCTTTAATTATGGTTTTTTCTCTTTGCGCATGCGGTAAAAGCGAAACTTCCGGTGCATCTTCATCTTCCGCCTCTTCTTCGGCATCATCAACCGAATCCGAAGTTGCAAAAAGCGATGCTCCCGACGGTTATGCTTACAAATCTTCATACAAAGTACTCTTTGAAGGCGCAAGTGAATATATGAGTGCCCTTTACTATGCAGACGACGGCTTTTATGCAACATACAATGAAGTTGTCGGTGAAAGAGAGCACGAGGGTGAAGAGCAGACCTACTCAGGTCAGTTCAACATATACGCTCCCGTAATCGTCTATATAGATTACGCAACCGGTACGGTAAAAAAGCTTGATAAATACGTGCCTCTCGAAGCTCCGAGTGAAGGCGAAGAGGATCAGTTTGACTACTCCTCGAGCATATATATAAACGGCCTTACGGAAACGGACGACGGCAATGTATGTGTACTCGAGATTCTCGGTGAGTACTGGATGAGCCGGGAAGACATTTCTTTCGACGACCCCGAATACTGGGACTGCTACAACTACACTCAAAAATACTGCCTTCGTAAGCTCAGCAAAGACGGCGAGCTTTTATCCGAGCTAAACCTGGATGTTTCCGAAGATGAGTATCTCACAGGAGCCCTTCTTTTTGATAAAGACGGCAACTTTGTCGTGGCTTCCGATGAATGTATTCGCGGCATTGACGCTGAAGGCAACGAAAAATACAATATAGATTTGCACGGATACTGCGAGAACATAAATAAGCTTACGGACGGTTCCATCTGCCTCTCCGTATATCACGATAACGGCACATCAAAAATTTATGAGCTGGATATTGACTCCAAATCTCTCGTCGATATCGGCAACACACCCGAAAGTGCCTATATACTTTTATCCGGAGGCGGAGATTATCCCCTTTACTACAACTCAGGCGTAACCTTCTACGGGTTTGACATCAACTCCGGTGAGAGCCACAAGCTCTTCAACTGGATAGACATTGATGTCAACGGCGACACTATCGCAAGCGCGAAAGTTCTCTCCGACGGCAAAATAGTAACGTCAGCGTCAACCTACGACCTTGACGACGGGACATTTACGGTTGAGCTTTATACCGTTGAAAAAGTCCCGGCTGAAGAGATTCCCGTCAAGGAATCCATTACTCTTGCAACACAAAGCCTCAGCTATTATACGAAGGCCGAGATTGTCGACTTCAACCGCAAGAGCGATAAGTACCATATTGATGTCATAGATTACAGCGAATATAACACCGACGACGATTACTCGGCAGGTCTTACAAAGATGACGACCGAGATTATGGCAGGCAATGTTCCGGATATCATAGACCTTACAGGTCTTTCGATGTCGCAGCTTGCGGCCAAAGGAATTTTGGAAGATCTTTATCCCTACATTGACAGGGACTTCAACCGCTCGGATTACTTTGAAAATGTATTTGAGGCATGTGAGATAAACGGCAAGCTTTATACAACGATTCCCGGCTTTACCGTAATAACCCTTGTGGGAGCATCACGCGTTGTAGGCGATGAGCCCGGCTGGACATACGATGAGTTTTATGAAGCTCTTGATTCGATGCCGGACGGATGCACTCCGCTTGAAAAATATATCACGCGAGAGAGCATGCTCAATTCCTGTCTTTCACTTGATCTCAGCGATTTTGTCAACTGGGAAACCGGAGAGGTTGACTTCAACAACGAAGAGTTCATTTCTCTTCTCAAGTTTGTAAACAGCTTCCCCGAATCATTTGACTGGGACAACTATGACTACTCAGATGAAAAATCCACATCAGAAGCAATAGCCGCGGGCGAGCAGATGCTGGAGCGCATTTCGCTTTACTCCGTTGACGATGTAATGTATAATAATGCAGATTTCGGCGGCACGGAAACGACCTACATAGGCTATCCGACATTAAACGGAACCGGCAACATGATTTATGTTGATTCGGGCCTTGCCATTACCTCGACAAGTGCCAATAAAGAGGCTGCATGGTCATTCCTCAAGACGTTCTTCACCGAAGACTACCAGAAAAACCAGTACGGCAGTTTCCCGACCATCCGTGCTCTCTTTGAAAAGAAGCTCAAAAAAGCTATGACTCCCGATTACATCACCGATGCAGCAGGAAACATTCTCCTCGATGAAGATGGAAACGAAAGAATGGTAGCAAAGTACACATCTCTCGGTCCCGACGGTGAGAGCATCAATTACTACTGCTTAAGTGAAAAGCAGGGCCAGGCGCTGCGGGATGTCGTTGAAACAACAACCAAGCTTTATACAACCGACGAGTCTATAGCCTCGATTGTGAAAGAAGAGGCTGAGGCATACTTCTCCGGTCAAAAGAGTGCCGAAGAAGTTGCAAGGCTCATACAGTCAAAGGTAAACATCTACGTCAATGAACAAAGATAACTTGGAAAAGAAGATGAAGAGGCAGGATTTTCTCAGAAGTCTTGCCTTCCTCGCTCCCAGCCTTATAGGTGTGGGAGTATTCTTCATTGTTCCTTTCTTTGTTGTCGTATACTATTCTTTAATTGACGGGGTTGCGACGAAGAATTTCGTCGGTCTTGAAAACTTCAAAAATCTTTTCAATAACTCGGCATTTCGCATGGCAACGAAAAATACTCTCCATTTTCCCTGATTGCCGTGCCTCTTGCGGTCATTCTTGCAATTGCCCTTGCCGTTATGCTTGAGTCCAAGATCCCCGGAAAGAGCTACTTCCGCTCATTTTTCTTAAGTCCGATGATGGTTCCCGTTGCCTCCGTAATACTTATATGGCAGGTAATATTCAACTATAACGGAACGCTCAACGAGCTTTTGAATCTGAAAATTGACTACCTTCAGTCAGAATATGCGCAGATTGTCGTAATGCTTTTATTCCTCTGGAAAAATTTGGGCTACAACATGATACTTTTCATGGCGGCTTTAAATAACATTCCCCGGGACCTTTTGGAGGTTGCGGATGTTGAGGGCGCAAGCGAGGTATACAAGTTTTTCAATATAAAGCTGCGCTACCTCTCCCCCACGATTCTTTTTGTCACGATTTTATCCCTTATAAACTCATTCAAGGTTTTCAGAGAGGTATATCTTCTCGCAGGGGATTATCCATATGAGACGCTTTATATGCTCCAGCACTTTATGAATAATACATTCAAGTCGCTGGACTATCAGAAACTCTCGGCTGCGGCCGTTATAATGGCTCTTGTTCTTGTCGTTATAATCTGGCTTCTTTTCAAGGTCGAGGACTGGTTCGGAAAGGACGTTGAAGGATGAAGAAAAAACGTTACTTTTCAAGAGTCACCATGTTCATACTCTGCCTTATATTCTCGCTTGTATTCCTCCTTCCGACGGTCCTCACCATCACGAATTCATTCATGAGCGAAAGTGAGATAAATTCAAACTACGGCGTCGTATTCTCATCTACAAACGGAGGATATGTTTCAAAGCAGGTCAATCTTAAATTTATCCCGGATAAGGTAACACTTTCCCAGTATGTATCAGGGCTTATAAAATCCCCCGAATATCTTTTAAAATTCTGGAATTCTGTTATACTGACAGTACCTATTGTTTTTTTGCAGGTCGCAATTGCATCCGTTGCGGCCTACAGCTTCACAAGATGGAGAGGCAAAATACGTAGCGGAATATTCTTCTTTTATGTTATACTTATGCTGATGCCGTACCAGGTTACACTGGTGCCTAACTACCTTGTAAGCAAATGGCTCGGTATATTAAATACCCGCTGGTCGATCATTCTTCCGGGAATGTTCGCTCCGTTCTCCGTATTTCTTCTGACCAAATTCATGAGAAGAATCCCCTACTCACTTATTGAGGCGGCAAAGATAGACGGTGCCGGAGAGTGGGAAATATTCACGAAGATCTGTATCCCCCAGTGCAAAACAGCACTTTACTCAATTGCAATTCTGGTCTTCATAGACTACTGGAACATGGTTGAGCAGCCTCTTATACTTTTGGAAGACGCTGACTCTCAGCCGCTTTCGGTATTTTTGTCCAATATAAACTCAGGTGAAATAGGCCTTGCATTTGCAATGGCAACAGTATATATGATCCCCTCGCTTTTAATATTCCTCCACGGTGAAGAATACCTCGTTGAAGGTATTGCTGCCAACGGCGGAAGCGTGAAAGGCTGATAAATGGAAAATACGAAAAAATCAAGAGAATGGGTTAAAACGGCAGCGATAATATTTTTAGCGGTGCTGCTTGTTCTCACTTTCTTTTCAAACACAATAATGAACCGCAC
>R05__coassemble_159_pt1 | contig 37433 bp, 29 predicted proteins | sample R05__metabat2_high_PE_014 | metagenome-assembled genome bin R05
ATATTTATGCGTTTATTATTTTGAGGCTTTTTGCCCCAAACGCCCGTTAATGATATCACATATTTATATTGAAAACATTATGCGAATATCTAATAAATCAATACATAAATTTGTGCAAAGTTTCCAAGTAAATCCCAGTGTCATCTACCTATTATATTATAGATTGCAGATGGAAGATTTGCCCCGTATTTTATAACCGTGCCGTCGTACTCCTCGGGAAGAGCGGTAATACCACTGGGGTTATAGCACATAAGCACTGCATCGGCTATGCTGTAAAAGTCCGCATCATAAGGTAGATTTGTGCTGATAACAATCACTTTTTTGCCGAGCTCATGGGCGCGGGTGATTATTTTCTCACACAGTATGGCTGATGTATTGTCCGGGTTGGAGGTGTCCGTTTGTTTTGCGGCACCGGTTGAGGTCGTAAGAATAACAGCGCTTGCGTCATAAAGTTTTTCATCTATATCCTCAAAGGAAAGCTTCGCGTAAGAAAGAGAAGTGATGCCGATGCCGCTTGTATCGAAGCCATTCTCCGCAAGTTTTAAAACGGCAAAATCACTTGAAAGAACCTGCCCCTCCGTTGCGGACAGATAAAGTATTGATGATTTTTCCTCATCACTGAGCGGGAAAGCATTGTCGTTTTTGTAGACAGTTACCGCATCCATGGCCATACTCCATTCCGCGTCATGATGGTCCTTGCTTCCCACTACTTTAAGTGCCTTAGATATTTGCTTCGCAGTATCCTTCGGTATTTCCTCTAAAAGCCCCATTTTGTACTTTAGAGTAAGTATTCTTTCAACAGAGTTGTCAAGTTCATCCTCTTCAATTTCACCCGACCTGACCTTGTCTGCCAAAGCGGCTATGTAATCCTTCAAATTGTTGTATGCTTCTGCGCTTGTAATATCAACCGGCATCAGGATAATGTCAACGTCTGCATTGATAATAAGCTGCATCGCATCGAGTATTTCAAAGTTCTTGGAAATGGCATCCATTTCCAGAGCATCTGTTACGACAATTCCGTCGTATCCGATTCTATCTCTGAGAATATCGGATATGATTGTTTTTGACATTGTGGCAGGAAGGAAAACTTCTTTGCCTGTTGAGATTGAAGTGTAGGTGCTTGTCTCTATCTGCGGAAATTGAATGTGCGCCGTCATAATCATGTCCGCTTTATCGGCGTTACCTATGAAGGGAACCAGCTCCGTACATGAAATTTCCTCGTAGCTTTTGTCAATGACCGGAAATCCCGTATGACTGTCGGTATCCGTGTCTCCGTGCCCGGGGAAATGTTTGAGACATCCGGCAACATTATATTCATGCAGACCATTAAGAAAATAACCGGCATATTCTGACACAACTTCCGGATCATCAGAGAAAGAACGCACGCCTATGACAGGATTGTTCGGATTACTGTTCACATCAGAATCTGGAGCAAAATCCACATTAATTCCGAGCGCGGAAAGCTCCTCGCTGATTATCGAGGCCTCCACATATGCATTTTCCGCTTCTCCCGTCGCTGCAAGTGCCATATTTCCTATACCGGAGGTTCCGGTTGTGAGCCTCGTTATATATCCACCCTCCTGGTCTGCGGAAATGAAGGCTCCGATTTTTGCTTTTGATGAAAATGCCGCATCTTGTATTTGAGATGTAAGCTTCACCGTTTGCTCTGTGTCGGATATATTGGTCCCAAAAAGACATACTCCGCAAAGACCGAGCTTAGTAATTGCATCCGCCTGGCACTTTGACAGAGTGGTGGAATTTACAAAGCTTCCTTCGTCTTCGGGTGTATCCGACCAGCGCCTTTCTGCCACCATTATCATTTGGCCGAGCTTTTCCTCAATTGTCATAGATTTAAGCTTTTTTGAGACCTGTATCTCACAGTCCAGCCGTTTTCCGGCTAAGCATACGACCAGTAAAAACAGTATAACGACAACAATTAGATATGCTATAAATTTTTTCATAATTTTGCTTTTTGAATCCTCCAATTCCGGGAATGAATCATATTGAGAGTCATAAGTATCAGCCGGGATGACTCCCGGACACATTAACAAGACTCTGCACTCTCAAATGCTTTTTGCATAGTATTTATTAATACCCACAGAAGGGCGTACCTGCTCAATATATTGCTCGCGGATTATCATAATATCCATCATCTTCGCAAAATCATATTACAGCAAACGATTATAATATTCAAAATAGTTTTAGACAGCTTATTGCGCAAAACATCAAAAAACGCTCTCGTACAAATTTACGAGAGCGCAATAAAGATTGGTATTTACTTATCTTAATGCCATTGCCTCAAATACTTTAGATAAGAGAAACCGTCTTGACTATGACACATTTACTCATCAAAAAATCGGATCATATGGATTTATAGGGATAAAACCCGGCAGATATAAGCTGACCCAAGAAGGTATAAAGCGCGGAAAATATCCGGTTTGCCGGGACGTAACGAAAAAGCTTTACCCCATTACTGCGGGACTGCCAATGCTTTCTTCCCAAAAAAACGGGAGTTATATGTTTTTTGACGAAAGGGCTTTGAATTCTTCGGCTTCGCGCTCAATTGCTTTTTTGAGACGGTGCTCTTCGCGCCTTTGAAGATGCTCTGCCGTAAGTTTTTCGTGATGAATTTCCATTTCCATTTTCTTTAATTCACTCATTGTTTTAATCTCCTTTATAAAATAAATATTAATATCACCTCATCTGGTAATGAAAACAAGATAGCATAGTTCGATAAAACTGTCAACAGGTTTTCTTAAATTATTTATTGCGTCTTTGTGAATTATATGTTAACATCACGGTAAAATAGCAGCGGAGGGTAAAATATATGAATGCGGAAAACACTCGGATTCTGAAGGAAACCACAGATATTATATCCAATCACAGACTTCCCAGATGGAATGAACTGCCGGATTTGGACATCTATATGGACCAGGTTGTTTCTTTAATTGCAAGATACTTCGAAGGCTATCCGGGATGCGATGAAAAGGGCATTACCTCATCGATGGTGAACAACTATGTAAAACAAGGGGTTATTCCCCCGCCGCAGAACAAAAAATACAACAGAATTCATCTGGCTTATCTCATTATCATTTGTATTATGAAAAATATTATGCCGATCGGAATGGTAGGACAGGCCCTTCAGTGGAAAACGCAGACAGAAACGGATTACGCACAATTGTATGACCGATTCTGCGACTATTTTGAAAGTTCCGCAAAAGAAGTAGCCGAATCAACAAAAAAACTTTCGGAAAGGAATGTTAGTTTTACCGATATAATCTTCAGTTCTGCGCTCAGAGCGCACGCTGAGCAGACAGCGGTTCTTGGACTTTTGAAAAATTCCGCCGGGAAATGACCGGCTGCATAGATTTTTATATAACATATTGATTTTGCCGCAATGTGTTAAAAGTGGGAGCAGGGAGTTCAGACAGAATGAAAATAATAATTGCCGGCGCGGGACGCATAGGAGGCTCAATAGCCGAAGTTCTCAGCCGCGAAGGATATGATTTATCCATAATTGATGTCAGCGCGGAAACAATCGAGCATGTGTCAAATGATGTAGATGCTCTTTGCATAGAAGGAAGCGCAACCAGCCCGGAAGTGTTATGTGACGCCGGCGCGGAAGAGGCGGATATTCTGCTTGCGGTCACAGAGCTAGACGAGGTAAATATGGTATGTGCAGCCGCAGCGAGAAAGCTTGGTACAAAAAGTGTTGTGGCGAGGGTAAGGGACCCGGAGTATCTCGGGAAGTCGGAGTTTCTTGAAAATGTTTTTGGTATTTCCTTCATTGTGAACCCGGAATATGAGTGCGCACTTGAAATATCAAGAATTCTAAAATTCCCCGGCGCCGTAAGGGTGGACACTTTTTCAAAAGGGAAAATAGAAATTGTTGAACATGTGGTACCATCCGGAGGAAAGCTTGCCGGTGTCTGCCTTAAAAATTTGAAAAAGCTTTTCGACTCCGATGTGCTGGTTTCTCTGGCCGAGCGCGGCGGGAAAGTGACCATTCCAAACGGCGAATTTGTTATTCAGCCGAATGATAAGCTGAGCCTGACGGGTAATCGCGATGAACTGCAGAAATTTTTCATAAATATCGGAGCTTACCGCAAGCCGGTAAAATCAGCCGTAATAGTCGGAGGTAACAGAACCGGTGTATACCTTTCAAAGCTTCTTATAAAAAATGGCATCAGCGTAAGCATAGTTGAAAAGAATCGCGAAGTGTGCGATGCAATATACGATATTGTTCCTTCCGCGAGAATAATCTGCGGAGATGCAACCAAGAGCGAGGTGCTCCTTGAAGAGAGAATAGGAGAGAAGGACGCTTTTATAGCGCTTACGGGAGATGACGGGGATAATATCATAACCTCTATATATGCAAAACACTGCGGGACGGGTAAGGTGATTACTAAGGTAGACCATGAACATTTTGCCGAGGTACTGGGAAGTTCTGATCTGGATTGCTTTATAACTCCTAAAAATATCATCGTCACCCAGCTGACAAGATATGTCAGAGCAGTTTTAAATTCCGAAGAGAACGCTATGCTGACACTCTATAAGCTTGCCGACGGCAAAGCTGAAGCCGTTGAATTTGAGGTTAACGAGAAATCAAAATGCATCGGAAAACCGCTTAGGGAACTCAGACTGAAGAAAAACATACTTATAGCAGGTGTTATAAGGGGAAATGACACCATTTTGCCGAACGGAAGCACGGTTATAGCTGATGGCGACCATATTATAGTTGTCGGTACAGCCGGGGTAATAAGAGAGCTTAAAGATATCTATTATGAATAGAAAAATGGTTTTATTTTTGCTCGGACAATCTCTTAAGGTGGAAGCAGCACTTATGCTTCTGCCGTTGATTGTTGCCGGATTGTGCGCTGAACCGCTCCGGCCTTTCATTGCGGGCATAGCAATAACACTTGCTGCCGGCATTGCTTTTTCCGTTAGAAGACCTGAAAACAGCACCATATATGCTAAAGACGGATTCGTGGCGGTATCACTGGTCTGGATAGCGATGTCTCTTTTTGGGGCGCTCCCTTTTGTAATCAGCGGAGATATCCCGAAGTATATTGATGCACTGTTTGAAACTGTGTCGGGATTTACAACAACGGGCGCCACTGTTATCTCAGATGTGGAGAGCTGCTATAGAAGCTGCCTTTTTTGGAGATCGTTTACTCACTGGATAGGCGGGCTGGGTGTTCTTGTATTCATGATGGCAATACTCCCTATGAGCGGTGAACATTCAATGCATATCATGAGAGCCGAGGTGCCGGGCCCGGTAGTAGGAAAACTGGTACCGAAAGCGTCGGATACAGCAAAAATTCTGTATATTATATATGCATCTCTCACTCTTGCCGAAACAGCAATCCTATGTATGGAGGGGCTGAGCTTTTTTGATGCGCTTATGCATGCCTTCGGAACTGCGGGTACCGGGGGATTTTCCACAAAAAATGCCAGCCTGGCCGCATTTAACAGTGCCGGTGTTGAAATGACAGTTGCTGTGTTCCTTGTCATTTTCGGAATAAATTTCAATCTGTACTATTTTCTTTCCGTCGGGAAAATAAAAAATGCCGTCAAAAGTGAGGAACTCTATGTTTACCTTGCAGTAATAATAGTGTCAACTCTGGCAATTGCCGCGGGAATACATGGAAAATACGGAGATATCCCAACTTCATTGAGACATGCATTTTTCAATGTATCTTCAATTATTTCAACGGCCGGATTCGGGACTGAAGACTATACAATGTGGCCGCAGTATACTCAGATAATTCTGGTTCTTTTGATGTTTTGCGGTGCTTGTGCGGGAAGCACCGGCGGAGGAGTTAAGATTTCCAGAATCATTATACTTTTCAAAAACACTGTTGTTGAGGTAGCAGGTATGATATCTCCAAGACGTGTACGGCATGTAAGAGTCGACGGGAGGACTGTTCCCGAAAAAGTTGTGGGCACAGTATGTGCATTTTTCTTCGTGTACATTTTTGCTTTGCTGATATGCACATTGGTTGTGTCGCTCGACGGTTATGATTTTGCAACGTCATTTACCGCGTCGCTTTCATGCATATCAAATGTGGGGCCCGGGCTTTCAATGGTCGGACCGAAAGGGAACTATGCGATTTTTTCCGATTTATCCAAACTTACCATGATAATCACGATGCTGCTTGGAAGGCTGGAAATTTATCCGATTATTATTTTGTTTGTTTCAGCATTGAAAGTGAAAACCAGACCCGGCAAGGCAAAATAGGGAAGAACCGGACCGGAATATTTCACAGGTGGGAATATCGGCGGCGTTTTTTAAAAATAATGAGTAAGCGCTTAAACTATGCTGCTTTTGCATATTGAGAGTAACTTCTTGTACTAATATGATGCGCAGAGCTCCAAATTCGGGTATCCGGAAAATAGCGTGCCATGTCTGCAGGCAAATAAAATAAAATTGCCGCAGACACGGCACACTATTTTGTTGACGCTGTTTGCAAAAAAAACTAAAATATTTCCAGTAATAATAAAGTTGACGGAGAGGCAAATGAGAACGGTTATAAAAATAGGCACATCTACTCTTGCATACGCGGGTGGAAGGCTTAATATAAGAAGAGTTGAAGAATTTTGCAAAGTGGTTTCCGACTTAAAAAATTCGGGGCTTGAGATAATTATCGTATCCTCCGGTGCTATAGGAATGGGTACGGGCAAGCTTAACTTTAAAGAAAAACCGCAGGACATGCCCACAAAACAGGCGGCGGCTGCTGTTGGACAGTGCGAGCTTATGTACACATATGATAAACTGTTTTCAGAGTACAACCATACCGTTGCGCAGGTTCTTGTAACTGCTGAGGATATCAAGGATGCAGAAAGGCATATGAACTTTTCAAATACCCTGTTTAGACTTCTTGAGCTTGGCGTGATTCCTGTTATAAATGAAAACGATACTGTGGCAACCGCTGAAATCGGAATCGGAGACAATGACACACTTGCCGCATATGTGGCAACAAGCGTCAAAGCGGAGCTTCTCATACTGCTTTCGGATATAGAGGGACTCTATACATCCGATCCGCGAAAAGATCCGGATGCAAAACTTATACCTGCTGTCTACGAATTAACCGATGAAATTCTCTCTCTTGGCGGAGACAGCGGCTCTAAACTCGGTACCGGCGGAATGAAAACGAAACTTACGGCGGCCCGGATATGTATGGATAACGGCAGCGATATGATTATAATCAACGGTGAAAGACCGGGGCTTCTTTACGATATTGCAGAAGGAAAAGAAGTCGGAACAAAGTTTTTTGCAAAATAAAAAGATGAGGATATGCATATGACTACCGCAGAGATTTTAAATGATGCAAATATTGCGAAATCCGCACTTGCCTTGTTAAGCAGCGAGGAAAAGAATAACGCTCTTCTTTCAATGGCAGATGCAATCGAAGATGAAAAGGACTTTATATTGTCGGAAAATGCTGCCGATATGGAAGCGGCCAGAGGCTCAATCGGAAGTGTTATGCTCGACCGGCTTATGTTAAACGAGACGAGAATCCGCGGCATGGCGGACGGAATAAGAGACGTGGTAAAGCTTCCCGACCCGGTTGGCAGAGTAATTTCAGAAAATACTACAGCGGACGGTTTATATATAAAGAAGGTAAGTGTTCCGCTTGGCGTTGTTGCAATAATATTTGAAAGCAGACCTAATGTAACATCGGACGCTGCGGCTTTATGCCTCAAAAGCGGGAACGTAGCACTGCTCAAAGGCGGCAAAGAGGCATACAGAACGTGCCATGCAATCGTGTCGGCAATGAGAAAAGGACTGCGTAAGCTCAACCTCCCTGAAAATTTCATTAATATCATCGATGATACATCAAGAGATGCAGCGACGGAAATTATGACAGCCAAGGGATTGGTTGATCTTCTTATTCCAAGAGGCGGCGCCGGACTTATAAGAGCCTGCGCTGACAATGCAACTGTTCCCTGCATAGAAACAGGCACCGGCATATGCTCTGTATACGTTGATTCAAAGGCGGATATGGAAAAGGCCCTTCGGATAATAGAAAATGCGAAGACACAAAGACCGTCGGTTTGCAACACGGAAGAGCAGTGCCTTGTTGCGGAAGAGATTGCCGGTGAATTCCTGCCGAGACTCAAAAAACTGCTCGTAGATGATAGAGCCGCTGCGGGACTTGAGAGCGTCGAACTCAGGCTGTGCGAAAAATCCGCAAAGTATATTGATGGCATAGCTGCTTCAAAAAAAGATTTCGATACAGAGTTCCTCGATTACAAGCTCGCGGTTAAAGTAGTATCGGATGTAAACGACGCAGTAGAACATATTGCGCAGCATTCCACACACCACAGTGATGCAATAGTCACGGAGGACCCGGAAGCAGCCGGATATTTCACGAGGAATGTAGACAGTGCCGCGGTATACGTAAACGCATCGACCCGTTTTACCGACGGAGGATGTTTCGGACTTGGATGTGAGATGGGAATTTCAACTCAGAAGCTTCATGCAAGGGGACCGATGGGACTTGAAGAGCTTACAACCTACAAATATATTGCAATAGGAAACGGTCATATCAGAGGGTAAAGAAATGTTTGATAAAATAGGTTTTATAGGCTGCGGGAGTATGGGAGGAGCCCTTATAAGAGCTGTCGCAGCAAACGGCGAGACAAGAGAGATATTGATATCGGGCAAAGGCAGCGAAAGATCCGCCGCTGTTGCAAAGGAGACAGGAGCTCTGGTGGCGGAAAATGAGCAGATTGCATCTGAGTGCTCGCTGATTTTTCTCGCGGTCAAGCCGCAGGTAATGCCGGAGGTTTTGGACGGACTGAAGGAGTGCTTTGCAGCGAGAAAAGACCGTTTCGTGATAGTGACTATAGCTGCAGGACTTTCAATTGACTCCATCAGATCGATGGCCGGAGGAAATTATCCGGTAATCAGAATAATGCCGAATCTGCCCGTCTCAGCAGGGTCAGGCACAACACTTTACTGCTTCAAGGATGTAAATGAGGATGAATTGGATAGTTTCCTCGAAATAATGAAATGCAGCGGCATAATGTGCCCGGTAGAGGAAAGACTTATTGACGCCGGCAGTGCAGTATCCGGATGCGGACCCGCGTTTGCTTTTATGTTCATTGAAGCAATGGCAGATGGCGGCGTAGCCTGCGGGCTTCCAAGAAGCACGGCGCAGCTTCTTGCAGCACAGACATTGGCAGGCTCTGCCAAACTTCTTATGGAAAGCGGAAAACACCCCGGAGAGCTGAAGGACAATGTGTGCAGTCCGGGCGGAACTACAATAGAAGGCGTGCTTACGCTTGAGGCGGGCGGATTCAGATCGGTTACAGCTGAGGCAGTAATAAGTGCATATAATAAAACCGTTAAATGCGGTTGAAATATATAAATTTTTACTGCTTTGACGCAGAAAAATAAGAATGATAACCGGTTGTGAAAAATACGCCGGTGAGTGCGTTCGCGGGAAATAACATTATATACTCTTGTTGTTGATTCAATTTAACCAAAAGTGATTGCCCCCAAATTTTCAGGAAAGAAGGCACATATATGAGCAGTGAAACGGATTTTCTTTTGGAAAAAAAGCTTAAGGAGCTTCGTCCGGACTATCATGATCTTTTCTCAGCTACAGCGTTTGTAAGCGCTCATGCTCTTGACAAATACAGAATGTATTTCCCGGACTATACAGACCATTCCATATTGCATGCAATGCAGGTAATTGATTTCTGCAACAGGCTGATCGGCCCGGAAAACATAGATAAGTTAAATGCAGACGAAATTTATATTCTGCTTGAAAGTGCATATCTTCATGACAGCGGGATGGGAATAAGCGAATCAGATTATTTAACCCTTAAGGAAGGAATCGTAAGTCCTGCGTTTATAAAAGAACATCCCGATTACACAACAGCTGAAATAATCAGGACCTTTCATAATGAGTTCAGCGGAATGTTTATTAGAAAGTACGCAGCGCTTCTTGAAATTCCAAGTGAAAAGCATGTATATGCAATTGTTCAGGTATCAAGAGGACATCGAAAGACAGATCTTTTTGACGAAAACGAATACCCTTCAGAATTTCTTCTCGACAACGGAAATACAGTGTGCCTTCCGTATCTTGCATCGCTTATACGTCTGGCAGATGAACTTGATATAGCAGCTGACAGAAATATAACCGCGGAATTTACGGAAATCGACACAATAGATACAAGAAGGCATAAAGCTATAAAGCATCTCCGTATGGAAAAGGATCGCTTTGTTTTTGAAGTGGAGACGGATGACGATATTGTTTTTTCAGAGGTTTTAAAAGCTGCCGAGAAATTGCAGGAGGTATTGGATCTTTGCAATGAAGTATTGGAAAAAAGAACAACGTTTTTAATAAGTCAAAAGAGAGTAGACATAGAAAGAATCGGATAAGAAATTTTTACGGTATATAAAAAACCTAAAAAGAAAAGCAGGAGAAAAAAGTGCAAATAAAAAATAGCGTTATAACAAAACGTATGTTTTCAGATGCGATGGTTGTTATGATATTGGCAGAGCTTTCAGGCGCCGTTACTGCCTTAATCGACGGCCTTGTAACAGCCAGATTTCTCGGAAGTCAGGCTCTGGCTGCATACGGAATTGCATCCCCGTACTTCTCTATTATGAGTATAATCAGCGGCATTTTCATGGTAGGATGTCAGGGTTTAATAATCAGCAGCCTAAGTAAGGGAGAGAGAAAAGAAGCAAATTCTGTAATGACAGCAGGTGTTGCAGCTTCCTTCATTATTGCTCTGGCTGTTGCAGTTTTGTGCTTTGTTTTTTCACGCCAGCTTTGCGTCGTTTTCGGAGCCAGGGGAGATGCGGCAAATCTTGTAAATGATGCATCGGATTATCTACGGGGAATTCTTATAGGTGCACCGTTCTGGGTTGGTTTTGTAGTTCTCACACCTGTTCTTCAGTTGGATGCTGACAGTGAGCTGGCAAAACTTGCAAGCATTGTTCTTGCCGTTACGGATGTGGCGGCTGATATTGCAAATGTGCTCATTTTCAATGGAGGCCTTTTCGGAATGGGGTTTGCAACAGCCTTAAGCCATATTGCGGGCTTTATAGTTGTAATGTGTCATTTCCTGAAAAAGGAAAGAACCTTCAGCCTCGATTTTAAAGGTATAGCTGTTGAATCCGTGCCCAAAATGCTTCATGACGGCTTGCCGCGTGCAACGACAATGGTTGCAAGAGCGCTTGGTCCTATAATAATAAACGCAATAATTATTAAAATCTCTGCAGATATAGGACTGGTGGCTGTTTCCGTTCAGCGCAATATAACATTTATTGCCGGAGCCTGCGGATGGGGAATCGGAGGGGCGGTTCTTATGCTCAGCGGGATGTTTTATGAGGAGAGAAACAAAGACGGCCTTAAAGACGTACTTAAATGTATGATGAGGTCTATATGCCTCTATGTTCTTCCGATTTGTGCTTTGGTGTTTTTACTCTCCCCTTACATAAGTGCTCTTTATATTTCTGAAGAAGGTGCAATAAAAGATGCCGGCACATGCGCAATACGCTGGTACGCACTGTCGCTTCCTTTTCTTGCTTTTAATACCTGCGCCGCAGGATACGTTCAGTCAGTAGGAAAGTTCGGACTTTCAAATGTAATTAATGCCTTTATAGAATGCTTTGCATGCGGAATATGCGCATTTATTCTTGGTAAATTCTTCGGAATTGATGGAGTTTGGGCGGCATTTTGTATAGGACAGCTAATATTAAGCATTGTTATTGTTTTTGTGGTGCTTTACCGGAGGAAAAAACATGGCGAAAACGGACTTTTGCAGCTTCCTGATGATTTCGATACAGAAAGTGCCGCTGTACAGCAAACACTAAACAGCATTGAAGACGTAGTGGCTTTTTCTCGAGAAATAGGAGATATATGCAGCAGCAGAGGGATAAGTGCAAAAAAAAGCTACATGGTTTGCCTTTGCACAGAGGAACTTGCCGGCAATGTTATAGAGTATGGTTTTTCAGATGGAAAGCCCCATCATTTGGAGGTTAGAACCGTTTTTGAGCACGATGATGTTATAATCGCCATAAGGGACGACTGCAAAAAATTTGATATAACGGAAAAAATCAAGAACTGGAACCTGGATAGAGAGCATCCGGAGAAAAATATTGGCATACGCATGGCGGTAGCAGCCTCAAAGGATATAACCTATTCAAATTCAATGAAAATAAATATATTGAGAATAAAGGTATAAAAACCTGGAATCAAATATCTTCTGTCATCAACTCGCGGATTGAATTCTCGGGTAGTTGACATGAAATCTTCTGCTATTATAATTATTGGCTGTTGACGGCAGAAGGGATGCCTCACATTTGGGAGATGAACAAATGCTTAAGTCTGAACATGAAATTTACATATATGAAACGGAGAAAAAACCGAACCGGGTTGCCATGGCTGCTCTGCTGTGCTGTGATTTGATAATTGTCATCTGCTGGGTGTTGAATGAACTTGGAATATTCCGTGTCGGAAAGGTGGAAATGCGTGTCGGTACCGCCATTACGCTTGCCGTGTGCGCTGCTCCGGTGTGTATGATGTTTCTTTATAAAAACGTGTATTCTGACGCAAGAACGAAATATTACATTATTATAGCCGTCAGTATTTACACGTTTACAGTCGGGACCTTGCTCACCTTCCATACAACTATCATGATGATATTCCCGATTCTCATAGCTATGCTTTACCGTTCAAAACAGGTGGGTATCATAGGTGCGTCGGCATCATTTGCCTGCACGCTTTTTGCCCCGATTCTCGGATATGTTCTGGGAACATGGGATGTTGAGTTTTTTAAGGAACTAATTTCTATCGCAACCAACGGAACGGTGGTCGTTGAAGGTGCTTGCGACGGAATTTCACTTTTGAACATCGGAAAAATTCTCTTGTATATAGTTTTACCGAGACTTATGATGATAGGCTCATGCACCCTGCTTATGTTTTATGTTGTACAGATAGGCGTAAACCACGTAGATAATCAGATTGAGCTGTTCAAAATCAGCCGCAGGGACTCTCTTACAGGACTTTTTAATCAAAATTGCTATAAGGAGGTTCTGGCGACAGAAAGAGATGACCGGCCGGCGGCAGTGGTGTTCTTTGATGTAAATAATCTCAAACGCGTCAATGATGCCAGGGGACATGAGTACGGCGACCTTTTGCTGAAAAGGTGTGCGCAAAGCATTCTCAACATATGCGATGATGTTAGCACGTATTCCTTCAGAGTCGGCGGGGACGAATTTATTATGGTAGTGCTTGACGCGGATGAGTCTGTTGTGAATGAGAAAATCTCAAAGTGGAAGGCATCACTTGAGAAAATTAACATTGAAAACGCGGATGACTATGACGGATTGGTGTGCTCTATGGCCTGGGGGTATTCCTGCGGCACCCTGTCCCGGTTGGATGAGCTTATGCATCTTGCCGACAAGAGTATGTACGCCCAAAAAGCACAGATGAAGGAAAGTGTTTGAGACACGGACGACGGCTCGGCACTTGAAGAACCGAGGATTAGACAACGTTTGTCCTAAAGGCGGCATTGGAAGCAGATGTATGAAGTAAGGTTTACCACGACTTCAAAAAAGCTGTAAGCTTATGAAAAAGTGTGGCCTCGACGTTTTGCTGCTTGATGATGTTGTTGACAAGTTGCGCCAGGGGGAGCAGCTCGATGCACGGTATCGGGACCACGGTCTGACCGGTAATTTTACAGGCTTTCGCGAGCGCCATATCCAGCCCGACTGGCTTCTTATCTATCTGATTGAAAACGACATTCTGACGCTTACCCTTGTTGACACCGGAACACACTCAGATATTTTCAAAAAGTAACCGCATGGACCTGTCTCTTTTGAGGCAGGTTTTATTGCAACATTGCACATCCCTTGAAGTAATCGGATCGAGTAGGAGGCGGCTTTCGCCGCCGACCTCTCACACCACCGGACATTTTACGGGATCAAGTCTCATAATTGCTTAAGATAAAGACCGAAGTCAAAAAGTGGCAAATTGTAGATAAAATGGGTTTATATAAGTGAGAAGCAACAGAACATAGATATCCGGCACGCAGGATGTGGCAAATGCTTTGCTTCCAGAAGATAAGGAGAAGTGTATGAGTGACAAAGAGATAGTCGATCTTTACTGGCAGCGCTCGGAACAGGCGATTACAGAGACCGAACGCAAGTACGGACGATATTGCCATACAATAGCATATAACATTTTGGAAAGCGCTGAGGACGCGGAGGAGTGTGATAACGACACTTGGATGAGCGCCTGGAAATCAATGCCGGACAAGCGACCGGATAACCTGAGCCCGTTTCTTGGCCGTATAACTCGCAATTTCGCATCTTGGCATAATAAAAGCGCACGCCATATAGATGTACGCTCAAAATCTAATATTAAGCTTATGAAACTTATCTCCATCAGCTGATAATATTCAGAAATTCCGCAGGGGTAACTACAAAACTTTCATCGGTAAAGTGCTTGATGTTTCCGGTAACCAGGTATGGGTCATCCTCTATTCTTTCCATGACAATTTCATAAAACGGAACATCTTTCATGTCAGGCAACATTACCCCTGTTGGCGTCGGTTCAACAAGGATTCCAAAATTTTCAATTGCGGAAAGGACATAATCTACAACTTTAGAATCAAACTTGAATTTTCGTCTTGCGAGGACGTCTCTGTACTCTTTCATTGTTTTGTTGCTGTACAGAGGAATTACATCTCCAAGGATAATCTTATTAAATACCAAGACTGTGGCTGTATCGCTTTTCGAGGAAAGCAAAGCCGACACCAGTACATTGGTATCTACAACGGCATAATACTTCACTTACGCTTCACCATTCCGGACTTTTGCAATCTCTGCGTTGATTTCGCTAAGCGGCATATCTGCAACACCGTCCCTGACAGCCTTGGCCCTTATTGCATTGAAAGCCGCAAGAGCACCATCCCTCGTGATTTCCGATTTACCTTCTGAAATCTCAAAAGGGATTTTTCTCTCCCTTACAACCGCTCTTGCAAACACATTAATAGCCGTAGTCATACTCATGCCAAATACTTCGCACAAATCTTCAAACTGGCTTTTAAGCGCGTCGTCCATTCTTACACTGAAAGTAGCCTGAGCCATAATAGCACCTCCTTATCATGCTGGTTCTATTTTATGTAATTTAAGTTGCAAAGTCAACCCATTAGGTGCGATTTTGTTGTTAACGAGTGATAATGTAACCTAAGTGGCTTATAGGTAAAAAAGAACAGCAGATATTTTTATCAATATCTGCTGTTCTTTTGAAGTGCGAGAGAGGAGACTTGAACTCCCACGTCGGTTGACACACGCCCCTCAAACGTGCCTGTCTACCTGTTCCAGCACTCTCGCAAGCGCAAGGTGAATTATACCAAATTATCTTCTCTTGTCAAGTATGAATTTAAAAAATATATTGCAAAAAATATAATGCAGATTATTTCAAGCCAGGCAGCTGTCTTGTTGGTAATCCAGTAACTGCCGAGAGGAAAGTAGCGGGTTGTAAGATATGCAACATAGCAGATCATGGACGCAACTTGAGCAGATACAGCAGCCGGAATGCAAAATGTTACGGTACAGGCGACAATGACGCTCATAATATCAGCTGCGTAAAAATACCGGTCGTGCATGTGCGGAAGAAAAAACGGAATGACAGTCACCATCAAAGCACAAAGTATTAGTACACCTTCGCGATTTCTCTTTGGGAGAACAAGCAATAAAACCATGACGGCGAAGGCTAATGCAATAAGTATGTGTGATTCAATGTTGCATATGGCTGTAAGACTTGCAGAGTTATAGTTCGGTGCAGACCCAACGGTGTTCATCTGATCAAGATAAAGTGTAAATGCACTTTTTACAGGATGCCCAAGTAAAATTGCCGGAAGAATAATTGCGGTATATGTAATCGGAAAAAGAAGGAAATATTTCCAGTCAAGCTTCTTATATATCCAGATTATTATAAGACACGGCATCAGAAATACTGCCTGAAGCTTGAAGCCGAAAGAAAGCGCCATAAAAATCATAGACTTTGAGCCTTTGCCATCAAGACCATAGCAGATTGAAAGCAGAGCAAGAGAGACATATATGCTGTCGCACTGAGCCCATAAGGCACTGTTCATTACAACTGTGGGAAGAAACAACACTATGAAAAATGCTGCTTTTTTGCCGGAAAGCTTATAAGCGGCGTAGGCCAGTACAAAATCAAAAATACAGCTTAATATCTTGATAAGATATAAGTCTTTAACCGGAATATAAGAAAACAAGGCAAGAAAATAAAGGTATGGGATGTTGTAATTTCCGATGCTGTCTTTTAATGCCAAAAAGCCACCGTTTGCTCTGAAGTACTCAACCCATACTTTCAGAAAATTCTGATAGTCAAGAGTCTCATAGTCAAAAAAACCGATGCGTAGACCGATTGCGGCACATATTAAGAGTGCATAAAGGAATTTTTTCTTCATAATAAGTAAAAACCGGGCTGGTCCCGGCAAAATTAAAAATTTTATTCTTGACTTTATACATGATAAAGAAGTAGAATAACTTGCTATGTGTGTAAAAACAAAAAGGGCCCAAAGCCCCAATATCACTGTGACCATTATAGCAAGATAAATGCGTTAAATCAATACCGAGTTGTGAAAAATATAAACGCACCTCGGCGTTTCAATAGAGGAGGAACTTATGCCACAAGATGTTCTTTACGGTAAGACTCTAAGAAAGAGTTTTGCCAGAACTCCCGAGATTATGGATATGCCAAATCTTCTCGAGATTCAGAAGAGCTCCTACAAATGGTTCCTTGAGACCGGACTTAAAGAGGTCTTCAGGGATGTCGACACCATTTCCGACTATTCGGGTAATCTGGAGCTGAGTTTCATAGATTATTCTATGAATGCTGAAGAAGCTAAGTATTCAGAAGAGGAGTGCAAGGCACGCGATGCAACATATGCGGCACCATTGAAAGTGCGCGTGCGTCTGCGCAACAAGGAAACAGAAGAAATAAAGGAGCAGGAAATCTTCATGGGAGACTTCCCGCTTATGACCGAGGGCGGCACATTTATAATTAACGGTGCCGAGCGCGTCATAGTTTCCCAGGTTGTGCGTTCACCCGGTGTCTACTTCGGCAAGTCGCTGGACAAGTCTTTCACAACACTTTACGACAGCACGATTATTCCTTATCACGGTGCATGGCTTGAATACGAGACAGACGGTTCAGACGTTTTCTCCGTCCGTATCGACAAAAACCGCAAGATACCTATCACGTGGTTCCTAAAGGCCATGGGCGCATATAAAGAAGATATATATTCCACATGGCTCAGCTGCATCGACTCCACGGTTGCGGGCGCTGTCACAAACGAGGCATTAAAGGAAATCTTCGGAAACGATGACCGCATAGTATCTACAATAGATAAAGATACCACTCAGTCAAGAGAAGAGTGCCTCATAGAGATTTACCGCAAGCTGCGTCCGGGCGATCCTCCGACAGTCGAATCATCGGAATCCCTTCTCGAGGGCCTGTTCTATGACCGCCGCCGCTATGAAATAGCAAATGTCGGACGTTACAAATTCAACAGTAAGCTCGCACTCTATCCGCGTATTTCCGGACAGAAAGTCGCGGAAGTTGTTGCAGACCCGTTTACCGGTGAGATACTTGCCGAAGAAGGCGAAGTTCTTACTAAAGAAAAGGCAAGGAAAATATCCGACGCCGGTGTAAATTCCATCAGACTTGAGATGGAAGACGGCAAGGTAATCCGCCTTATCTCAAACGGTATGGTTGACCTTTCACTCTACGGCTATACAAAAGAGAAAATAAAGGAACTCGACCTCCGTGAAGGTGTCCGCAAGATTCTCATGGACAAGCTTTCCGAGCAATATTCCGGAGATGAACTCACACAGGCAATTATCAATCTTAAAGATGAACTCTGCCCGAAGCACATCATTGCAGACGATATATTTGCATCCGTCAGTTATATGAACGCTATGGCGTACGGCCTTGGTGACAAGGACGATATAGACCATCTGGGCAACCGCCGCATAAGACGTGTCGGAGAGCTTCTCCAGAACCAGTTCAGAATAGGCTTTTCACGCATGGAGCGTGTTATACGCGAGAGAATGACACTTCAGGATCTCGATATAATCACGCCGCAGAGCCTTATTAATATAAGACCTGTAACCGCAGCTATAAAAGAGTTCTTCGGCTCTTCTCCTTTGAGCCAGTTTATGGACCAGACCAACCCGCTTTCCGAACTCACGCACAAACGCCGTATCTCGGCACTCGGCCCCGGCGGTCTCAGCCGTGAAAGAGCTTCTTTCGATGTACGTGACGTTCACTACAGCCATTACGGACGCCTGTGCCCGATTGAAACTCCTGAAGGACCTAACATCGGACTTATTTCCTATCTTGCATCGTATGCAAGAGCAAATGAATACGGCTTCCTGATTGCACCTTTCAGAAAGGTGGAAAAGAGCACATGCAAAGTGACGGACGAGATCACTTACATGACCGCCGATATGGAAGACGAGTTCAACGTTGCCCAGGCATCCGAGCCCGTTGACGAAAACGGTGTGCTTTTACATGACCGTGTAATCTGCCGTCACAGAAACGATACGATTGAAGTCAATAAGGAAGACGTTGACTATATAGACGTATCTCCGAAGATGATGGTATCCATAGCTACCGCTATGATTCCGTTCCTTGAAAACGATGACGCCAACCGTGCACTGATGGGCGCGAACATGCAGCGTCAGGCGGTTCCTCTCATGACAACCGAGGCACCTATTGTCGCAACGGGAATAGAGCACAAATGTGCGGTAGACTCAGAAATCTGCCTTGTCGCCAAGAAAGACGGCGAGGTGCTCAAAGTTGATGCAAACTACATCACCGTTAAATACGATGACGGTGAAATAAAAGACCATAAACTTATCAAGTTCGGCCGTTCGAACCAGGGCACATGCATAAACCAGCGCCCCGTAGTTGAAACAGGCGACAAGATTAAGGCCGGCGATGTACTTGCAGACGGACCTTCCACCTCACAGGGCGAGCTTTCACTCGGCAAGAATATCCTTGTCGGATATATGAACTGGGAAGGCTACAACTACGAAGACGCTATTCTTCTTAATGAGCGTCTTGTCATGGAGGATGTATTTACATCTATCCATATAGAAGAGTATGAATGCGACAGCCGTGACACCAAGCTCGGCCCCGAGGAAATCACGAGAGATATCCCGGGTGTCGGTGAAGATGCACTGCGCTATCTCGATGAGCGCGGCATTATAATGGTCGGTGCGGAAGTCACATCGGGAGATATCCTGGTCGGCAAAGTAACTCCGAAGGGAGAGACAGATCTTACAGCGGAAGAAAGACTTCTCCGCGCGATATTCGGTGAAAAGGCCCGTGAGGTCCGTGATACATCCCTTAAAGTTCCGCACGGCGAGAGCGGTATAATTGTAGACGTTAAAGTCTTTACACGCGATGCCGGTGATGAAATGAGCCCGGGCGTTAACCAGGTAGTAAGAGTTTACATCGCACAGAAGAGAAAAATATCTGTCGGTGACAAGATGGCCGGACGTCACGGCAACAAGGGCGTCGTGTCAAGAATCCTGCCGCGCGAGGATATGCCTTATCTTCCCGACGGCACACCGCTTGACATTGTTCTTAACCCCCTCGGTGTTCCTTCACGTATGAATATAGGACAGGTTCTCGAAGTTCACCTCGGCTATGCCGCACAGGCACTCGGCTGGAAAGTCGCAACACCTGTATTCAACGGCGCAAACGAGGAAACAATACGTGCAACACTTAAGCAGGCCGGACTGCGCGAAGACGGCAAGAGCACCATGTACGACGGGCGCACCGGTGAAAAGTTTGATAACGACGTAACGGTCGGATGGGTATACTTCCTCAAACTCCACCACCTTGTAGACGATAAAATCCATGCCCGTTCCACCGGTCCCTACAGCCTTGTTACACAGCAGCCGCTCGGCGGTAAGGCACAGTTCGGCGGACAGCGCTTCGGCGAAATGGAAGTTTGGGCTCTTGAAGCTTACGGTGCCGCTTATACTCTTCAGGAAATCCTGACGGTCAAGTCAGATGACGTAACGGGAAGAGTCAAGACATACGAAGCTATCGTCAAGGGACAGAATATACCGCATCCTGGAATACCCGAGGCGTTCAAGGTTCTTGTGAAAGAACTTCAGAGCCTCTGCCTCAACGTTGATCTTCTTGATAAAGACGGCAATGTTGTTGAGCTGCGTGATGATGAAGATGACGACCTTATCCCCGTATACAATGAAGAGCTTGAAGCCGCATCCGATGAAGAGCTTGCGAGCGAAGGATATACGATCGAAGAGGTCCCTGAAGAAGACGACTACATGTTAGATATGGATGTTTATGATGACTACAGTGAAGAGGAGGATATGTAAATGAGCTACGCACCTTTTGATGCCATTAAAATAAGCATTGCCTCCCCGGAAACTATTCTTTCCTGGTCATACGGTGAGGTAAAAAAGCCTGAGACCATAAACTACAGAACGCTCAAACCTGAACGTGACGGACTTTTCTGCGAAAAGATTTTCGGACCTACCAAGGACTGGGAGTGCCACTGCGGAAAATACAAGAAGATCCGCTACAAGGGAAAAATATGTGACCGCTGCGGCGTTGAGGTAACAAAGTCCAAGGTACGCCGTGAGAGAATGGGCCACATTGAGCTTGCAACCCCTGTATCCCACATATGGTATTTTAAAGGTATCCCGTCAAGAATGGGTCTCATGCTTGACATGACACCGAAAATGCTTGAAAAAGTATTGTACTTCGCAAACTACGTGGTTATAGACCCGGGTGAGACGCCGCTTGAAAAGTGCCAGCTTCTTACCGAAAAAGAATACCGCGATATGCGCGAGAAGTACGAAGACGACTTCAAGGCCGGCATAGGCGCAGAAGCAATCCGCGAACTCCTTGCCGAAATCGACTGCGATGCTCTTGCGGAAGATTTGCGCGCTCAGCTTGAAAACGCCAACGGGCAGAAGAAGGCAAAACTTGTAAAGCGCCTTGAGTGCGTCGAAGCTTTCCGTCAGAGCGGCAACCGCCCCGAGTGGATGGTTATAACAATACTTCCCGTTATTCCGCCTGAAATCCGTCCCATGGTACAGCTCGACGGCGGCAGATTTGCAACAAGCGATCTTAACGACCTCTACCGCCGCGTAATTAACCGCAACAACCGTCTTAAGAGACTCATGCAGCTCAATGCACCCGACATTATCGTCAGAAACGAAAAGCGCATGCTTCAAGAAGCAGTCGATGCTCTCATAGATAACGGCAGACGCGGACGCGCGGTCACCGGCGCAAACAGCCGTCCGCTTAAGTCCTTAAGCGACATGCTCAAGGGCAAACAGGGACGCTTCCGCCAGAACCTGCTCGGCAAACGTGTAGACTATTCGGGACGAAGCGTTATCGTCGTTGGACCGGACCTTAAAATCTACCAGTGCGGCGTTCCCAAGGAAATGGCAATTGAACTTTTCCGCCCCTTCGTTATGAAAAAACTGGTTGAAGACGGAGTTGCAAACAACATAAAATCCGCCAAGAAGATGGTAGACAAGCAGCGCACCGAAGTTTGGGATGCACTTGATTATGTTATCAAAGAGCACCCGGTACTCCTAAACCGCGCACCTACTCTCCACCGTCTCGGTATTCAGGCCTTTGAGCCTATACTCGTTGAAGGAAGAGCCCTAAGACTCCACCCGCTCGTATGTACGGCATACAACGCGGACTTCGACGGCGACCAGATGGCTATACACGTACCTTTAAGCGCAGAGGCACAGGCTGAGGCAAGAATCCTCATGCTTTCTGCAAATAACCTTCTCCGTCCCCAGGACGGAAATCCGGTAACCGTTCCTACTCAGGACATGATTCTCGGATCATACTATCTGACAATGATCAGAATAGGCAAAGAAGAAAAGGGCGCTGAGGAACTTATCATAGCAAATCCGGGTGACTCGTCTTTCCGCTCCGGCGACACAGTCGACGGCGATGAAATATATGCCGCGAACCTCAAGCTCCGTGAAGAGGGCAAGCAGGAATGCACATACATTTCCAAACATATGTACCGTGACGCCAGTGAGGCCATTATGGCCTACAATGAAGGCATAGTAGGACTTCACGCCCCCATACGTCTTCGCGTAACAAAGACTGTTGACGGAATTGAAAAGAGCAAAATCATAAATACAACGGTCGGACGTATAATCTACAACGAGCCTATCCCTCAGGACCTCGGCTATGTTGACCGCAAGAATCCCGAAGAGATGTTCAATCAGGAAATTTCCTTCCAGGTCGGAAAGAAACAGCTCGGCAACATTATCGACCGCTGCATCAAAAAACACGGCTTTACAATCTCGGCTGAAGTTCTCGACAGCATTAAGGCAATGGGATACAAGTACTCTACAAAGGGTGCAATCACCATTTCCGTTGCTGATATGACCGTTCCTTCCACAAAGCATGAGCTCATCGCCGCTACAGAGAAGGAAGTTGTAAAGATTGAAAAGCAGTATAAGCGCGGCTTTATAACCGATGATGAGCGCTACCGCCTCGTCGTTTCCGAGTGGGAAAAGACCACAAAGGATGTTACGGATGCTCTTTCAAACGTTCTTGACGAATATAACCCGATTTACATGATGGCAAACTCCGGAGCCCGTGGTTCAATGAACCAGATCCGTCAGCTCGCAGGTATGCGTGGTCTTATGGCCAACACATCAGGTAAAACGATTGAAATTCCTATCAAGTCAAACTTCCGTGAAGGCCTCAGCGTTCTCGAGTACTTCATCTCCACAAGAGGTGCACGTAAAGGTATGGCAGATACGGCACTTCGTACCGCCGACTCCGGCTACCTTACACGCCGTATGGTCGATGTATGTCAGGATGTCATCATCCGCATGGACGACTGCGGCACAGAGGAAGGCGTTTGGGTAAGCGCTGTTTATGACCGCGGACAGCTTGTTGAGGATTTTGCAACCGCAATACGCGGAAGATTCCCCGCAGCTCCGATTATAGACGATAAAACCGGTGAACTTCTTTTCAATACAGACCACATGCTTATGCCGGAAGATGCCGCAGTTCTTGAGGCACACGACATAAAGAAAGCCTATATAAGATCCGTCCTTTCATGCGAATCCCACATAGGCGTCTGCGCAAAGTGCTATGGCATGAACCTGGCGGTAGGACAGCCTGTAAACGCAGGCGAAGCTGTCGGCGTCATTGCCGCACAGTCAATCGGTGAACCCGGTACCCAGCTTACGATGCGTACATTCCACACCGGCGGCGTCGCAGGCGATGATATTACACAGGGTCTTCCCCGTGTCGAGGAACTTTTCGAAGCCAGAAAACCGAAGAAGATGGCTGTGCTGAGCGAAATTTCCGGCAACGTGACAATTGAAGAGGCCAAAAAAGGCGTTATGTATTCAATCACTGTCACAAACAGCGATGAAGGCGCCACATGCGTATACACCGTACCTCACAGTGCAGGCATACTCGTACATAACGGTGACCATGTAGACAAGGGTCAGGAGCTTACATCCGGCGCTCTCAACCCGCATGATGTCTTAAGAATCAGAGGCGTCAACGATGACGAATTCGGCCGTCAGGGCGTACGCAGCTACATAACAAACGAAGTACTCAAAGTTTACAGACAGCAGGGCGTTGATATCAACGATAAGCATATTGAAGTCATTGTCCGTCAGATGATGAGAAAGGTACGCGTTGATGAACCGGGCGACACAAATCTTCTTTCGGGTTCAACCGTGGATATCTCGGCTTTGAGAGATGCAAACAGAGCACTTGAAGAAGGCAAGACCCCGGCAACATATACCCAGCTTCTTATGGGTATAACCAAGGCCTCCCTTGCAACGGACAGCTGGATGTCCGCGGCATCATTCCAGGAAACCACAAAGGTTCTCACAGATGCTGCAATCAAAGGCAAGATAGACCATCTTGTCGGACTTAAGGAAAACGTCATTATAGGCAAACTGATTCCTGCAGGTTCCGGACTTTCAATGTACCGCGACTTCGAGGAAGAAACCGACGAGACAATTTCCGACACAGCCGACTATGTCGACCTCAGCAAGCTTGTAACAAAGACAAACGCTCTTTAAGGTGAGCTGATATTTCAAATTTAAGAGTCCTCCGAACGGGGGACTCTTCTTCTTGTGTTTTAACCTTCCTTCTATTATAATTAAAAAAAACTTTGGAGGCGTTTATGAAAGGTATTGTTTTGGCCGGAGGAGCAGGAACCAGGCTTTACCCGCTCACAATGGTCACATCAAAGCAGCTTCTGCCGGTATATGATAAGCCGATGATATATTATCCGCTTTCAACGATGATGCTTGCCGGTATCAACGACATTCTGATTATTTCAACACCGTCCGATACACCGAGGTTTGAAGAGCTCCTCGGAGACGGAAGCCAGTTCGGAATAAAACTTTCATATAAGGTGCAGCCTTCTCCCGACGGCCTTGCCCAGGCCTTTATACTCGGAGAGGAATTTCTTGACGGAGAAGCCGGCGCAATGGTGCTTGGTGACAACATTTTCTACGGAAACGGGTTCGGCAAGCTTTTGAAGAGTGCCAAAGAAGATGCCGAAGTCAACGGGCGGGCAACGGTGTTCGGATACTATGTCCCTGATCCGGAAAGGTTCGGCGTCGTATCATTTGACGAAAACGGCAAAGCCGTGACAATAGAGGAAAAGCCAAAAGAGCCCAAAAGCAACTATGCCGTAACGGGACTTTATTTCTACCCGGCTGATGTGCCCGGAAGAGCGAAACAGGTAATGCCTTCTGCAAGAGGTGAACTTGAAATCACGACATTGAACGAAATGTACTTAAATGACGGGCTCCTTGATGTCCAGCTCCTGGGCAGGGGATATGCATGGCTTGATACCGGAACGATGGAATCTCTTCTTGAGGCAGCCGAGTTTGTGCATATGATAGAAAAACGTCAGAGCGTAACGATTTCGGCACCTGAAGAGATTGCATATGTGAACGGATGGATAGACAAAGAAAAACTGCTTCTGTCGGCGCAGAGATACGGGAAGAGTCCGTACGGAGAGCACTTAAAGGCTGTTGCTGAAGGGAAGGTAAGATATTCATGACAATTATTGTAACCGGCGGTGCCGGGTTTATAGGTTCAAACTTCATATATCACATGCTCAAAGAACATCCGGAGTATAGAATAATATGCCTGGATAAACTTACCTATGCGGGCAACCTTTCAACTCTCGGACCGATAATGGAAAACTCGAATTTCCGCTTCGTCAAGGAAGATATCTGCAACCGTGAAGCTGTATACGATCTTTTCGAGCAGGAACATCCGAACATGGTTGTCAACTTTGCAGCCGAGAGCCATGTAGACAGATCGATAGAAAATCCGGAGATTTTTCTTGAAACCAATATAATAGGCACATCTGTCCTTATGGATGCCTGCAGAAAATACGGCATAGACAGATATCACCAGGTGTCGACCGACGAGGTGTACGGAGACCTGCCCCTTGACAGGCCCGACCTTTTCTTCACTGAGGAGACACCGATACATACATCGTCACCTTATTCATCATCAAAAGCAGCCGCGGATCTTCTTGCCATGGCATACAAAAGAACTTATGAACTTCCGGTGACAATTTCGAGATGCTCAAACAATTACGGACCGTATCATTTTCCGGAAAAGCTCATCCCGCTCATGATAATAAACTGCCTCCACGGCAAATCTTTGCCCGTGTACGGTGAAGGGCTTAATGTCAGAGACTGGCTTTACGTGGAGGATCACTGCAAGGCAATAGACCTCGTGATTCACAATGGTACGGTAGGTGAGGTTTACAACATCGGCGGACATAACGAGATGAGAAACATCGATATAGTAAACCTTATCTGCGACGAGCTTGATTCGCTCGGGAAAACCGAGAACGCAAGAAGCCTCATAACCCATGTGACCGACCGCAAGGGGCATGACATGCGTTACGCAATCGATCCGACCAAAATACACAACGAACTCGGATGGCTGCCGGAGACAAAGTTTGCCGACGGAATCAAGACGACAATCAGGTGGTACCTTGAAAACGAAGACTGGTGGCAGGAGATAATATCCGGAGACTATCAGAACTATTATCAAAAGATGTACGGCAACCGATAATCCCTTGATGCATTGCGCAGAGCAAAAAACGGTGATAAAAAAATCAAGAAATTTCACAAAATTTCTTGATTTTTTTTGTCCATTATGCTACTATTTTGAGCGCTTGGGGTGAAGTGCGCCCGAATGGCGAAATTCCCCAAAATATTTGAAGAAAGGAGAAAATAATGCCGACTTTTAACCAACTGGTGAGAAAAGGCAGAGAGCAGTCCACTTATAAGAGCGCATCTCCTGCACTGCAGAAGGGTCTCAACACAATTAAGAATAAGGAAACTGACCTGAGCTCCCCTCAGAAGCGCGGTGTCTGCACAGCAGTACGTACATCCACTCCTAAGAAGCCTAACTCAGCTCTGCGTAAAATCGCCCGTGTCCGTCTGACAAATGGTTACGAAGTTACAGCTTACATCCCCGGTATCGGACATAACCTTCAGGAACACTCTGTAGTTATGATTCGTGGCGGACGTGTCAAGGACCTTCCTGGTGTACGTTACCACATTATCCGCGGTACTTTGGATGCACAGGGTGTTGACGGCCGTAAGCAGGCCCGCTCCAAATACGGTGCGAAGAGACCCAAAGCAGCTAAGAAGTAATTTATCATCAGCGGCAAAAAAATTATTGCCCTGTTGTTCCTATATATAATGGGACAGACGGGGCGCAAACGATTGGCAAAACAGCCGATTGAGTACCTATGAATTCTAAAAATTAAGAAGGAGGGAAGCAACGTGCCTCGTAGAGGAAATGTCCCTAAAAGAGAGATCTTACCCGATCCTATGTATAACAGCGTGCTTGTTACCAAGCTTATAAACGGCGTTATGCTCGATGGTAAGAAAGGTGTTGCACAGAAAGTTGTTTACGGTGCATTTGATATAATCAAAGAGAAGACCGGCAAGGAGCCCCTTGATGCTTTTAATGAAGCAATGAACAACATTATGCCCGCACTCGAAGTAAAGGCCCGTCGTGTCGGTGGCGCAACCTATCAGGTTCCTATTGAAGTCCGCCCCGCACGTAGACAGACACTTGCACTTCGCTGGCTCGTAGATTACTCACGCAAACGCAGTGAGAAGACAATGAAAGAGCGTCTTGCAGGCGAAATCATGGATGCATGCAACAACACCGGCGCTTCAGTCAAAAAGCGCGAAGACATGCACAAGAACGCAGAAGCCAACAAGGCTTTCGCACATTTCAGATGGTGATTTTTGTAAATGCCTAGAAAGTATTCACTCGAAAGAACAAGAAATATCGGAATCATGGCACACATTGATGCCGGAAAGACTACGACAACGGAGCGTATCCTTTTCTATACAGGCATCAATTATAAACTCGGTGAAACCCATGAAGGCACAGCCACTATGGACTGGATGCAGCAGGAGCAGGAGAGAGGTATTACAATTACCTCTGCCGCTACGACATGTTTCTGGGCCAATACCCGTATCAATATAATCGATACGCCGGGACATGTGGACTTTACTGCCGAAGTCGAGCGCTCACTTCGCGTGCTTGACGGGTGTGTTACCGTGCTTTGCGCCAAGGGTGGTGTTGAGCCCCAGTCAGAGACTGTGTGGAGACAGGCAGACCACTATCATGTTCCGCGTATGATATACGTGAACAAGATGGATATAACGGGAGCCGATTATTTTCATGTACTTGATATGGTACGTGAACGTCTAAAATGCAATGCCGTTCCAATCCAGCTGCCGATAGGCAAGGAAGACAGCTTCCGTGGAATTATCGATCTGGTGGATATGAATTCCCGCATTTACTACGATGACCTTGGCGAAGATATGAGAACGGAAGAAATCCCTTCCGACATGAAAGATCTCGCCGATGAATACCGCCAGAAGCTGCTTGAAGCAGTTTCGGATTTCGATGACGACATCATGATGATGTATCTCGAAGGCGAGGATGTTCCGCCGGAGAAAATAAAAGCCGCCATCAGACGCGCAACATGCGAAGTTAAAATGGTTCCGGTAACCTGCGGCACATCTTATAAAAATAAGGGCGTGCAGAAGCTGCTTGACGCAATTGTTGATTACATGCCGTCACCGCTCGATGTTCCCCCGATAGAGGGCGTCAATCCGAAAAATGACCAGACAGAAACAAGAGAAGCTGATGACAGCGCACCTTTTTCAGCCCTGGCATTCAAGATAATGACTGATCCGTATGTCGGAAAACTGAGTTTCTTCAGAGTATATTCCGGTTCATTTGAAGCCGGAGATACGGTTATGAACTCAACGAAGGGACAACGCGAGAGAATCGGTAGAGTGCTGCAGATGCACGCAAATCACAGAGAAGACATTGAAGCTGTATACAGCGGAGACATCGCCGCGGCGGTCGGCTTAAAGCACACCACCACAGGTGACACACTCTGTGATGACAAACACCAGATAGTACTTGAATCTATGGAATTTCCAGAACCGGTCATAAGGGTTGCGATTGAACCCAAAACCAAGGCCGGAGAGGAAAAAATGGCAGTGGCTCTGTCAAAACTTGCGGAAGAGGACCCGACATTCAAAACCTACACGGATGAAGAGACGGGCCAAACAATTATAGCGGGCATGGGTGAACTCCATCTCGAAATAATAGTTGACAGACTGCTCCGCGAGTTCAAAGTGGAAGCCAACGTCGGTAAGCCTCAGGTTTCCTATAAGGAGACAATTAAGAAGGCTGCAACGGTTGATACCAGATACTCCCGTCAAACCGGCGGAAAGGGCCAGTTCGCACATGTTAAGCTCATGATTGAACCGAATCCCGGAAAAGGATATGAGTTTATTAATGAGATTAAAGGCGGCGCAATTCCGAAAGAATTTATTCCGTGCGTAGACCAGGGTATACGGGGAGCGATGCTCTCGGGCATACTCGGCGGATATCAGGTTGTAGATGTCAAAGCTACACTCCTTGACGGTTCGTTCCATGAAGTTGACTCATCGGAACTCGCCTTCAAGATATGCGGATCCATGGCATTCAAGGAAGCATGCGAGAAAGCTGAATCGACGCTGCTTGAACCCATAATGAAAGTGGTTGTAACAACTCCCGAAGATTATATGGGAGACGTTATGGGAGATATCAACGCAAGACGCGGACAGATTTCCGGAACAGATATCCACAACGGCAGTACTCAGATAGAGGCCAAAGTACCTCTGAGCACCATGTTCGGATACGCAACAGACCTTCGAAGCAAAACACAGGGCAGAGCGTCCTATTCAATGGAGCCGAGCCACTTTGTCGAACTGCCGAAGAGCCTGCAGGAAAACCTGATTTCAGGTTTTGGAAGATTTTTCTAAAAATAATAAAAAATAAAAATTATTAAAAAGACTAGTTTGGGAGGAAACTAAAATGGCAAAACAGATGTACAACAGAAGCAAGCCCCATGTAAACATCGGCACAATCGGTCATATCGACCATGGTAAGACAACCCTCACAGCAGCTATCACAAAGTTCCTTGCTATGAAGGGCCAGGCAGACTACACAGACTACTCTTCAATAGATAAGGCTCCCGAAGAGAGAGAACGTGGTATTACCATCAACACAGCACACGTTGAGTACGAGACAGATGCACGTCACTATGCTCACGTTGACTGCCCGGGACATGCTGACTATATAAAGAACATGATCACCGGTGCTGCTCAGATGGACGGTGCAATCCTTGTTATTGCCGCATCTGACGGACCTATGGCTCAGACCCGTGAACACCTCCTTCTCGCACGTCAGGTTAACGTTCCTTCAGTTCTTGTTTTCCTTAACAAGTGCGACCAGGTTGATGATGACGAACTCCTCGAGCTCGTTGAGATGGAAGTTCGCGAACTTCTCGACTTCTACGGCTTCCCCGGCGATGATACTCCTATCATCCGCGGCTCAGCTCTTAATGCACTCGTATCCGAGAACACAGACACCACAGCTCCTGAGTATGCATGCATCCAGGAACTCATGGACGCTGTTGACACATGGATTCCGACTCCTGACCGTAAGGCAGACCAGCCGTTCCTTATGCCTATCGAAGACGTTTTCACAATCTCCGGACGTGGCACTGTTGTTACCGGCCGTGTAGAGCGTGGTACTGTTAAAGTCGGCGACAAAGTTCAGATCGTTGGTCTTAAAGACGAATCCACTGAGACTGTTGTTACCGGTACAGAAATGTTCCACAAGACCCTCGAGTATGCAGAAGCCGGCGATAACGTTGGCTGCCTCCTCCGTGGTATCGACAAGAAGTCAGTTGAGCGTGGACAGGTTCTCGCAGCTCCCAACACCATTAAGCCCCACACCAAGTTCAAGGGCCAGGTTTACGTCCTTTCAAAGGAAGAAGGCGGACGTCATACTCCGTTCTTCAACAATTACCGTCCTCAGTTCTACTTCCGTACAACTGACGTTACCGGCGTTATCACTCTTCCCGAAGGCGTTGAGATGTGCATGCCCGGCGACAACGTAGATATGGACGTTGAACTCATCACTCCGATCGCTATCGAAAACGGACTCCGTTTCGCTATTCGTGAAGGCGGACGTACTGTTGGTTCCGGTGTTGTTATCGGCATCAACGAGTAATAATAACTCTTAAGATTTTAAGATATATTGTCTTATAAAAAACTCCCGCCGGGATTCCGGTGGGAGTTTTTTGACGGGCAAGGAAGCGGTAGTATATTGTTATTTCATGCTAAATATGGTATTGTTAATTGTCATAAATTGAATAGCAAGTCCATATTGGATTTGCGGTATATTCAAGCAGGTCAATTAGGCCTCGAGGTTAAAATCCTTGATTTTTAACCGGAGTTTCAGACAACAGCCGTATTATATTAATGCAGATAAAACAAAAAAATCTTCAAATTATAATATTTATTCTATCGGCAATTATCCTTGCCGGCTGCGGTGCAAAGACAGCGGTCGAAAATGAAGTTGCCATAGATACAGCATCTCCCGCAACACAGGAGGAGGTAATCAAGCCTGCTCCTACGCCTTTTGAGGAGCCCGAGACGGCCATAATCGGACCGGTTACTTTTGATGCAAAAGACCTTGAAAGCGGATTGCTCCTTTCAGACGGGCGGCAGTGTGTTTCACTTCGTGAGGCGGCCGATGCTTTAGGCGGGGAAATTATTGAAAACGAAGATTCATTTATATTTTCATGGTACCGCGGAAGCCTTGAGCTCAGCCGGGACGATTACATACCATTTAAAGAAGGCCATGATCTTCTTGTTGACGTAGAATCTTTTTGCGAAGCATGTGATATAGGCATGCTCTACGACGAAGAATATTCTCATCTTTATTGTACTGCCGCTGCTGGCGACTGGGAAATACCGCAGGGATATACATGCCCCGTCATGATGTATCACTCCGTTGCGGAAAAAAACTCTGCGGGGCAGTCAACACTTTGCGTTAAACCCGAAAGGCTTGAAGAGCAGTTTAAGTATCTGACCGAGAACGGGTATACTCCCATCTGGTTCGAGGATATCGAGCGCATAGCGGATATTGAAAAACCTGTGATACTGATGTTTGACGACGGATGGGCTGACAATTATACCGACTTGTGGCCGCTGGTAGAAAAATACAAGGTCAAGGTCAGCATTTGCCCGGTACCCGTTTATACAGATGTAAGTCATCATCACCTGACAAGTGACATGATTTATGAGATGTGTAAAAGCGAGTACATAAGATTTGAAAGCCATACGTATTCTCATGAATATCTCGATTTAAAGACTGTTGGGGAACAGTATGACGAACTTGTGGATTCGAGACTTTGGATAACAAGAATGACCGGCAGACAGCCTATTGTCCTTTGCTATCCGACGGGGATCGAGACTGATTATGTGATGCGTCTTATAAACGAGGACCATATTTACAGATTCGGTGTGAAAATGCTCGGAATGAGGAGCTACAATACAAGCGACAACCCTGCATATGTATACAGGTTTTATCCGGAAAGAACAACAACAATCGAGGAATATTCCGGCTGGCTAGAATTGTCTTTCGGAATATCCGGCTGATGAGGTGTTAAAGTGGACGATAAAAAATTACAGAGAAAGAAAAAATTCAAGAAAATCAACAGAATTCTAGACAGAATCTTCGGCTTTATGGTCGTAACGGTACTGGCAATAGGAATAGGCGGACTCGGGCTTGTCAAGATACTGTCCGACGGACCTTCCGAGGCGATGAATTCAATGTTTGTGAAAATGATGGGTGAGACAAGAAGATTCGGCTTTATACCGCACCTTTTTTTGACAGACGAAGAAGTCGAAGAGTATTTTGATTTTTCAGATTACACTTCAGTGGGAATAGATACCGATTTTACACTGTCTTTAGTTGAAATAGCGGAGGAAAAGACCGATGAAAACGGTGTTGACGCTTACGGGCTTTGCGACGATGACGGAGACGGGATTATTTTCCAGGAGATTCATTATCACGGCTCGACCGGATATATGATAGTTGTTCTCGACCCGACGAGGGTCTTTCTCGGAAAACCGGATGAATACGGCGGATACGGACTTACACTCGAGGAAATGGTAGCAAAGTATGATGCAATCGGGGGAATCAATGCCGGCGGCTTTTCAGATAACGGGGGAGGCGGCGTCGGCGGCTACCCTGACGGAATAACAATTATTGACGGTGTCACATATAATGCGGGACCGACCGGCGGCGTCGTAGGCCTCGATGCCAACGGAATCATGTACGTAGGTAACTATGAATATGAAGAGTGCATAAATTTCGGACTCGTAAATGCGGTTACATTCAACCCCGTAATTATACAAAACGGTGTTAAGCTCGAAGGATTTGAAAGCGGAATCAATCCGAGAACGGCTATCGGTCAGAGAGCCGACGGCGCTATAGTGATGCTGTGCGTCGACGGACGTCAGGCATACTCATTCGGAGTTACATTTGAAGACACGGCGGATATTATGCTTTCATACGGCGTTGTCAATGCAATAAATATGGACGGCGGTTCATCAACATGCATGTACTACAACGGAGAGCTTGTAAACCACCCGACAAACGCAGCCGGCGGTACAAGATATCTGCCGACGGCATGGCTTTTTAAGTGATAGGGGGCGTTTGGAATGACTAGAACTCAATATAAACGCAGAACTGTTGCTTACTGGATTTTGCTTGCAATTTATTCAATCGTACTTGCAGCCGGCATAGTTTTTGTGTGGAAAATTGCCCGCGAATATGCAATGGAATATGAAAACTCCCAGTCAACAACGGTTGTCCAGGCATTTATAGACCAGCTCAATGACGAGGGATGGAACGACACCATGGATGCCGCCGCAAGAAGTCTTGAAAACAACTTCCAGACAGCCGATGAGTGCACGGATATAGTCCGCAATTCGCTTTCAGGTGAGTATCAGCTTTCAAAGATCACAGACACGGACTTTTCAAAACTCAAATACAGGATTGTATGTGACGAAAGAGAAATCGGCAGAGTCGAGTTTGCAGAGGATGAAAGCCAGGCAGACAAGGTCAAGTATGGTATGCTTCCATGGGTGAAAACAGAGGAAAGCTACAACTTCGACTATATGATAAACGGAAGCAGTTCTATCACTGTGCCTTCAACGTATACTGTAAAACTCAACGGAACGGACGTAGGTGAGGAGTATATAGTTGAAAAAGATATTCCTTATGATGTATTAAAAGAATACTACACGGACTATCCGGATCTCCCTACAAAAGTGAAATATGAAATGTCCGGGTATATAGGGCAGCTTACACCGGTTGCTTACAATGAAGAAGGAGAAGAAATAACCATAGATCCGGAGGCAAATGACGCACAGTTCCTGACACCCTGCGAGGAAAGTGAAGTTGCAAGACTGAGCGATTTTGCCTATGCGTTTGTGGGTCCGTATGCAAGATTTACCGGAACAAAGAATTTCGACATTTCCTATCCCGAACTAAAAAAATACGTCAAGACAGGAAGCGACCTTGACAGCAGAATGCAGCAGTTCTATGAAGGCGGCTCCACATGGATGCACTGGAACAGCTGTGAAATAAGTGACATAAGCTTCAACGGGGCATACTCGCTCGGCGGAAATTTCTATGTAATCGATGTAACCTACAGAACAACCAACTACGCCGACTACAAGACCGTTGATGAGGATAATGTCAAGAGAATAGTAGTGGTAGACGATGGAAATGAAATCCTTGCAATCTCTGTTGAATGATATGGCGGTTGTCCTGCCGTCACTTGACCCGGACAGCAAATTCACAGGTGTTGTTGACGGACTGCTTGATGCAGGATTTAAGAAAATAGTAATAGTCGACGACGGAAGCGACGAGAATCATCAAAAATACTTTGAAGATGCGAAAGGGCATGCCGAGTGCCATGTCATTCACCACGGCATAAATAAGGGAAAGGGCAGAGCGTTAAAGACAGCTTTTTCCTATATACTTGAAAATTTCCCGGACTCAGCCGGTGCCGTTACAATAGACGGTGACGGGCAGCATCTGACAAAGGATATAATAAAATGCTGTGAGACAATGTCGGAAAACCCCGGGAAAGTAGTTCTCGGATGCCGGGATTTCGACCAGCCCGGCGTTCCCCCGAGAAGCGTTGCGGGAAATAAAACAACATCAAGATTTTTTAAAATACTTTTCGGCATAAAACTCAGCGATACTCAGACCGGACTTCGTGCAATACCTTTTGAATATCTTAAGAGATTTACCGAAATAGGCGGAGAAAGATTCGAATACGAGACCAACATGCTGCTTAATATGCATGCTGACGGTATTGAATTTATAGAGCAGCCGATAGAAACCGTTTATGACAGTGAGGATTATTCGTCTCACTACAATGCTTTTAAAGATTCTTTTAAAGTTGCAAAAGTTATGTTTTCATATCTTTTAACAACCTCCGCCTTCAGATATGCTGTAAGTTCAATTGCATCATGGATAGTCGACAACGGTATTTTTGCATTGATGTTTGCGTTTCTATCTGAAACAGTTCCGGCGCAGATTATAGCAAGAGTCATATCGTCGTTTTTCAATTTCAATATGAACAGATCATATGCTTTCCGCAAAAAAACCGGCTACGGAAAGGAAATGCTTAGATACTATTGCTTGTGCGTGCCGCAGACGGCATTGTCTGTTTTACTGCTATATCTTGTAGTTGGTGCATTGAGCGTAACGGCGCCTTTAATTGCCACTTTACTTAAGATACTGATAGAGGCCGTACTGTTTGTTATCAGTTACTTTATACAGAAAAAGTGGGTTTTTATGTAAACCTGATTATTTATACCAATACAGAGTTTGTTTCACTTAGAAATAACCTCCGGTCCGTATAACGGACCGGAGGTTTTGGCTGTTTTAGGGCATTGAGAGTGAAACATTGAAAAAAGAGTAACAAAAGAAACAACAAATTACAAAAGAAAGACGTTGAAATCAGTTAACATAAACATTATATTATTATCACATTATGGTAACTAATTTATGTAAGGTAATTTATGAAGTATAAAGACTACTTGATAATTCCTATAATCGCCATATATATCGTCATGACATCTTTTGCTTATGTAAATGTGAGCAATGAAAACGAAGACGGTACGGCGGCGCCTACTGCCAGTGTAAGTCCAGTAGATATTAATCTCGGCGATGACACCTGGTATGCCGAAGGCACGCGCAACAGCGACTGCATAAATGCCGCAACGGTAAGCAAGCTCAGCATAAAAGATATGCACCTTCTCTGCTCCACGGACGAAGGAAAAAGTTATGACCTTATTTTTGTCGATTCGATGACGGCTTACGACTGCAATACGGGTGTTTATTACGAGCGGGCCGACTACGATACTCTTGTCGATGAGCTTTTGTCCGGCAAGTTCATAAATGAATCCAATTATACCGATTATTATACATTCAGCTCCAACGGAAAAAGTGCCGAATATTTCGGCGAAAAAGTTTATAAGGGCAAGTGGAGCCTTGACACTTCGGATTCACTCGTCATTTATGACAATACCTGCAAAGGTTACATGAATTTTGATATCCTGTTCAACGTATACGGAGATGTAAGCGGGATATCTTACGGCGGAAAGGTTTATAACCTGGTGACCTAACTTCTTCCTCCGGTCATTGGGGAAACATAGTGGAAATACCCGGCCTTAAAAGCCGGGTATTTCAACAAATTAAAGGAGAAAATACATATGTTCATTCTTTATGTCATTTTGGTGCTGGCAGCAGTAATTATTGCAAGGGCACTGATGTTCAAGCCGCATGACGACACGGAAAAATCCTATGAGGAAATTACATTTGACAAGGATGCGGCTGTTAATGCACTAGGAGAGCTTGTAAAATGCAAGACCGTATCGAGATATGACAGCGATGCCGAAGACGATGCCGAATTTGAAAAACTTATAGGCAAGCTGCCGGAGCTTTATCCGAACGTAACGGCACAGTGCGAGCTTAAAAGATTTGACGGCAGAGGACTTTTATTTAAGTGGGCCGGTAAAGAAAGCGGCCCGAGCGCCGTGCTTATGGCACATTACGATGTTGTGCCGGTTGACGAATCCGACTGGCTGAAGCCTGCATTTGACGCAGTCATTGAAGACGGAGTCATGTGGGGACGCGGTACACTCGATACCAAAAACTCCTTCAACGGAATCATGAGCGGGGCAAACAACCTTATAGCTCAGGGATTCAAACCCGAACACGATATTTATTTTGCGTTTTCCGGAGGAGAAGAGGTAAACGGACCCGGCGCAAAGAATATAGTAAATTATTTCAAGGAAAACCAAATCGAGCTTTCAATGGTGCTCGATGAAGGCGGCGCGGTTGTGAGCGGCGTATTCCCCGGCGTAAAGCAGCAGTGCGGCCTTATAGGGATTGCCGAAAAGGGTATGATGAATCTTGAATATTCCGTATCCGGAAACGGTGGACATGCCTCGGCACCGGGTGCACATACACCTGTCGGCATACTGTCAGCTGCAGCAACCAAGGTTGAAAATAATCCCTTTAAGGCACACTTCACTACTCCGGCACTTGGAATGTTCGATGTTCTCGGAAGATATTCCACCTTCGGCTATAAAATAATCTTTGCCAATATGTGGCTTTTCAAGGGCGTTCTTGACATTCTCGGCAAAAAGACCGGGGGCGAAATAAATGCCATGATAAGGACAACCGTAGCCTTTACCCAGATGGAGGGAAGCGACGCACCGAACGTTATTTCGCCAAATGCCAAGATGGTATCCAACATCCGTCTCAATCCAGAAGACTCCGTGGCTTCTGCCAAGGAACGTATAGAAAAGCTCATCAACAACCCTGATATAAAACTCGAGGTCAACAATTTTATGGAGCCGAGCCCCATAT
>R05__coassemble_174_pt1 | contig 36446 bp, 37 predicted proteins | sample R05__metabat2_high_PE_014 | metagenome-assembled genome bin R05
ATCCACGAGTAGTTGACCCATACGATACGCGGTATTTTAATGCCGATGTTGTCCACAAAAAATTCACTGCAGCCTTGACAATAGTTACAAACAAAAATAAAATGTACAAAAAGGAAAAAATAGGAAAAAATGGAAAAGAAAGGAAAAAATGGAAAAGATAATTGAACAAATAAATTATTTTTTGCCTTCGTTCGGAAACAGACCAAAAGAACTGATCGGCAGAGAAGAAATAATAAGTCATTTTCTTGAAGGGCTTGAATCTGCTCCGGGAAGCAAGGAACGGGTAACATTGTTTTTGGGTCAGAGAGGATACGGGAAAACAGTTATTCTGCTTGAACTGGCGGAGCTTGCAAAACAAAATGGATTTATAATAGCTTCTCCGACTGTAGTATCAAATGACATGCAGGATATAATAATAGAAAAAATTCAAGAAGAGGGAGAAAAGCTGCTCAAATCACCGCGTTCAAAACTTGTAGGCGGCAATATCGGATTTCTTGGCTTTTCTGCAGGCCGGTTCAGTTTGAACGCGAGGAAAAAGAGACAAAAAGCTTCCGCTATAAGCTCTCCAAATTATGCACGGCTATTAATGAATATGATAAGGGAGTATTAATCCTTGTAGATGAGGTGCAGGCGAACGATGAGAACCTCAAGTCATTGGTAATCGCTTATCAGGAACTGGTTGGCGAGGGCAGGAATATTGCTATAGCCATGGCCGGAGTCCCGGGCGCTATATCCGGACTTCTGAATGACCATGTGCTAACATTCCTTAACAGAGCAACAAAAGTCGAAATAGGACCTTTGCTCTATGGGGATATAAACGCATATTATAATAAAGCATTCAAAGATATGAATTTGAATCTGGGAGATGAACTGATAGCCCAAGCGGCAAAAGCGACTGAGGGCTCACCTTATTTGATGCAGCTTATTGGATACTATATTTACAAGTTTGCATCAAATGATGGAAAGATAAGTGATGAAGAATTCTTTAAGGCAATAAAAGTGTCAAGAGAGCAGTATATAAACGATATATGCAAAACCATAGTCAGCGGTCTTTCTGACGTGGATATAAAGTTCCTTGTTGCAATGGGTGCAGATGAAAAAACATCAAAAATAACCGAAATAGCAAAAAGAATGGCTGTTACTCCGGATTATGCCCCAAAATACAAAAAAAGACTCCTTGATTCCGGAGTAATAACAAGAGTAAGAAGAGGGGAAGTTGAATATGCTGTCCCTTACCTCAAGGAATACCTTGATAATGAAGAATAAAAAAACAATGCCGCAGACGAAAAATCATCTGCGGCACAACTAATATAGAAGGAAAATCAGAGCTTTCGCTTCATCTGCTCCGGATCGTTTGCATAATTAACGGCAGTTTCTGAAGTGATCTTCCCGTTTTTATACAGATTGAGGATGTACTGATCCATGGAAATCATTCCGTCACTGGCACCGGTCATAATAGCATTGTCAATTTGGTGAGTTTTGCTGTCGCGTATCATTGCACGTATAGCATTAGTCATATGCATAATCTCGAAAGCGGGAACAAGATTGCCATCGGTACCGGGAAGAAGCATTTGAGAAACGACAGTATTAAGAACCATGCTGAGCTGTATTCTGATTTGATACTGTGCCTCCGGCGGAAATGCGTCAACAATACGGTCGATTGAGTTGACGGCGCCTTTTGTGTGTAAAGTTGCAAGGAGAAGGTGACCCGTCTCGGCGGCCGTCATCGCAGCTTTTATGGTATCTATATCTCGCATTTCACCGACCTGGATTACATCCGGAGCCTGACGGAGACATGCACGCAGAGCGGAAAGATAATTAACGGAGTCTATCGCAATCTCACGCTGGGAAACTATACTTTTATCGTCTCTGTGAAGAAACTCAATCGGATCTTCAAGCGTTATTATATGGCATGCTCTTGTCTTGTTGATTCTGTCTATGATGCAGGCCTCAGTGGTGGATTTTCCGCTGCCGGCTGTTCCTGTGACAAGTATCATACCGTGTGTAAGGTTCGCAAGATTAATTATATCTTCAGGGATGCCCCTTTCTTTATAGTCGGGTATATCAAATGCGACAATGCGGATGACCATCGCATAAGAGCCTCTCTGACGGTAGGCATTAACCCTGAACCTTGAAAATCTGGGAATTGCAAAAGAAAAATCGTCGTCCCCGGAGTTTGTGAGTATAGAAATGTCTCTGCTTGCAAACTGATAAGCTTCCGAAATAAGAGCCAAAGAACTGTCAGGAAGAATTTTCATATCATCAAGTTGCTTGAGTGTTCCGTCAACTTTGGCAGTAACGGGTGCGCCCGGAACAACAAAAATATCGGAAGCATTATAAGATACTGACTGTTCAAGATAATCTTTTAAACTTGCCATAAAAAAACCTCAGCTTATTCCATCCCAGAGAATCAGACTGTCGTCCGACTGCCACTGAGCGGTGTAATTTGTCTGCCAGGAAATAATTTCGTAACTATCTCCTTTGATTTTAACACTTACATTTATGCTTTGTGAATCGGAAATATCCACACTGTAGTTATACGTCCCGTCTTTGCCTGCTTCGCGAAGCTCAGCGAGCTTTTCTTCAGCCTTTGAATCGGCCTCATAGTATGCCGTGGTGGCATCGACGGATGCAGTTTCAAGCCTTCCTCCGGCAAGACTTCCGGAAAGAGCAAGCACGGAGAAGACAACAAGACACAAAACACCGAAAATAACAATAAGAGAACTTCCGCCTTGAATTCCTATGGAAGATGCCCCGGACTTTTTCATCTCAGACTACCTCCTGCCAGGAAACTTCAAGAGTATATATGGTATCACCATCATTTAACACATATATTTTCGCTTTTCCAAGAAATTTGCTGCCGGAATCAACCGGTTTAACAGTAAGAGAAAAATTGTCGCTGTTGGAAGATGCTTCGGCTTTTGAGATATCACCGTGTGTGTTTTTCAGTATCTCGGCTGCGTTGACGGCCGCAGAAACCGCTTCATCTTTCAGCTCATTGGACTTGGATAAATTGTTGGAGTAAACAAATATATTAAGACAGATCGCGGTGGCGATTGAAAATATCAGCACCATTATAACCTGCTCAATTAAGGAAAGAGTGGTTTTAGACGTCATGAGAGTGCCTCCCCTCCCCTTACGGAAATGAGCAATGTCGAAGTATTGCCTTCGGAAGATATTATCTTAGCCGTAACAAGGCCGTTTTCCATTGAAAAATCGAGTGATGAAAGCTCAAGAAGCTTTTCACCGGCTGAAGGAGAAGGCACATCGTCATAATCGGTAAATACTTCGCGGAGCCAGTTATCGGAACAGTATATATAAGTTGAATACATGCTGCCGTCTGCCGTCTCGTCTATTTTAAGAGCGCTTCCGCCGTTGAAATCAACTACCGAAATCATGCCGGGAGACTCTGCCTTTCTTATCTTGGTGGAAATGAACTGGGTGCAGGTTCTCATTTCATATGATGCGGTATCTCTTGCCGTAATGCTTTTATAACTTTTGGCGCCGAGAAGTATCGCACCAATGATACATAAGGCAAAAACGGCAAAAATCAAAAGCGTTGCAACCGTATCTATATAGTGTTTTCTTTCTTTATTATTATCCATTTGACCTTTCAAGTACTGTAATATCGGGCATAATGTTCTCTGCAAATACAGAATATCTGACAACATATCTGCTGTCATCAACTATAAGACCGTAATTATCCTCAAGATACTGAATATCAGGGGGATAAACACCTTCTGAAGCGTAGCAGGCAATGGCTGAGCGCCTGACAGATGTCTCAAGCTGTTTCAAGCCCTCTTTGGATGACTCGGTATCAATGTTTTTAAGCGACGTAAATAGAGATACAAAAATGGCAACAATAAAAAGTATCTCAACGATCAGTATTGACTTTTCTTTGTCAGTATTTCTTTTAAACATATAAAATCAACCGATTGCGGACATGATGTTGACAAGGGGGAGCATAACAACAAGAAGAATAATTCCAATAAGCAAAGACGAAATGGTAACCATTATCGGCTCGACACGGCTCATGTTTTCAGATAGTGCAGCGGAGCTGTCCTCACTCATGCGTCTTGCTATTTCCGTCATTGCTTTTTCCGAACTGCCTCCCTTTATAGCGGCATCAAGCTGCCGGCATTTTGATGCGGGAAGAAGAGTCGAATCGCGAAGCGCCTCCGTGAGTGATGAGCCGTCATTTAAAAGCTCCATGCATTTATTGCATTTTCTCTGTACGGCAACAGAATCGGGGAGAAGTTTTGCCGCAGCAGATACGGCAATATCACTTTGCATACCGCTGGATATTGCAAGTGAAAGCGCCTGGGCAAAATGCGCGTTGCTTATCATGCCGCCTACGCCTTTGTCACCTTTTATTCTCCACCAGCGGTCGAGAACGGACGAACGGAAAGAAGGAACGGATGCAAACAATGCAAGGAATAAGACAATGAGACCGAGTATTATTCCAAGCACCGGTGCAATATTGCCGAGGGCTTTGCCGAAGTTGAGAAGACTGCCGGCAAGACCGGTAAGACCGCTTCCCAGCTGAGCATACACGTCATTGAAAATAGGAAGAACTTTGATTAAAAGAACTGCGATAACGACAAGCATAATTACCATGAGAACGGCAGGGTATAGAAGAGAACTTTTAAGCTGGCGGTCAAGGGCTGCCTTAGATGCCGTTTCAGAAGCAAGAGATTCAAGCGTTTCTTCTGTTTTTCCGGACTTTTCACCGACATCGAGCATATTGCAGACATAGTCAGGAAACGCTCCGGAATTTTTAAATATTTCCGAAAGAGAAAATCCGCTGTCAGCCTCGGAGGACATTGCTTCAAACATAGCTTCATACTGCGTGCCCTTTGAATCTTCGTAAATTGACGCAATAGCGCCCGCATTGCTGATGCCGGCATGAAGAAGATATTGAAGCTCGCTGCAGATTTCGGATACTTCGTCGTTTGTAAGTTTCTTCATCATTATAATCCTCTAATAAAAGTACTTGGCGGAATAGTTGCTTCCGTCGCCAATAAATTCTCTGTTATCACTGCTTGCAGAGGCAAAGGTCGGGTCCATAAACTGCCAGGAGGTTCCGTCGAAGTAGACCAAATTGTCTATCCAACCCTGCCCGTCCACATATACGCTTATCCAGGCGTGATAGGCATCGCCTGCATATCCTACAACAAGCTTGCACGGAATACCGAGACTCCTGAGCATTCCGGTCATAAGAGAAGCATAATCGAAACAGATGCCCTTTTTGCTTTCAAGAGTATCATCAAGGTCGGGAAGATATCCGTTTGAGACACTCATGGCTTTATCATAATCATATGTAAGATTTTTAATTACATATTCATATACGGATGCAACTTTATCTAAGGTGGACACGCAGTCCTTTGTAAGCTCCGCTGCCATTGCAACGCTTAGGGGAGCATTTGAGAAGTTGACGTATTGATTGGGGCGGAGGAAAGGTTCAAACTCGTCATTTAATGTTACATCAAAATCGGCAGACAGTACCATCGCGTATTTCGACCCGGCAACATTATCCAAAATAGTTACGGTATAAAATCCGTCACCATCTGAAAGAGGAAATGCAGCCCAGACCTCCGGTTCGATTGAGTAGGTGTATGTTGTTTCCGGACCTTTTACCTGGGCCTTAATAAGACGGTCTGACGCAATGAGATAGTCAACCATCACATAACCCTCTGATGTATTGGAATAATCTATGACCGCCTCATCTGATCTCGACTCGGAAGTTCCCGGTGCGGAGACATCGAGCGCCTCAATAAGCTCGCTTGCGGATGAAACGTCAAGGGATGACGTGCTCACAGTGGCCGAGACACTCCCGCATCCATCTGCCATAAGCGAAAAGGCAAGAATATATGAAATTATAATTAATGCTTTTCGCATAAATACACTCCATAGAATAATTCCAACATCAATTCTACTTTATTTTAATAAAGATTACAATAATGCAAAGTTATGAAGTTGTAGTATTGGAAGTATATTAAGACAAGGAGTATCAAAAAATATATAGGGTTGACCGCATTAGCTTGATAATTCGAAGCTTTTATATTTTGAGTATAAGTGCCAATTTCGCAGGATTTCGCAAAATTGGCACTTATACATTTATCATTCTAATTGTTGTCAGTTATAACCGAAACGCAGTTGTCTTTTACAACGGCAAATCCTCCGTCGAGCTCTTTTTCAAGCACAATCTTGCCGGAAAGTCTTGCTGTACACATACCTTTTTTTAGCGCTATGACTGCATTTTCATGGCCGTGGTGTATGCCTATGCTGCCTTCCTTCATTTTATCTCCGCCTGCCATTGAAAGATTTATGCTGTCGCATTCAATCTTCTTATCTGTGCCTCTAGGTGTGACAATCTTTAGTATAAGACCGTGTGAAATTTCGCTATTATCCATTGTTTTTTGCCTTTTCATATACAGTGTCTATGCCGCCGGAGAGCAAAAATGCCGATTCCGGGATATCGTCACAGTCACCGCCTAAAATTGCCTCAAAGCCTTTAAGAGTATCATCCGTACGAACAAATTGACCTTTTACACCGGTGAAACTCTCGGCAACGTGAAGAGGCTGACTCATAAAACGCTGCACGCGGCGGGCACGTTTAACTGTGAGCTTGTCGTCGTCTGAGAGCTCATCCATACCGAGAATAGCAATTATGTCCATTAGCTCTTCGTAGCGCTGAAGAACCCGCTGGACTTCTTTTGCAATTTCGTAATGACGTTTGCCGACGACATCCGCAGTAAGCATTCTTGAGGATGATTCAAGAGGCGATACAGCGGGGTAAATACCGAGCTCAACTATGCTTCTTGAAAGAACGGTTGTTGCGTCAAGATGAGAAAATGCCGTTGCAGGAGCAGGGTCCGTAAGGTCATCGGCCGGCACATATATTGCCTGCACGGATGTTATGGATCCGTTTTTGGTTGAAACTATACGCTCTTGAAGCATACCCATTTCACTTGCAAGCGTAGGCTGGTATCCGACAGCTGAAGGCATACGGCCCAAAAGTGCGGATACCTCGGAGCCAGCCTGAGTGAAACGGAATATGTTGTCTATAAATAAAAGTACATCTTTATTCTGGCTTTCGCGGAAATATTCGGCGATGGTAAGACCGGCAAGAGGAACTCTGAGCCTTGCACCGGCGGTTTCGTTCATCTGCCCGAAAACAAGTGCGGTCTTGTCAAGAACACCGGAATCCTTCATCTCGTTCCAAAGATCGTTCCCTTCACGGGATCTTTCTCCGACGCCTGCAAATACACTGTATCCGTTGTGCTCAAAGGCAATGTTGCGGATAAGTTCCATTATAAGGACGGTCTTGCCGACACCGGCTCCACCGAAAAGACCTATTTTTCCGCCTCTTGCGTAAGGAGTCATAAGGTCAATTACTTTTATACCCGTTTCAAGAATTTCACTTGATGTGACGATATCCGTGTAGGCGGGAGCCGAGTGGTGTATCGGCCATTTTTCCTCGGATTTCACAGGCCCTGCATTGTCTATCGGTTTTCCGGTGACGTTGATCATACGGCCGAGCATGCAGCTGCCTACAGGCATGGAAATAGGAGCGCCTGTATCTATTGCTTTCATACCGCGGCTCAGACCCTCGGTAGACTGCATCGCTATGCATCTTATTTCAAAGTTGCCAAGCTGCTGAAGACATTCGAGCGTCTGTATATTTCCGTCAAGGTCAACCTCTACTGCATGGAATATGTCCGGGAGGTCTGTTCCTTCCGGGAAGACGATATCAACAACAGGTCCGCTTATTCTGGTTATAACACCGGTATTTCCCTTTGCCATTACCATTCTCCTTGCGCTGCCGCGGCAGATGAGGTTTCTATAACACTGTTTGTGACCTCGGCCTGGCGGCGGCGGTTAATTATAGTTTCAAGTTTTTCAGAAGTTTTTTCGGCATTTTCACTGGCACTCTTCATAGCCACTATTGTGGCGCCCTGGGTGCCGGCTGCACTGTCAAGCAGTATCTCATAAATTTCACTGGTAAGAAGAAGATCGGAAAGAGGAGCTTTTATTGCATCCTTGTCCGGAAGGAAAACAAGCTCTCCGTCTTCGGATAATTTTTTTCGGGCCGGACGCGGAAGGAACTGACGCTTCAGGGGCGTTTGGGTGAGCATATTTATATATTCCTGATAGATAATATATACGTTTCTGACCTCGCCTTTTAAATAAAGGTCCAGAAGCCTGTTTTTAAGTGCCGCAGCTTCTTCGTATGTCGGGATATCCGAGAGATCAAATGATTCAAAACCGATTTTTCTTGAGCTTAGGAAACTCTGTCCTTTTTTACCGAGCGATATGATTAAGGGAAGAGTTTCTTCGTTTTTTATTTCCGCTTCAAAAAAACGGGAGACTTCCGCGTTGAAAGCGCCGCAGAACCCTTTATTGGCGGTTAAAAGCACATAGCAGTTTTTTGCGGCATCATTTTTCTCGGGAGTGAACATATCATTAAAGTCAATAGAGGACGCAACGGATTCGCACTCAAGGTAAAAATCTTCGAATGCATCCCTTGCGGCACTGACCTTGGAATACTTTGCCGTAGCGACGGTCCGCATCGCGTGGGTAAGTTCCTTCGTCGAGTTTACGCTTTTTAATCTTTTTCTTAGAGACTGAAGTGTTGCCATAAATTATATTATCGCTTTAAATTCTTCTATACAGGATTGAAGCTCTTTTTCGGTATCCGCATCGAGCTTGCCGCCTTCTTTGAGCTTTTCAAGCAGTGCACTATGAGAAACCTTGAACCAGTTTACAAACTGCTCTTCAAAGAGCCACATATTTTCACTTGAGTAATTGCATGCGGCATCACGGCCGACTGCGTATATAACGAGTGCCTGAATATAGCTTGGCATTGGTGAGAATCTGTCCTGTCTGAGTACAGCCATCATCTGCTCGCCTGATGTTAATGTAGCTTTTGTCGAGTCGTCTATTTCGGACCCGAACTGTGTAAATGTAGCAAGTTCCCTGTACTGTGCAAGAGATGTTCTGAGGTGAGAAGAAACCTGCTTCATGAATTTAGTCTGTGCCGCGCCGCCGACACGAGATACGGAAAGACCGACGTTGATGGCGGGTCTCTGACCTGCGTTGAAAAGCTCCGTCTCGAGGAATATCTGACCGTCGGTTATTGAAATGACATTTGTCGGGATGTAAGCGGATATGTCTCCGGCGAGGGTTTCTATGACAGGAAGCGCGGTTATGCTTCCGCCGCCGGCTTCTTCGGAAAGTCTTGCAGAGCGCTCAAGAAGTCTTGAATGCAGATAGAATATATCGCCCGGGTATGCCTCACGGCCTGAGGGACGGTGGAGAAGAAGGGATATTTCGCGATAGGCAACGGCATGCTTGGAAAGATCATCATACACAATAAGCACATCTTTGCCTTTATACATGTAATATTCAGCCATGGCCGTGCCGGAAAAAGGAGCTATATACTGAAGTGATGCGGAGTCTGATGCAGATGCAAGAACAACGGTTGTATAGTTCATGGCGCCGTGCTCTTCAAGCTTTGCAACAATTGCGGCAACACTGGATTCTTTCTGGCCGATGGCGACATAGATGCAATAAACATCTTTGCCCTTCTGGTTTATTATGGTGTCAATTGCGATTGATGTCTTGCCGGTCTGGCGGTCGCCTATTATAAGTTCTCTTTGTCCGCGTCCGATGGGAACAAGGGCGTCGATTGCCTTTATGCCGGTCTCAAGAGGTATGCTGACACTCTTGCGGTCGGGAATTGCGGGTGCATGACACTCAATGGATCTCGTCTCTGTCGTCCAAAGTCTTCCCTTGCCGTCAAGCGGGGTACCGAGCGGACTGACAACACGCCCGAGAAGCTCTTCTCCGACTGCAACGCTGGCCATCTTGTCAAGACGTCTTACTCTTGAAAGGCTTTCTATGTGGTCAAACTTACCGAATACCATGCAGCCTATCTTGTCGGGCTGTACGTCCATTACCATACCGCGCAGACGGTCCTTGGAGTCTACAAATTCAACGAGTTCACCGTACATTATGTCTGAAAGACCGTCAAGCCAGCATATGCCGTCGGATACGGTCAGTACACGGCCGACCTGGAAGATGTCAACATCTATTACAATTTCGTTGACGGCTTTTTTCATACCGTCGATTATGGATTTTGAATCTGTCTCGGTAAGCTTTCTGTCATTGAGCGCACGCTCGAGACGGTAAAGACGGTCATATACGGAGTAGTCGTATACCGTGTCGCCTATTCTTAAGCGGAAACCTCCGATAAGTCTTTCATCATTATCTTTGACGAGAAACGAACTTTTGCCGCCTACGGCAGCAAGGAGGTTATCGGTTGCTTCTTTCAGCTTATCTATGGTCGAATCTTTAAGAGGATATGCACTTGTTACAGTGACATATAATACGCCCTTTTTGGTAAGGTAGAGCATATCGCCCGGGGTGAGCTTTATAAGACTGATAATCGCATCGGCAACCGTGTCTTCCTGGGCAACCAGCTTTTCACGGAAGGAATCGCTTGCCATAATTTCACGCGCTTTTTCTATTGTCTTGTCAACCAGCGCGGTTCTTGTGGAAAGAAGGGACTCACGGCGCATGTTTTCGGCGTTTTCCTCAAACTGCTTTTCCATGGCGGAAAGAGTTAAGTCAAGTTCGGCCTCTTCTTCTTTTACGGAAGATGCGGCAAGATCAATAATCTCCGCGTAGATATTGCCGGATTCATCAACCGGCTCTTCTTCAAAAGGAACCTCAGCTTCATCAAGACCGCTGTTGATCCTTTCAAGACGGGAAGAAAACATGCCGGAAACGGTTTTTCTGCCGACTATATAAAGAAGAGCTGCAAGAAGTATAAAGTTGATAACAGTATAAAGAAATTCCATTATAAAACTGACCTTAGAATATAAGCATATTTGCGTAAGCTAACGCAAGCTCGCCGACTTCGCCTTCAAGCTCTGACTGCATCTTAGACGACTGTAAAGCGAGATCATCGCGCATTTCATCAAGTTTTGCGTTGTAGTCCGCTCTTGCCAGGGCAATTTTTTTGGCGGACTCTTCTCTTGCCTTTTCAAGTGCCGCTTCATTCTCCGCCATGGCATTTTTCTGAGCTTCAATCAAAGCGGATTCGGCCTCTGCTTTTTTTAGTGCCTTTTCTGCTTGAATTGTCTGACGTGCGGATTTTGCCGTATTTATCTTTTCCTCACGTTTATCCATAACCTCGAGGATTGGCGTAAAGAGGAATTTTTTCAACACGAAATACAGCACAAAAAAGGATATTACCGTCCATATAAGGACGCTTGGCTGAATTGACATTTCAGATCTTAGCCAAAAGCATGAAAGCTACGAGAAGACCGTAAATCGCAAGAGCCTCCATAAGAGCAAGGGCAACGATAAGAGTTGAGCGGATGTTGCCGGCTGCATCGGGCTGGCGGGCAATTGACTCCATGGCGGATTTTGCGGTCATACCCTGTGCTATTGCCGGGCAAGAGGTTGCTGCGGCCATTACTATTGCGACAGCAATCGCGATAAGTGAAGATTTGTCCATTTTTTATCTCCTAAAATTTATAATTTCTTATTCTTCGAGGGCTGTTGCCTCATCGAGATATATCGACACAAGCATTGTAAATACAATAGCCTGAAGTGCGCAGAAAAGAAGTGACAGTATCATCATTACCATCGGTACACCGACAGGGAAGATGTTGTAAAGCTCCTCTGTTACGGTCTCTTCACCGAATACGTTTCCGTAAAGACGCAGACAAAGTGAGAGCGGCTTTACAAACTCGTCAAGTATTAAAAGCGGTAGCATGAAAAACATCGGGGACACAAACCTTTTAAGATAACCCTTAAGAGAAAGAGCCCTGATGCTTGCAATCTGCAAAAAGAAAAATGAAACTATGGCAAGCCCGGCAGTAACGGAAAGAGAAGAGGTGGGAGCCTTAACGTATTTTGTGAGGCCGACACCGGGAATAAGGCCTGAGTAGTTTGCAAATATTATAAATACGAAAAGTGAGCCTAAAAAGGCGATATACTTTCTGCATCTCTCTTTTCCGAGATTTGATGAGAACATATTGTCAAGATACTCAACTCCGTACTCAATCATGTTTTGAAATTTTCCGGGACGCTCTTTCAAATTTTTTGAAAGGAGTACAGACATTAACGCAAGCAGCGCAACGATAATCCACATGGCTATAACTTCGCCCGTTATATCCAGTACGCCGAATATTGGAATTATTACTTCGGAGTCTCCGCTCATTTTTTGTCTCCCCCTTCATCTGGATTTTCGGAATCGGTTTTAAGTTCTTTGGAAAGAGAAAGTGTAAACAACAATGCCGGAACAGTGAGCCCGACTGCTGCACCTACAAGGGCAGGGTTTATATTGGACAGAAATTTCCGCCCGATGAAGAACACCGCCGTGAGGTAGGCAAAGTTTATAAGCTGCCTTCCAAATATAAAGGATAGAGCTTTGTCGGGTTTGGTCAGATAAAGCTTTTTTGTTATGCGGTAGTTCATATAGGCTATAAGTGCGCCCAGTATGAATGTGATTAAGGCCGGAAGGAATGACATAAAAATCTTCTTTCAAAAAAATATGCCGCTCAAAATCATGGCGGCAAGGATACAATACCTCAAATAAAGGTATAATCAAGAAACCTCTGCCTACGGAATTAGCTGACGGGTTAGGAGGAGGACTCCCTCCGTAAATACGGATACACCCCAAAAATGGTTCTCCCGCTGCCCGCGTTGGGCACTCGACATGACTAACGCATGATAGCACTTTTGCAGTGAAAAAGCAACAATTCCCGGGAAAGAACGGTAAGGCAAACCACTTCATAAAAGTATAAATTCAACTTTTTCTTCTTGCGATGAGCACGGTGGAAATAAGTATAACAGGAAATTCCAGCCAAAAATAAGTGGAAATTCCTGTTATAGCGAAGGTATGAAAATAAAAAACAAGGATTGGCCGCTTTTCATACTTTCTCCCCAAATGCATCTGCTTTTCTGATTAGCGCTTTAAGACGGAGATTATTGTCAAAAACATCTTCAGTCAGGTTGTTCAATTCCAGAAGATTTCTGATACACCATTCCGGAGTTTGAGTGTGAAAGCTGAAATATACGTCGTTCATTTGCTTATGCCCAAACAGATGCACAATAAATTTAGTCGACTGCTGTCTCGTATATGAAATGTACCGGTACATATAACCAATCCAGAACAAAGCGCCCGCAGCATATTTTGTGCTGCCGTATTCAGAAGGACCAAACTGTTCCGCAATGGCGGCCATCCCTTCGGCAACATCAAGGGAAATTGCGGAAGAATTATTGGCGTCAAGAACTTCAAGCAAATCAGAATGCAGAAATCTTCGGATAAAAATACCGGAGGAACAGCTAAGGTCATGCGAACGCTCAAAGAGCTTTCCCTGATATTCTGCCAGAAGCAATCCGTTATGGTCAAATTCTCTCATCCTAACAGCTCCTCAATGTATAATCCGTTTTTGAAATCACGCTTTGCAAGCTTAAGCTTTGTATCAATCTCGTTGCTCCGTTCGTTAAGCATTCTCCTGCAATCAGTACGCTCCGGGACAGACAGATAATACCTTTCAATCGGGATTAACTTATCCAGTGCATTGTCAGTTCTGAAGATATATTGAAGTCCAAGCCTTGATGCTGACAGCGAGTGGAGAGCGACATCCGCGTTTATATCGCCGTCGGCGAACTGTGTCATAACATAAAACATTTTATTATCTGCTATCGGAGCAATGATTACATCCGAGCTTTCAACTTCCTCAATAATACGCTGAATAGTATGGTTAGATGCATATTCTTTTAATCCGCCGCGGAAATAACGGATTGCCAGCATCCATTCCAGATTACAGTCAAAGCGTTTAATTTTAAGCCCTTCAAGAGAGTATCTAAAAGAATAGACGGAGGATTTGTCTTTTTCACATACAAATGACAGCGCCTGATTGAAGGATTCCCCCAGATAAAAACCGGCTCCGAAGTCGCAGCTGCTTCTTGAACCTTTTGCCGTAACTTCCGACAGACCTTCTTTTGAACCATGGAACAGAATATCACGGTATTTTTCTTTTCGTAACTCTTCCTTGACGGTGTTAAGCCGATAGCCCATCTTATATGCATATGAGTATACTTTCTCACAGACATCTGCGCGTGCTTTACCTGACTTGATTACGCTGTCAAGCGTTGTTCGGGATATCTTTGTTTTTGCTGAAAAATCAAGGACGTTCATCTTTTCTGCTTCAAGCAAAAATTCAATATCATCCCCAATTGAGTATTCACAGTCTATTTTAATCATGTAAGTTTCTCCCTTCGGCATGCCGGAAGCTGTCGCCAATCTTCACATAAAAGGATTATAGCACGCAAAACTTGTTTGTTCAAGTTGGACAAACAAGTTTTTTCTGACTGCCACAGATAATGATTGATATATGTGTCATTGAGCTTCAAATCTTTATAGATATATCCGCTCACCAGCATGTTATTCCATATATATCTGCAGCACCCGAAGATCTTCTCAAAAAGCACGCTTTGTTTACAGATAGATATAAAATGCAAAATACTGCAAAAGAGACAAGCGCTTTTCAATGTATTACTTTACTGGTTTTGGAGCGCTTTCATCTCGACACATAATGAACCGAGTATTCCCGCTTTTTTCTTAAAGAATCGTCAAGAATCTTGAATAAAAAGACAAGAGCGGATAAAATTGAAGCATAAGGTAAAATACAGTTATGAAGGGAGGCAGCGTTTACGTCCCATGAGTGAAGCCGTGGGCTTTGAAACGCAGCAGCGATGAAACAACTTTTGTCGGGCAATGAAGCAATTGCAAGAGGTGTATACGAAGCAGGCGTGAACGTCTGCTCTGCATATCCCGGCACGCCGAGCACGGAAATTTTCGAGACTCTTCCGATATACAAAGAAGACCTTTACTGTGAGTGGGCGCCAAATGAAAAAGTGGCAGTCGAAATGGCTTACGGCGCGAGCATAGCCGGAGCGAGAAGCTTTTCCGCCATGAAACATGTCGGTATGAATATTGCTGCGGACCCGATTCTGACTGCGGCATATAATGGAGTAGGAGGCGGTTTCGTCATCGTAACTGCAGACGACCCGAGTATGCATTCTTCGCAGAATGAACAAGATAACCGCTGGTATGCAAAGCATGCGAAAATAGCGTGTATTGAACCGTCGGATTCCCAAGAATGTAAAGATTTTATCAGGACAGCGTATGAGATTTCCGAGCGATTTGACATGCCCGTTATATTCAGAACTACCACAAGAGTTTCACATTCCAAGAGTCTTGTTGAATTCGGGCAGCGAGAAGGAAAAGAAATTCCCGAATACAGGAAAAATGCACTGAAATATATGTGCGCACCGGCGCTGGCATACAAAAACAGGGTAAAACTGGAAAACAACTTGAAGCTTCTCGAAGAATACAGCAATGTATGTCCTCTTCAGAAAATTGAAATAAATGGCAGCAAAATCGGGGTTGTCACAGCTTCCGTTTGCTATCAGTATGCAAAAGACGCATTTCCGGAAGATACATCGTTTCTAAAGCTGGGATTAACCTATCCCATGCCCATAAAGCTCATAAAGGAATTTGCCTCAAAGGTTGAAAAGCTGTATGTCATTGAAGAGCTTGACGGTTTTATGGAAGAGCAGATTAAAGCTGCCGGAATAGAATGCACCGGCAAGGAGCTCGTAAGCAATATGTATGAGCTCAATCCGCAGCTCTTAAAAGAGCAGATTTTCGGAATTAAACCGGAAACCATAGATGTAGGCGTTAAAGCCGTTTCCCGCCCTCCTGCACTTTGTCCCGGCTGCCCGCACAGAGGCTTCTTCTATACCATGTCAAAGAACAAGAATTATGTAGTGGCCGGAGATATAGGATGCTATACACTCGGCGGATCGGCGCCTCTTTCTGCCTGTGATTCGGTTATTTGCATGGGTGGAGGCTTCAGCATCGGAGCGGGCATCGCGAAAGCACTTGAAATTTCGGGACAGACCGAAAAGAAAGTGTTCGGAGTAGTCGGTGATTCAACATTTTTCCATAGCGGAATGACCGGCGCTGCCGAAATCGTTTACAACAACGCAAATATGATTCCGGTTGTACTGGATAATCACATTACAGCTATGACCGGCCATCAGGAAAATCCCGGCAGCGGGTACACACTGAGCGGGGAAATGGCGGAAGCTATAAAAATTGAGGAGATATTAAAAGCATACGGATATAAAAATGTCATAATAGTCGATCCGCAGGATCTTACCGCCATGCAGAAGGCTCTTGACGATGCGCTTGAAAGTGAAGAAAGAGCCGCCATAATCTGCCGGAGACCTTGCCTCCTTATAAAGCGGATAAAGCACGACAGGGGAAATTGCGTGGTTGACACAGATAAATGTGTCGGATGCCAAAAATGCCTCAAAGTAGGATGCCCGGCAATAATGCTTAAAAACGGAAAGTCTTACATAGATGCCAATTTGTGCGTGGGCTGTACGATATGTGCACAGGTTTGCCCTATTGATGCAATCGGCAGAAGGGAGGAAAAGTAACCATGGAAAATAAAAGTGTTATTCTCTGCGGAGTAGGCGGTCAGGGAGCAATTCTCACGGCAAAAATTCTGGTGAACGGACTTATGGGCGCAGGCTACGATGTCAAGATGAGTGAAGTACACGGCATGAGCCAGCGAGGCGGAAGTGTTTCCACACAGGTCCATTATGGCGAAAAAGTATACTCGCCTGTCATAGGGAAAGGCGCGGCAGATATTTTGGTTGCATTTGAAAAAATGGAGGCCGTGCGCTACTCGGAATTTCTAAAAAGCGACGGAATTGCAATAATAAACGATTTTGCCATGGAATCTTCCACCACAGCGTCAGGACTTGCGGAATATCCGGAAGGCTGCCTTGAGGCAATGCAGGCAAATTTTAAATGCTTTGCGCTCAATGCTGCCGAAATAGCGGAAAAGCTGGGCAGTTCAAAATGTATGAACGTTGTCTTGTTCGGGGCAATGTCGAAATATCTCGGGATGGACAATATAGACTGGGAGGAAGTTATCAAAAATACTGTTCCGGCAAAGTTTACCGAACTTAATCTGGCGGCATATACAGCAGGCAGGAACGCAGTTTGATAAAGTGAATCTTAAGCAGCAACCGGAGATCTTCAAGGTACTTTGGCACCTCGAAAATCTCCGGTTTTTTCTGTGAAAAACCGATGCCGCGAAAAGGCACCGGTTTAACAAATTCACTTTTTTTTACAAGAATTTTTCATTTCGCTGCAGCTTTTACAGTAAGCGCAGCTTGCGCAGTTTCCGGTGCATCCGCCGCCACAGCTGCAGCCCGGCTTTTTACGGTAAATAACAAATGCCAGAACAAAAAGCACCGCGACAATGCCAATAAGTATGTAGTCAAGTATACTCATGCAATCAAACTCCCCACCTGATAGACCAAAAATGCAACTATCCAGGCAACGAAACACTGAAGAAAAACTATGCCCACGGTTTTTACGGCACTGCCCCATTCACGCTTTATTGCGGCAATTGCTGCGGCACAAGGAGTGTAGAGGAGAGTGAACGCGAGAAAGCTCGCGGCTGAAAGAGGCGTAAATACGGAAGACAAGGTCCCGGTCAGATTCTCGACACTTGTATTGAAAAGAACGGCAAGAGTCGAAACAACGGCTTCTTTTGCGGTAATGCCGGTCACGAGCGCCGTCACCATCCGCCAGTCACCGAATCCGAGCGGATTGAATATTGGAGAAACAAACCGGCCGAGCATTGCAAGAAGAGACTCGGAGGAATCGGACACAACATTGAGTCTTGTATCGAAAGACTGCAGGAACCATATTATGACGGTTGCCATAAATATAATTGTAAAAGCTCTTTTAAGGAAGTCCTCAGCCTTGTCCCACAAAAGACGGAACGTTGACTTTGCGCCCGGCATGCGGTAGTTGGGAAGTTCCATGACAAACGGAACAGGCTCGCCTTTATATACAGTCTTTTTCATTATGAAGGCAACCAGTATCCCGACAAGCATGGCACTTACATAAATAATAACCATCGCAAGAGCGCTTTTCTTTGCAAAGAATGCTGCTGCGAAAACAGAGTAGATGGGAATTTTAGCAGAGCAGCTCATATATGGAATCAAAAGGATTGTCATCTTGCGGTCACGGTCTGACGAAACCGTTCTTGTTGCCATTATGGCCGGTACCGAGCAGCCGAAACCTATAAGCATAGGCACGAAGCTTTTACCGCTGAGTCCTATTTTTCTCAAAAGCTTATCCATGAAAAATGCTATTCTTGCCATATATCCCGTATCTTCCAGAATGGAAAGAAAGAAGAAAAGGACAACTATTATGGGAAGGAAGCTTATAACGCTGCCTACACCGGCAAATACTCCGTCAATTATAAGGGAGTGGACGACGGGGTTAATGCCGTAGCTCGTAAGTGCCATGTCGACAACATTGGTAAGTGCATCAACGCCCATCTGCAAAAGATCCTGAAGCCAGGCCCCGATGACATTGAATGTCAGATAGAAAATTACAAGCATTATGAGGATAAATACCGGAATGGCGGTATATTTTCCCGTGAGGACCTTGTCTATCTTGACAGATCTCGCGTGTTCCTTGCTTTCATGCGGTTTGATGACCGACTCTTTAACAACTTTTTCTATAAACGTATAGCGGCTGTCGGCAAGCGCGGCATTCCTGTCAAGTCCCGATTCGCTTTCCATCTGGACTATGCAGTGTTCGAGAAGTTCTCTCTCGTTTTCATCAAGCTCAAGATGGTCAGCCATGTCGTTGTCCGACTCAATGAGTTTTGATGCGCAGAATCTTGCCGATGTATTTATCCTGTCGGCATGGTCTGCTATAAGGTGTACAACTGCGTGAGTGCAGCGGTGTACGGGGGAATCATCATCGCAAAAATCATAAACCTTAGGAAGTGTATTTGACTTTGCAACACTGACCGCCCGGGAAATAAGCTCCGACACACCCTCGTCTTTGATAGCTGAGATGGGAATGACCGGGACACCGAGCGCCTCGCTCATCTTGTCTACATCTATTGTGCCGCCGTTTTCACGGACCTCATCCATCATATTAAGAGCGACAACGGTCGGAATCCTAAGCTCAAGAAGCTGAAGTGTCAGGTAAAGATTACGCTCAATGTTGGTTGCATCTACTATATTAATAATACCGTCGACTTTGTTGTTCATTATAAAGTCGTGAGAGACAATCTCTTCCTGGGTGTATGTGCGAAGTGAATAAATGCCGGGGAGGTCGACAACTTCACAATTTTTCTGACCGCGGACTTCACCTATTTTCTGGTCTACCGTTACGCCCGGGAAATTTCCGACATGCTGGTTGGAACCGGTCAGGGCGTTGAAAAGTGTTGTTTTGCCGCAGTTCTGGTTTCCCGCAAGAGCAAAAATCATGTTTTCACCTCTGCAACCTCAATCTTGTCCGCGTCATCGTTACGGAGCGTAAGCTCATAGCCGCGCACGGAAATCTGCATTGGATCGCCCATCGGAGCGACCTTTATCTTTTGAACCGTTGTCCTGGGAGTGAGGCCCATGTCAAGGAGACGGTTGCGCAGCGCACCTTCTCCGCCGACTGAGGTTATGACTCCGCATGAACCTGTTTTTAAATCTTTTAAGGTCATAAATTCAAATCCTCTTTTCAGTTAGCTTCGACTAACCATAAGTTAGCACGTGCTAACTTAACTGTCAAGAGTTTTGTTTACAAATAAATAAATTTCCGGATTAACTGCACACAGAAACATCTGGAATATTTCGAATGCGGTAATTTTTATGAGCGTGATTTTACAAAATCCACAACGTAGTCGGCAAACTTTCTCGTAGCAGGACCGTTTGATGCAATAGCCAGACCTATAATTCTCTTAGCTTCGGGCTGGATCGGGAGAATCAGGAGATCATCATGCCTGTCCTTTAAAAGAAGTTCCGGCATGATGCTTATGCCGAGGCCCTGCTCAACCATTGCAATTACCGCATAGTCGTCTTTTGTGTAAAATCTTACATTCGGCTTAACACCCGCCGCGTCAAGAGCTCTTCTTGCATCATGGTCTGAGGACTCAAGAAGACTTATGAAGGGCTCCGTCTCACATTCGATAAGAGGAAACTTCGGATATGAGGCAAAACGGCTGTCCTTAGGAACAATTGCGAGGAGGCGGTCTTCCATCAGCGCTATGCATTCACACTCAAGGTCGGTCGGCAGATTTATAAAGCCTATATCTATGCTGCCGTTTCTCAGCCACTCATCTACGTCATGATAGTCACCGTTTAAAAGTTTGAAGTCAACATTCGGGTAGTCGGATTGGAATTTTTTCAGTATCGGAGGAAGCCAGTGAACGGCGACGGATGTAAAGGCACCGATTCTTACGGTACCGGAGTCAAGGCCTCTTATTGAAGATGCCGTCTGGCTTAAAAGTTCTTCACCGCGGAGAATTTCTCTGATTGCAGGCATTATTCTCTCACCCTCGTCGGTGAGCTTAACACCGCCCCGGTTTCTTACAATGAGCGGAAAACCCAGCTCCGATTCAAGAGAAGCAATTGAGTGTGAAACAGCACTTTGAGTGCAGCCGAGTTCGTCGGCTGCCCTGGTAAGGGAACCGGAATCGACTGTAGATGCAAGAATGAGATATTTATTCATGAAATTTCCTCATAAAAAAATGAAAATAATTAATTTAACTCATATTATACATTCAAAAGAATCAAAATCAATAAATTTGTCGTTTTTGATAATTGAATAGGTTTTATTTTCACGTATAATTGCGATTGTTCAAAATGAAAGAGAGGAAAACTCAATGACCACAAGCACAATATGCATACTTATTGCAATAATAGTTTATCTTGTAGGTATGCTCTTAATCGGATTTAGATATTCAAACAACAATACATCTGAGGACTTCTACCTCGGAGGACGTAAGCTCGGACCTATAGTAACGGCCATGAGCACAGAAGCATCCGATATGAGCGCCTACCTTCTTATGGGCGTTCCGGGACTTGCACTTTTCTGCGGCGTTGCGGAGGCAAGCTGGACCGCAATCGGCCTTTCAATCGGTACATATCTCAACTGGCTCATAGTTGCAAAGCGTCTGCGCCGCTACAGCGCAAAGACGGGGGCAATCACGGTTCCGGATTTTCTCGCAAAGCGCTTCAGAGACAACACCAAGCTCATCGAGTCACTCGGTGCAATTATGATCATAGTCTTTTTCGTACCTTACGTGGCATCGGGATTCACCGCATGCGGAAAGCTCTTCAATAACCTTTTCGGCATGAATTATGTAACAGCCATGATAATCTCCGGTGCAGTCATAGTTATTTACTGCGCACTCGGCGGATTTATGGCGGCATCCGTTACGAGCCTTATTCAGGGCATCGTTATGACAGTATCCCTTATAATTGTTCTTTTCTTTGGGATTAAAGTAGCAGGCGGCTGGAGCAATGTAGTTTCAAATGCCAAGGCAATTGACGGGTATTTAAATTTCTTCGCAAGCACGGACATCACAAAGTCCGCAGCCGGACAGTATACACCGCTTATGGTGGCGTCCACGCTGGCATGGGGACTCGGATATTTTGGAATGCCCCACATTCTTATCCACTTCATGGCGGTTGAAGATGAGAACAAGCTCAAGATGTCCCGCCGCATAGGCTCCATCTGGTGCGTTGTTTCCCTGGCTGTCGCTGTTGTAATCGGAATTGTCGGTTACACGATGGCAAAGTCCGGAGCAATTGAAATGCCGGAATCAGAGTCTGCTGCCGAGAACATAATAGTTATGTGCGCAGGACTTCTTTCAAAGAGCGGTGTGTTTGCCGCAATAATAGCGGGCGTCATCCTTGCAGGTATCCTTGCAGCAACGATGTCAACTGCAGATGCACAGCTGCTCGGAGCGGCATCCGCACTCACAAAGAATTTACTTGAAGATGTCTTCGGACTTAAGCTCAGCGACAAGAAGAATATGCTGCTTGCCCGTATAACCGTTGTGGCGATTGCAATTCTCGGATTCATCTTTGCCCTTGACCCGAACAGCTCCGTATTCAGAGTAGTTTCCTTCGCATGGGCAGGCTTCGGTGCAACATTCGGACCGGTAATGCTCTTCGGACTTTTCTGGAAGCGAACAAATAAGTACGGCGCAATTGCCGGTATGTTTACAGGCGCAATCATGGTATTCGTCTGGAAGTTTATCGTCTCAAAACTCGGAGGAATATTTACAATTTACGAACTACTTCCGGCATTCGTAATTTCTGCAATTGTTATAGTCGTTGTAAGTCTTGCAACAAAGGAGCCCGAGAAGGAAATAGTAGAAGAATTTGAATCTGTAAACGCATAATTTATACATCAAAAATACCGTGCCTTAAGGCACGGTATTTTTGTATATCCGAAAAGTCTGAGGAGGTGAACAATATATTACTTCAAAAATACTTGTTCTTTATTTGTAATCAATCGCTTTTGCTTTCCATTTTTCAATTCTTTCAATAAGCCTGTATCCGTTAATCTGGCTATCACATTAGACCTGAAATATGTTGACGGTGTGACTTCAAGATGTTCTGCAATTTCACGAATGGTTCGTGCATTGACATAACAAAATGATAAAATTTTCAAATCATTTTTTCCTTCCAGTGCGACCTCGGTATAAACATCTGGAGCATCGTCTGATTGTGAAACCACACCTCCTGTCCTGGTCAGGTCCGGAAGTGTTAATGTAAATGACGAGGCATCTGCAGATACATATGGTCGAAATTTTTCTCCATATGAGGCATAATCAGATTCAATTTTATCAAAACCAGATCCTCTTGACTCCATGTATCTGCATATTTCCAGGATTGCACAAATTACATCATTCCTTCTTCTTGGAATTATAGAGGAAATGTTTTTCTCTTCATGTAATTCTCTTACGCCAAGCAATGATCCTGGAGATGTGATTTCTAATCTGTCCTTAAAGATATTGACTTCTATTTGGCTTCCCTGAATATAATAATTCCTGTGACCGATCGCATTTACAATTCCTTCTGTAACCGATCTGGACGGAAAAGAGAAATATTCTATTCTGCTTTCTGCTTCTTTTTTATAACCATTTATTGAGTGATTCCTTACAAATGTAAGAACTTTTTCGATCCCATCTAACAGATTTCCTGTGTATTCTTCTGTCGCATTGATGATATCGCCGCCTTTTGATATGCCCGGCCAGACGGTCATCACGATTTTCGTTCTTAAATCATCGCAGGAATCGCTGAAAAGTAATGCGCCTCGAGATAATTTTTTCTCCCCGGATATGATTCCCTTAGAAATCAATAATTTTTCATTTATTTCTGTTCCTCTTTGCGCAGCTGTCTTGACAAGCGTAAGGAAATTATCCCGATTATAATCGGCTTCACCAAATATCGTATCATATGGCGTATTGTCACTCATCAAAACTAAATCCCTAATCTGCTCTTGTGTTGCCAGATCTGTTCTCCCAAAATTTCTTATATATATTCCAAGCATCCCATGATCATGCAAAGCCACCGGAAGATTTTTATTTGTCTTCACCTCCACTTTCAAAACATATCGTGGGCTTTCATCTTCTTTAATCACGATGCTTGAAATGTCATAATCTATAATCGGTTCGACACGTTCTCTAATCTGCCGATGGATCATTAATACGACCTTATCTGCCGCCTTCTGATCTAAAGCAACCACTTCGTGAGTTTTATCATCTACCCCAATAAACATCGTACCACCTGCAGTATTGGCATAAGCTACCAGTGTTTTTAACCAGCCGATTTCTAGAATCTTGCCTTCCTTGCTTTTTCCCTCTTCGATGATTCCTTTATATTCGATGATTTTACTTTCCAGATACGCTTCCTCTACAATTTCGCTAATCAGCATAGTTTTAACTCCTTACTGTTTCTTGGTGAGTACATTATACAAAAAATCAAATGAAGTTGTAAAGTAAAACTTCATTCAACTTCACTCATTACTTCAAAATAACCATGTACAAAAGTGTACATGGTTATTTTCGACTTCAACAGCTTTTGTTGTATGATGGAAACGGGCAGCTTCTCAAAGTTAGGGGTAAACCCTCAAACTTTTTGGATTTCCGTGCATAGCTGTTAAGTTCCCATATATGGATAAAATGCAATAAAACGGCGCACTGCTTGACTTTTTTGAGTTTTTGCTTCAAAACATCGAAAAGTTATACGTACGAGTGGTCAATGTTTATAACGGCATAGTGTCCGGGAAGCATTTCAGATACTGAATCTGAAATCGTTTTTCGTGCTTCTTCATCGCTCATTTTAAAATTCTGCGGCAAAACAGCATCAAAGATAATGTTGGTGTGAGTAGTGCCCGGGACAATACGGAGGTCATGTATTGTAACCGATGAGTCAATTTTTTCTTTGACCATTTCGGAAATTTTGCTGCGGTAGGTATTCACGCGCTCATCGGATAAATCTATCGGATCTAAGTGAATTGTAGAAAGGCAGTTGAATTTTTTGTTGAGCTCCTGTTCGATACAGTCGATTGCATCGTGACTTTCAAAAAAGTCAGCGTGACCGTCAACCTCAGCGTGAAGAGTAATCATCAGCCTGCCGGGGCCATAGTCATGAACAATGAGGTCATGGATGCCCTTAACTTCACTGTGAGCCATTACCGTGCTCTCAATCTCATCAACGAATTCTTTCTCAGGAGGCTGCCCCAAAAGCGGCGCGATGGTATCTTTCAATGCCAAAATTCCAGCACGGAAGATGAATACAGCAACGGCAAGACCGGCGTAACCGTCTATGTTTATATTGAAAATACCGGAGATAATCATGCATATCAAAACGACTGCGGTTGAAATGCTGTCGGAAAGCGAATCTGTCGCAGTGGCCTGCATGGCAGCAGAACCGATCTTTTTTCCTATGCGCTTGTTGTATGCGCTCATGTAGAATTTGACGAGAATGGACACAACAAGAATAAGGATGCTTACTATGCTTGCCTCAACTTCTTCCGGAGCTATGATTTTTTTAATCGAGGTCTGGGCAAGGCTGAAGCCCATGATGATTATTATAACGCTTACAGCGAGACCTGAGAGGTACTCGACCCGTCCGTGACCGAACGGATGGTCTGGATCGGGTTTTTTGTTTGACAGGGCAAAGCCGAAAAGCGTAATGAGCGAAGAGCCTGCGTCGGAGAGGTTGTTGAAGGCGTCCGACATGATGCCGACAGAATTTGAAATAACTCCGGCTATATATTTTACCGCAAAAAGAATAATGTTTAGAATAATCCCGTATACGGAGCATAATGTTCCGTACGCGGTCCTTACTTTGGAATCGTTTACATTCTCGCTGTCTTTTACAAATTTTTTAATCAGAAAATTTAACATCGAAGTATTTTTCGGCAAAGTCAACGGACTTAACCTTAAATTCCCGGCCTTTCAGATAATTTAGTATTCCCGCATCTTCCGCGAAATCAAAAATAAGCTTATACGAATAAAGAGCCTGACCCTTTTCATCGAAGTTTTTGTTGAATTTTTCCGAGCCGTACTTGCCGTCGCCAAGAAGAGGATATCCGGCATAGGCCATTTGGGCTCTTATCTGGTGCGTCCTTCCGGTCCCGAGACGGCACTCGACAAGCGAGAGATTCCCTTTGCTGCAGACGGTCTTATAATAAGTTACTGCGGTTTTGGTACCGGGCTCGGCTGTTTTCTTGATATATACCTGGTTTTTTACCGCGTCTTTAAAAAGGAAATTTTCAAGTTTGCCCTCTGCAGGACGCGGCTTTCCCTGCACGGCGGCAAGATAGTATTTTTCAATCTCGCGCCTTTTTATCTTTTCATTTATAATCCGCAAAGCTTCGGCATTTTTAGCGGCGATGACAATGCCTCCGGTGTTTCTGTCTATCCGGTTGCACAGAGACGGTGCAAAAGAGTTTTCCTCTTTCGGACGCCATTCGCCTTTTTGATACATATACGCCTGAATGTTGGCAATGAGCGTGTTGTAGTCCCACTTGCCGGCACTGTGGCACAGTACACCGGGCTTTTTGTCACAAAGAATGATGTTGTCATCCTCATAGACAATTTCGAGCCTGGGAGTCGAAACCTTCAAAAAAGAATTTTCTTCCTTGGGAGCTTCAAAAAACTCATCATTTATATATAGCTGCAAAACATCGCCTTCGCAGAGTCTTGTATCGCGTTTGGCTCCTTTGCCGTTTACTTTGATCCTTTTTAGACGGATATACTTTTGCAAAAGGCTCTCCGGGAGCAGAGGCACGGCTTTTCCGACAAAGCGGTCGAGACGTTGGTTTGCATCGTTTTTCTTTACCGTAATTTCTTTCATGAGGCCAATAATACTACGAATATTAAGGCTTGACAAGCATAGGCAACTTTACTATAATATCAAAGCTATGAAGCTTGACCTGAGAAAAATAATCGATTTACCCGGAAGCGAAACTCCTTTCAAGTTCGAACTTGAGACGGACAACCTGACGTTTCCCAGCGTAGTCGGATATAACGGCAAGCCCGTTTGCGAAGGCCGCGTATACAACGAGGCGGGTGTAATTCATCTTCGGGCAACGGTTGAGGCAGATATGCTCTGCACATGCGACCGGTGCGGGAATGAATTCGAGAGCACCAAGATTACACCGGTTGAGGTTATTCTTGTGGAGGAAAATCCCAACGACGATGAAAAGCTCTTTGTGGTAGAGGGCTTTGAGGCGGATCTTGATGACATATTGTCCACCTGCTTTATACTGGACATGGAAACAAAGTTTCTATGCAGTGAAGACTGCGACGGCGCAGCAAAATATGAGCGCGGCAATGAAATCGATCCAAGGTTCGCTGTTTTGAAACAGCTGCTGGATAAATAAGAGAGGTGCTAAAATATGGCAGTCCCAAAAGGAAAAGTATCTAGACAGAGACGTGACAAGAGACGTTCTTCCACATGGAAGCTCACAGCTCCCAATCTGGTTAAGTGCCCCAGCTGCGGCGCATTCGTAATGCCCCACAGAGCATGCAAAGCATGCGGAAAATACAACGGCCGCCAGGTTCTCAATGTTGACGAAGACTGATTCCGGCGAAATGACCACTCTTTTGTAAAAAAGAGTGGTTTTTTATTTTACCTAAAAGTATAATAAAAATGTATATGCAAAAAATAAAAAATAAATAAAACGGATTATATTAAAGCATTCCAAGCAAAGAGAGGTAGCATGCATATGGCAAACAGCAATGAAAACCCGAATAACCTGTTCAGGGAGAAAAGCATAGAGAGAATTTCGTCTCCGGAAGATCTTAACGACTACGTAAAAGTTGCAAACCCCGGAGTATGGATGATTCTTACAGCTATCATTATTCTTCTTGCAGGTTTTTGCGTATGGGCAATCCACGGAGAGCTGACAACAGTGATTCCCGCAGTGGTTGTTTCGGATGACAATCATACCGACTGCTTTGTAACAGACAGCAGCGCATCATCCGTGAAAATAGGTATGACGGTCATGTGCGACGACAAAGAGTACACCGTAAAAGGAATCTCGAGAGAATCGCTTGATGCAGGAGATGTGCTTACTGATTATGCCATGCACATCGGCGGATTCACGGACGGCGAGTGGGTACATGTCGTAGATATAGGAAATGTTGAAGAATCAGGAACATATTACGGAGAAATAATAGTAGAGTCTATTAAGCCGATCTCGTTCATCTTCGGCAAGGAGCTTGGCTGATGGGAAATAAAAAGATTAAAAAACCTGTCACAAATGGTATCGCCAAGGTGCCGGTAGTTATCCAGATGGAAGCGCTGGAGTGCGGTGCTGCTTCGCTTGCGATGATACTGGCATACTATGACAAATGGGTACCGCTTGAGCAGGTAAGGCGGGACTGCGGTGTATCAAGAGACGGCTCCAATGCCGGTAATGTACTGAAAGCCGCAAGGAACTACGGCCTTAAGGCGCAGGGTTACCGCATGGAAGTTGACGACATAAAAAAAGAAGGCCAGTTTCCGTGCATAATCCACTGGAACTTCAATCACTTTGTTGTTCTTAACGGATTTAAAGGCAACAAGGCGGTTATAAATGACCCGGGCCAGGGAACGCTGACGATTGATATGGAGACATTTGACGAATCCTTTACGGGGATTGCGCTGATGTTTGAGCCGTCTGAAACTTTCGAACCGAGCGGAAAGAAAAAGAGCGTTGTCAGCTTTGCGAAGAAACGTCTTAAGGGTGCGGAAGTTGCCATAATTTTTGTAATACTTACAACACTTATAGCCTCTGTTGTAAATATTTTGAGCATAGGTTTTTCAAAGATTTATCTTGACAAAATTCTGCCCGGCACTGCCCCCGAGTGGTTCAACGCTTTCATACTTGGCTTTGGTATTCTTGCGGCAATTGAGATAGTTGTCGCGTGGGTAAAGGCCATTTATTCGCTGAGACTGAACGGCAAGATGGCGATAATAGGCAATACGACGTACATGTGGAAAGTACTCCGTATGCCGATTGAGTTTTTCTCGCAGAGAATGGCAGGCGATATTCAGCAGCGCCAGTCAACCAATGCAACAATAGCATCGTCACTTGTGGAGACGCTTGCACCTTTGGCGCTTGAGGCTGTGATGATGATTTTCTACCTTGTCGTCATGATAAGGTATTCACCGCTTCTTACGCTTGTCGGCATAGCAAATATATTCATAAATATGTTCATTGCGAACATCATTTCCAAAAAGAGAGTAAATATTACCCGGATACAGATGAAAGACATGGGCAAGCTCTCAAGCAGCACCGTGTCCGGCATAGAAATGATAGAAACAATCAAATCTGCCGGAGCGGAAAACGGATTTTTCGAAAAGTGGGCAGGATACCAGGCAGGCGTCAACACCCAGAACGTGCGCTTTGCCAGGATTAATCAGATTCTTGGCATGCTTCCGGACCTTGTATCTTCCCTAAGCAATATAGTAGTGCTCATACTCGGTGTCGGACTTATTATGGAAGGCAAGTTCACACAGGGTGCCGTAATGGCATTTCAGAGTTTCCTTTCATCCTTCACCGCACCGGCAAATACGCTTATACAGTCGGGACAGGTAATTCAGGAGATGAGGACGGACATGGAGCGCGTAGAAGACGTGCTGGAATATCCGGATGACCCGAATTACAACGACAAACCTGCAAATGATGCAGAAAGCTACGGCAAACTTACGGGCAATATCGAACTCAAGAATGTGACTTTCGGCTATTCGCCCCTTGCAAATCCCCTCATAAACGATTTCTCGCTTTCATTGAAGCCGGGAGAATCGGTTGCGCTTGTCGGCTTCTCGGGATGCGGAAAGTCAACAATATCCAAGCTTATATCGGGTCTTTATAATCCGTGGAGTGGAGATGTGCTTTTTGACGGAAAGCATATTCAGGAGATAGACAGGAGCGTTTTTACCGGATCTTTAGCCGTTGTCGATCAGGATATAATTCTCTTCGAGGACACAATAGAGAACAACATAAAGATGTGGGATACGTCGATTGAGGACTTCGAGATGATACTGGCCGCCCGCGATGCACAAATCCACGAGGATATAATGAAGCGCGACGGAGGTTACAGCTATAAACTTGTCGAAGGAGGCAAGGATTTTTCGGGAGGACAGAGACAGAGACTTGAAATTGCAAGAGTTCTTGCTCAGGACCCGACAATAATAATACTTGACGAAGCAACAAGCGCTCTTGATGCGAAGACGGAATTTGATGTTGTAAACGCAATAAAGCAGCGCGGTATAACCTGTATTATTGTTGCACACAGACTTTCCACAATACGTGACTGCGACGAGATTATAGTTCTCGACCACGGGAATGTTGTGGAACGCGGTACGCATGACGAGCTTTATGCAAAGGGCGGACTTTATACGCAGCTCGTCTCGGATGAATAAGGAAAGGGGGAAATGATTCATGGGTTGGTTTGATGAACAGATAAAGACCAGAAAACAACTTGACGACGAAGCGTTTTCCGATTCCTTTATCAATATGGCCGGCGCCGTAATGGGCGAGAAAATCTATGCAAAGCTCAATGACAGCAGCATACTTGTAAAAGACTCAATTGATTCCATACTTAAGTTTTACCATGTAAAAAGCCGTGAAGTTCCGGACGATATGACGGACATCAACGAACAGCTGGAATATCTTCTACGCCCCTACGGCATAATGCGCCGTACGGTGAAACTTGAAAAAGGCTGGCACAAGGACGCCGTAGGTGCTCTTTTGACGGTTAGAAAGGATAATCAGAGTATAGCGGCCCTTATCCCCACCGGGCTGGCCGGATATTCCTATATGGACCCCGAGACCGGGAAATATGTAAAGATTACAAACGAGCGCGAGGAGCTCTTTGAAAATGAGGCGGTGGCATTTTATAAGCCGTTCCCGCTTAAAAAGCTCAGTGTTGCAGATGTTGCGAAATATATGATGAGCATGATAAGCGCATCGGATATAATCCTTTTTGCGCTGTCGGCGCTTGTTGTGACACTTATAGGGCTTGTAATACCGAGGCTTACAAATGTTCTTTATAAATATATAGTGCCGAGCAAATCGATCGAGACACTTTTTGTTGCCGCAACATTCATGATTGCCGTTACCATATCGTCTTCGCTTTTCGGAGCGGTAAAGAACCTTTTCCAGACGAGAATGAATACGAAGCTCAATGTTTCAATCGAGAGCGCAACGATGATGAGGGTTCTTTCACTGCCGGCAAGCTTTTTCAAAAATTTCTCAGCCGGTGAACTTTCAACAAAGATAAGCTATATGTCGCTTCTTTGTGAAATGATGGTATCGTCTATACTTTCAACGGCACTCACATCACTGTTTTCACTTATCTACATAGGACAGATCTTCAGTTTTGCACCCGGACTTGTTGTCCCGTCTTTACTTATAGTTCTGGCGACCACGGTATTTTCGGTAATATCCGCGCTTGCCAACATGAATGTTACAAGAAAGAAGATGGAACTTTCCGCCAAGGAAAGCGGCATGAGTTATGCTATCATCTCCGGTGTCCAGAAGATAAAGCTCTCGGGCGCAGAAAAGCGTGCGTTTGCCCGCTGGGGAAATCTCTACGCAAAAGTGGCGCAGCTTCAGTATAATCCGAGAACGTTCCTGAAAGTTAATACTGCCATAGCCACAGGAATTAATCTTATAGGTACGCTTATAATTTACTATGAAGCATTTAAGACGAATGTAAGCTTTGCCGACTACAGCGCGTTTAACGTAGCGTTCGGCTATGTTACATCGGCATTTGCGGGGATAACATCCATAGCAACGAACATCTCCCAGATAAGGCCCATACTCGAGCAGGTAAAGCCGATTATGCAGGAAGTGCCCGAAGTCAGCGAGGGAAAGAGTGTCATAACAAGAGTTTCAGGGTCAATCGAGTTTAACAATGTATGCTTCAAATATGTTGATTCCCAGCCGAACATAGTTGACGATATGTCGTTTAAAATCCGCCCCGGCGAGTATGTTGCCATAGTCGGTAAAACCGGCTGCGGAAAGAGCACGCTTATTCGTCTGATTCTTGGTTTTGAGACACCTAAGTCGGGCGCAATATACATCGACGGAAAAGACATCGGATCAATTGACCTCAAGAGCTTAAGACGCAAGATAGGCGTCGTTATGCAGGAGGGCAAGCTTTTCCAGGGAGATATTTTCTCCAATATCGTGATATCTGCTCCGCAGCTCACACTCGATGATGCATGGGAGGCAGCGGAGATGGCGGGTATAGCGGATGATATCAGGAATATGCCGATGGGCATGCACACCATAATTTCCGAAGGCTCCGGAGGCATCTCCGGCGGACAGAGACAGAGGCTTATGATAGCCAGAGCCGTTGCGCCAAAGCCGAAAATACTTATTTTCGATGAGGCTACAAGCGCACTTGACAACATTACACAGAAAAAGGTTTCCGAAGCTCTTGACGGGCTCAAATGTACAAGAATTGTTATTGCACACCGACTTTCAACAATTAAGCATTGCGACCGCATACTCTGCCTTGACGGCGGCAAAATCATAGAGCAGGGAACCTACGATGAACTGATAAAGAAAGACGGCTTCTTCGCGGAGCTGGTAAAGAGACAACGAGTTGACACAAAATAAGAGTAAAAAACAGAATTTTCTTCACGGAGCTGCCATACTGACACTCGGCGTGATAATAATGAAAATACTCGGTGCAATATACAAAATTCCGCTCGGAAACATATTGCAGCCGGAAGGTTATGCGCTTTTCATAAGCTCGTACAGTATTTACAATATCTTTTTCACCCTGGCAACAGCAGGTCTTCCGGTGGCCCTTTCCAGACTTATAGCGGAAGCCGATGCCAACGGACGCGGAAATCAGGAAGTCAAGACATTCAAAGTTGCACTTTGTACCTTTTCGGTAATCGGCATAATCTTTTCAACGGTAATGTTCTTCTGCGCGGACTGGCTTGCGGAGAACTATCTTGAACTGCCTGCCGCAGCACTTTCAATCAAGGCAATGAGCCCGGCTATACTCATGGTATGCATAGTATCGGCATACAGGGGCTTTTGCCAGGGAAATGGGAATATGATCCCGACAACGGTTGACGAGGTTCTTGAGGTCCTGTTTAAAGTAATATCCGGACTTATTCTGGCAGTTGTCGTACTAAAGGCAACAAACGACCTTGCCAAGGGCAGCGCGGCGGCAATACTCGGCGTTTCAATAGGCGGGCTCGTATCTCTTGCATTTATGATAATTTACAAGAGAATAAACTACGATAAGCTTTCAGCCGGATATACATCGGGAATTGCCGAGGGAGACATCATAGAGGATAACTACGAAGTCGATTCCGCCGGCAAGATAGTAAAGGATATACTGACAATAGGAATCCCGATTGCACTCGGCGCAAGCATAATGGCAATTCTCAACTCAATAGACCCGAAGCTGTGTATGAACAGGCTTGTAAAAGGGGCCGGAATGAGTCATGAAAGTGCAAAATACCTTTACGGGTGCTACGGCGAGGTGCAGACGCTTTTCAACCTGCCGGCAGCTCTGACACAGCCGCTTAATATCTCGGTCGTTCCGGCAATAGCCGGAGCACTGGCGGTAGGAAGAAAATCCGTGAGCGAAAAAGTTTCCGAGGACAGTTTAAGAATTACCGCGGTGGTTGCCCTCCCGATGGGACTGGGACTTGCCTGTCTCAGCACGCCGATAGTTGCCCTTATGTTCAAGGACAATGAAGCCGGCGGCGAGATACTTCGCATAATGGGATTTGCAAGCTTCTTCGTATGCATGGTGCTTATGGAAAATGCCATTTTGCAGGCAAGCGGTAAAGAAAGACTTCCGATGTATTCAATGATTTCGGGAAGCTTTGTCAAGATAATAGTCAACTATTTTCTTATAGCGGATCCTGATATAAATATAGTAGGCGCACCGGTCGGAACACTCTGCGGATACGTGTGGATGGCGGCTATGAATTTCTTCTTTATAAGAAAAACGCTCGGACTGAAGATAAGAATAGAAAAAATACTTTTAAAACCGGTAATATGTTCTGCCGCCATGGGGGCTGCGGCCCTGATAGTATATGCCATGATGTCAAAGGTGCTTGATACATCCGTTTGGATTTTTTTGGCAGTTTCTACAGTTGCTGCAATAGGCGCAGCAGTCATTGTTTATCTTGTCTTAATAATAGCGGTTAAGACAATAACCATGGAGGACATGAAACTGATCCCCGGCGGAGAAAAGATCGGGAAACTGTTACACATACATTAAACAGTGGTTACAAAACAGGAAAAATGACTGAATTCAGGCAGAAAATCCACGAATTTGGCATATTTTTCACTTGAAACAGCATTGACTTTGTGCTATTCTAGCAAAGCTAATCGGCAGAGATGCCGCAATTATTTATGGAGGAAGAAACATGAATAAAGTAGAACTTGCAGCAGCAGTTGCAGAGAAGACCGGTTTCACAAAGAAAGATTCCGAGAAGGCAATCAGTGCCGTTATTGAAGCAATCACCGGTGCTCTCAAAGATGGCGAAAAAGTTCAGCTCGTCGGATTCGGCTCATTTGAGACCAAAACTCGCGCAGCATACACAGGCCATGATCCTCGTACCATGAAGCCCATCGAGATTGCTGCCACCACTATCCCCAGCTTCAAGGCAGGCAAAGCTCTTAAGGATGCAGTTGCAAAATAATTAGATCTGCAAAATTGAAGCGCACCTGAAAGGGTGCAAACATTATAAAAAATCTCTCGGCCGGTGAACGGCAGAGAGATTTTTTATGTCCTTTTTTGAAAAATAAAATACCTACACAGGTGACGCCTGCTCACTCCGCAAATGGAATTTGTATATCAAGTGAATCTGCGTATACAGTAAAGCTATAATCAATCTTTGATAAATCCCCGTCGTAAATTGCACAGGGATCCTGCGTAAAGAGCACCAGTTTAAGGCTGTGATTTTCTTCAACGGTGTAAACCGTCGGGTTAAGATAAAGGCTGTAGCTGTATTTCTGACCCTTTATCAGTTCACATTTTTCTGAACATTCATCGGAATAGTATCCGGACTCCGGGTTACACAAATCTGTCCAGCCACCGCAGATATATTTTCCGACAACATAGGATTTTACAAGCTCTTTAACGGGTTCCGCATCATGACCTTCGCCAAGCTGGAATTCGCCAATTGTTTTATATGTCACTTGAGCGTTAAGATCGGGGTCGCTTTCGTAGGCCTTGAAAGGCTTGCCGTCATCAGCTACATCGATAAGCGCTGCAGATACCATTAGGCCGTCTATATCGCTTGTGTCAGTGGAAAGCTCCAGTTTTATAATAGGAACTCCCTTGATGGTTGAACCGGCAGGGATATTCAGATCATAAATAACGCGGCTCTCTTCGGGAATGTTGAGATATAAATCTGCACTGGGACAATATTCGCCTATAAGATTTTGATAGTAATCGGTTTGCCCATAGGATTTTACAGTTTCGTTTTTATCTGCATTGGCAGCTGCAACCTCTTTGTAAGTAAAGTCGCGCCAACTATCATATGTTTCGTATTCACCGCTTAAGTTGTTTTGAACCGTAAGTTCTGCCATATTTTCAATGCCGTTGTCCACCCCGTACAAATAGTGGCACAGCCACTTGTTCACTGTTTCCTGCCAGAGCTCGCCGTTTACCATATAGCTGTCCAGCAGGGAATGGGCATCTTGATGCAGAACCAGTTTTACATTCTGCCCTGCACTTTTAAAAGCACTGTACATTAAATCTGCCTGCTTGGTTTTTACATTAAAGTCGTTCAACCCGTGAACAATCAGGGCCGAACAACTAATCTTTCCGTAATCGCGGGAATAATCACTCATGGTCCAAATCTCACCATAGTCTCCGTTGGTTGCCAGCTGATCATTTGCCATTTGATGCAGGAATGATGCATAGCCGTCATCCATAACGGTCCAGTTGTCATCAATGAAAGTTCCACCCGCATTATATATAGCCAGCATATCTGCATAATTTGCCGCGCCGGCGATATATATCCCCTGAGAATTGGTGTATTCATACCAGGATGCAATGCCTGCAATGGGGATTATGGTTTTAAGACCTTCGACGCCTGTTGTGGCAACTTCATATGTAAGTGTTCCGCCGTAGGATTTTCCTATCATGGCAACACAGCCGTTGGACCAATCTGCTGCGACGGTAGAGGACCCTTCAAGGCTTGTATATGCTGTGCGATTTCCTGCCAGCCATTCGACCACGCATTTGTGTGCGTCTCTTTCCAAATCCATGCCGCAAAGTTCAAAGCCCTCCGATCCGTAGGTACCCAGGCCGCCACATTCAACAACAGCAAAGCCTCGCAGCAGGTAATAATCGTATTTACTTGCATATGTAAAACCGGTTTCGGCTTCGGAATAAGGGCCGGTCTTGTTCCAGTCGTCAGGATCGGCCTTAAGCGCCAGATCCATGGTTGTGACAGAAGATTCGGGAGCTCTTTTTTTGCAGTCCTTATATAAAAGCTCGTAGTCAAAGCCCGCATCTTCATAAAGTTCCAGGAACTGCGAGTCGTTGTCAAAATAAACGGTTGTACCGGCACCGTACGGGGTAGGATCATAAATTGATGCCGCAAGGTAATTGCCTTCGGCTGCAGCGCGGGGCACTTGGACAAAGACCTTCACCAGGTCTGCCATGCCGTCGTTATCGGTGTCGTTATCGGTTTCAACATATACGCAAAAGCGCATGATATCGCTATCTGTGTTGCTGTAATCTTCGCTTCGCAGATTGGAATAGGTAACAAAAGGCATTGCCAATCCGTTTTCGAAAATCATGCCTTTTTTATCTGAAGCGCTGGAACTTTTAGTGCACCCGCAAAGCAAAGCCAAGCATATAAAAAGTGCAGTAATCGAGACCAGTATCCTGTGTGTTTTTTTCATTTTTTATCTTGCCTCCGAGGATTGACATATGTGTAATTCTTTGATTTATTTGCCCCAGTAAAGAATAAAGCATTATCTCCAAGTAAGCGGATGGAACTGTTTAAATCCAAGTATGCCGGTA
>R05__coassemble_176_pt1 | contig 36408 bp, 23 predicted proteins | sample R05__metabat2_high_PE_014 | metagenome-assembled genome bin R05
ATTTGGACATTGCCAAAGCTTTCAAAAAATGCCATAATGTTCGGGAAATAAAAAATATTGCGAGGGCATAAAAATGGACTACAATCACATTAAAAATCAGGATAAGGCTGTATATGATTCAATGATGAGGGAGCTTACGCGCCAGCGTGACCACATTGAACTCATAGCATCGGAAAACTTTGTAAGTGAAGCCGTAATGGAAGCCATGGGCAGCCACCTTACGAATAAGTATGCCGAAGGATATCCCGGAAAGCGCTATTACGGCGGATGCCAGTTTGTCGACGAGGTTGAATCCTTAGCAATTGAAAGAGCGAAAGAACTTTTCGGTGCCGAGCATGCTAACGTTCAGCCGCACTCGGGTTCGCAGGCAAATGTTGCCGTGTATCTTGCGCTTCTATCTCCCGGCGACACAATAATGGGTATGGACTTAAGCCACGGAGGTCATCTGACTCACGGCTCCAAAGCATCGATATCCGGCAAATACTTCAACAGTGTATTTTACGGGGTCTCTCCAGAGACTGAGACCATAGATTACGATGCCGCGCTCGAAGTTGCCAAAAAAGAGCAGCCGAAAATAATCATAGCGGGCGCATCGGCTTACCCAAGAATAATAGACTTTAAAAAGATGCGTGAAATAGCCGATGAAGTCGGTGCCTATCTCATGGTTGATATGGCCCACATAGCAGGTCTTATCGCTGCCGGGCTTCATCCCTCTCCCGTTCCCTACGCTGATGTCGTGACAACGACTACGCACAAGACACTAAGAGGTCCCCGCGGTGCTTTAATACTTTGCAAAGAAGAACTTGCCAAGAAAATCGACTCCGCCGTATTTCCCGGAACCCAGGGCGGTCCGTTGATGCATGTCATTGCAGGCAAAGCGGTTGCATTCGGTGAAGCTTTGACTCCGCAGTTCAAGGCATATCAAAAACAGATTATAGATAACGCCGCGACGCTTGCCTCCTCACTTCAAGATAACGGCATACGTCTTGTATCGGGCGGTACGGACAACCATCTTATGCTCGCAGATGTGATGAGCAAGGGCAGAACCGGGGCCGAGGTCCAGGAACTTCTCGACATGGCAAATATTACGGCAAACAAAAATACCATTCCTTTTGATACCCAGGGTGTCAAGGCAACAAGCGGAGTGCGTCTCGGAACTCCTGCCGTCACAAGCCGCGGAATGGATGAAAACGACATGAAAGACATCGGCCGCTTTATAGCAACGCTCGTTGAAAAGGGTGAAGAAGCCGTACCGGCAGTAAGGGAAGAAGTTCTCGCACTTTGCCAAAAGCATCCTCTCTACAAGGATCTCTAACAGCAATCAAGCCGGGCAAGGCTATATAGTATGTATAAAACGGAATATACAATTGAAGATTGTGACGTATCAAAAAGCGGGACACTTAATCTCTCATCTCTTCTTCGCATTTCGCAGCATGTGAGCAACGAGGCAAACGGTGAACTTATGCTATCGCGTGAGGATCTTGAACCGATGGGGCTGCTCTGGGTCATTGCAGCTACCGATATAAGCATTTCACGCCTCCCAAAGGTTGGTGAAACGGTCACGGTTGAAACCGCAGTTTATCCGCAAATTCATTATTTCTTTCCTAGAAATGTGAAATTCATGGATGCCGGCGGTGAGCTTCTTGCGGATATCGACACGCTCTGGTCAATTATAGACAAAAAAAGCCGGACCATGGTAATTAATCCCGGAAACTTCGGTATAGAGATAAAAGGCGAAATTGAAGGAAGAAAATACTCTTTGCCAAAAGAAGACAGAAATATCATATATGACAAATTTTTCACCTTCACTCCCAAAGCTGAGTATATAGATGGAAATGCCCACCTTTCAAATTTCCGTTATGCAGACATTTGTCTTGACGAAATAAAAGATGAGCTGAGCGAAGATGAAATCAAGAAGGTCTCTTTCATATATAAAAAGGAAATACTGCCGGGTGAAAAAATAACCGCCGGCATAAAGGCCGGCGGCAATAAGTATTATTTTATTTTCGGTGAAGACGGCAGGCGCTTCTCAGCCGTTTTCGAGCGTTGAAACTATAGCCTCATAAAGGCCGTCAAAATCATCATAAGCGTCAAGATCGGGGTTTGCCTCTATAAGCTCTTTTGTTGAGTTGAAGAGGAAGCCCTTTTTTGCTGCCTTTAACATCTCAAGATCGTTGTAGCTGTCGCCGACGGCAATTATATCATAGTTTATTGACTTGAATGCGTTGACAGCCGAGAGCTTCGAGTGTGAAACCCTCATCTTATGAGATAGAATCTCACCGTCCGGTGCAATCTCGAGAGAGTTGCATAGGATTGTCGGCATGCCGAGCTTTTCAACGAGCGGCTTTGCAAACTCTTCAAACGTGTCGCTTAATATAACCGCCTGGGCTTTACCGCGTATCTTATCCAAAAACTCCCTTGCTCCCTCAAGCGGCTCAATATGCGAAATGACCTCCTGAACTTCCTTTATTCCGAGACCGCGCTCTTTAAGTATGGCAAGACGCCATTTCATGAGCTTGTCATAGTCGGGTTCATCGCGTGTTGTTCTTTTAAGTTCCGGTATTCCGGACACCTTTGAAAACTCTATCCAGACCTCCGGTGTCAATACGCTTTCCATATCAAAACATACTATATACATAATGAGTACCTCACAATCTCATCTTTGTCTATTACATCCTTATGAAGGATTTCCTTCTTGTCAAGATCCTTAAGAGCCTCCGGCATAGTAAGTCCCGTTTCCGTCAGGTCTTTTCCTATCGCCTCGGATACGGCCGCAGGGAACTTAAAAGGCGATGCGGTAGACAAAACTATGCTGCCGCCATTTGATGCGCTGTATGCAACCGCCGTGTGCGTATCCATGACGTAGCCGGTATTTTTATAAACATCGCCTATCGTCTTTTTGCAAAGCTCCTCATCACACCATGATGCCATGAAGTCGCCCCGGATTTTATCCATTATTGCCTCATCGACTTTATATACTCCGTCAGATGAAAGAGCGTCCATGCATTTTTTAACAAATGCCGTATCTCCCTCGCTTGCGTAGAACAAAAGCCTTTCAAGGTTGGATGAAACCAGAATGTCCATGGAAGGGGACGCCGTCTTTTTAAATTCACGCCTTCTGTCGTAAACGCCTGTCGAAAGAAAATCATAAAGAACATTGTTGGCATTCGAGGCACACACAAGCTTTCCTATCGGAAGTCCCATCTTCTTGGCAATGTATCCTGCGAGAATATCACCGAAATTGCCGGTCGGTACGATGAAATCTATCCCTTCGTGCCCGGCCATTTTATAGGCATAGAAATAATATACTACCTGCGGCACGAGACGTCCTATATTTATGGAGTTTGCCGAGGACAAAAACTTATAATCCTGCTTTACGGCAAAGGCTTCTTTAACACCTCTTTGGCAGTCGTCAAAATTTCCTCTGACGGCGCACACTCTTACGTTGCCGCCCTTTTGCGTCACCATCTGAAGGCGCTGCGTATCCGAAACCCCGCCGTGCGGGAAAAATACGGTTATGTCGGTTCCGTCTACATCGTGAAAGCCTTCAAGTGCGGCTTTCCCCGTGTCCCCCGATGTAGCGGTTAAGATGGATATATTCTTATCTATGCCGCTGTCGTTTTTCGCCTCGCAGATAAGGTAGGGAAGAACCGTGAGGGCAAGGTCTTTAAATGCGCAGGTTGGTCCGTGCCAGAGCTCAAGCACGAAATTATCCTCCACACTCACAACCGGCGTTATCTCGCTGCTGTCGAACTTTTTTGAATATGCAGCTATGCCGTCGTCTATGGCGGATGTGAATGACGGCAGCAGCGCCTTCATTATTTTTCCTGCCATACCGGCATAGCCAAGCTTTAAAATCTCTTCAATGTCGGCTTTCGGAATTTCAGGGTTTACGAAAAGCCCTCCGTCGGGCGCTATTCCTTTAAGTACGGCACTTTTGTCCGTAACTTCAGTATTACTCCTTGTTGACTGGTACATTTCCCAAATACTCCATTACTTTTGTCTGTACGCACTTTGCGGCTTCTTCCTTTGTCTGGCTTCCGTTGAAGTAGCCTTTTGATGCGCTGTTTATTATTGAATAAAGCCTTTCGTCGCAGTCGGAAATTTTGCCGACCGTGCTTACGAGCGATGTAAGCTTTTCCGCTTTTCTTTCATCGAGCCCGTAGTAGTATATTTCCGTGTAATCGCTTAAGTACATGGTGCCGAGTGCTCTTTTTCGCTTTTCACCGGTCGTCTTATCATACATTAAGTTCCCGTCATCATCGAGAAGATAATCAAGCGAGTAGTCTTTAAGCCTTTCGTTGAAAAGATCGACCCTCATCGGGAAATATGACAGCGTCTTCTGATATTCCCCGGTGAAAAATGTGCGGAGGAATGCCCATGCGGCAATCTTATTGGAAGACGATGAGCTCATGGCCAGGTTTTCACCGAGAGATACGGTTGCGATATTCACCGCGCTTCCTGCGCCGTTATTCGTCGGATACCCTATAAATGTGACATCCTCGCCGTATTCAAATCCTGCGCGGCAGGCATCGTCAAAAGAGTACAGGCTTGTTCTTAATAGAAGCTGTCTTCCTCCGGATATGCGAAGGTCGGTATTGTCCTTTTTATCGTCTCCCGAGCGGTCTTCGTTATTGAATTGAGCCGGGAAAGTATTCACAAACTCAAGCATTGCGGCAAAGTTTTCATTGTCGAAGTTTGAGTACCCCTCTTCCCAGTTTATAAACCAGTCGAGGTCTTCGGATAAAACTTCACGGAATATTTCGTCGCGTGTCACGTATATGTCAAACGGATCCGCCGTCACGGATGAAAGGACCGAGTAGTATTTATCATAGTTCCACTTTGTGCCGTCACCTACAACGCGGCTCGGTCCGAGTACCGTATTAAGTGAAAAGCCGGAGGCCGTCTCATAAAGTTTTCCGTCTATTTCAAGCGCAACGAGAATATTTGAAAAGAAGTCCGACCTGTTAAGCTCCTTATCCTCATCAATATAGGGATAAAGGTCTTCAAGCTCGCCTTTAAGGGCAAGTTCCCTGAAGTTTTCTCCGCTGAGATCTATTATGTCGGCAGCGCTTTTACTGTCCGTAAACTCAATTTTTACATCAAGGTTTGTTTTGTTGTATTCAGCCACAACATCGGACAGGGCATATGAAGGATTAAGCGAATAAAGCGTCAAAACTTTCCTTTCGCTGCTCTTTGAGTATTCAGACCTTTCAAGGCTTACAAGAAGGTTTTTATAGCTGTTGCCGCTAAACTCGTTTTCTACGAAAAACACGTCTCCGTTATCCCCGGTCACTATCTCGGAAACAATCCTGCTTGCACTCACATTGACTCCGGCAAATGAAAAGAGCTTATCGTCGCAGCATTCTTCTTTATTAAAGCCCAGAAAATCAAGCTGCGTTGAAAAGAAAAAGTCATATTCGCCGCTTCCCGAGTATACATTTGAAACATTGCTGTCAAGGGTATATGCATCTTCAAATGTGTAGTCGCTCATTACCCTGGATATGACCGGCATGCCGTTTTTTAAACCGTACACGGCAAGGTCTCCCGCGGATAAATTTATGAGCTTTATTATAGACCCGTTATAAAGTGCCGTTTTATCTATAGTTCCGTCAAGGTTTATTGCCGTAACACCGTTACCTGTATCCGACGATGAAGCGACATATATCTTATCTTCTATAATTTTCATTGAAGATGCGTAAAAATATGCCCCGTCTTCATTTATTATTTCATATGTGTCTTTGACTTTTCCGGTTTTGCTGTCAAGAAAACGGATATACCAGGTTGTGTAAAACTCGTTGTAGTCGGCATCGTCATCTATATCCGCGGCATTGTCCGGAAGCGATGAGCCGCTTGCGTAGGTCTGCTCTATTGTTACGAGCGTACTATCATCATACTCTGCAACTCCGCATATATCCGATACGGACTTAAATTCTTTAAGTGAGCGCTCATTTTTGTCATTTGGAAGCTGCGTGTATTTATCCAGCTTACTTACCTGCCCTGACTTATCCACAAAATAAAGCGAGATTTCATACACATCGTAGCGCCCGTCATTTTTGACCTCAGTGCCTTTTTTCTTCGCGGCATTGATTACATCCTGCGGGATATCCTCGCCCGTTTTTTCCATCGAATAGGCATAATACCCGCCCTCTTCCATGGCAAGAACGGTAAGTCCGTTCGCCTCATCCGCAATTTCTTTTATGTCGGACAGGTATGAAAACTTCGGAGTCGGCGTTGGCGTCGGCTCCGGAGTTTCGTCAATGACCGCCCCGGAAGAACCTTCGGAAGTTTTCCCGCAGGCGGATAAAATCATTGCAAGTATTAATATTGCTGGGATAAGTCTTTTTTTCATAAAAAGTCTTTCTTATGCAAAAATAAAATCAGTGGCATCCTCCGCTGCAGCCGCAGTCGCAGTTCCCGTCTTCATCATGGTGGCAGTCACCGCCGCAGCCTCCGCAGCCGCCGGAGCACGTTCCGCCTTCGACTATCGGGAGCTGACCTGTCAGAAGAAGATCCGCAGCTACATCCGCATCGCCTTCATATCCGGCAACCGGAACTATTCCGTAGCTGAGGAGAAGTTTTTTTGCCTCGGGTCCCATATTCCCGCAAAGAACGGCATCAACTCCGTTTTCCTTCATGAGGTCTGCCATCTGCTGATGTCCGTGAAGATTGGACGAATCAATCAGCGTCTTTGTGCAGTCATTTACGTCTGCTCCGCGGTAATTATAAAGTGCAAAAGTCTCGGCATGGCCGAAATGTGCACCTATCTCGCCTTCATCGTATGCAACAGCAATAATCATATTTTTATCTCCTTTTCAATTGCATCGGCAAGGGGAGCTATGAAGTCACCCTTTATGCTCTCAACTTCCCCTGCGTCTACCATAGTGGCTATTACCGGGTCTATGGGGAGCTTTGCCGTATTTTTAATTTCAAAGTCTTTTGCTATTTCTTCGACTTTGCTTTCACCGAAAATTTCATGGCGTTTGCCGCAGTCAGGACACTCGTAGTAGCTCATATTTTCAACGATTCCAAGTACCGGCACGTCCATAAGTTTAGCCATGTTGTACGCCTTGGCAACTATCATGCCGACGAGATCCTGAGGTGATGTCACGATAATAATTCCGTCAACAGGAAGGCTTTGGAATACCGTAAGAGGAACATCCCCGGTTCCTGGAGGCATGTCGACAAACATATAGTCAACATCCTGCCACATAACATCCGTCCAAAACTGCGTTACGGCACCTGCTATGACAGGACCTCTCCACACGACGGGTTCGGTCTCATTTTCAAGAATAAGATTTATGCTCATAAGCTGGAGTCCGCTTGGCGTGAATGCCGGATAGATATATTCATCCGTACCGGTTACATGTCCGGATACGCCGAACGATTTCGGTATTGAAGGTCCGGTTATATCCGCATCTATTATTGCGGCATTATATCCCCTTCTTTGCATCTCCGATGCCATAAGGCTGGTAACGAGGCTTTTGCCTACACCGCCTTTACCCGATACAACGGCTATAACCTTTTTTACGCTTGCTCCCTCATGAAGGTACTTCCGGAAATCCACTTCTCTTTCAGAGCAGTTCTCCTTGCAGCTTGAGCAGTCGTGATTGCAATTTTCGCTCATTTTATAATACCTCTATATAAATTATTTTTTTCTGATTGTCTCTCCGCCAAAGCTTTGCCGGAAAGTATGCCCTTCGGCAATCATATCACCCATTTATTGTTAATTTGTTATTTCTCCTTGAATGTTCTATTTATTTTAACGCATTTTGCCATTTCAATCAACCGAGTGCCCTCGGATTCTATTACATTATTTTTCAAGGCCAGAAGGTAATTTTTCGGCAAATGCCTCATTGACAAGATATGTCTTTCCAACACGTATCCGCCCATAAATAGCCACGAACTGTGATTTGTTGCTGTTGTAAAGCCTGTTTAATTTTTAATATTTCTATCTCTTTTTTCTTCCAATCATATATCTTGTCTCCCGAATCATAATCAGCCTTCAACCGCTATTATGCCTCGTTCGTGGCTGATTATCAATGATATCGCAAAATCTTCACCACGAAAGCTCCTCAATGACCATAAGTGCAGATTTACACATCCACCCTGATTTTCTACTGTACAAATTTTCGCGTTCTTGTTTTCACATTTGGTATTTAGTATAATTAATGTTATGCTTGATTATCTGTTCACAACTGCACAATACGGCATGATAATACTCTCGGTCGCCATTGCCGTCAGATGTCTCCGGTCTATGCTTAGCGGCAGGAACGACCCGGAGATATGGGCATATATTCAAGCAGGCGATGACAAAATACCGGTGTACCACTGGGAAAACATAATAGGGCGCGGCGCAAGTGCCGACATCAGGGTGTTTGGCCGTGGAATAAACAGGACTCACGCTGTACTCAAGCGCTCCGACAAGGGTATATGGTATGTCTATGACGTCTTTTCAAGAAGCGGTGTCTGGGTCAACGGCGCAAGAGTATACACTTTCGGCCAGGCTCTTAATCACGGGGATATAATAAACCTCGGCGGAGGATGTGTAAGATTCCTTGAAGCGTCAAAAGCACAGCGCTTTGAAAATGAGGATGCAAGGACGTCAGCAGGCAAAAACGTAAGCCCGGTCATAACTCTTTTTGAGCTGACGCTTTTTCAGATATTTCTTCTTTCGCAGCACCTTCTTATTTCATCAAAGCAGGACATTTTATACATTGCGGCATCTTTTGCCGTTGTGATTGTGCTTGAATGGTCTTTATATAATGCGATGAGGCTTATAGACAGAAAAGGGTTTGAAGTCGAGACCCTGGCATTTTATCTTACAACTCTCGGTCTCAGCGTCTGCTGCGGCAAATCACCGTCAGACCTTCCAAAGCAAATCCTTTTAACGATAGTATCGGTTGCGCTTTTCCTTCTTTGCGGTTTATGGCTCAGAAAACTTAAGCGGACCTCAACTTTCAGAATTCCGGTTGCAATTTTTGCTCTGCTGCTTCTTGCGCTCAACGTTCTCACGGGCTCTACCTCTTACGGCGCCAGGAACTGGCTCACATTCGGAGGATATTCATTCCAGCCGTCGGAAATTGTCAAATGCGCTTACATATATGTAGGCGCTGCCACCATGGAAAAGCTCTACGGCCGCAGAAACCTGTTCCTTTTCATCGCCTTTTCAGCAATCTGTGTTATAGCTTTGGCATTGATAGGAGACTTCGGAACGGCATTAATTTTCTTTGTGACCTTCCTTGTCATCTCCTTTATGAGATCGGGCTCGATTGCAACTGTTCTTCTTGCTGTCACGGGTGCCGGTCTTGCGGGCTTTCTCGCAGTGACGGTTAAGCCGTATATTGCAAACCGTTTTGCCGTATGGGGTCACGTTTGGGAAGATGTTTACGATAAAGGATACCAGCAGACAAGGGCCATGTCGGCTCTTGCATCCGGCGGTCTTATAGGAAAAGGTGCCGGAGGAGGCTGGCTTAAAAATATATTTGCGGCAGATACCGACATGGTGTTTGCTCTCATTGCAGAAGAGCTCGGGCTTATAGTCGCTGTATCAATGGTGTTTTCCGTGCTTATAATGGCATTTTTCGCAGTAAGGTGCGCCAGAAACGGCAGAAGTTCATACTATGCAATAGCCGCGTGTGCGTCTGTCAGCATGCTTTTAACCCAGATGTCTTTAAATGTTTTCGGCTCGCTTGACATTCTCCCGTTCACTGGAGTTACCTTTCCGTTTGTATCAAAGGGCGGATCGTCGCTTATGAGCTGCTGGATGCTTATGGCATTTTTGAAAAGCGCGGACAACCGCAAAGAAGCAAGCTTTGCAGTTAAAAGCGCAAAAAAAGCAAAAAGTGCCAACTTCGAGGAGCTTAGCCCCGCCCAGCTCGGATTTGACAATCTTGATAAAATAGAACTTGAGGATTACTACGATGAGGACCTTGAGTTTATGGACGAGTTTGAAGGAGACGGTGAGATATGAAGAAAATTACTAACCGCGCTCTCTCGGTTATCCTTATATGTGCGCTCGTCATAGGGCTTCTCGGAATTTTCATATATAAAGACTTCTTAAAAGGCAAAGACTGGGCACTTTATTTCGGTGCCTACAACTCGGCCTCCGAAGGTACGATACTTGACAGAAACGGCATTGCCCTTGCCAGGTTTGACGGCGCTTCAAGTACTTTTTCCGACGATACCAAAACAAGAATTGCCAATTACCATGTTACCGGGGACTATTGGGGCCGTACCGGCACCGGGCTTCTTTCAAGATACTGGCAGACAAGCCAGAACTACAACTTTTATGAAGGCACTACGAACTCTGTTGTCTCCACGCTTAACCTGACAATAGATGCAAACATAAATAACCGTGCCTACACGCTGCTTCGGGAAAACGGCAAAGGCTGTATTATGATGTGCAATTACCGCACAGGCGAGGTTATAGCGATGGTATCATCACCGTCCGTTGACCCCCTTGACAGCGAAGGCGAAGTTGAAGACGGCGCATATATAAACAGGTGCCTTTCCGCCGCTTTTGTTCCGGGCTCCACATTTAAGCTCATAACCGCAGCCGCGGCAATTGAAAATATTCCCGACCTTGAGGGCATGACATTTAACTGTGAAGAGGAGTATGATGTTGCCGGCGTCAAGATAAAGTGCACGGTTGCCCACGGTGAGCAGACATTTGAAGAAGCTCTCGCCAATTCATGCAACTGCGCATTTGCAAGGATTGCCGTCATGCTCGGCCAGGACACCATGATAAAATATGTAACCGACTACGGCATTTTAGAAAGCCACGATCTAAACGGCATCTCATGCGCAAAAGGCAATTACCCGCTTGAATTTGTCGGTGACCCGGAGCTTGCGTGGTCCGGGATCGGGCAGAGCACAGACCAGGTATGTCCATATACAATGCTGAGATATGTCTGTGCAATAGCCGGCGGCGGTACGCTCATAGAGCCGACTTTAATAAAGAGTGAAGATACACCGGTGCAATCCGATATAATGGATCCTCAGACAGCAGTTCGCATGAAATCCCTTATGGCAAACAACGTAAAGTCACACTATGAAGGCGAGGTCAACTTCCCGGGGCTTAATCTCTGTGCCAAGACCGGCACGGCCGAGACCGGCGTAGGTGACAATGCGCACTCATGGTTCGTAGGATTTTTAGACGACGAGACGCACCCTTACGCATTTGTAGCATTGGTTGAAAACGGAGGATTCGGTCTGTGGACCGCAGGACTTATGATGAACGACCTTTTACAGTATGCGGTCGCCAGGTAAATTTTTAAATGAAGAAAAATATGATTGCAATTATTATATTGACTGTTATTGCCCTTTTGTTTTTAATATTCGGGAAGGGATATGATTATTTTTCCTATGCTCTGCTTTTTGCGGCATTTTTAATTGCCGTATTCAGCTACTGTCCCGTAACGGTTAGAAGGATTGTCGGAATTATCACCGCGATAGGATTTATATATTTCCTCATTGCCGAATACCCTGTGCTTAAAAACAGGAAGACGGATGAAAACCCCGAAAGAGACTATCTCATTGTCTTAGGTGCTGCAGTGCACGGCAGTGAGCCTTCTCTTTCGCTTATCCACCGTCTTGAAGGTGCCGAGGAATATCTTTTAAAATACCCTGCCAGCACCGTCATAGTGTCCGGCGGCCAGGGAAACGGTGAGGACATCACGGAGGCAGCATGCATGAAGCAGTACCTCCTCGAGTGCGGGATTGATGAGTCAAGAATAATCACCGAGGACAAATCCACGTCAACAAAGGAAAATCTTGAGTTTTCCAAAAGTATAATTCTTGAAAGAGGCGGCAGCTTAAACAGTGTCGCAATACTTTCATCGCCCTACCACCTCTATAGAGCAAAATACATGGCCGCGCAGTCGGGTTATGAAAATGTGGCCGGTGTCGCCTGCGTGTACGGCTACCCCATATACTCTCTCGGCATGTTCATACGCGAGGCATTCGGAGTAACCCATATGTGGGCATTTGGAGATTAGAAAAATGGATGAATACGGAACATTATATATAGTAGCAACCCCGATCGGAAACTCGAGGGACATGTCAGAGCGCGGCCGTCAGATTTTAACTGATGCCGATATTCTCGCCGCTGAGGACACGAGACGGTCCATGGTGCTTTTAAATAAGCTCGGGATAAAAAACAAGCTCGTATCGAACCACAAGTTCAACGAGCACGGCAAGGCAAACTATTTTATAAACGAGATGAAGTCCGGCAAGTCCGTTGCTGTCATTACCGATGCCGGAACTCCTTGTATATCCGACCCCGGAAACGAGCTGATTAAAAATGCAATCGAGGAAGGAATAAAGATTGTCGGCGTCCCCGGATGCTGCGCATTCGTAACAGCCCTCTCGATTTCCGGTTTCGATTTATCCACATTCATGTTTCTCGGCTTTTTCCCGAGAGAAAATTCCGACAGAAAAAAGCTTTTGGAGTCCATGAGAAGGTCCGATACAAGGACATTTGCATTTTATGAGTCTCCGTTGAGGATAATGCAGCTTGTTGAGTTTTTCGAAGGTGCCGACATTAAAATGTGCCTTTGCAACGATCTTACCAAGCTCCACGAAATGACATTCCGCGGGACACCCGGAGAGGTCAAAGATCAGCTCATTGCAAAGGGCAACTATGAAAAAGGCGAGTACTGTGCGGTACTCGAATTTGCCGAGAGTTATATGTTTAAAAAAGTGGAGCACACGGTATCGGCCGAGGCTATGCTTATAGATGCCATGATAAAGGATAACCTGAATTCAAAAGATGCGGTATCCGCAGTCTTGGCAGACCCCAACAATTCATACAGCAAAAATGAACTCAAAGCTGCGGCTTTGAATCTTAAGAAGGTGATATAATATGCCAGGTCCAGGCGGAAATCTCGGTCCCAGAGGGGCGAGAGGATTTTTAACTGAAGAAGAAAAGGCAAACATGCCTAAGGTGACAAAAGAGCTTATTATAAGGATTCTTTCTTATCTTAAGCCTTACTGGGTGCAGTTTCTCTTTGTCTTCGTTGCTATTTTACTAAGTGCGATTGTCGGCCTTTATCCGTCAATCATAACAGGTAAAATCGTTGATGCACTCGGTGCCGAGGGCACAACTCTGGAAATGCTGATAAAGCTCATCTTGACTGCATTTGCGGCTTTGACGGTTTCCCAGCTTATAGGCGTTGCTGAGACATACATCAATGCATGGATTTCCCAGCGCATCATTTACGACATGAAAAATCAGATGTACAAGCATCTTCTTTACATGCCGCAGTCATTTTTCACGAGTGAAAAGCAGGGTGATATTATAACGAGAATGAACACCGACATTTCAGGTGTATCTACAGTTATATCCTCTACTCTTTCAAGCATTGTCTCAAACATAGCTACGGTTGTAACGACTCTCGTTGCCCTTTTCTCAATGAGCTGGCGCCTTGCCATTGTCGGTATTGTCGTTATCCCTCTTCTTGTTATCCCGTCAAAAGCGGTCGGCAAGACGAGATGGCAGCTGCTAACCGAATCGCAGGATAAGAGCGATGAGATGAACCAGCTGATAAATGAGACCTTGAGCGTATCCGGATCTTTGCTTGTAAAGCTCTTCACACGCGAAAAACAGGAATACGACAGATTCGTAGACGTAAACGAGGAAGTAACCGAGCTCAACATGAAAGAGCAGCGAAGCGGCACCTGGTTCCATGTCGTAATGGGCATGTTTACACAGGTAGGTCCTCTTCTTATATACTTCTTCGGCGGTTACTTTATAATAAAAGGGCTTGATCCGACGCTTCAGATCGGTACAATAACCGCTACTGTTTCCCTTATAAACCGTCTTTACAGGCCTGTCGAATCACTTCTCAATATACAAGTTGACTTCACGAGATCGCTTGCACTCTTTACACGTATCTTTGATTACTTTGACATGGTCAACCCGATAAAGAATCCCGAAAATCCAAAGACTACGGATTTTGCAAATTCGGAAATCGAATTCAAAAATGTCAAGTTCAGCTACAGTGAGGAAAAAGAGCTTCTGACAGACATAAACTTTACTGTACCGGCCGGTCAGATGTACGCTATAGTCGGCCCGTCGGGTTCCGGCAAGTCGACTGTCGTAAATCTTCTTCCGAGGCTTTATGATGTCTGCGGCGGCTCAGTCACAATAGGCGGCGTTGATGTAAGAGACATAGACATCGAAACGCTCCGCGACGCAATCGGCATGGTAACTCAGGACACCTATCTCTTCAACGGCTCAATCAAAGACAACCTTCTTTATGCCAAAGAAGATGCTACGGATGAAGAAATTGTAGAGGCATGCAAAATTGCAAGCATCCATGATTTTATAACAAAGCAGCCCGATGGGTATGACACCTACGTCGGAAACCGCGGCCTTAAGCTCTCAGGCGGTGAGAAGCAGAGAATCTCTATTGCAAGAGTTGTTCTTAAAAATCCTAAGATTCTCATTCTCGACGAAGCAACAAGCGCGCTTGACTCCATCTCCGAAGTTGCAATCCAGGATGCTCTGGACATCCTTATGGAAGGACGTACGAGCATCGTAATTGCCCACCGTCTTTCAACGATACTTAAAGCAGACAAGATTCTTGTCGTGGCAAACGGTGTCATTGCAGAGCAGGGCACTCACGAGGAGCTTCTTAAAGGTGACGGAATATACAAAGAACTTTACGAAACCCAGTTCAGAAAGATTCTCGAGCTTGAAGGCGGAAATTCCGAAGACAGCGAATAGTCTGGTTTGGAAAAAATTTTACTCAAAAATCAACCACACAAAAGGCAAAGCATATAATAAATAGGTATTTCGTTTGAGATGCTTTTTTCTGCAAGCAAAAGCCTTAAGTCTTAAGCTTGTGATTTTCTGCTCCCGTCATTTTTCTTACGGCAAAAACACTCACGTCTATCTTTTATATATCTTTTATTTATATTTATCCGGACGATATAGGACGAGAAAACCATCTTCAGAATTATCTAAAGATGGTTTTCTCGTCTTCATTTAATGATGCGCGAGATGCGACTTGAACGCACACGCCCGGAGCGGGCACTAGAACCTGAATCTAGCGAGTCTACCGATTCCACCACTCGCGCATTTGCTCGGATATAATAGCACCTAACCTTCGCTGTTGTCAAGAATTGACATCAGCTGTGCAACATTATCTTTTCTTGCGTAGTTTCTTGTGTTTGTATAGTCGCACATAAGTGTACAGTAGTCGGCAAGTATCTCGTTTGGGTTTTCAAGGTTGTCGGTCATCATGACAATTGCAAAAGTTTGCGTCGTATAAACAATTCCCATATCGTTTACGACTGTATGGTAAGCTCCGTCCGTATAGTACCCGTTTTTGCTCGCTATCGGGCACCACTGAACATCTCTTTTAAATGAAGCGTCCGCCTCGGTTATGAGCATATTGTCTATTATATTTAAAAATCTGGATTTTTCGCTTCCAAGCATTTTAAGACAGTAAATAAACTGCCGGGCGGTAAATATATTGTCAAAGTTAAAGTTATACGGGACTTCTTCTTCCACGTTTTCCATAAGGTATGGCTTTGCTTTGATCTTGAATGCCTCGTACCCGCCAAGTGACTCCCAAAGTGCCTGTGCAAGCTCATTTGACGACTCGTGAAGTGTCAGGTACTGATAGTCCTGCAGCGACATTCCTCCATACTTCGTCTCAGGGTCCTGCCCGTCCGCAAATATCATGTTTAGCGGCACCTTATAAAGACTTGCGGCAACCATATACTCATCACCGTTGTAATAGTACTCCTCGCCTGTCATAAAGTTGTAGTAGCCGAATGAAAGGTGGGCATATTCTCCAAGTTCTTTCTTGCCGGTATAGTCAAGCAGCAAATCCACATAGCTGTCCCACGCGTCATCTGAGTTTCTGTCGAAATCCGCGTCAGCGAGCACGTCGAGCACGGAATCTGCAAATGCGCATGGAGTGATGGTAAGCGCCATGGCAAATATTAAAATGAATGACAGGATTTTCTTTTGCATATTATATACCGGTCCGCATACTTTTATTGTATCTCATTATAACCCGTCTATGAGTCAAAGCTCAACCCAATTGTTGATTTTACTGCCTTTCTGGGCTATACTTATAGACATCTATGGACAGAATTTCGCGTAATGAAAAATGGATATTCGCCCTGATTGCGGTTTTATGTTTTGTGTGCATGTTTGCATTCTTTTACTGCATGCACCCGATAGTCATACTCGACAGCGATGACTGGCAGTATGTGTCCTATGTACGGCCCGCTGTACCGTATACGGGGTTTTGGAATCCGGCAAGAATTCTCCCGGAGATTTTAATGCCTTTTTGCGGCACAGTCGCCGCAGTTATTTACCGGTTCGGGTTTTTGGGATATATAGAGTCACAAATACTGGTTTTTGCTGTTACCATCTCTCTTTTTATATCTTTTTATGTTCTTGCTTTTTCCGTGCTTATAAAGAAAAAATTTTCTCTTAAAATGAGCGCCGTAGCATTCATCTCCGCATTTTTCCTTATACTGCATTTTCTTATTTTCCGTACCGAAAAGCAGGATAACCTTTACATGTTCTGGTCATATGATGCAACATGTTATTTCTACTACACGATTCCTTCTCTTCTTTGCTGCACTCTTGTGATGTATTTTGAGTCGAGCGGAATACTTGAAGATTTCTTTTCAAAAGACAATCTTCTCATGAAATCCGTAACCGTTGTTGCTTTATACTTTGCAATATTCTCAAATCTTTTCAACAGCGCCATTCTAGCCATATACATGGGTTACGAGATTATCAAAAGCCGCAAAATAAAACTGCTTCCGGCACTCATCATTGTCCTTTGGGGCATATCCATGGTCTTTGAAGCTCTTGGCGGCAGAGGCAGCAGCAGCGTAGGAGGCCCGCTTGATTTAAGCGGTGCGTTTTCTTACCTTATAACGGATTTTTCATCGTTCAGCATCTTCTTTGAAGGGGTAATGCTTCTAATCATAGCCGCAGCTTTAATAATCTTCACCGTATTTAAAAAGAAAAACAATGTACTTACATCCGCACTTAAAAAAGAGCTCTTTGCCTTTTTCTTTATAAGCATTTTTGAAGTGCTGCTCTGCGCCAAAGTAAACACGCTGTATATGCTCCGTCCGCAGGTGTTTTTCGGCATAGGCTTTTCAATATTTATGATGATATGCCTCTGCCTTGCATATATTATAAAAGAAGTGCCGCAGTCGTTTATTGCTGTACCGATTATGACGATTGTGATGCTCAGTGTCACAAACACACAGGAAATTACCTTTGCCGAGTCCAATACGATGAATCTCCCCTGGCAAACATGCGTAAAGATAGATAACGATATCATCTCGCAGATTGTTTGTGCCGATAAAAACGGTGAAACTGATATGACTCTTGACGTAATGGATACCGGTGTTGATGACAACTGGCCGCACTCGGATTATATAGTATACGGAATTGAGCAGAGTTTATATAAACACGGTCTAATTTCAAAACATATAAATATAACTCCTCACTGGAGTCTCGACTTCAACGAAAGGAACGGACTTAACATCACCGAATTTTCGGAAAACCGTTACTGACTGCAAACATGAAAAAGAAATTATCATTAATACTTGCATTGATTCTTGTTTTGTCGCTCACGGCATGCGGCAAGCAAAACCGCTATACCTCATCTGACATTCCGCAAGAAGGAGAGGCCGTAGATTTTTCAAGCTACGTAACACCCGTATCGACCGCAGCTCCCATAGCTACCGCTGCCCCGACGCAGGCCCCAACGGCAACCGCGACACCGGCACCTACTGCGACGCCGGCGCCTACTGCTACTCCCGTTGCGACTTCGGCTGTAGTAAACAGCGGATACGTAACAATAACCAAGAGCCCTACCGGTGAAACCGTTGATGCGGGAGGAAGTGCCGCATTTGTTGCTTATGCCAACAACTTCACATCCATCAAGTGGATAATTGCCAATTCTGATTCATCATTAATATATGATGCAGACGCAGCCCCTGTGTATTTTTCGGGTGTCGGAGTTTCCGGTCAAGGCACAAGTTTTCTGCAGTTCACCAATATACCATATGAGATGGACGGGTGGAGAGTTCAGGCGATTTTTTACGGAACCGGCGGTCCCGCTTATACAAATGTCGCGACAATAAGAGTAAATGCTGTTGATTCAGACCAGATTGCTGCGAAAAATTATGCCTCCGAGGTAAGGAGCTCTATCGCATCAAATGCCTCGAGCTATGGCTTTTCAACAAGCGCAATGCAGAGCTATGATTACTATTCAAAGCTCGGAGATTTCCAGCTTACACTGACTAAAGGCAACTGGACAGTATACGCAGAATTCATAACAGACTATGTGAATGATAATTGCTATCCTCTTGCAGCGACCGTTTATTCCGGTTCCTCGTTATCCTCCGATTACACCTTAGCTTCCCAGACAATGACATCATTTTATACTCTGCTAAGCTCTCTTACTACATAATTCTCGTGTAAAAATATAAAGCTTCGCTTTTACGTGGTTCAAATCAGGGATTTTATACCCGCAAACCACTTATCACAGAAAAATATGGGTCAATCACAAATCTTGTGGGATAGTAGAGGCTGATGACGATAAGAAAACCTGAACTATCATAAGGAAATCTATATGAAATACATTCATTCATAAAAGAGAATTTAAAGCTGATGGGCATCGTATAACAAAAGAACTCGCTCGTAAATGAATTTATGCGCAGACACGGCTGCAAAAAGTGAATGATATAAAATTACCCGCATATTGAATATGCGGGTAATTTTATATTTCCGTATAATCTGTAAACTCCGCATCCGGAATGCGGCCGTTAATGCTATCATAGAAAAGCGTTTTGGTCGTCTCGACTAAGGGATACGCATAGATTTCCGTTAACGGTATTGCGCTCAAAAAATACCAGCCAAGAAGGCTTAAGTCCAAAGTAAATGCCTTCCATTTATATCCCTTCATAATCCTTCGGCTTTCCTTAAGGCACTTCATTATGCCCCAGTCTTTGTGGTCAAGCAGAAGAAATGTCGACTGGCGGTATCCATATGCGGCAATCACTCCCGGAACAACAAGAAATACGAGTCCGATACCAATCACCAAAGCCTTGAGGATATTTAAGAATATGAGTTTAAACGGTATTTCAAATCCATCAAGGATATTCCCGTAGCATGCCTCTTTGCTTTTTCTTGTATGATTCAGTATAAATATTAAAAAGCCGCCGTCTATTATCATCTTCAGAAGCCTGATTAAAGAATCTATGCCGAAGGCGCCTGTTGACGGCATGAATTTCTGAATGTAGGTAAGCGCAGCTTCAAACTGCCCTGTAGTGTACATATCCATCCACTTTTCATACTGAGTGTCTGTAAGCTCGATACCGGTCAGTTTAGCCGATAGTGCTTCAAGCACAAGCGTTATAACGACGTACAGAAGTCCGGCTGTAATTGCGCTTGGCTTTTCCGGATTTGCCATAATGCTTTTTGCATTGCGTTTTAGCGTTAAATTATCCATTTTCTCCTTATAATACCGCCATGTGCTGCGGTTTTGGTTTATATTTTACCCCCGATACAAGTCCTGCCGCGGCATATGTAGTGACCATTGACGACCCTCCGTATGAGAAGAACGGGAGTGTAATTCCTATAACCGGTGTGATGCCCAGGCACATGCCGATGTTGATGAACATCTGTGCTGCAAACGCAGCCGTTACTCCCATGCATATAAGCATGTCATACGTTCTGCCGCAGTTGATTCCGACTTTTGCGCAGTGAATTATTATTATAGTGAGCAATATGATGACGCATATGCATCCGATCATTCCGAGTGTCTCACCTGTTGTCGAGAATATAAAGTCGGTGTGCTTTCCGGTGAAAACCGTTCTTGTATGCTCTTCATCGACTCCTGTAAGTCTTCCCGAAGCAAGCGTGAGCTTTGATTGGGTAGTCTGCCATGAGATTCCCCATCCGTCGGGATCTATAGACTCATCGTAGGGTGAGAGCAGTCTTTGCTTCTGGTAATCCTTCAAAAAATATGTCCAGAATATAGGGATTAAAGCCGCAACTGCCGCACTTCCGAGTGCAAACCAATAAAGTTTCGCACCAAGGCAGAAAAACATTACCAGGAAAATGAAAAGAAGGATTGAGGCTGAGCCGAGGTCTGATGAGACAACAACTATCGCGCCGAAAACAATGGCGAAGTGGCCTGCCATCTCGACGACCGATAAAAGAGAATTTATATCGCGCCGCTCTTTTAAATACGTCATCTGCTTTGCCGATACTATTATATAAAGAACCTTTATAACCTCAGACGGCTGGATTCCTATACCAGCAAATCTTATCCATGATTTATTGCCCGTGCCGTCATCATGCCCGAATATTACAAGTGCCACAAGGAGCATGGCATTTATTATACAAAGTATCTTCCAGTGCTCACCGAGTATGTCCGAGTCAAGCATCGTCATGATAACAAAAAGTGATATTCCAAGGATAATCGAGAACACCTGCACTATAACATATTTTGTGGGATTTGAAAGCCAATCACCCGCAGCCATCGCTATAACAGCCTTGTTGACCATAAAGGTCCCGTATATTGCAGAAATCGTGCACACAACGAGCAGAAAAATATCTGCCCTTGCAAAAAATTCCTTTATGAACGGTTTTATTTTCTCTTTAAACATCCGCTTTTAGCTTTTCCTGTCTTTCTCTTTCCGCTTGACTGAGTCTTAAATATACGGGCAGAAGTTCATCCGCCGTTACGCCTTCCTTTCCCATGGCTGCCATAGCAACACCGCAGGCGCTCTGGTAAAGAAGATTTGCCGGGGCAAGCGTGCATTTTACGCCTTTTTTTGTAAGGTAATCGTACGTAAGAGCTGCTCCGTCGCCGATTAAAAACATATCTTCAAATTCATCCAGGTCATCAAGGGCAATCGCTCTGTCGGGTGTAAGACGGTTTAAATCTTTATCAAAAATTGCGTTGTATATCTGGTTTCTTCTTGCATCCATGCAGCAGCATATTGTTTTACCTGAGGATTTGCCGTTATATGCCATTGCCTCGAGAGTTGATACGCCGGCGCATTTTTTGTCCTTTGCCCAGGCTATGCCCTTGACAGTGGCTATGCCTATGCGTATTCCGGTAAATGAGCCCGGCCCTTCGGCCACAGCTATTAGGTCCACATCATCCAGAGTCTTTCCGGTATTTTTAAGCATGTCCTCACACATCGGCAGAAGAGTCTTTGAGTGTGTAAGCCCGGATATTTCGGTATATTCGGCAACAAGATTTCCGTCTTCTACGAGCGCGACGGATGCGGCTTTTGCCGAGCTTTCAAATGCAAGTATCAGCATATCGTTATCTTTCTTTCAGTATCTGAGATTTTTTCAATTCTGACCTTTATCTCGTCACCGAAAAAGGCATCGGAAACATTTTCGCTCCACTCCACCGCGCATACTGCGCCGCGGCTTAAATAGTCCTCCCAGCCGATATCGAAAAGTTCATCGGCAGATGTGAGGCGGTACATGTCAAAATGTATGAGATCTATGTTGCCGAGGTACTCATTTACTATCGTGAATGTGGGGCTGGAGACTCTTGCATCAAGTCCCATTCCTTTGGCCATTCCGCGTACAAATGCGGTTTTTCCGGCGCCGAGGTCACCGTACATGGCAATGACTTCGCCGCCTTTAAGAGTTTTTGCAAACTCCCCGCCTATATTTTCTGTGTCTTTTTCGCTTAAAGATGTATAAACCATAACGCTTGGTATTCTATCATTTTTATTGTATTTGCGCAATTGCACAATGATGTCCTATATGTTAATATTTTAAATGTTAAATTCAATTAAAGGAGTGCGTTTTATGAGCAAAGTCGTAGTATTTGATCATCCTCTTATCCAGCACAAGCTTTCTATTTTAAGAGACAGTGACACCAGTGTAAAAGAGTTCCGTGAGCTCATATCCGAGATTGCAATGCTTATGTGCTATGAAGCAACCCGCGATCTTCCCACAGAAGAAGTCCTGGTTGAAACTCCTGTTGCAACAGCAAAGTGCAGAAGAATCTCCGGCAAAAAGCTGGCTGTTGTTCCCATTTTACGTGCAGGCCTCGGCATGGTAGACGGCATGGTTTCCATGATGCCGAACGTAAAAGTCGGTCATGTAGGTCTTTTCCGTGACCCCGACACTCTCGAGCCGATTAAATACTATTTTAAGATGCCGCCCGACATAGAAGAGCGTGACGTAATCGTTGTCGACCCGATGCTTGCAACCGGCGGAAGTGCAAGTGCCGCTATCACCTTCATTAAGGAAACCGGCGCAAGAAACATTAAACTCATGAGCGTCATCGGTGCCCCCGAAGGTGTCGCCAGAATGCAGGAAGACCACCCCGACGTAGACATATATGTTGCCGCATTGGATGAGAAGCTCAACGACCACGGATACATTGTTCCCGGTCTCGGCGATGCAGGCGACAGGATTTTCGGTACAAAATAATATTCCCCGACCGATTGTAAATCCCCGATTTTTTCCGGGGATTTATTTATTCCGAGCGCGAATACGCAGGGATCATATTCATTCTTTCAAAAAAGGAACCTTGTATGAACATTCTTATTGTTAACGGAAGCCCCAAAGGGAAATACAGTACTACATTGCAGACAAGTCTCTACCTTGAGATTATTCACAGCGAGCATACATTCACGTATTTGAATGCCGGGCAGACGGTCAAGCAGCTTGAAAAAGATTTCTCCAAAGCCGAGAAAATGCTTGAAGAGGCTGATCTAATTATTTTCTCATACCCTGTCTATACATTCCTTGTCCCCTCGCAGCTTCACCGCTTTATTGAGCTTATAAAGGAGCACGGAGTAAATCTCAGCGGAAAATACGCCTCTCAGATAAGCACTTCCAAGCATTTCTATGACATCACGGCTCACGCCTTCATCAAAGAAAACTGCAATGATCTCGGACTTTTCTATGTGAAAGGCCTGTCTGCGGACATGGATGATCTGACAACGAGGAAAGGTCAGATGGAAGCCGAAGATTTCTTTGATTATCTTATCTGGTGTGTTGAAAACGGCATCCATGAGCCTTTGCCGGCCCCGGCTTTATCTTCGCCGGGCGTAGCTGTAGACGTTCCCGAGTGCATGGACAGCAAAAGCGGAGATATCGTAATCGTTGCCGACTTGGCGGATGATGACACTCAGCTCAAAAATATGATTCTTCGTTTTATCTCCTCCATGCCACGCAAAACCAGGATAGTCAACATTCATGACTTTGATTTCAAGGGCGGCTGTATCAGCTGCTTTAACTGTGTCGCCGACGGGAACTGTATCTACAGCGACGGATTTACGGAGCTTCTTCGAGATAATATCCAGACAGCCGAGGCGATAGTAATTGCATTTACCATTAAAGATCACTCCATGGGCTCAAAATTCAAGACATACGATGACCGCCAGTTCTGCAACGGGCACCGTACCGTTACCATGGGCATGCCTTTCGGATATATCGTCAGCGGCAGCTTAAGCTACGAGGAAAATCTCAGAACCGTCATAGAAGCAAGAGCCGAAGTCGGAGGAAACTTCCTTGCCGGTGTTGCAAGCGACGAATTTTCTCCGAATACCGAAATCGATACTCTCGCCGCAACTCTTAATTATGCCGTTGAGCATGGTTATTCTCAGCCGTCAAACTTCTACGGCGTCGGCGGCATGAAGATTTTCCGTGATCTCATCTGGCTCATGCAGGGCATGATGAAGGCCGATCATAAATTTTATAAGGCGCACGGGCAGTATGACTTTCCGCAAAAGAAAGCCGGAACCATGCTCGCCATGTACGGCGCAGGCTATATGTTTTCCAACAAAAAACTCAAAGCCAAGCTTGGCGGAAAGCTAAACGACGGAATGCTTATGGCATATACGAAAGTTTTAAATAACGCCCGGAAGAGAGTTTCAAATCAAAGAAAATAAAAAAATACGGCATATCGTCTTTTGCACAAAATATTTGCCAAATTTTCAAAAATACCGCTTTCATTATCGAAAGCGGTATTTTGCTGCAGTTATGAAGTTCTCAATCGTGGAAGAAGAAGTCCATCGTATCAAGACTCATTACCACTTTTTCAAGATACTCGTCGTTTATAAACGGCCACGAGAAGCCCAGTCTGTAAAGTACATTTGTACTGAAGCGGTTATCCGTCTCAACCATGTGTACGTCAGGCCTGTCGTTTGTCAGCAAAGCCGAGACTTTCTCGTTCATTTTGGGATCTCCCATCATCCGGTAAAAGTCTTCGTAATATTCCTCATCACTTACGGGCTTTACGGTTATGCCGCAGCGGTTTACCGCCTCAATCACCTTCATCTCGTCAAAGCTTGCCCTGCTGTCGGCATGGAAAGCGGTGAACATGTCATTTGTTCCGGATAAAAGCACAACAGCTTTGGCGGTGTAGTCTATAGGTGAAAACTTCATCGGGTCCGTTGCATGGCTCAGCGGGCATTTACCTATGTTTGCAAATCCTCGAAGGCCGTTAAGAAATGCATTCGTCCTCATGTTCGTCTGAAATTCACCGTCGCTGTATCTGCCCATGAGATTTCCTACGCGGATTATTTTGCCGCGCATTCCCTCTTTTATCGCAGCGAGCATTTTAAGCTCGGCATGATACTTTGACTGTCCGTACTGGTTGTTCATATCGTCAATGACAAACAGCTGATTTTCATACATTTTAAGATTTACACGGTAGGTCTCTTCATTGTGTGCGCCCGGTACAGATGTAGTCGATATCTGTATCATCTTCGCGTCTTTAGCCTTTGTGAGCTCTATGAGTTTTTCAACACCGTGTACATTTACATATTCAATCGAGTTGTCGTTTGCGAAATGCTTTACGCATGCGGCGCAGTTTATGAGGGTATCAAAATGAATGTCCTTGAACATGTCAAGCAGGCCGTCATCTGTTATATCCCCGTCAATTACGGTAATGCGGTTTTTAAACTGCTCGGCGCAGTCATCTTCAAAGTAGTATACCAGTGACGTCTGAAGTCTTGTCTCCGCCTCCTGGAATTGTCCTTTTCGCATAAGGCATATGACGTTCCCGTCCTCGGTGTCGAGGAATGTTTTCAGGATATGAATGCCCAAAAATCCGGATGCTCCAGTTAAAAGCAGCGTGCCGAGGCTCTTCCGCTCAACTTTGTCTGCGTATTCCATTGTGTTGAACTTAAGCGTTTCTTTTATATCGTCGTTTTCATTGATATAAAAATCGTCGCCGGTATCGGTCTTTACGCTTTCCTTGGCTTTCACATCGCTCAGTGACTCAAGATATACCGCAAGCTCTTCAGCGCTCTGGTGGTCAAATATATCCTGATACTCTATTTTATATCCGTCGGATTTAAGCTGCATTACAACCTTGGACGCGGAAAGTGACGTACCTCCGATTTCAAAGAAATTATCATCTACATAGCACTCGTCTATGCCCAGTACGGATTTGAACTGATCAAGGATCTTCTCCTCAAGCGACTTTTTCGGGGCGCGTTTTTTAGATGACGTTTTTCTTTCAACCTTAATGTCCGGAAGCGCCTTTTTATCCAGTTTTCCGTTTGGCGTCATTGGCATCTTATCTAGCTGCATGAGGGCCGACGGCACCATATAATAGGTAAGCTTTGACTTAAGATACGCTGTCAGGGCATCGGTGTCTATCTTATCCGATGCGGTAAAGAATCCCGCAAGATAGTCCTCTGTACCGTTATTTCTCACAACCACTTTGCTTTGAGATATGCCTTCAAATTCCTGCATGACATTTTCAATCTCGTCAAGTTCAATCCTGAACCCGCGGAGTTTAACCTGATTGTCGTTTCTTCCGCCGAACTCGACTTCATTGTCACGGTTAACCCTGACAAGATCTCCGCTGCGGTATGCGCGGAGGCCTTTTATTTTGGTGAATGTCTCAGCGTTTTTCTCCGGGAGATTTACATAGCCGCGGCATACGCCTTCCCCGCAGATTATAAGCTCACCCACGGCGTATCTCGGCAGTAAATTCCCGTCATCGTCGGCTACATAGAACTTCGTATTTGCAAAGGGGCTTCCTATTGTAATATTTTCACCGTCTGTCAGCGTCTTAACAGAGCAGACCTGTGTGCATTCAGTCGGTCCGTATCCGTTTTGTACGAGCATATCGGCATTCAGCTTTTTCAGCTTTTCGTAAAGCGCACTCTGGAAAGCTTCCGCGCCGAGCACGATGCCTTTGAGATTTGAAAGTGCTCCTTCAAATTCGCTCATTGAAAGAAGGCTCCATGCAAATGACGGTGTCATCATCATCATGTCTATATTGTTCTTTGTGAAAGCAGCAAGGAGTTTATCGAGGTTGTGCACTTCTTCTTCAGACGCTATATATACTGTATTTCCCATGCACAGCGAAAAGAAAATTTCCGTGATTGACATATCGAAGGAAATGGATGCCATCGCAAGAATGGTGCTTCCTCTTTTCTCTATTTCGCGAAGAGCTGCCGTCTGCACAAAGTTTGAAAGGTTGTGATGCTCAAGCATTACGCCCTTGGGTGTTCCGGTCGAGCCGGATGTGTAAATGCAGTAGGCAAGCTGATTTTGTTCAATCTCAATCCCCGGTGCATTCTTCCCGAATCCTTCGGATATGAGCTTTTCAATATCCAAAGCCTTTACGGTGCCATCTTCCGGGAAAAGTTCCTTTCTCGACGCTATTATATCCTTTTGCGAAATTACAAATCTGCAGTTTGCGTCCTTGATGCAGTAATCAAGTCTTTCGTCGGGATAGCTCGGCAGCATAGGCAAAAATGCGCATCCTGCTTTCAAAATGCCTATTTCAGCTGCAGGCACAAGCTCCGAACGCTCGGCTATAAGAGCAATAATTTCTCCGTTTCGGGCGCCGAGTGAAATGAGGGCAGATGCTATAGCCTCCGCTTTTTCGTTGAGTTCCCGGAAAGTGAGCGATGCATTCTCCGTCTTAACTGCGACCTTATCCGGATTTTCTTTCGCCGCTCTTTCAAATATGACGTGGGCCGGAACTCTTTCAAAATCTTTTTCCGTTGAGTTCATTTCATTGAAATGCTCAAGTTCGCTCTCCGGCATAACGGATACATCTTTAAGCATATCTTCTCTTGTGAAGTCTCTTGCCGCACATACCAGAGCCTCAGAGAAGGAAGATACATACTCCTCACAAAAGATGTCTTTTCTGTACTCCATCTTAGCTTGGTAAACTCCGTTTTCGAGGAAAACCTCGATTGAAAGCGGTGCCTTGGCTCCGAGGAGTCCTACATCCTCAATCTCGGATTCCTTGCCTCCGATTTTGTCAAAGTTGAAACTGTCTGACTGATAATTGAAGAACACATCCGGTCTGATGCCGTATTTTGAGCACAAAACAGAAAACGGCACTATGTCGTTTGTCATCGTATCGACAAGCTGTGTCTGAACCGACTTTATATAGCTTACAACATTCGTCTTTGTATCTATCTCGCAGCGCACGGGAAGTGTTTTCACGAGCATCGAAAAGCATCTTGATAATCTTGAATCGTTTCTTCCGTTATATATCGTGCAGTATGTCACGTCATCCGAGTGGATAAATCTTGACAGTGTATAGGAAAACACCGCATTGAAAAATGCATTTTGGCTTAAATTATTAAGCGTGCAGAATTCCGTTATCTCTTTTGAGATGTCGCCGAATGTGAATTTCTTTTCATCGCACTCTTCCTCTCCGGCATCTCTTTCGGGGCACTTTGCGCTTATAGATTCCGTGCTGCAAAGCGAAAGCAGATTTTCAAAATATTTTTCTGCCCTCTCATAAGTTACACCCTGCATTTCCTTTTGTTCGTCAAGTGCCATATCAAATGCCGTATACTCTTCCTTGTCTACGTCAAATCCTTCATATGCCTTGTTTATATCATCCAAAAGTATGCCGAGAGATGTGCCGTCCGAAATGATATGATGCATATCAAAAACGAGGTATCTGCCGTCACCGGTATCATAAAGTTTTATGCGGTAAAGGGCTTCATTTAAAATATCAAAAGGTGCAAAAAGTGCATCCATGCCCGGTAGATGATCGCATTTTATGTGCTCAACCACCGGCTCCTCGTCATCGTGTCTCGATGCAAGGACATTGCCTTCCGCGTCGGTGCAAAGTCTGGCCTTTATGTAAGGATGCGCATTTACGGCTTTTTTGACAGCGTCTGTAAGTTTGTCCGCATCTAGCGCCTCAGAAACTTTCATGATGAGCGGCACATTGTATTTGAGTGTTTTTCTGTCAACGCCGGCATCGAGAAATACACCCATCTGATTTTGCATGAGAGGGTAGCTCTCTCTGGTTTCATATACGGTATTGCCTTCGGCGTTTTCAAGCAGTTTTGCAAGAGACTTGACGTTGGGATTTTCTTTTATGTCGGAAATTTTAACCGGGGTATTAAAGGCTTTGCCGAGGTCCATATTAAGCCTTATTGTGCCTATCGACGTCAATCCCGCATCAAAAAGATTCGTATTGATACCAAAATCGTCATAGCCGAGAACGTCCGCTACAATTGCGTGGATTTTCTTTTGAATTTCGTTTTCGCACTTTTCCGCTGTTTCTCCTCCCGGTGCACGTTTCGGTGCCGGAAGCGCTCTTTTATTGACCTTGTGATTTTGAGTATAAGGGATTGATTCAATCTGCATTATGACCGACGGAACCATGTAAGAGGGCTTTTCCTTTAATATAAAAGCGCAAAGATTTTCTTTATCTATTTCTGTGTCTGCGCAAATATACGCGGCTATATACTTCCCGCCCGCATTGTCATCAAACGCAACGACCGTTGCATCTTTTATTCCGTCAAATCTTCTTATGACTTCCTCGACCTCGGTAAGTTCGATTCTAAATCCGCGCACCTTTACCTGTCCGTCACGTCTTCCTATGAATTCAAATTCACCGCCCGGCAGCAGCCTCACTATGTCACCTGTTTTATACATTCTTTCATAGCCAGCTTCAGCGCAGTAAGGGTTATCAACAAATACGCTCTTTGTCAGATCATCGAGGCCCAAATATCCTCTGCCGACCTGTTTTCCGGATATGCCGAGTTCACCCGGTGCCCCTGTCGGGAGAAGACGTCCGAGTTTGTCGAAAATATAAAGTTTTGTATTGATGTTCGGCTTGCCTATCGGCTGGATTACACTGTTGTCACTTACCTTATGCGAGCAAATGTATGTTATCGTCTCGCAAGGGCCGTAGGAGTTCATTGCCGCAAATCCCTCTTTCGGCGTAAACGGTACAAGCTTCTCTCCTCCGAAGTTAACCGCCTTAAGCGCTTTGCTTTTGGTTTCGATGCACAGCATTCTTGCCATCTGCGTTGTCATGTTTGCATGCGTTATGCCGTTTTCGCACAAAAAGGCGTCGACCTCTGCCATGTCAAGGCGGATCTCATCCGGGATAATATACAAACATGCCCCTGCCATCAGTGTGGTTATAATATCCATAACTCCTGCGTCGAATCCGAAGCTGGCATAAGTTGCCATGCGTGAATTCTCATCGGTTCCGACATTTGCCTTATGGCCATGGTAAAGCGCAACGAGATTTGCGTTTTCCAAAATTGCGCCTTTCGGTTTTCCCGTCGTTCCGGAGGAATATATGAGGGTAAGTGCGTCATGCGGATTGTTGCAGGGTTTGAAAGAGCGTGCTTCATCGAGTGCATCAAAATCTTCAAAGTACAAAATATCCCCGTCATATGTGTCGGCAAGCCCGGCAAGACTTTTATCCGCAATAAGAAGTCTTGCTCCGCTGTCTTTGACCATATAATTGATTCTGTCTTTCGGGTATGTAATATCCAGCACCTGAAAAGCGGCGCCGGCACGGACTATGCCCCATATTGCCGCGACTGTCAGATCGTTTCTCGGACCCAATACAGCAACGAACTCATTTGGGGATATTCCTTTTTCATTTATAAAAGCGGCGATTTTACGTGTGATTGCTTCGAATTGTTCATATGTATAATTCTTTCCGTTGAAGCGCAGGGCAGGTCTATCTTTAAACCGCTTTGCCGCCTGCTCAAAAACAGAATTTACGGTTTCGCTCTCGTCGTATGCCCTGGCGGTTTCGTTAATATTTTTTATGAGCTCTTCGTCTTTTTCGCCGGTAAGTTTTATCTCCCCGAGATCGTCAGAGTCGATAATTCCCTCGGCAACTCTGAAAATCATTTCGGATATGCTCTCCGCCATTTCTTTTGTCAAGGTACTCTTTTGATACTCCGTATGTATTTTGTACCCTTTTTCACCTTTTAATACCATGCAGAGTATTTTAGCCTGGCAATCATTTAAAGGCAGCTGCTTTGGCAGAACACTATTCTGTCCGATTTCAACCTCGGATAAAAGCTCAGACTGGTATACAAATGACACATCCGCATTAACACCGTATCCGGATGCAAGCTCGGCAAAAGATATGCAGTCATTTTTAAGTGTTGCGTATAATTTCTTCTCGACAAAGCGCAAAAACTCTACGGTATCACCGCTTTGCGGAACGCTGATGTGAAGCGGCAGCGTTTTTACAAACATACCGATTGTATTTGAAAGGCCGCTGCTGTGTCTTCCGCTGCTTACCGTTGTAAAGAAGCATTCCTCGCTTAGTGTAAATACGCTCAGTGTATAGGCAAAAGCCGCCATGAAAAGCGTGCTCTCCGTAATTTTTGCCTTCTTGACGAAATGCTCAACTTCAGGCACCGGTAGGTCACGGGCGTATATGTCAAGTGACCCTGCCGTCTTTTTCCCGTCGGGAAATTTCACGTCGGATATTATGTCCGTACTGTACTGTTCATGCTCAAATTCATTTTCAAAAAAGTGCTGTGCTTCTTTATACTCTTCTTTGAGATACAGTTTTTCCTCTTCAAGCGCCGCATCAAAGAGGCTTTCCTCCTCTTTCGCCGGTTCCTTGCCCGAATACGCCTCAGATATGCTGTTTAAAAGAATTTTTACGGATGTACCGTCAAAAATAATGTGATGAATATCAAGCAGAAACAATGCGGCATCTTCAGTGCGGCATATTTCAAATCTGTATAGGGGTCCTTTTTCAAGGTTGAAAGGCTTAACGAAATTTTTAAATGCCTCTTCTTTGTTTTCTGCATATGTGTGACCTACAGAAATTTCCCCTTCGTGTCTTACCATCACGGCATCTGCAGATTTCATGCATACCGTTGACAAAAGCACTTCGTGCGCAAGAGCAGCCTTTATTACGGCCTGCTCAAATTTATCTATATCCGTATTTTCCGGCAGCTCCAGTGCAAAGGGGATATTATACATGGTAGATTCGATATCTTCCATGCACTCGAAATATATGCCTCTTTGCGCGTTTGTAAGAGGGACGTATTTTGCCGTCTCGTCCGGTTTGATGTTTTCTTTTTTGTTTGTCTTTTTGAGAAGCTGTGCCATTTTTTCGCACGTTCTCCCGGTCATGACATCATCGATTGACAGTGTCATGTCAAGTTCTTTTTCAATTGCAGCGATAAGTTTTATTACCTTTATGGAGTCTCCGCCGAGTGCGAAAAAGTCATCACGGATTCCGACTTCACCGCAGTCAAGAACGTCTTTTACCGCATCGCATATAACCTTCTGCGTTTCATTTTCCGGTGCTGTGTAACCGGTTTTATAGTCATCGATTGAAGGCGGCATTAATGAGGCTCTGTCTATTTTTCCGTTTGCGTTGAGCGGAATTTCTTTCAGTTTTACGAAAAATCTCGGTTCCATATAAGATGGGACCTTTTTCAAAAGCTCCTTCCTCAGCGCATTTTCGCTGTAAATGTCATCCGCGACATAATATGCGCAAAGATATGTCTGATCGTTATTGTCGGTGAATGCCTTGACGGCCGCATCTTGTATGCCGTCGATTTGTTTAAGTACAGATTCAACTTCAAGCGTCTCTACTCTTTGACCGTTTACCTTAACCATCCAGTCGGCGCGGTTTACATACATGTAGTTGCCGTCTTCAAGACGTCTTACTATGTCTTTCGTGTGGTATAAAGTAGTGCCGTCAGCAAGCTTTTCAAAAACAGCGCTGCTTTCATCCGGCAGATTTATATATTCTCTTGCACATACGCATTTTACGCAAAGTTCTCCCTCATCCGATTCTATGCCTTCGCCTGAGGGAAGAATTATAAACTCACAGCCCGGGAGCGGCTTACCGATGGGGCTTCTGGCATAGCTTTTATCCAGCAGAAAAGACGACACGAGACCGGTCTCACTCGTCCCGTATACCACAACGGTCTCGTAATCTTTTGAAAATATATTGCACACCGTCTCGCCGCCGCTGAGAGCTCTTTTATAGTACGGAGATTTTATTTCCATGTTTTTAAAAAGCTGCGGAGCAATAAAGCTCATATTGATTTTATGATTGAGATAATATTGCGCCAGCTCTTCGGGGTTTTTCCTGACATGGTCGCTTATAATATGGACCTGCGCACCTAAAGCGAGCGGGCAGAGTACCTCAAATATATGTATGGCAAATGAAAATACGCTTCCCGCCCCGATAATAACGCTCTGCCCTATATCGTAAAGGCCGCTTGTCCGTTCAATCATGCTCTGAAGGCTCTCAACGGTATGTACAATGCCCTTCGGCTTTCCTGTAGAGCCGGAAGTATATGTAATGTGGGCTGCCGTTTCACTGCTGACATCTACTGTCCCGGCCGGTTCATAACCTTCTATATCCGAGAAAAACTCATCACGGATTATGAGCTTTGCACCGCAGTCTTTTGCAATGGATGCAACTCTTTCGTCCGGATAATCTGTCGTAACCGTGACTGCTGCGCATCCTGCGGTCTGTATGCCGAGATATGCCGCAATGTATTCTCGGCATCTGCCCATATTGATGATGACCGGTGTGCCGTTACCCGGATTCATTTTCATTATTTTGGAGGCGACTTTTTTGCGCATATCGTCAAGCTGGGCATAGCTGGTGCGCCTTTCTCCGCCGGCATCTACAAGCGCGGTCTGTCCGGCATAAAGCTTCGCCTTTTCTTCAAATGTCTTAATAAAGCTTTGCATATTTTCCCCTTGTCTTGTCAGTTATCCGATCGATTTAACCAGTGTGTTGATATTTTTATTGTCCTGTCTTTTATACGAGTAGTCATCGACATTTTCCCTTATGGTGGTTATCCCGGATTTGTCCTTTTTCTTTGCATATTTTCCCCATGTGTCAAAAGGAACCCCATAATCCGTAAAACGGATTTGAGCTTTGCCATCCGCCATACTCACCTTGATTTTGACAATGCTTGTCTCATTAGGATATGCATATTTGGATATATTGGAAAAAAGTTCTTGCACGGCACGTATAATCTGCTGTTTTTTATTTTCAGGGCACGAAAATTTACCCAGTTCGGTCACGACAAAATCTTGCGCGTCCGGAATGTTGCTCTCAAGTGCCGTGAATATTTTTTCCTCTCCCTCTTCAATGGCAGCATTTTTAATGAAATCAAGCTCGAGCATCGTTATATCGTCAAACTGCTCTTTTTCTCCTGCAAAGGCATCAATATCCGCTTTAAGGCCCTTGAGAAGTGTTTCCGCGTCTGTATCGGCATGGGCATTCATGTAGCTTTTAAGTCTTTCTTCTCCGTAGAGCCTTCCGTCTTCATCGGATGCCTCGGTTACCCCGTCGGTATAAAGGAAAAGTCTGCTTCCAGGTTCGAGCTTGATTCTGCTCTGTCCGAATTTCATGGTATCGTCTATTGCAAGAACGATTCCGGTAGGCTGCTCAAGATATTCAAATTCGCCGTTTGGACCCTTTACCATCGGCTGATTATGCCCGGCATTTACATATGTAAGCTCTCCGCTTTCAAGGTTCAGTATGCCGATCCATGCAGTCACGAAAATATATGTGTCATTGTCATCGCAAAGAAGCTGGTTTACTCTTGTAAAGGCATTTTTCGGTTCCATGCCCATCTGCGCATAATATTTTATGAATTTCTTTGCCATTGTCATGAAAAGCGCCGCCGGCATGCTTTTCCCCGATACATCGGCTATAACAACGGCAAGAGTGTTTTTGTCCACAAAGAAAAAGTCATAGAAGTCACCGCCTATTTCCTTAGCCGGGTTCATTGAAGCATATATCTCAAATTCGTCGCGGTCGGGAAACGGCGGAAATTCACGCGGGAGCATATGCATCTGGATGTCAGCCGCCGCGGCAAGTTCACCGGTTATCCTGGATTTTTCCTTGAGCGAGGTATTCATTTCGTTGATGCACTTTTCGGTAAGTGAAAGTTCATCCCTGGTATCAAGGTTGAGCGGCTGAGCCGGGAATTCTCCGGTAGATATATCCGTGAGATACTCATTTGCCTTGTCGAGCTTTGTAAGCCACCTGAAAATGAATATGTTGATTCCTATTCCGCCAAGCGCCATAAGCACCGTTATAGTCCAGAAAATAGCCTGACAGGCATTATATGTTCTTATTTCCACCTCATCGACCGATCTCCCGGCTGACAAGACTCCGACTGTATTTCCTTCTTTGTCCTTGACTGCCTCGTAATAGCAGATTACCTTTCCCGTATCCACATTTGCAATTCCGGAATATTCCCCTTCGGTATCTATTACATCGGCCACCTTTTTATCTATATACGTGCCTACTATGCTTTCCCCGTCCGGATTCAGCGTTGTTCCGGCAATCCTGATATAATGGCCCTGCATATACCCGTTCTTGTTGTCACCGTAATATGTGAGTTCTTCATCGCTGCATCTCATAAAAGCATATGAAAATGAACCTATTTTATCCTGCATTATCTTAAACGGCTCAAGGCATGTGTTTTCTTCGGTACCGTCTCCTATAAGAGTATCCCCGCAGTAAAGTCCTCCGTCTTTTATGTACCATTCATTTTCGCCGATTAGCTCTTCGACATATCTCAAATCCGTAATCAGTCTGTCGATAATTTCTCTTTCTACAGTCAGCTTTATTGATCTGACGGTAATAATCTCGACTGCAGCAATTGTCAGAGCGGATATAGCCAGCACAATTGCCGCCATTTTAAAGCGTATGCTGTTACGGCGGAATTTATCGTATGATGTAAAAAATTTTTTTATTCTTTTGAACATAGATTTTAGTTCTCCGGTGTATCGGACGTCTTGGCACTGTTTACAGCGTCCCACAAGATCATCAGGTGAAGTTTATTTTTTCCTTCTTCGTATTTATATGTGATTTCATCGGAAATGCTTTTTATAAGATATATTCCCAGTCCTCCGATTCTTGGTATATCCTCTACGGGCAGACTTTCCGTTTCCAGAGGGTTAAACGGTATGCCTTCATCCTCCGTATCTATTGACATGAAATTGTCTCCTGCGTGCATGCTTATTTTGAAGCTTCCGTTTTCTCCTTCATAGGCATAGTCAATTATGTTGATGCAAAGTTCATCAATGGCAACATCAATATTACGCCTGACATCTTCCGGGCAGTTAACGCTCAAAAGCAGCTCATTTGCCGCGTCAACCGCTTCCTTCGCAGAAGGCAGAGCGTTGTCAAGTTTCAGTATCCTTTCTTTTGATACATCTAAATTTTTCACGTGTAGACTAAGCGCAGTCATATCGTCAAACTGCTCCTTTCCGCCGGAAAATACGTCTGCAGCATTGAAAAGAATGTCACAAAGTTCCGCGCTTTCACTGCCTTTTTCTTTAGCCGCTTCAATAAGTTTTTGTGCTCCGAAAAATTCTCCTTTGATATTTTCAGAATCCGTAAGGCCGTCTGTATATACGGCTATTGAGTCTCCTGCATTGAGCATCAGCACTTTACTTTCAAACGATATTCCGGGGAAAATGCCTATCGGCAGCAAAGCGTTATTTTCAAGGAAGGCCGCCGCTCCGTCACTTCTTTTAACTATCGGTATTTCATGTCCGCAGTTGATATACTTACCAACACCCGAATCCTTGTTTATAAAGCCAATCCAAAGCGTGACAAACATATTTTCCACATTGTCCTCGCATAGAACATCATTTGACTGTTCCACCGCTTTTTCAAGAGAGCCGGTGTTTATTACGGCATTTCTTATCGCATTTTTCGCCTTCATCATAAACATTGCTGCCGGAAGGCCTTTATCCGAAACATCGGCTACAAGGAAGAAAATGTTTTTCCCAACGCTGAAATAATCATAAAAGTCTCCGCCTACTGTCTTTGCGGGACGTATACGTGAGTTGATTTCTATATATCCGTCATCTGTTGCGTAAGACGGATCGGGGAGAGACGACATCTGTATTTGAAACGATGCATTAAGCTCCGTCTCTACTTTTGTTATCCTCTCCATATTTTCTGATTGCCTGTACACCATCTCGGTACCTCTTCTGGCAATACCTATGCAAATTATTGCTGTTATTAACATACCGAGCAGGTGAGGGATATAATAAGATATAAATAAATCCTTCGCCGATGTAAAAATGTCCGTCCCTTGCCAAATATGGAAATTCCGTATTTCATCGCTGGTCTTATCCATTATGTAATTTATCCAGAA
>R05__coassemble_183_pt1 | contig 35779 bp, 36 predicted proteins | sample R05__metabat2_high_PE_014 | metagenome-assembled genome bin R05
CTCAAGATACTGGTCGAGTATCTCTGAAATTTTCAGGTCGCGTATCTCTATTTTATTTTTCTGTAAAAGGATAAGGATAAGCGAAAGAGGTCCGTCAAAGTCAGCGAGCTCCTCTTTGTCTATTACAATCCCTTCAAGGTGAAAATTTGGCGATTCCATTATTTTAATTCTAACAAAGATTAACTATTTCCGCAATAACAACATCTCTGCCGAGCCCCTTCTCGGCTGAGAAAAGCACCGGCTTGACCCCCAGTGTTTCTTCAATAATCGCAAGGCTGGGTTCTACTTCGCTTTTTTTAAGTTTGTCAGCTTTATTGGCTATAACGATGAACGGTTTACCGCTTGATTTAAAGTAATCACACATTGTTACATCATCCGCCGTTGGTTTGTGTCTTGCATCAACAATCATAACGCCGTAGTCATAGTTATTTGCGGCAAAAAAACTTTCCATAAGCTGCGACCACCGGTTTTTCTCGCTCTCGCTTACCTTAGCGTAGCCGTAACCGGGAAGGTCTACAAAGTAGATTTTATTGTCTATAAGGAAATAATTAACATGTATTGTTTTTCCGGGCGTATTTCCGACTCTTGCGAAATTCTTCCTGTTTAAAATTCTGTTTATAACCGAAGATTTCCCGACATTTGACTTACCGGCAAATACTACCTGTGGCTGCGAGCTTTTGATGAATTGTTTGCTCTCAGCCGCGGATTTAACGAATTCAGCTTTGTTGAGGTTAAGTCCTGCCATTTATTCTCCTTACTCGGCATTTTTACAAGTGCAACCGGTAGAACATCGTCAATTGTAGAAACTGTGATAAAATTAAGTTTTGATCTTACGAGTGGATCTATTTCTGCAAGATCCGCCTCATTCTCCGCAGGAATGATAACCGTCTTTAATCCGGACCTCAAAGCAGCCATTGTCTTTTCACGAAGTCCGCCTATTGCCATTATTCTTCCTCTGAGAGTAATTTCCCCTGTCATTGCAATGTCATGTCTTACAGGTATCCCGGTAAGAGCAGATACTATAGCCGTCGTCATCGTTATGCCGGCAGACGGGCCGTCCTTCGGCACAGCCCCTTCGGGAAAATGAATATGTATGTCTTTAGTTTTATAAAATTCTTCGTCGATTGAAAGGTCGGAGGCTCTTGCCCTTACAGCTGTAACGGCTGCTTTTGCGGACTCTTTCATTACATCTCCGAGGTTTCCGGTAATTTCGACTTTACCTGTACCTTCGACCACTGCGACTTCTACGTCCAGAATTTCTCCGCCGACAGACGTCCAGGCAAGTCCTCTTACAAGGCCGACACTGTCAGTTTTGCGCTCTTCGTCAGGTTTGAACTTTACCGGCCCGATAAGCTTCTCAAGATCGGCTTTATCTACTGAAATACTTGTATATTTTCCGGATGCGATTCCTGTTGCGGCAACCCGGCAAAGATGAGCAATCTCACGTTCAAGAACGCGCACACCGGATTCTTTTGTGTACGAGGAAATCATTGCTCTGAGCGCACTGTCAGATATCTTAAGCTGATTTACAACAATACCGTGTTTTTTCTTCTGCTTAGGTACAAGATGCTTCTTGGCAATCTGAAGTTTTTCTTCATCGGTGTAAGAAGAAAGTTCTATTATTTCCATCCTGTCAAGGAGTGCTCTTGGAATGGTATCCGTGGAATTTGCTGTGGTAATGAAAAATGTTTCTGAAAGGTCAAACGGAATTTCAAGGAAATTATCCCTGAAGCTGCTGTTTTGCTCGGGATCAAGTGTTTCAAGCAATGCCGCAGCAGGGTCTCCCCTGTAGTCGTTTCCGAGTTTATCTATTTCATCGAGCACCATAAGGGGATTGCAGGATTTGGCCTGAATAATTCCGTTCATGATGCGTCCCGGCATTGACCCGATATATGTCTTTCTGTGTCCACGGATTTCGGCTTCATCATGAACACCGCCGAGTGAAATCCTGACAAGGTTTCTGTTTACGGCTTTTGCAACAGACATGGCTATAGATGTCTTTCCCGTTCCCGGAGGACCTACAAGGCATATAAGTCCGCCCTTGATATCCGGGCTCAGCTGTTTAACAGCAAGATACTCAATGATACGCTCTTTAACCTTATCAAGGCCATAATGGTCTTTGTCAAGCTGCTTTTTTGCCTTTTCAAGGTTAATTGTCTCCTTTGTCCTTACACCCCAGGGTATTTCGAGACACGTGTCAAGGTAACTTCTTATCACGGCAGCTTCTGAGGAACCGAAGGGCTGCTTTGAAAGACGGGATACCTCCTTTAAAAGCTTTTCCTTAACCTCGTCAGAAGCTTCAATCTTCTTGATTTTCTCCCTGTATTGCTCAAAATCGTCAACCGAACCCTCTCCGTCACCGAGCTCGGCAAGAATAACCTTCATCTCTTCATGAAGGAAATATTCTCTCTGAGCCTTGTTCATGGCATCGTTGGCAGCGCTGCTCAATTCCTTTTCGAGAGCCATAATATCAAGCTCTCGGTTGAGCATCTTATTTAAAAGCTCAAGCCGTTTGCAAGGTCTCAGCTCTTCAATAAGTTTTTGTTTATCTTCGATTCCGAGCGGAACAATCTGCGCAATATAATCCGCTATATAAGAAGGATCCTGTGATGTTAAAATGCTCAGAACTCTTTCGGGAGTATATGAACCGTCCTCCTGCAAAAATTCTTCGAACAAAGAAATGGTTGAGCGCATCAGCGCCTCTTTTTTATTGTCGGAAACCTTTTCCTTCCTGTCATAAAGTTTAATAACCTTGGCTGAGCTTTGTTTATCGGAAAGTATAATCTCCGTGGCAACAGCTCTGTAAAGACCTTCAACCATTACTCTTGCATACAGGGCATTCGGTGCGTTTATTTGCTGTTTGACACGGCATACGACACCGGTTTTGTATACATCCGATTCTTCGGGAATATCTACGCTCGGATCTATTTGGGCTGCAAGGAATATAATGCGGTCAAATTTATTGGCAACGGCAAGAGCGTCAAGAGAAGGTTTCCTCTCAACTTCAAATGTCATAAGACTTCCGGGAAAGCAATTTACTCCACGTAATGCAATCATCGGAAGAGGTATAAAATTATTTGCAAATATTTCGTCCATCTGTTTCAGCTTTTTACGGCTCCGTCCACCGTAATGGTCACTTTCTTAACACTTTTTTCCGAGGGCACGTCATACATGACGTCCGTCATAATTTTTTCCATGACAGACCTCAATCCTCTGGCACCGATCTTCTTTTCCATTGCCTGCTTTGCAATTGACTTAAGCGCATCTTCTTCAAATTCAAGCTCTACTCCGTCAATTTTCATCAGTTCCTTATACTGCTTGACCATGGAATTTTTGGGCTCTGTAAGAATTCTTATCATATCTTCTTCGGTAAGGCTGTGAAGAGCGGAAATAACCGGCAGTCTTCCGACGACTTCGGGGATAAGGCCGAATTTTATAAGGTCATCTTGTATGACTTCCTGCATAATTTCGCCTGTATCTTTTCCGTCCTTGCTGACAATGTCGCTTTCAAATCCCATGGATTTTTTAGAAGTGCGGTTTTCAATGATTTTTTCAAGTCCGTCAAAAGCGCCGCCGCATATAAAAAGAATATTGGTTGTATCAACATGAATAAATTCCTGCTGAGGGTGTTTTCTTCCGCCGTTTGGAGGAACATTGGCAACTGTGCCTTCAAGGAGTTTCAGCAATGCCTGCTGGACACCTTCTCCTGAAACATCTCTTGTAATCGACATGTTTTCGCTTTTTCTGCCGATTTTATCTATTTCATCAATATATATAATGCCGTGCTGAGCCTTTTCAACATCAAAATCCGCAGCCTGGAGAAGTTTAAGAATGATATTTTCAACGTCTTCGCCTACATATCCGGCTTCGGTAAGGGTTGTGGCATCGGCAATTGCAAACGGAACATCCAATTTTTTTGCAAGCGTCTGCGCAAAAAGGGTTTTTCCGCTTCCGGTAGGTCCTATTAAAAGGACATTGCTTTTTTGAAGCTCAACTTCGTTATTTGACTGATTGAGCAGTCTCTTGTAATGGTTATAAACCGCAACAGCCAGAACCTTCTTGGCCTCTTGCTGGCCGATAATATATTGGTCCATATTTTCTTTAAGCTGTTTCGGTGTAGGAAGACGGCCGTACTGAAGCTCCGTTTTTGACGTGCCTTTATTCTTTTTTGCTATATGATCCGGAGCATCATCCTGTCCTAATATCTGCATACATGTAAATACACAGTCACTGCATATATATGCGCCGTTTCCTTCGATTAACTGATCTGCAAGATTCTGCGGTTTTCCGCAAAATGAACATCTTATGGTTTTACTGGGCATAACTACCTCTATAACAATATAGTAATAAAGGGGAACATATGTTCCCCCGTTATGGTTTATCTCTTGTAAATGACTTTATCTATAAGTCCGTATTCTTTTGCCTGTTCGGCCGTCATGAAGTTGTCTCTTTCGCAGTCTGCTTCGATCTCTTCAAGTTTTTTACCCGTATTGTCTGCAAGAATTTTGTTGAGACGCTTTTTTATACTCAAAAGATGCTCGGCATGAATCTGTATATCCGTTGCTTGTCCCGACATGCCTTGTGTAAGCGGCTGATGGATCATTATCTCAGAATTTGGCAGTGCGATTCTTTTACCTTTGGCGCCGCTTGAGAGGAGAAATGCTCCCATCGATGCAGCCATTCCTATGCAGATTGTCGATACATCGGGCTTTATATACTGCATTGTATCGTAAATAGCCATTCCGGAACTGATGCTTCCGCCAGGGCTGTTGATGTAGAACTGGATGTCCTTATCAGGGTCCTGAGCCTCAAGATACAGCATCTGTGCCACGACCAGCGAAGCAGTTGTGTCGTTGACTTCCTCAGATAGCATTATAATTCTGTCATTTAAAAGTCTTGAGTAAATATCATAGGACCGCTCGCCCCTTGATGTCTGCTCAACAACATACGGAACTAAACTCATTTATCTTCTTCCTTTTTCTTGGCAGGGGCCTTTTTGGCAGCAGGTTTTTTCTCTTCGCCGTCCTTATTTTCGTCCTTTGGAGCTGCTGTCTTCTTTGCCGCCGGCTTCTTTTCCTTTACTTCTTTTTCTTCTTTGTCTGCGGTCTTTTTTGCAGTCTTCTTTGCTTTCTTTTCCGCAACAGCTTTTGCGCTGTCAGCGACAAGATTCATTGCGGCTTCCTTCTTATATTCGCTTACAATATAGTCCATGCCGAAATAGTTCTTTATATCTTCAACTGTAGCGTTGACAGTCTCGGAAATTTTCTGGCAGTACTCTTCAAGCTGTTCTTCTGTTGCCTCGATTTTCTCTTTGGCAATAACAGCCTTTGTGAGAAGTTCCATCTTTGCCTCGTTGATGGCGCTTGGACGGATGGCCGTATTCATAGTCTGCTCATCGATACCGAGCATGGATGCCAGTGTCTGGATATCGACATTAGGATCTGAAAAGCCGTAATTGGATGCGAAATTGCGGATAATAGCTTCAATGTGGGAGCGTATCATTGTCTCGGGAACTTCGCATTTCATGTTGTCCGCAGCTTTCAAAAGGGCCTCATTTCTCTGTGTGAGCTTTGCCTGGTCCTCTTTGCGCTTAAGAAGATTATTTTTTATGTCCTCTTTATATTCAGCCAATGTATCAAATTCGGAAACATCTTTTGCAAATTCATCGTCAATTTCCGGAAGTTCCTTTGCTGTAAGCTCGTTGAGCTTAACTGCAAATACGACTTCTTTTCCGGCAAGGTCCTCGACATAATCTTCAGGGAAGGTAATGAGTATGTCTTTTTCATCGCCGATATTCATGCCGACAATTGATTCCTCAAATCCCGGAACAAAGCTGTTGGATCCGAGTTCAAGGTCGTAACCATCCGCCTTGCCGCCGTCGAAACGTGTTGTCTTTTCTTTATCAAGAAAACCGTCAAAGTTGATGTTTGCGGTATCGCCCATCTGAGCAGGTCTGTCGTCAACGGTAATAATACGTGCATTTTTAGCTGCCTCAGCCTTTACTTCGGCATCAATTTCTTCATCCGTAACATCGGTAGGTACGAGTGTTACTTCAATTCCCTTGTACTCTCCGAGTTCAACTTCCGGATAAAGTTCAACGGTGAAGGTGTAAGTTGCGCAGCGGTCGGGAGTAACTTCGGCTGAAAGGACGGCAGGAGAGCCGATAAACTCGATTTCACCTTCCTCTATTCCCTGCTCGAATGCGCTCTGTATGAGCTCATCAAGAGCATCCTGATAAAATACCTCGGGGCCGTACATGCCTTCTATAACGGCAAGAGGTGCCTTGCCTTTGCGAAATCCCGGGATGCTGATCTGCTTCTTGCTTTTTTTGTAAGCAGACTCTATAGCTTTCTCGAACTGCTCCGCATCGGAATTTACGATAAATTCAATAAAATTGTTTTCTTTCTTTTCTTTGTTGATGAGTTTCATAAATATTTAGGATCCTTCCTGATTTTTTAGCTTTGTTATTTTAGCAGATTAGTTATATTAAATCAATGTATAAAATATGCCTTTTATTTCATATTTGTTTTTAAAAGATTGAATATGGTATGTTTATCCGTCTTAAATACCGGTTAGATAATTGAATCTGTGCCTTTATTTGCTATTATTTTTGTAATTACAAGGTCCCCCACAAGGTTGAATACCGCCATGAAGTTTATCGAGAACACCTCAAAAAATATTACCGATATCATCATCTCAGAGCTTATTCCGAGCGAATCAAATATCGCGCACATTGAAACGAGCAGACAGCCGGTTTCTGTCGGCGTACCGAGCGAGAACACAAGTGCGGTAATGCCTATGGTTACAAGTTCAACGGCCCCGAGGTCTATACCGCAAAGCGTTGCTATCAGCAGTGTAAGCATGGTTATGCAAATGCAGCTTCCGTCAAGATTTGTAACACACCCAAGTGGTATTGATACATCAAGAAATTTTCTTGAGATTCCAAACGTCTTTTCGCAGCTTTTAATCGTAAACGGCACGGCATCGGAAGTTGAGCCGATTCTGTATGTCTCTTTAAAAATGGGCATTGCTTTTTTAGTAAAATCTTTGACATCAATTTTATTTACTTTAAGCATAAGCGCATATATGCCGACCATTGCGCACAATACGACAGCAACGAGTAACCACATAACGGCAAGCATGGCCAAAGTCTCCAGACTGCCTGAATCAATAAAGATATCCACGGCGCAGAAAAATACAGCGACAGGTGCAACCGTATAAACAATGGAAAGCATCTTGCTGAAAAGGCTTGATATCTCATTTACAATATTTTTAAGGCTGTCCGAATACCTTCCGAGCGATTCAATAGCTATACCCATAATAACAGACATAAACACTATCTGGGTTGTGTTGAAATCTACAAACGGAGAAAACAGATTATCCGGAATGAAGTTAAGAAAATCATTCAGAATTTTCGAATAATTATATGTGACGGTTCCTATGTAATATTCTTCAAATATTCCGAAACTGTAAAACGGCCTATATATGCAATAAATAAGAATTGACAACAGAACCGCTATAGCCGAGGTAAAACCGTATAATGCTATAAGACGTTTTGATTTTGGGTATCTGTTTATTGTGGATAGGTTTGTTGCAATGCTTGAGGCAATGCTGAAAAACAGCACCGGAGGGGCAAGCAGTGAAATGCTTTTTATAAATATGTCCACTGTCGGCCAAATAAATTTAAGATCAAACGAAGCGAGCATATCTGCCGGTACGACAAATTGCGCTATGCTTGTTAAAACCAGCGCCAAAATAAAAGCTATGGCAGAATATATGGTTGCCTTTGAATGTTCAATACCGACAAGGATGGTAACGGTGTTAACTCCCTCGCTATACTTGAATTTAATTTTATCCCTGTAATTTTCAAGCATAACAAGACCGTAATCATCTTTTGAAGCAGCCCCGTCAAAAACGTCAAAAGGTCTTCCGGAAAATACAAACCTGACAGAGCATGTTCTTGAAATATCACGTGAGACTATAACATCGAGCTTCCTGTTATCATTGCAGAAATCAGCAATTTTTGCGAACATTTCTTCAGCCACAAGAATATATGTGTTCTTTATCTGCTTTGAAAGTCTGTACTCCTCAAAACTGTTTTCCAGGAATTGACATACACTGGAATAAGAATTTAATTTAGTTTCAACAGTAATCCGGTTCATAACTCAACCACATCTTTAATATAAGTCTATTTTTAAAGGCTTAAAGTCGAGAGCGTCTGCAGATATAAGTCTGTATTCGCATCCGTCTTTCCACCCGTTGAACGCACTTTCTATGCCTTGCCCGTGTATGTGTCCGTAATAGCAGTGCCTTACCCCGTATTCTTTGATGACATTACAAAATTCTTCGCACGGAGGATAATGAGTAAATAGATATCTGTTGTCCGATGAGGCGCTTTCAAGGGAGGTTTTAAGCCTTCCTATTTCTCTTTTAAGGACAGAACTGTCAAGTTCTCCTTCCATCCAGCCTCTTGTACCGCACAGTGAAACCCCCGAATACTCAAAGGAATTGTTATGCAAAATGTCAATGGTGTCAAAACGGTTTTCATCAAAAAACTTCTTCATTTTTGTAACGGTTGTCCACCAGTAGTCATGATTGCCTTTGAGAACTATTTTCCGTCCGGGAAGGCTGTTTACATATCTGAAATCTTCAAGACATCCTTCAGTTCCCATTCCCCATGAAATATCTCCGCAGATTACGGTTAAGTCATCATCTTGAAGATTTGAAAATCCTTTATTTAATTTTTCGACATGATCACACCAGGTTTTGCCGAAAACATCCATCGGTTTTTCGGAAGTAAAGCTAAGGTGCAAATCTCCGATGACGTATAAGCTCATATCAAATATCAATGCATTTTCTTCAGAAAACTGGGTCTGTGAATTTCACTCGGCCCGTACTGTCTTATTGCGGCATAATGAGCTGCGGTTCCGTAGCCTTTATGCTTTTCAAATCCGTATTGAGGATATTTTTCCGCCATTTCATACATATATCTGTCACGCGATACCTTTGCAAGTATCGAAGCTGCGGCAATGCAGGCATACTTAGAGTCTCCTTTTACGACAGCCTCGGCATCAACGCAGATGCCTTTTGACCTGTTTCCGTCTATAAGGCATTTTAAAGGCGCTTTGTCAAGGCTGCTTATTGCCCTGTTCATGGCAATAAAAGTAGCCTCCAATATGTTGTATTGTTCAATCTCGTCAACCGTGGCAAAAGCAACCGCAAAGCTTACCGCCTTGTCTTCAATTATACAAAACAGCTCATCTCTTTTTTTCTCGGAAAGCTTTTTGGAATCATCAAGGCCGGGAATTTCGATGCCGGACGGTAAAATTACCGCGGCAGCACATACCGGTCCTGCGAGAGGGCCTCTCCCGGCTTCGTCAACACCGCAGATTGTTTCGTCAAGATATATCATCCGGAACCTCCAGAGAAAGTCTTCCGAGTTTTCCGTCATGGTATTCATTAAGCAGTGTATGAGCCATACGGTCTATATCGTATTCACCTTTTGATATAAGCATGCCGCGCTTTGCTGCTGCCATTTCCAAAAGTTCATAACCGCTCATGTCGGCATCCGGCTTAAACTTATATCTTGTCTCAACGGCCTCGGGATAATAGTAGCAAAGTCTGGTCATAAAATTGGCGCCGAGTGTTTCAATGTCAAAAACATCGGATTTCACAGCGTTTGTAACCGCAAGAAGTTCCCCGACTTCCTGTGAATCGAACTTCGGCCACAGTATTCCCGGTGTATCAAGAAGGTCTATCCCCTTATCAAGACTTATCCACTGTTTTCCCCTTGTAACGCCGGGCTTATCCCCCGCGGCAGCCGCTTTTCTTCCCGCGACCTTATTTATAAAAGTGGATTTGCCGACATTAGGTATACCGAGAATCATCAGCTTAAGCGTTCTTCCGCTTTGGCCCTTTTCCTCGTATGATTTTATCTTGTCGCTTAATATATTCTTTACGGCAGGGATAAACGCATTTATACCTTTTCCGCTTTTTGCGTCGGTTGTAATAACCGCCGCATTGTCATTTTTAAAGTACTCTACCCATTTTTCGGTAACTGCCGGATCTGCAAGATCGGTCCGGTTTATTATAATAAGTCTCGGTTTTCCCTCGCTTATTGCCTTTATGTCGGGATTTCCCGATGCAAGAGGAATTCTGGCATCCCTGATTTCACATACCGCATCAACCATGGAAATGTTTTCTTCTATCATTCTCCTGGCCTTTGTCATATGTCCGGGATACCACTGTATGTTGGTTTTTATATATTCAACTGTACTCATCGTATAATCTTTATTTCGTTTATGGGAAAAATAACCATATAGGCTTTTCCGAGAATAAGTCTCGAATCAACCATTCCTATTTCCGTTTTTCTTGAGTCGGTTGACATGTTTCTGTTGTCTCCCATAACAAAAACACACCCTTCCGGAACTGTTTTCGGACCTATAAAATCAAGTTTTGTTGTAGTGAGTTCCTTTATATAGTCCTCTTCAATCTCTTCACCGTCTATATAAACTGCTCCGGTTTCAAAATCTATATTTATCTCCTGTCCTTCGGTTGCGACGATTCTTTTGACAAGTGCCTTATCGGGATCATATTCGTCTTTTTGAAAAACAACCACGTCCCCGCTTTTTGGAGTGTAAAGCACGTTTGAAACCAGCATTTTTTCACCGTCGGACAACGTATCGTTCATTGATGTTCCGCGCACTTCGACAATGCGGATAAAAAACATAAACATCAATACGCATATAACGAGGGCTACAATGATGGACTGTATCCATTCGTATGTGTCCCGCATTGCCAGGTCTATTTCTTCTTCGGTTTTTTTATTTTTTCTAGCCATTTTTAACCCTTCACTTTAAGAATTGTCTCAGATATACGGTCAAGTCCGAGATAGTTGAGCATCATTATGATTCTGCGGTTTCTTGTCTCGGATTTATAGCTTTCACACTTTAAAAGATCTGGAATTACACTTTTAACATAATTTCTAAGCTTTGCAACGATCTTTCTGTCCCCTATTTCGCTTACTCTTTTGACCGATTCGAGAAGTATATGGTTTATAACAAGAAATTCAAAATCTCCGCTGCAGTTTTCCGGCATGGATTTTCTAATGTTTTCAAACACAGCGAGCATATCTAAATTCTTTGATGCATTTTTATTTCGCATCGTTGATATGTTATCGTTCCTGTAGTAGTAAAGTGCCTCATCTATAAAGGCAATTCTTTCCGCTCTCATCATTGCTTTGGCGGAAAATTCGAGATCTTCATACCAGAGGCCCGCGGGAAACCTTATATCCTCTATTATGGTTTTTTTGAATATCTTATTCCAGACGGCGCCGGCGGCTGAAAGCTTATGCGTCTGAAGCGCAGCCTTCTCATATTTTAAGTTATCGCCTTCAAATCTGTAAAAATCGCAAACAACGATATCCGCATCTTCACATTCTGCCTTATCTAGCATCTTTTTATACATGTCAGGCGATACATAGTCATCGGCGTCGGCAAACCCTATATACTCTCCTTCGGCTATATCCAGTGCAAAGTTTCTGGCCCTGCCCTGTCCGCCGTTATCCACGGAAAGGACTTTTATGATATCCGGGTTTTCGCATTTATATCTCTCGATTATTTCAAGCGAAGAATCATTTGAGCCGTCATTAACTATGATAATTTCAAATGAATCAAGTTGCTGCCCCAAAAGGCAAGGCAGGCTTTTATCCAGATATTTTTCACCGTTATAAACCGGCATAACAATACTAAGTTTCATAGCGACCCTGCTTTGTAGAAAAATATATAAGTGCGCAGACCAAAGACATATATATTGACGCATTGGGCCTTCTTAAGATTGCACCTGAGAAAAATGCAAGTCCGAGCTGCAAAACGAAGCACATGAGAAGGCAGAAATTTTCATCAGTAATGCTGTTTTTGAAATCGGCAAGGAGCAGTTTCACTATGCGGCGGAGAATATACAGTACCGCAAAAATATACGCAGCAAATCCGAAATACCCGTAATAATAAAGAATCGCATACCAGTCATTTTCCAAATCCGCCGTGAGGTCCTGCCCGATAGTTGCAAATTCAAATCCGAAACACCTTGTGAGAAAGTCACAGTCTTCGAACATAAGTGAGGCAAAAACTTCTTTCATGTCTCTGTTGTCGCCTATTTTTCCGGCTTCGATCGTTGCATTGTACTTCCAGATAATCCTGTCTATATCAAAAGACTCAACCGTCTCATCCGGCATACCGGAATAGAGAAAATGTATGTAGTACTCCTTTAAAGCCTCATGCACTTCAGGAGTTGACATACGCTCTTGCGGTGACATGTTTTCGACATCGTATCCCATATTGTTCATCTTTTCGACAAACTTAATCTGTACATCCGAGAAGAAAGACCTCTCATACATTTCCATTTTGTACCTTGGCGTGTAAGGATATATAACGACTGCAACCAAAGCCAGAGCAAACATTGTAACTGCAGTAAGTTTGCTGAAACTTTTATTGGCTATAAATCGTCTTAAAATCAAAAACACCGGGTATCCGACAAATATACCGAAAAGCGAATAAAAACATGCCTGTGTGCCGTTAGTCAAAAGCAGCGCAAAAATGAGCAGAGATACGGATACTTTGACCCACGGCTTCATGTTTTCCCTGACTGCCAGATATCCCAGGAAAACGCAGCAGCTTGAAAGTATATCGCTATGGCAGCATCTGTTATCAGAAATTACCCAGCCGGAAATTCCCCAGCCCGGTCCGTAAGTATCAGTGTATGTGCCGGTTATGTACGACAGTAAAATAACCGCTGCGGTTATGAATGCATTTATGATTATTCCTTTAAATAGCTGGTTTTTAATATTTCCCCTGTTTACAAAAGTACAGAAAACTAAAGCCATCACGGGCATATATGCAACTTTAACCGCATACATAAGGTCAGATCTGAAGTCTTTATATCCGACGCGCAAACCGTTGAGAATATGAAGTGCAAAAACAGCTGCAATTAAAATTGCCGAAATAATAAACTCTTTTTTACGGTAATTGTTTATAAAAGCATACAATGTAAGTGCAAGCATAACCGCAAGGCGGATGTATCCTGACACAGTGCCGGACTCACTCGCAGTAAAAAAAGCTATTACGTCAAGTATAGGCTGAGCTATAACGAGAAGAAGTATCCAATTGTTTTTGATAAAATTTTTCATTCATTAGATTATATCAATTTAGATGCGCAAAGTAAAGAATAAGGCGCCTCCGTAAAGAGGCGCCTTTTGGCATTTATTAGAGACGTTCTTTGACTTTTGCCTTTTTGCCAACGCGATCGCGGAGGTAATAAAGCTTTGCTCTGCGAACCTTACCTTTACGTACTGTTGTAACAGATACGATGGAGGGAGAATGTACGGGAAATACCTTCTCGCATCCGACACCGTAGGATATACGGCGAACGGTAATGGTTTCATTGATACCACCATGCTTTTTTGCAATGATTGTACCTTCAAATGCCTGTGTACGCTCACGGCTGCCTTCAACAACCTTGACTACTACGCGTACAGTGTCACCAACGTTCATTTCCGGGAGTTCCGGTTTCATGTACTGAGCGGTGAGAGTTTTAATAAGATCCATTTTAAGATCTCCTTCATAATATAGACGTTCATGCCGTTGGCCAGGCATTGGCTCGGTAGCGGACCGCCTTTTTCAAGCTTTGGTACAATATCATACCGGAGCTCATTTTGCAAGCTTTTTTATTGATTCAAGTATTGTTTTATTGTAATGCTCAAGCATATCGGGCTTTTTAGTTTCTTTTTCTGCAGAAACTATTGCGGAAACCAGGTCATCTTGTCCCTTGAGCCCTGCGGAATAAGCTTCAAGATTTTTAGTGCAGTACAGCGGAAGTCCTATAACTTCTGCCTCTTTTATATTAAGCGGCTGCCCTTCATATCTGCTTGTTGAAATAAACGCATCGCACTTATTCATATATGCATAAGGATTTGTCCTGTTGCCGAGAAATGTAACATTGTCTCCGGCAATATTTTCAAGCTTTTCTCTGTCAGGACCGTCCCCGAGTATATAAAGGTGCAAATCGTCTCTTTCCTTTGACGCCTTTTCAAAGATATCAAGCATAATATCATACCCTTTTTGATGGCACAGCTTCCCGAGTGCGACAAAATTAAGCTTGCTGAAATCCGGCTCAAAATCTATACATTCTTTTGATTTAATTAAAATTTCATCGGCATCTATATAATTTTGTATGACGGTATATTTTTTGTCATATTGGCCAGAAAGCTTTTTAAACGGTTCGGCAAGTGCGTTTGAGCATGGTACAAATTCGTCGAAATATTTGAATTTACCTTTCATTGCTCTAAACAGCACTCTGTATTTCCACTCATTTTTGTACTTTATCTCGACATTATTGTGAATCCACATTACGCGCCTTTGTGCCGGAACAGTGATTGCCCCAAGTGCGCAGGACGGCTGGTATGAATTAAAATCCACAGCAAGGTCGAAGTACTCCCCTTCGTCAAAGGTAAAGCTGTTTTTAAAGCACATATCGAAGGGAAGGTATTTATATTTGATGTCAACTGCCTTAAGCGTTCTTATTTTGAGCTGCTCCGGAAATTCCACGTTCCAAAAACTGCTGTCATCAAAAAGAAATAATGTCACATCAAATTCCGAATAATCAAGATGTTTCAAAAGATTTATAAGAGACTTTTGTATGCCGCCGACACCTATGTCATTTTGAAAAAAAGCTATTTTTGTCATCTGAATACTTTCATATCCTCATCTAGAGTTTGGATTCTTGTAAATCTGTAGTAGTCCGGTGCTTTGTCGCCGAGCGCTTTGGCAAGATATTCCGGGTTAAGCGTTGGATTTTGCGCGCAGATAACCGCCTTGAATTTAAGGCCGTCGAAAGAAATGCTTTTTATCATAGGTTTTATATCCGTATCACTTTCTCCGCGCTTGGTTTTTTTCCTGACAACGATTTCTTCTTTTGAAAAAAACTCCTCAAAATCCGGTACATCCCCGTCATCGTAGAAAAATTCGCCTTCTATTTCAAGGTAGCTCAGTTCCTTGATTTTTCTGCTGCTTTCATATATTTCGAGGACCTTTATCCCCTCCGGGAGGGAATTGTTGAGTCTTTCCATATCGGGCTTTTCGCCGGAAAAATCCATAATCTCACATAAAGAAGCGCACCCGACACTGAGCGGTAGAGCAATTGAAATTACAGGGTGGGGATTAAACCCTTCCGAATAATCGAGTCTGCAGCCGCTCCTTGAAAAGGCTCTCTGCATTGTATGCATGAGATCAAGATGTGATATATATACTGCCCTTCCGGTTTTTTCAAAACGGAGTCTATACTTACTCATCGCATTTTCCTCCGCACATAAGTTTTACCGCGCCGCATCCGGAGCATGACTTTCTGCAGTCAGGTGAAAGCTCTGCTTTATATGCTCTTTCTCTTTCTTTTAAAAGATGGGATTTGGTGACTCCGACGTCTATATTGTCCCACGGCAGAGACTCGTTCACGTCACGCTCACGGCTTGCATAAAATGCCGGGTCAACTCCCGCATCTTCAAATGCTTTAAGCCAGCGCTCATATGAGAAAAAGTCACTCCATGCGTCGAGCCTGCCTCCTGCAAGGAAAACATTTTCTATAGCATCGCCGACTTTCCTGTCTCCTCGCGACAATACAGCCTCCACAAGGCTTGTCTCGGCATCATGCCAGTTGTATACCACATTTTTTGCGACTATGGAGCTCCGTAAAAGATTGACCCTTCTTAAGTACTCTTCAGGCGTAACCTGTGCCTCCCACTGGAACGGGCTGTGAGGCTTGGGAATAAAGCAGGATGTGGATATGGTTATTTTTACACCTCTGTTTTTATTCTTGGAATAAGTTCTCCAGGTGTGAAGAACCTCATTTGCCATCTCGGCAATTCCTTTAATATCTTCATCGGTTTCCGTCGGAAGTCCCAGCATGTAATACAGCTTTATGCTGTTCCAGCCGCCTTCAAAAGCGATGCGGCAGGTATTGATTACATCTTCATCGGTTACATTTTTATTTATGGCATCACGCAGTCTCTGAGATCCTCCTTCAACCGCGAATGTCAGGTTGCTCTTTCTGACCTTTTGAAGTTTTTGCATAAGCTCTATAGAGAAATTGTCGGCGCGCAGAGACGGAAGTGAAATTCCGATAGACCTCTCCTCGCAGTATTCCATAAGAGCGTCAATAAGCTCTCCGAGTTCGCGGTAATCGCTGGAGCTTAAAGAGAGCAGCGTCATATCCTGATATCCGGTATTTTTGAGGCTGTCGATGCCTTGGCGGACAAGTGTGTCTACCTTTTTTGACCTTATGGGTCTGTATATGTGGCCTGCCTGACAGAATCTGCAGCCTCTTACACAGCCTCTGAAGAGCTCAAGGTCAACACGGTCCTGAACAATTTCGGTTGAAGGGACAACGGGACTTGTCGGGAAAGGCGAACTGTCAAGGTCTACGACAATGCGCTTTTTTACCTTATTGTCAAGTGAAGGCACATAGACACCTTCGATTTGCGCTACATGGTGGAGGAAATCGTTTTTTGTCCAGTTTTCCTTTTTTGCTTTTTGGAGGAGTGAAAGAACATCGTTATTCATCTCCTCGCCTTCTCCGATTACAAAAAAGTCCATAAACGGAGCCATGGGCTGAGGATTCACGCATGCACTGCCGCCGGCAAAAACCACCGGAAGAAGGCTTTCCCTGTTTTCACTTCTGACAGGAATTCCCGCCATATGCAGCATGTCCAGAACCGTTGTATATGCCATTTCATATCCGATTGAAAAAGCTACGGCATCAAAATCCGAGACCGGGTCCCCGCTTTCAAGGGCATAAAGCGGTATATCATTTTCCTTCATCTGAAGGTACATGTCATCCCACGGTGCGAAAACTCTTTCACACCACACAAAATCGAGTGAATTCATTGTGTGGTATAGAATTTTCATCCCCAGGTTTGACATCCCTATGTCATATATGTCAGGGAAGCAAAAGGCGAGGCGTATATCCACTTCGTCCTTATTCTTTATAATTTGATTGTATTCACCGCCTGTATATCTGGCGGGTTTTTGCACTTTAGGCAATATTCTATCTAAATTTTCCATGTATGAGATTTTAATATAAAGCTGCCTGTTTTTCAACTTAGATTCTTTGTGCGAGGTTTACCCCGCGTTTTTTGAAGCAACTTAAAATATGCCAATCTTTCGATATATGGGCATATCCGGTATCCACCGGCCTTTTATTTTATTTTTCAATATAGTTTCTTGACAAAAAATTCGTGCATAGCTATAATAAGCAAGCGCTTCGGGGTGTGGCACAGATGGTAGTGCGCTTGGTTCGGGACCAAGAGGCCGGGAGTTCAAGTCTCCCCACTCCGACTTTGATTTGAACGGTTATGATTATAGCCGTTCTTTATTTTTTATGAGGATATAAAATGGCAGTAACTTTAAAAATGTTTTTAATTGTATGCCCGCTTGTGTTTATAGCCGGAATAATAGACGCCGTTGCAGGCGGCGGAGGTCTTATAACTCTCCCGGCTTATATCTTTGCCGGTCTTCCCGTGCACAGTGCAATTGCTACCAATAAGCTCAGCTCAACGATGGGTACAGCAATGGCAACATACAAATATGCAAAAGACGGCTTTATTAAGTGGAAACTTGCTGCCGTATGCGCAATATTTTCTCTTCTCGGCTCGCATTTCGGCGCTAAGTTATCCTTAATAATAAGTGAAGAAGCTTTAAAAATTGTAATACTCTTTCTTCTGCCTCTGACGGCAATATTAATATTAAAAGGAAAAGTTCTGGATGAGGAGCGCGAGGAGCTGAGTTTAAAAGCCACCTACTGTCTCGGCAGCATCATAGCTTTCGTTATCGGTATGTATGACGGGTTTTACGGCCCCGGAACGGGAACATTTCTCCTGATACTTCTTACATCCGTTGTACATTTGGCGTTGACAGATGCTAACGGCATAGCAAAGGTCATAAACCTGTCCAGCAATTTTTCTGCATTGATTGTTTATCTTAAAAGCGGCAATTCAGTTGTAATTCTCGGCCTTGCGGCAGGGATTTTCAGCATAGCCGGCAATTGGATCGGCACCAATCTTTTTGCCAGCAAAGGTGTGAAAATAGCAAAGCCGTTCATGATAATCGTGCTTGCTGTATTTTTTATAAGGGAGTTATATTCGCTCCTTGATTGAGTGAATTATTTGCTATATAATCGGCAGTATGCAAGACATAATTACAATCGCGGTGGCGGTTATTGCCGTCATTGTACTCATTAAAATTCTATCGGCACCGATAAAGCTTATTTTCAAGCTGCTTTTAAATGCCGCACTCGGTTTCCTGTTACTTTTCGTATTTAATACCATTGCGTCATTATTCGGGTTTTCCGTAAACATCACATGGATAAGCTGTCTCGTTGCGGGGGTTCTCGGAATTCCCGGAGTTTTGATTCTTGTTCTTTTAGAAATATTATTTTAAGGGTTTAATCAGATGAAGTTTTTTAGTTTTGTAGGAAAAGTATTTCTTATTCTGCTTGAAACCGTCCTTATTTTATGTATTGCACTGTACGGTGTAATGTTCATTCTCTGCAAAGGTCCGTCTTCTACGGCAAGAGATTTGTTCGTTAAATCTGTAAAAGAGACCAGTGCAATCGGTTTTCTTGCAAATATTTACTTAAACGGTAATGAAATAACCGAAATTATGAATTCAAAAGAAGCAACGGCAGTTTCGGAAATGGACACATCCTTGGTAAATATTGCCCAGTCTTCTGACGAAAATATATCTTCAGGTCAGGCGGATGCCTGGGGTCTTGTTGATGACGACGGGGACGGGATTGTAATCGAAGAAGTTCACGGCTCCACTTATTCGGGATATATGATGGTTGTATACGATCCTTCGCGGGTTATTCTCGGATGTAATCCCGGACGGTTCGGCTCAAGAGGCTACACCGTTGAAGAGATGGTTGAACGCTTCGGTGCTGTTGCAGGTACAAATGCGGGCGGGTTCCAGGATGACGCCGGCATGGGTGACGGTTCAACACCAGACACCATGGTTGTATTCGACTATGACAGTTATTATATGGGCACAAGAAACTCCTTTGTAGGAATAGACGGTGACGGAATACTCCATGTTGACTGTCAGGATTCCGCTTCCATAGAAAAAGCCAATATCCGTTGGGGTTGTGCCTATGAGCAGATTCTTGTAAGCAACGGCAAGATAGTCGTTGATGAAACTAAATCAAGCGGTCTCAATCCCCGTACCGCAATCGGTCAAAGGTCGGACGGTGCCATTTTACTTCTTGTAATTGACGGCCGGCATGTGGTTTCTCTTGGCGCAACGTATTACGATGAAGCTGAAATCATGATTAAGTATGGCGCAGTAAACGCGGGAAACATGGACGGCGGTTCATCTTCTCTTATGTACTTCAACGGCGAATATGTTAACAACAAAGCAGCTGTTATAGGGGTAAGAAACATCCCCACTGCATGGCTTGTATTACCGGAAGGAGTTGATTACAGTGACCTCGATCTCCAGTAAGCGAAAATCACGCAGCCTTGCAAAAGGCATGTTCATATATTTTGTCATATCTCTTATTGTCATAGCGCTGGGCCTTGTATTTTTCTATACATGGATAGACAAATACGAAAAATCCCGCGCAACATATGCAATAAATCAATATATAGAAAATTTAAATGAAGATGACGTATCGAAAATTTCCGCCAATCTCCTTTCTGAATTAAATACGTCCATTGTGTCAAATGAAGATTGCTGCGATGCCGTTTACAACATGATAAAATCTTCTACCCCCGCAAAAGATGTTGCTGCAAGCAGCAGCGACACTCAGGTATACTATCTTGAAAATGGTGACGGCATATATGTTGAAAAAGTAACGCTTTCTCCCGGTGAGGAGGGGCTTTACGGATTTATTCCCTGGAAAGTATCGGGTGAAGAAATACTCAGCGAAAATTTAGTTAAAAGTTCACAAATCCGGGTTGCCGATACATGGACGGTAAAATTCAAAGGTGAGACTCTTTCAAAAGATAATATAGTCGACTCGAGCACCAAATATTCGCTTCTTGACGGATTTTACGATGAAGGATACGATTTGCCCGTGATGGTTACCTATTCAACCGGCGGATATATCGGCAAAGCAGAACTGATTGCTGTTTCTCCCGACGGAACCGAAGTTGCGGATGATCTTCTAACCGAGGAGTATTTCTCTGACAACTGCACCGAATCAGAAAAGCAAAGACTTGAGCTTTTCTGCAAAGACTACATAACAAGGTATGTAAGCTACACCTCCAGAGGTACACAGACAGGCTCCGGCAATTACAGTTACCTTATGGAGATAATCGATCCTCAAAGTAAACTCTATACACAAGTTCAGAGCTCGCTTCAAGGTTTCGGTTATGCCTCATCAAAAGGTGATGTGATAACCGATATAAGGGTTAAAGATTATATGAATATAGGCAGCAATTCCTATGTTTGCCGCGTTGAATACGACCTTGAAACCTACGGCAGTCACAATTCAGTCACGGACCAGACTTACAGTATTAGACTGATGGCAAAAGATGTTGACGGCAAGCTTCTAGCCGAGGCATATCTGAATTACTGACAAAAATAATAAAAGACCGCTGAAATCAAACAGCGGTCTTAAACATTTCTTCAAGCAGCGGAGGCAGTTCCTTAAGACTTTTTATCGTAAAGTCAGGTACAATATCTTCCCTGCTGTTTTTATTTCGATAATTGAGCCATACAGTCTTTATGCCGAAGTTTTTACCTTCAAGAACGTCGGATGAAAGGCTGTCCCCTATTATAACCGAATTTTCTTTTTTATACCCCGGGATTTTTGCTGTGGCCAATTCAAGGAATTTCGGATTAGGCTTTTCAACGCCGAGCTCTTCGGATATAAAAACATCTTCAAAATAGTGCAAACACCCGGATGACTGAAGTCTTGCATTTTGCACTTTTAAAGACCCGTTTGAAGAAAGGAAGAGACGGTATTTACCATCAAGCTTTTGAAGAAGTTCTTCTGCTCCCTCAAGATAGAAATGTCCATCGCACAGATAGTTCTCGTAGACTTTCTGTACCTTGTCACCTATCAGCGGCTGGTCTATCTCACGGAAAAGATCGTTGAAGCGCTCCGTGAACACATCGTTTCTTGTCGCTTTTCCTTCTTCGAGTTTTTCCCACCAGATGTTATTTATCTCAGCGTATCTTTTGATAATACCGTCATCGTATGGAATCGAAAAATCATCAAATGCCTTGGCAACCGCAGTCTCTTCCGTCTTAACCCAATCAAGTATGGTATCGTCGACATCAAGAAACACGCATGGCTTTGAAAGAGATTTTATTTCGTCAGCTATTTTGCTTAACCCCGAGCTGAGCGACGCCTTTACCAGTACGACATCACCTTCGCGGATTTTATCAAGAGAATATTCTTCGCCGCCGTAATCGGCATTTACCTGATAAACGATGCAGCCCCTTTGCCTTGCATAGTCACCTATCTCTCGGTGAAGTTTTTTTATATCGCCGCATTGTTCAAGCATTGCACCAAGTACGCATACATGCCTTTTGCCCTCAATGTCCTGCATGGACTCTATGCCCATCTTCATGCTGTCCGGGTTTGCATTATATGAGTCATCTATCAGTGTTACGTATCCTTTTTCAATTACGCCTCTGCGTCCGACGGTTTTAAACTTGCCGACTCCGCGTATTATCTCTTCGTCACTGAGGCCGAAGTAACGCCCGATTTCAGTTGCTGCGGAAACTGCATATTTGAGATGATGACCGTAAGCCGGTGCGTCACAAATGGTTTCAGACGTATAGTGAAATGCGTCGAGTTTTTTGAGATACGGATCTTCCCCGTTGGCAAAAATCACGGGTTCACATACATCAAGCACTTCCGTCTTTGCCTTAAAAACACCGTCCAGGTCATTTAAAAATTCAAGATGGGCATGGCCTATATTGGTATAAACCATAACCGTCGGTCTGACCATCTTTGCCAGATGTGTCATTTCTCCGAAATGATTTATTCCCATTTCAACAACTGCAATCTCATCTTCTTCGGAAATCCTGCTCATGGTGAGCGGAACTCCTATTGTGTTGTTGAAATTTCCCTCTGTTTTTAAAACACGGTACTTTTCCGAAAGGACGGAGGCTATCATTTCCTTGGTAGATGTTTTTCCGACAGAGCCCGTAATTCCGATAATCGGGATTGAAAGCTTTGACCGAAATTCTGCAATCAGGTTTTCGAGGGCTTCCTGGACATTATCCGTAACGAAAACAGGACCTTCTCCGTCATATCTCTCGGCAATTGCAGCGCTGGCTCCGTTTTTCAGCGCTGCGTCGACATAATCGTTTCCGTCAACATTTTCGCCTTTGTATGCGACGAACAGGTCTCCCTCACGGGCAGACCTGCTGTCGGTTACTATTCTTTTTATATCTTTTCCTAAAAATTTTATTCCAAACATTATTCTTCAGGCTTCTTTGTACCGCACTTTGAGCAGAAATTGCCGTAGCACTCCGCGCCGCAGTTGGGGCAGAACCATTTTTCTCCTTTGTTTTGACCGATTGAATAAAGCTCTGCAGCATTAAATCCGCCTGTCTGTGATGCCATATTCATGCCCATGAATCCGTTTATGGCGCCGTTTGCATTATTTGCTGCATCCTTCATTGCCTGAGCTTGAGCCGCGGCCAGGTTTGCTGCCGCCATTGTCGGATCTTTGTAAGCTGCACTTAACTGAAGAGCTTGTATCTTTTGGGCATCCTCATCGGAAATTGTGACGCTTGAAATGCCGAAAGATACTATTTCGATTCCTCTGAGTTCCTTCCATTTCTTGCTTAAAATTTCATTGAGTGAATCGGCAATTTCCATCGTATGTGAAGGAAGAGCGCTGTAGCGTACACCGGTTTCACCCAGCGTGGCAAAAGCCGGCTGAAGCGAAGTCAGCAGCTCGGTCTTAAGCTGAGATTCGATTTCATCTTTTTTATAAACGCTTGAGAAATTGCCGCACACATTCTGGTAGAAAAGAATCGGGTTTGTAATTTTATATGAATACTCGCCAAAACACCTTACGCCTACATCGATGTCAAGCCCTACATTCGAATCCACTATTCTGAACGGGACGCTGTTCGGTGTGCCGTATTTATTTCCTGTAATTTCCTTTGTGTTGAAATAATAAACCCTTTGATCTGTCGGATTTTCACCGCCGTAAGTGAAGCGCTTTGCAATTTCTTCGAAAAGTTTCACAACCGCATCGCTGAGCCCTCCCTGGAAAATAGAGGGTTCGGACGACATATCGTATATATATTCACCGGGCTCGGCACATACATCTATAACCTGCCCCTGGTCAACTATCATCATGCACTGACCATCGGCAATTGCTATTGCCGAGCCGTCTGAGATGATATTATCGCTGCCGTGGTTGGATCCCTTGGCGGATTTGCGTTTTACACCTTTGCATGCAAGAACATCCGAGCTCATTGCCTCGCAGTAAAAATATTCCTTATATTGTTCCATTAAAGTGCCGACTGCAGAGCCGACGGCCGCCTGAATTAAAGACATGGTATAAGCCTCCTTCTGTTTATGGGTACATTATATAAAAGGATTTACATTTTTTCAATTAGATAATATAATTTCAAACATGTCAGACGTAATTCAATACAAATGTCCTTCCTGCGGTGGTGCCATCGAATTCGACAGCGCAACGCAGAAAATGAAGTGTCCATATTGCGACTCAATTTTTGATATTTCCGAGTTCGAGTCAGATGATGCCGGCCTTAATCAGAGTGAGACTGCGCAGTCCGTCTCCTCAACATTTTCCAGTGAAGAAAGCTCGGCTTTTGCAATATACAAATGCAGCTCCTGCGGTGCCGAGGTTATAACGGATAAAACAACTGCCTCGACAAGTTGTCCCTATTGTGACAATGTCATGATTCTGTCCGGTCAGCTTTCAGGTGAATTGAAGCCGGACTTGATTATCCCGTTCAGGTATGACAAAGAAGCAGCAAAGCAAGCGCTTAAAACTCACCTTAAAGACAAAAAGCTTCTTCCGAAAGTGTTTTCAAGTGAAAATCATCTCGATGAGATCAAAGGTATCTATGTGCCATTTTGGATATATGACACCGATACCATTGCAGATGCTTCCTATAGCGGTACTAAAGTCCGTACCTGGTCGGATACAATTTATCAGTATACCGAAACAACTCATTACAATATTTCACGCAAGGGCAGAATGAGCTTTGATTCTATTCCGGTAGACGCACTTAGCAGTATTCCCAATGAAATGACTGAATCACTTGAAGTTTTCGACTCTTGCGGCATAGTCCCCTTCAAGACTGCATACCTTTCCGGATACTATTCAAACAGATATGACGTATCTTCCGATGAGTGCATCTCAAGAGCAAAGCAAAGAATCAGCAAAAGCTGCATTGATACTCTTGACGGTACGGTTTCAGGTTACAGCACCCTTTCCAAGATTTCCTCATCTGTTCAGCTGGTAAATACAAAAGTCAAGTATGCTCTTTACCCGGTCTGGATTTTAAATACCACCTGGAGGAACAATAAATATACTTTTGCCATGAACGGTGAAACCGGAAAATTTGTCGGAAATCTGCCTATTGACAAAGGGATATACTGGAAATTCCGTCTTTTATACGGCGGTGGAATCGCAATTGCACTCTTTGCTTTAATTCAATTCCTTTTGGGAGGTGGATTATTGTGAAAAAGGCACGGATCATTGTACTTATATTACTAATATCGGTTATTCTTACGATACCATGCTATGCCGATGCGGATGTATATACGATAAAAGACTGTCAAGTAGTTGTAACCTTCATATCCGGGCACAGCGGTGACCTTCAAAGCTACGCCGATGATTTTTATGATTATAACGGTTTTGCCGCAAACGGAATAATGCTGATGGTTGATACTTCAGCGCGTGAGTATTACATACTTACATCCGGGTCATGCATAAGCACTTTTACCGACAACGATATCTACAGCATTGAATATGATATCATGCCATACCTCAGATCGGGTGATTGGCAAAAAGCCGAAAACACTTTTGTCAACTCATGTAAGTCCAAATTATACTCAGGCTTGCGCGGACTTCTTTATTCACTCGTCGGGAGTCTCGGTCTGGGTGCCTTAATAGGCGGAGCCCCGCTTCACCGGTATAAAAAAGAAATGAATACCGTTGAGAGTAAGTCCTCCGCTGATGATTACATAAGACCCGGAAGCATGGCTATAGTTTCAAGAACAGACAACCGCGGCCGGTCATCCATATCCAAGATTCCGATACCTCGAGTTCAAAGCAACGGTTCCGGAGATCCGTCGGGAATGAGTAACGGTGGCAGCACAATCCATATGGGTTCATCCGGCACTTCCCATGGAGGTCACGGAGGCCATTTCTAAAAAAAACGTCCCTGCAAAACTGCAGGGACGTTTTTTTACGTCATGTATTATTTACTTTTCTGTGTAAGTGTTACAACATCGCTGTACTGAACACCGGAACTGTCTGATATCACACATCTGTACGTACCGAATGCCAGCTCTGTCAGCCCGCAGGCTGCAATCTGGGATTCATTTGAAGTATTGTAAACATGCAGACCGTAATCTTCATTATTACTTGTGTTCGGGTCAAATGTCATGTTAATCCACTCGCCGGAATTATTGTCAAACTTCTGCCAGGTAAATGTCAGATTTGATCCTTCGGCAGCAATTGAGAACATAAGCTGGTTGAGTGTTTCACCTTCTGTATTGGCAGCGCCTCTTCCGACATAGGTTATCGCCTCGGTAGGCTGCTTCGTAATAGTTATGTTCTTGCTCAGATTCTGCTGCTCAATTGATGTTCCGATTGAACCTACCGTTGAACTCACTGAGTTGAGGTTATTGGAAATATCGCTTTGGGATGTTTGCAGCTGATATAGCTGAGAAAGCATATCCTGTTTGAGATCCGAAACCTTGGAATTAACACTGATGCACACGCACATTGTTACAAAGCTGACAATCAGCGAAGCAACAAGCGCAATCATGAGCAGCATTGAAGGATTAACTCCAGAGGAATTTTTTATAGAAGTTATACCTTTTGATTTTTTGGATTTTCTTTTAGGTGTCTCATCCTCTTCTTCATATTCATCATAATCGTATTCGTATTCGTCAGAAGTATTTTTAGATGAGTCAGCAGCAAATTTAGAAAGAAAATCAGCTGCAGACTGTGACTTTCTGGGTTCAACAGGTGCCGCATCAAAATCATTATTTAATTTATGTCCGCAAAACGGGCATTCCGATTCGGTTCCGTCAAGAAGACTACCGCAAAACGTGCAAGTCATTGTAATACCTTCCTTTCGCAGTTTTGTATTCGTATTTTATTCCAACAAAGTAATTATGTCAACACTATTTTTTACTTTTTTGTAACCATTGAGTAATTTTAATGTCTTATTGGTGGTATAAAAGTGGGGATTTTATGTGTAAGGTCAAAAATCATTAGTAAAGATTTTATTTGCTGACGGAAAAACAAACCGAAATTTAAAAGCCTCTGTCTTAACCGCAGAGGCTTTTGAATTTCATATTACATATTAAATTATATATTACGCGAGAAGTTTTTCAAGTGAAGCATATCTAACGCATACGCAAAATACTCTCATAGCTTTCTTTAGTTCCTCCGGAGACGGAAGAGTAGGCGCTATTCTCAAATTGCTGTCGGAATCATCTTTTCCGTATGGATATGTAGCTCCTGCGTCTGTCATGGTTAATCCGGCATCTTTACAGAGGCTGAAAATTCTCGACGCAGTACCGGGAATTGCATAGAAGCTGACGAAGTATCCCCCCTTGGGCGTAGTCCACTTCCCTATTCCGCGTGTTTTTATTTCAGCATCGAGCGCATCAAGTACGCTTTGAAATTTGGGTTTTAGGATTTTTGCATGTTTATTCATAAGTGCAAGAGTGTTTTCCTTGTCCTTTAAAAACATCACATGCCTAAGCTGATTGATTTTATCGTATCCTATAGTCTGTACATTTATAAGTTTTTTGAGGTAGTCAAGGTTCGCCTTTGACGTAGCCATGCATGAAATGCCTGCACCGGGGAATGTAATTTTCGAAGTTGAGGCAAACTCATAGACCATGTCAGCGTTGCCGTATTTTTCGCACTCGGAGATAATATCCTTAAAGGGAACAAAACCGCCGTCAAACTCGTGAATGCAATAAGCATTATCCCACATAAGTGCAAAATCTTTTGCAGATGGCTTCATTGAAGCAAGACGGGCTATAGTCTTATCCGAATATATTATTCCGTCAGGGTTTGAATATTTGGGAACGCACCAGATGCCCTTGACGGACGGATCTTTAATATATTCCTCGACCGCGTCCATGTCCGGTCCTTCATCCGTCATCGGTATTGTAATGAGCTCAAAGTTAAATGATTGAGTAACTCTGAAATGTCTGTCATAGCCGGGTGCCGGGCAAAGCCATTTAAGATTATCTTCTTTGCACCACGGTCTGTCGGAATGTAAAAGACCATGCGTGTAAGCCTTTGATACGAGATCGTACATAAGCTGCAATGAAGCATTTCCGCCGACAAAGACATTTTCGGCATTTGTACCGAGTATATCGGCAAAGTACCTCTTTGCTGCGGGGATTCCGTCGACGTTGCCGTAATTTCTCACATCGATACCGTCTGATATGTAATCGCTGTCGCTTTTAAGAAGGTCATTTATGCAGCTGACCATGTCAAGCTGCTCTTTTCCGGGCTTTCCTCGCGCCATGTTGAGTTTAAGTCCTTCGGCCTTTATCTCCTCATATTCATTTTTTACCAGTTCAAATTCGCTTTGGAGCTGGCTTTTTGTCATTTCTTGATATACCATTTTTTTCGTCACTTTCACATATTGATTTTTAAAAATACTTGTGCAATTATAAATCCTTGAAAATGTTAATTCAAGAGGAGGATTATAAATATGAAAACTCTTAAACCTATAGAATTAGGTATAGCCGGTGACGGTGCAGTATACCGCAACCTAGCTCCGGCCAGACTCGTTGAAATTGCACTTGAACGCGGCGAAGGCGTTCTGAGCGAAACAGGTGCGCTATCCGTTGTAACCGGCAAATATACCGGACGTTCACCCGATGACAAGTTTATTGTAGATACTCCTGCAGTTCACGATGAAATAGCCTGGGGAAAGATCAATGTACCCATAAGCGAGGAAAAATTCAATTCGATTAAGGGAAAGATGCTCGCGTATCTTCAAAATCAGGAAATATTCGTATTCGACGGATTTGCAGGTGCTGACAAAAAATACACTCAGCGCTTCAGAGTAATAAATGAACTTGCAAGTCAGAATCTGTTCATCCATCAGCTTCTTATCCGTCCTACAGAGGAAGAGCTTGACTCATTTGTCCCGGACTACACAATTATTGCAGCACCCGGATTTAAATGCATACCTGAAATAGACGGTGTTCACAGTGAAGCTGCGATAATAATCAACTATGAGACAAAAGAAGTCATTATTGCCGGTTCGCAATATGCCGGTGAAATCAAGAAGAGCGTATTTTCGGTAATGAACTACGTGCTTCCGAAAAACGGGATTCTCTCCATGCACTGCAGCGCAAACATCGGCAACAACGGTGACAGTGCTGTATTTTTCGGTCTTTCCGGCACGGGCAAAACAACACTCAGCGCAGATCCCGCCCGCAAGCTTATAGGTGATGATGAACACGGATGGAGTGCCGACGGTGTATTCAACATTGAAGGCGGATGCTATGCGAAATGCATTAATCTCGACCCTGAAAATGAGCCTCAAATTTATGGTGCCATAAAATTCGGTTCACTTCTTGAAAATGTAATTCTCGATGAAAACGGCCATCCTGATTATGAAGACGGAACACTTACCGAGAACACGCGTGTAGGATACCCGGTAGAATACATTCCCAATGCCGAGCTTACCGGTAAAGGCGGAATTCCGAAGAATATATTTTTCTTAACGGCAGATGCATTTGGTGTTCTTCCTCCGGTTTCAAAACTTGACAGAGAAGCAGCAATGTATCACTTCGTAAGCGGCTATACATCAAAGCTTGCGGGGACAGAAAGAGGAATTACCGAACCTGTAACCACCTTCTCAACTCTTTTCGGCGCACCGTTCTTCCCTCTAAATGCATCCACATACGCCGAAATGCTCGGAAAGAAGCTTGATGAAACAGGTGCAAATGTATGGCTTATCAATACAGGCTGGTGCGGCGGTGCAGCAGGCACGGTTCCAAGAATGAAGCTCAAGTACACAAGAGCAATGATAACAGCTGCTCTTAACGGTGAACTTGAAAAAGTTGAATTTGAAAAAGACCCGATTTTCAATCTTAATATTCCAAAGTCCTGTCCGGAAGTACCTTCTGAAATACTAAATCCGAAAAACGTCTGGTCTGACAGCGAAGCTTACGAGAAGCAGGCAAAGGCTCTGGCATCAAAATTTGCTGACAACTTCTCCAAAAAATACCCGGATATGCCTTCAGAAATAGTTAATGCAGGTCCGAAAGCCTGATATGGAAATAATAAAGGCGCTCATATGAGCGTCTTTATTATATGTTTATATGCATTTTTTCGATCAACGTATTTAAGCTTTTGTCATACTGTTCTTTGGTGATGGCTTTGGTTTCGAGAAATTTATCCAGCGTGTCTTTTTGGGATAAAAAAAGCTGCACTTTCTTCTCATCTTCCCCTATGTTTTTTGCATCCATTAACTTACTCCGCTTTCCTCGTAAGCTTGTTTAACGGCTTTTGCAAACTGGTCTGCGCAGGATGTCGGTTTATATCCGCAGGTATTACCTTCAAGTTTCGATACTATTTCTTCTACCCTCATCCCGTCACAAAGAATCGATATGGCCTTTAAGTTGCCGTTGCATCCGCCTTGAAAGTTTATATTGCTGATTACGTCGCCGTCTATGTCAAATTCGATCAAAAACGAGCATACGCCGCGGGGTCTGTATGTATATCTCATGATTACTTCTCCTTGTAATAAAGCATGCAGTGACAATATCCTTCAAAATCCGGATCCGCTATCTGTTCACGGAATTCTTTACACATACATAGAGTATCCTCACTGTGTTCACGCCTGCACGGGCAGTATCCTCCGTTTTTAAGAATTCCTTCGCGTATTACTTTTACAACATCTGTATTGTTATTGTAAACAATCTTCAAATTATTCTCTCCTTTGTTGGATTTATTTACACCGATAGTGTATCATAAATGCAGAAATTTTAAAGTATAAAGAGGAAAAATCATGAACAACGAAGCATTAAATGTATTACTTGAAAGGCGTGCAATAAGGAAGTTTAAATCAGAGCAAATAAAGGACAAAGAGCTTGACGCTGTTTTAAAGGCAGGCACTTACGCCCCCACGGGCAAAGGCACGCAGCAGCCGGTAATTGTAGCTGTTCAGGATAAGAATTTACGTGACAGAATATCAAAACTCAACGCTAAAATAATGGGTACGGATTCAGATCCTTATTATGGTGCCCCTACAATAGTAATTGTATTCGCCTCGAAAGATGCCTACGATCACGATATTGCCGTCATGGACTGCGCAGCGGTTACGACAAACATTCTCAATGCCGCGTACGCTGTAGGACTTGGATCATGCTGGATAAACCGGCCGATGGCAATGTTTAAAACCGACGAGGGAAAAGAGCTCTTAAAAGATATGGGCATTGAGCAGCCGCTTACCGGTGTTGCCTCTGTTGCACTCGGTTATGCTGACTGTGTTCTTCCCGAACCTAAGCCGAGAAAAGAAGGGTATATAATAAAGGTATGATTACCGTAACTTCTCATTCAAGCATCAATATTTCTTCGTCCAAATGTTTATGGTTTGACCCCTTCCGTCTTGACAAAAGCTATAATGATGCAGATTTCATTTTTATTACACACCCGCATTTCGACCACCTCTCGAGCAGCGACATCGACAAGGTCAAAAAGGATACCACTGTTTTTGTGGCACCCGAAAATGTCCTGGAGAACGCAACATATACTCTTTGCCCGGGTGACAAAATAACTGTCGGCGACATTGAAATTGAGGCTGTCGCTGCATATAACACGATAAAGCCGTTTCATCCAAAATCCGACGGATGGCTTGGGTATATAGTTACTATAGACAAAATCCGGTACTATGTATGCGGCGATACCGACCTCACGGATGAGGCCAAATCCGTTAAATGCGACGTTCTTCTTGTTCCCTGCGGAGGGACATATACTATGGATTATAAGGATGCGGCAAAACTTGCAAACATCATAAAACCGTCTGTCGCAATACCTACTCACTACGGTTCAATAACCGGCAATGAAGATGACGGTGAAAAATTTGCCCAACTACTTGACGAACAAATTGAGAGCGGATTACAATATTACAATAAATAAAAAATTTTGAAAGAACAATTTTATGAAAAAGAAAAAAATCAGCGCAAAATCTCTCTTTGAAAGTTTTGACGAAAGACTTTCATATCTTGTAAAAAATGATGAAGTCCGTGTCAACACGCAGTACAATGCTACTTTCATTATTCTTTGTATTGTCGCCGTTTTTATGACGCTGCTCAATATATTAACTCACAAGGGAGCACTAACCGCTTCAACCGCAATTTTTGCGGTTCTTTGCGGTGCAAATATTTACATGTACAACCGCAAAGGCAAGCTTAGATCTGTTGCAGAGTATGCCTTCATGGTTGAAATACTGGTGCTGTTTTCGTTTTTCCTTATTTCGGGAAACCCTGAAGGTTTCAGTTCCATATGGATTACTCTGCTTCCTCCCTGTGCTCTTCTTCTTTATCAGTTGAAAAGAGGCAGTCTGCTAAGCGGTTTAATGTGGCTTATTCTCATTTTTCTGCTTTATACAAAAACCGGTAATTCATTTTTGCAATATGACTATACCGAATCATTTAAAATGAGATTCCCGATTTTATTTATCGCTGACTTTGCATTGGCCTTCTTCCTTGAACTTATAAGGCAGAAAACCTTTGACAACTATAACTTCCTTATGGCTCACGATCCGCTGACCGGTGCTTTCAACAGGCGTGGATTTTTTGAATATATTTATAAAAAGATCAGTGAATCGAATTGTGACAAGGTAAGTTTCATAATGATGGATCTGGACCATTTCAAAAATGTAAACGACACATATGGTCATGATGCCGGTGATGCTGTTTTGAAGGCAAGCGTCAACAAACTTGAGGAACTTATCGGTCTTCCTATATGCCGTTGGGGTGGTGAAGAGTTTGCGGTTTTCGATTTCAACGGTGAATTTGACGCTGAAAAATCCGAAAAGCTTGTGAAAGATTTTGGGGAGCTCATTGTCGAGTATAACGAATATAAAATTCCTATTAATATTTCTGTCGGCGTCTATTCTACCTTGCTGGACCATATTCCAGATATTATTACTACACTCAGCAAATCTGCCGATGAATGTCTTTACGAGGCCAAAACCACGGGAAGGAATAAAGCTGTTGTAAAAATCGACGCATAAACCCTGATTACTGCAAAATAAGTCATGTGAAGAGATATATGTATGAATGTCTATCTTCAAAAATTAAAAAATCTTTTCTTCTACTGCGGACTTGAAAAAGAAGAATACAATGAAATAAAGCTTGAAGCCTACAAGAGCAATTTCCGGGCATGGAAATTGCTGCACATTCTTATATTTGCCTTGTTCTTTATAATGACAATCGTAAATATTGTCCTCGGCTTTTCTTCGTCTACGGTTCTGCTTTCTTTGCTTACACTCATATACTCGGGAATTATCTGTGTTTTATTCTTTTTTGTGTTCAAAGAGGATTCTCTTGTTGCGCAGTTTTTAATCTACTTTACGATGATTATTCTTCTGTGCTACGGACTCAATGTAAGTATATCAAAACCTCATATGATGGGTGTCACTTTTATTGCTCTTCTATTGATTCTTCCCGTATTTATGATTGATAAGCCTTATTTCATGGCTTTGCTGACGAGTGTTGCATCTGTCATATATCTCATATTTGCCAGCATAGCGAAAGAAAAAGATGTTTTTAATGCGGATTTAGTCAATGTAGTAATTTACTGCTTCATCGGCATAATTATAAATGTGTTTATAAATTATGCCCGCATCCACGAATATTTTTACAAAGCGCAGGAAAGCAAAGCCTATAACCGTTTAAACGGTTTGAATATAACATTACAAAAAATGAGCCAAAACCTTATTGGCATGCTTGGCACTGTAGTTGAAAGCCGCGACCTTGAGAGTGGAGAGCACATTGACAGAGTCAAGGGGTATACATATATTCTCGCAAATCAAGTAATGGAAGACTGTCCGGAATACGGTCTTGACAATTATGATGTCAACCTCATGACATATGCCTCTCCCCTTCATGATGTCGGTAAAATATCCATCTCTGACTCGATACTATTAAAACCCGGCAGACTCACGGATGAAGAATTTGAGATAATAAAAACTCACTGCATCAAAGGCTGCGACATAATAAATAAAATGGCCGGCTCATGGAGCAATGACTATATAAAAACGGGACTGGATATATGCCGCAGTCATCATGAAAAATGGGACGGCAAAGGCTATCCTCAGGGGCTCAAAGGAGATGACATCCCGATTGCTGCCCAGATTGTCTCAATTGCGGATATATTTGACGCACTTACAACTAAGCGTGTATATAAAGACGCATACTCTGCCGAGAAGGCATACCGTATGATAATGGACGGTGAATGCGGTGCTTTTTCAGATAAGTTGTTATCTTGTTTTGAAAAATGCAAAGATAAATTCATTTCTTGCGCTTCTTCAAGCGATGAAATAGAAATACCGGATTATGACTTTGAAATAACATCAAGCGGCAGCCACAATTCAATTATAGTCGGATTTCACGACGATGACAGAACACTTAAAGAGAAAAATTTGCTCAGCGAGCAGCTAGCCGTTCTGTCCAGTCTTTCCAATTATAATTTCTACAACATAAGCTATGTAGACATGAAAGAAAACGAAGTCTACAAATATATGCTGTGTGATGAATTTTCACGCATTATAGACAACTTCCCGCCTGATTTGAAATCGAACGAAAAGTTCGATTCGCTATTAAATACAATCATTGTAAGCGATGACTATGATGACTTCCGCAAGAAAACCGAACGCGTCTCTTCGCTTGAAGAGATTTCCAAAAACGGTTGTTTGAATGTAGATTTCAGAATAAGGCTTGAAGACGGAATACATTACTGCAGGATGAAAATAACGCCCGACACGAACGACAAGGATTGTGTTCTTCTCGGAATATTTAACCGTGACGAAAGCCACAGCCGTGAAATCAGGTATCATCAGATTCAGCGTGAACTTGAAGCTACAAAAGAAGAGATCGAAAACCGCGAAAAACTTGCCGACAGACTTGCTGTCATTAACTCCGTAGCGGATGAATACGATTATGTCTGCACGCTGAATGCCGAAACTATGGCCGTTACGGTTTACAAGGCAAAGCCTTGGATAGAAGATATGTTTAAAAATCTTGAAGACATTGTCGTCCGGCCGGATATAAGAAACAGTACGCTCAAAGCAATAATCCACCCCGATGATTTTGATAATTTCAAAGAAAGCTCGATGCATCCCAATGTTTTGAAGGGACTTGCATCAAACGGTGAATACGAAGTTAATTACAGAGCATATAAATACGGAAAGCTCGTAAATTACCAGACGAAATACACTCTCGATGAAGATAACAAGAGCCGTATAATAATCGGATTAAGAGAGCTTCCGAATGCTTAAAAAATCAAAGCCGGTCAATGTGACCGGCTTTTTATTTTATACGCATAAATCCTCGTATTTAAATTCAACCATTTTTTTAAGATCTTCCGGGGCCATGCAAACCATGTATCCGATTTTTCCGCCCGAAAAAATAATCTTATCATATAACTGTGCAGTTTCATCCACTACGGTTGCAAACTGCTTTTTCATGCCTATAGGAGAACATCCGCCGTGAATATATCCTGTAAGTGCCAAAAGCTCCTTGCTTTTTACCATCTCAATGTTTTTCTCACCTACACAAGATGCCGCCTTTCTCAAATCCAGCTCTTCTGCGCACGGTATAACAAACACATAGTGATTCCCGCTTTTCCCGACCGTAACAAGAGTTTTAAAAAGCATTCCCCTGTCACACCCGATTGTGTCCGCTACATCAATGCCTGAAATGGCACCTGAATCAATATAGCAATAGGACATATACTCAAGTTGCGCAGCATCAAGAAGCCTCATTACATTTGTCTTCTCATCAAGCGGTTTCTTACCTGCCATTTATCGTACCCTCGATTATTTCGCAGTTGTCACCGGCACTTATTTTAAGTTTCTCAACGGTTTTTCCAAATCCGCTGCCGCCTGATGTTGCGAATAAAATAATCTTTTTTCCTGAAAAATCCGCACTTTCAAGAAATGTATTGATTATATGCGGTGCTACATACCACCAGATAGGAAATCCAAGATAAATCTCATCATAAGGAGAAACGTCAAATCCGTCATTGATAAATTCAGGTCTTGATGCCGGGTCGTTCATCTCAATTGTAGTGCGGGAATTTTTATCCATCCAGTTGAGATCGTTTTTCTCATACGGTACCACCGGCTTGATTTCATAAACATCGGCACCGACCTCATCTGCAAGTTTTAAAGCCTCTTTTTGGGTCGTACCTGTACATGAAAAATATGCAACAAGAGTTTTCGGCATTTGTGAAAGATCCTCCATTTCGTTATTTAAGCAGATTATAAAACGAATCCTCTCCTTTTAAAAG
>R05__coassemble_193_pt1 | contig 34731 bp, 34 predicted proteins | sample R05__metabat2_high_PE_014 | metagenome-assembled genome bin R05
ATTATATATAAGACATTTTTTTGCGGAGATGTGATTTGAAACAAGATGAAGTTTTAAAAAAATATAGTATGTCAAATATACACAGCGAGAGAATTTTTGATCTCATGCTGTGGCTTGCTCCGATAGTGGCGGTTTTGGCGGCAGTTTTATTTACTGCAGGCAAATATTTTGGCCTTTTTGACGAAGCTTTATGGGAAAACATATGGAAATTTGACGCAGTTTGTGCAGCATATGTTGTGTTTGCCGTTATCTTTGCAATTATAGGTAAATTTATAAATCCGATGAGAAGAGACGGACTTTACACTGCGATGAAAATCGTCCTTACCATACTTCTCATTTTTCAGTGGAGTCTTATTTCTTATTATTTCCCGTCAAGAGAACTGTGGGGATTTGCAGTAATTTTTGTTGTTATTTCTGCATTCTTTTTTGACAGCACGCAAGTTTTGTTTACGGAGATTGGCATTGCGGTATCTACTGGCGTGTCATGGTTTTTAAACGGGGATCAGCTTCTTCCGGTTAAAGATGACAAGTACCTTGAAAATCTGATATTGAGGTGCATTGCTCTGATCCTTTCTTTTGTATGCGTGTATTTTTTTACACGCTACGGAGAGAAATTTAAGGAAAAAGTTGATGACCATCAAGGACGCCTCAAGGCTCAAAATGACAGTTTAAGAAAAATGAATGCGGATATTATCCGTTTTACTGCGGATATGGTTGAGATGCGTGATGAGTTCAGCGGTTCACATATAAAAAGAGTTGAAGAATATACACGGATTTTGGCTGAAAAAGTGATGGAAAAGTGCCCGGAATATAACCTCACTGAACTTGATGTAGACATGATCTCTCAAGCAAGCATGCTTCATGACGTAGGTAAAATATATATTGCCGACAGCATCCTGCTAAAACAAGACAAACTTACCGATGAAGAATTTAAGATAATGGGACAGCACACAACCATCGGCGCTGAAATTGTCGAAAATATGCCTATGGGCTTTGATATGTACTTCAGACGTTACTGTAAAGAAATTTGCCTATGTCACCATGAACGCTATGATGGAAGCGGATACCCAAACAAGTATAAAGGAGAAGATATTCCGATATCGGCCCAGATCGTTTCTGTCGCGGACTGTTTCGATGCGCTAACCACAAAACGTCCGTACAAAGACGCTCTCAGCGTGGAAGTCGCAGCAGATATGATTGTCACGGGAAAATGCGGTATATTTTCAGATAAGATAATTGACTGCTTCAATGCTTGCCTCGAACAGTTTGAAACGGTTGTGAACTCTGCATCGGATTAATTAAAATAGGTTAAATCAAGAAATTCTGAAAGGTTCTTCCTATGTTGGGAGAGCCTTTCGTGCATATTCAACAGGTCTGCCTCGATTATAAAAAGATCTTCTGTTAAGCCGCGGTGTTTTTCATAAAGACCGCTCTTATAGTTATCTATGACGGTGCCGTATCTGTCTATCGCTTTTTTGATTGAATCATCCCAGGAAATATAGAGTGTGTCAGCGGCATTGCTGCCTACCTGATGCATTTTTTCTTTGTTTTCCATTACAGTTGCCAGACACACGGCCAAAGATGCGGCATTTTCGTCTATCAAGAAGGCATTTTCGCGGTCCGTGACACCTTCGGCAGCGCAGCTTCCGCGGACAAGCACACTTCCGAGTGAACATGCGGCGGCTTCTCTTACAACAAGGCCATTCGTATCAAAGGTGGAAGGAAAAAGCAGAAGGTCGGCTCTGCAGTACCATGCGGCAAGAGTTTCTCTTTCATGAAGTGCTCCCGTGAAAATGCATTTGTCTTCAAGCATCAAATCATGGCAACAGCTTTTTATACTTGCCTCATCCATGCCGCTGCCGACAAATACCATACGGAAATCAAGATTTTGGGATTTTAGTGCCGCCAGAGCATCGAGAATAATTCTTATACCCTTATACCACATAAGCCGTCCGACAAATAAAAATACCGGCAGGTTATCCGGTAAGTCATAACCTTGCGTGACAGAAAGTATTTCGTCATCGGATACCCGGTGTTTTTGCATATCCACACCGTTTTCCATTATGACATAATCTCCCCGGTATCCGAGTCCTTTGATGTTTTCTCCCGCACCGCGGCTTACGACCCAAAGCTCGTCACATGCACTTACGCTCTCGACAAGTGCTTTTATGGCACCTTCCTGCAAAATTTTACCTCTTATTGCGTTGGAAATATCAACATCGAACTTTGTATGATATGTCATAATAAAAGGCACGTTTAGGCGGTCACGGAGCTCTCTTGCCAGAATATTTGACATTATCGGGCAGTGACTGTGAAGAAGCGAAATGTCCCTTTTGGCAATTTCTTCCTGCACACTGATTGAAAAAGGGTTTCCGGCTGTATAGCCGCAGAACTTTCTTAGATCAATGCTGGGATATCTTATAACAGGATATGAAAAATTGCTGTCGTCGCTTCCGGGAAATTCGGGAGTCACGACGCTTACGTCGTAGCCTTCATTTTGGATAACACGGCCATAATTCACAACGGTATTGGCAACACCGTCTATTGCCGGAGGAAAAGAGTCATTCAAAAGACATATTTCATTTATTTCTTTATCCATTTTTGTCACCCTTTTTGTATTGAGAGATTATAGCTGTCAGTGAAGATATAATTATTTCGGTTATAGTTTTTTCAGCGTATATGCGGTCTCTGCCGTCTTTATTTTTTATCCAGTAAATCATCATTCCGGCAACCGCATTGCAGTAAAACTGACAGAGATATTCACGGTAGACGTCATTGAGATTTACATCTGCAATCTTCTCAATATCGCGGATAATATTGTCCGCAATATCAAGAAAGTGATTGAAGAAAAAACGGTGTATTTCGTCCCCGGCACGCGTCTCTATAATATTTAAAAGCATAGTGTCGTTCTTTTCGATGTAGTCGATGATAAAGCTGATGGCACTTGAGTAATCATTCAATATGTCGTGCTGCTCAAATACCAATATGGCTTCTTCTTCCATCATCCATCTGAGAAGATCGAAAAGGTCAACAAAATGGTAGTAGAAAGTTTTTCTGTTAACTTCGCATGCATCTATAATTTCGCTGACTGTAATTCTATCGAAAGGCTTTTCTTCAAGAGCCTTGTGAAGTGCAGCGGCAAATGCTTTTTTCGTTATATAATTCGACTGTTCATGTGTCATGAGATAAGTATAAATATGCTTGATGTCAAAATCAATAAATTTGATGGACAAATGTGTATTAAATGGCCGTTGAACAGCGTTTTTTTTAATAATATAATATTTTCATTATGGGAAATAATAATTTTATGAAAAAAGTTGCGGCTTTCATAGTTGATAAGCGCAACATCATATTCTTTATATTTACACTTCTGGCCATTTTCAGCGCTTTTTCCAGAAACTGGGTCGATGTTGAGAATGATATTACGGCTTATCTTCCGGACAACACGGAAACAAGAACCGGCCTTACAATAATGAACGATAATTTCACTACGTTTGCCACGGCTGAGATTATGGTTGAAAATATCACGCTTGATACGGCAAATTATCTTTATGATGAGATTGAAAAGTGCGAAGGCGTCAAAAGTATAGCATTTGATGCAGAAGATGATTATAAGCAGGCCTCTGCACTGTTTACAATTACATTTGACGGAGAAGAAAATGACGAGATAAGCATAGAAGGGCTTGAAAAGGTAAACGAGCTGCTTTCAAATTACGATACTTACAGCTCGACTGAAATAGGAAACCCTTTAAAGGCGATTGTAAACAGCGAAATGCTTATAGTCGACCTGATTGCGGTTTTTATAGTTGTTACGGTTTTACTTCTGACATCCACAACATATGCTGAAATCCCGGTGCTTTTAATAACGTTCGGCGCAGCGGCTGTACTCAACATGGGTACAAACTTTATGATGGGCACAATTTCGTTTGTCACCGATTCAATTGCGATAGTGCTGCAGCTTGCCCTTGCGATAGATTATGCAATTATTTTCCTTCACAGATACCAGGAAGAGCATGAAAAGCTTGCCGCGAAGGAGGCTGTCGTAGAGGCCCTAACAAAGGCTATTCCCGAAATATCCGGAAGTTCACTTACTACAGTTGCGGGACTTGCCGCAATGTGCCTTATGCAGTTTACGCTGGGACTGGATATGGGTATAGTTTTAATTAAGGCAATACTTTTGTCACTGGCTTCGGTTTTCTTTTTAATGCCGGGGCTTTTAGTCGTTTTTTCCGACTGGATTGACAAGACTCCGCATAAATCGTTTGTTCCGAAAATAAGCTTTCTCGGGAAATTTGATTACGCCACGAGATTCATTATACCATTGATATTTATAGGGGTACTTATCTGCGGCTTTTTATTCTCACACAGGACAAGTTATGCTTACACCGAAGATTCAATTATACCGATAAAGTTAAATGAGACCCAGATTGCCGAGAACAAAATTTGTGATGTTTTCGGAAAAGAAAATCAGCTGGCTTTAATTGTGCCTCGCGAAAGCTTTGAAAAAGAAGGCAAACTTATAAAAGAACTTGAGGAACTGGAGCATACGGTAAGCGTGCTCGGACTTGCAAATGTTGAAGCACTGGACGGTTATATGATAACCGATTCATTAAATCCCAGACAGTTTTCGGAGGTAACCGGACTTGACTATGAAGTTGCGGAGGCACTTTACGCGGCATATGCTGTAAATCAAGAGGATTACGGTCAGCTTGTTACGAATATAGAAAACTATTCAATGCCTCTTATTGATATATTTGAATATCTCATAGATATGGAAAAAGAGGTAACCATTTCTCTGGATGAGGAAACAAAAGATAAACTTGATGACCTTGACGGCCAGCTTGAAGATGCCAAACTTCAGCTTCTAAGCGACGGATGGAGCAGAATTGTACTTCAAAGTGATCTTCCTATTGAAGGTGAGGACAGCTTTAAATATCTCGAGATATTTAAAGCTGTCCTCACCTTCAATAGGAAGATCACTTCAAAGTGATCTTCCTATTGAAGGTGAGGACAGCTTTAAATATCTCGAGATAGTGCATGGAATAGTCGGGAAATACTATGACGAGGGATATGTAATCGGAGATATGACTTCGAGCTATGACCTGAGAACTTCTTTTGAGCACGACAATACTCTTATAAGCATTTTGACTATAGTGTTCGTTCTTCTTGTGCTTCTTTTTACATTCAGCTCAGTCGGTCTTCCCGTACTGCTTATTATGATAATCCAGGGTTCCATTTGGATAAATTTTTCGACACCATATCTTAAAGGCGAAAACCTGTTCTTTATGACATACCTTATAGTATCGTCAATCCAGATGGGAGCAAATATAGATTACGCGATAGTAATATCTTCAAGATATCTTGAAAACAAAGAGACCATGCCAATAAAAGAGGCAATGATAGAGACTCTTAATTTCTCATTCCCGACGATAATCACCTCCGGGACAATGCTTGCATCGGCCGGCCTTATCATAGGATACCTCACATCAGAGCCGACAATATCCACAATAGGGCTTTTCCTGGGACAAGGTACATTCATTTCTATATTCCTGGTAATGTGCGTCCTTCCTCAAATCCTTATTCTTGGAGATTTGATTATACGAAAGACGACATTCTCCATAAATATGAGCAACAAAGCTGTTAAAAGGACCGGAATAATGAGAGTTGACGGACGGGTGAGAGGCCAGTTTACAGGATACCTTGATGCCGAGGTCCACGGATTAATCAGGGGAGACTTGAACGCAACCATAGAAATAGGAAATCCTGACGGGGAGGAAAAGAGTGATGATTAAATCAAGAAAATTGCTGCCGCTTTTAATCTGCTTGATACTGTCGGCATCACTTGCCCCTGCCGCTTTTGCCGATGAAGAGAAAGAAACCGTCACCATACACATATCTACCGAAGATGATCTGACTGAACTTGCCTATAAATGCAGCCTTGACACATACAGTGAAAATCTTACCGTGATTTTGGATAACGATATAGACTTAAAAGGCGTAAAGTTCAGCCCGATTCCTACTTTTTCCGGCAAATTTGAAGGCAACGGCCATAAAATTAAAGGATTTGTGCTGGCAACAGACGGCTCTCATCAGGGCTTTTTCAGATATGTAAGGGAAGGTGCCCTTATAAATAACCTTACAATCGAAGGCACGGTGACCCCCGGGAATTCGAGATGCCAGGTTGGCGGAATAGCCGGAGTGAATGCAGGTGAAATTAACAACTGCAAGTTTAACGGCGTAGTGGAAGGCCTTAATTATATAGGCGGCATTGCCGGAATAAACAACGGTACAATTGCCAACTGTAGTTGCAGCGGTACAGTAAACGGAAAGCGCTTCACCGGCGGAATCGCCGGATATTCTGACGGCGTTATTTTGAACTGCCGCAACAGCGCTGATGTAAATACCGAGATTACCGAAGGCGGACTTGAACTTGACAATCTGAACATTTCAACTGCCTATGATGTGCTGAGCCTTGTTTCTGCGGAAGATACCGATGTTGTGTCAGACACCGGAGGAATTGCGGGATACTCAAGCGGTACAATAAAATCCTGCAACAACCTCGGAAAGGTCGGATATCAGCATTACGGCTACAATGTAGGCGGAATCGTTGGGCGGCAGAGCGGATATGTATCGATGTGCAACAATGCGGGCGACGTGCTTGGCAAAAAGGATGTTGCCGGAATTGCCGGACAGATGGAACCATACCTTATTTTGAAAGACCAGAAGGTTTTAAAAAGTGCAATAAGCGCTTTGGTTTCATCGATACAAGCAGCAATAAACGATGCCGACTCGCAGTCGGGAAGTGTAACGTCGGCACTTAACTCCCTTCAAAGTAATGCCGAGAGTGCATCTGACAGGGTGTATCTGGAGGAAATCGAAATTACAGACCCTTTGACGGGCGAGACGACAACAATAGACCGTGTGCAGTTTGAAGAAAGTGAAGACGGAACAACTATAAGCGACGATTTAAGCGCTATGAGCGACAGCATGGCTATACTGAACTCGGCACTTGACAGCCTTGCAAAGGCTCTTGCGGCCGATCTTAGAGTTGTGAATGCCAATGCATCGGTTGTCATGAATCTCTTTGCAAACGCTCTTTCCGGAAATATGTCTGTTGTAGACTATGAAGACGTATCTGCAAATTCAACTACCATGAAAAGTGAAGATACTGACGGAAAGGTCGAAAACTGCAAAAACACGGGAAATATTGAAGGCGACACGAATGTCGGAGGAATAGCCGGTTCCATGCAGGTCGAGTACGAATTTGACATGGACAATGCCATTATCGGAATTTTTGACCAGACCGCAAATGCTGTCGAAGGTGTAACATCGCTTTCATATAAAGCAAAGTGCGTTAATGTTTACAATAAAAATGAAGGCGATATAAATTCAAAAAAAGATTCAACGGGCGGCATTGTCGGATACCATGATATAGGCACTGTCGTTTATGACGAAAATTACGGGGATGTAATATCGGAGGGAGCCTATGTCGGCGGCATAGCCGGAAAAAGTACAACGCTTATAGACAAATGCTACGCTATGTGCTCGCTTGACGGAGATGAGTATGTCGGAGGTATAGTCGGTCTTGGTAAGAAAATTACAGACTGCGCAACAATAGTGCGGATGGATGATGTAACTGCTTGTTTCGGTGCAATCGCCGGATATGCGGATATATCTGATAAAGGCAATATTTCCGGAAACACATTTGTTACAAACACTCTTGGGGCAATTGACGGAATATCGTATTCCGGAGTTGCCGAACCGCAGGATTATTCGCAGTTTATTACAAATGAAAATATTCCCGACGAGTTTAAGGAGCTCAAGCTGACATTTATTGCCGACGGGAAAAAGATAAAGGATATACAATTTACCTACGGCGGATCAATCGGTGCAGCATCGGTTCCCGAAGTTCCGGAAAAGGCCGGGTATACCGGTAAATGGCCGGATGATTTGAATCTCGTTAACCTCAGCTTCAGTGATACGGTTGAGGCCGTATATACACCGAGACAGGGTGCGGTTGCCTCAGAGGAGACAAGAGAAGAAGATAAGCTTCCTATAATTGTTCTCGACGGAGATTTTACTCAAGAAACGGATGTCAAAATAGACGTATACGAAGGAGAACTGCCTGAGACAGACGGGGAACTTCTTGAAGCATGGACGGTAAGGCTTGAAAATACCGATGATTCTTTAGAGGGCTATTCGATCAGGTATTATGCTCCCGAAATTGAAGTTTCAAATCATTCAGAAGTGCTCTATGTTCTTGAAGACGGGGCGTGGAATAAGGTACAGACCGAAACCCACGGAAGCTATCTTGCGTTCGATGCTGATGGTGACGAAGTGACTTTTTCGTGCTATGATGTTAAAAACAAGGGAAAGACGGCGATTTATATACTGATTGCGGCAGCCGGTGCGGCAATTGTTGCCACTGTCATAATCATGAACGTCAAGACAAGAAAGAATGGAAAGCAAAAAGACAAAATTTCTGAGGATCCTGGTTCTGATATTTAGTATTGTATTTATTGCTTCGGCATGCGCGGCGTGCGTTTATCTTATTTGGGAAAAGGCACCCGGCAGTGACGGCAGCGAAATTTATACATTTTTCATATCCGGACTTGATGAACAGACATATTCTACGGAAATAAATTATATAATGAAGATTGATACACTCAATCACACGATTGATGTTGTACCGTATCCGAAAGACACTCTTTTGAACATAGATTTCCAGATAAGGAAATTGGGCTCGGTGTATTACGGCGCGGTAAGAAACAATATTGAACCGTGGAAAGCTGTTTCGGTACAGCTTGAAAAAATGCTCGGTTTTGAATTGAACGGCTATGCATTTATACCCGTATCAGTTTTTAATGACTTTTTAACGGATGGGAAAATAAATGACGTTACAACTTTTTTCTCCGTGCTAAACAGTGCAACCGAGACAAACCTGTCCGCTTCAAATATCGCATTTCTAACAAGACAGTCGGTGAGCATTGATGAAAATGCGATTTCATACTTTGATTTTCCATCAAAAACAATGAAAATTCAGGGATACCCCTATGAAGTCATAGAGCTCGATGAGTGGATTGAAATTATAAATTTACATCTCAATCCCGGGGAAATAACCGTTACAGCTGAAAATCTCGACATAGTATATGCGTGTGATGAAGGTGTAAACGCGACAAATGAATTGATTGGTTCGTGGTATTATGATAATATAGATGAAGAGTTAATAGAAGGAGGGGAAAGTTATGAAAATACTGACTCCGAATATTAATTCCTTTCGAGGCTGATAATAGCCTCTTTATATAACGCGCTTAAATGCGCTTCAAAAGACCGCATTTTGCGGTCTTTTTTGAAAGAACACGGATTCTTATGGAGATAAACATATGCCGGCAATGAACAAATCAATAAAACTTTTCCGGGAGTCTGCAATATCTTATATCACAAAGCTCAATGATAAATATGATGCAATTAATCTCTCGGAGGGAGTACCCGGGCTGGAGCCGCCCGAAGAGATGCTGAAGGCACTTACAAAATCTGCCGCATCGGGGCCTCATCAGTATGCTCCGAGCAGCGGATATGACAGCATAAAGAAAATTATAGCGGACAAAGCCGGTATGACATACAGCCGGGAAGTCAATCCCGAGAAGGAAATCGTTGTGACCTGCGGCGCAACGGAGGGCCTTATCTGCACTTTACTCGCAATGCTTAATCCGGGCGACAAAGTCATGGTTTTCAGCCCTTTTTATGAAAGCTACGGACCGGATATTCTCTTGAGCGGAGGAGAACCGGTATTTATAAAGTTTGACCCGTTTACATATGAATTCGACATGGAAGAAATAAGAGACGGATTCAAAAACGGGGCTAGAGCCATCATTATATGCAATCCGAATAATCCGGGAGGAAAGGTTTTCACAAGAGAGGAACTTAAAGAGATAGGCAATCTTGCAAAGAAGTACGATGCATTTATAATAGCCGATGAGGTTTATGAGCACATTGTGTTTCAGCCAAGCAAATTTGTATCGGTTGCATCTATCGAAGGCCTTTATGACAATACGGTTGTATGCAACTCTATATCAAAGACATTTTCATCGAGCGGCTGGAGAGTAGGGTATGTGACCGGACCTGAGCGTATAATCGAAAATGTGAAGAAGGTTCATGATTACGTGACCAGCGGAGCTCCTTCAATTCTGCAAAAGACTGCGGAGTGCGGATTTGAGCTTGATGAGTCTTATTACGCTCAGCTTAACGGATTTTATATGTCCAGGCGTGACTACTTCGCCAAAAAGCTTGATGAGGCGGGCATTAAGCACAATAATCCTCAAGGAACGTTTTTCATGCTGATAGATATTTCTCAATATCTCAAGCTCGATGCTTTCAAAGAGTATTCCGATATGGATTTTTGCAAGTGGATGATAGAAAATATCGGGGTGACCGCGGTGCCCGGATCGGGATTTCTGCTCGAAAATACCAGCAACTTCATAAGAGTACATTTTGCGAAGGATTTCGATGTGCTAAATGAGGCCGCAAAAAGATTAGCAAAGCTAAATTCGTTGACATGATTTCAAGCTGCTGCTATATGACCCTTTGATGAGGAAACGGAAAAAATTAATGAATAAAGAGGAGAAGCGTTTTTACATCTGAGCGTAAGGGTGTAAAAATACGGAAATAACATGATGAAAAAACTGATTTCTGTTTTATTGATTGCTGCTATGGTATTGAGTTTTGCTTCTTGCGGCAGCAAAAACATTGTAGAACTTGATGTAAATTCGTCCGGAGGGAAATATGCCGGCAAAACCGTTATCGTACACAGCAATGACGTACACGGGGCTATCGAAGGATACAGCTATATGGCAGCTTTAAAACAGTCAATTGAGTCTGAAGGCGGCACGGTGATCCTTGCAGACGACGGAGATTTTTCGAACGGAAATATCTATGTGTCCATTTCCAAAGGAGACAGCGCGGTTACGCTTATGAATGAAGCGGGATACGATGTTGTGGCACTTGGAAATCATGAATTTGACTTTGGATATGACTGTCTGAAAGAAAATATCAATCACGGTACATTCAAGACTATATGTTCAAATGTCTATAAGGACGGGAAAAGCATTTTTGATGAAAATGTGATTTTTAAAGTCGGAAAGATGAAAATAGGATTCTTTGCACTGCTGAGTCCTCAAACACAGACAAAAGTTAATCCTTCGCTTGTTGAAGGGATTACATTCACGGCAGACGAAGACCTCTATGATGCTGCGCAGCTGCAAATTGACGCACTCAAAGCGCAAAAATGCGATATTATTATCTGCCTTTCCCACCTCGGGGTAGACGATGAATCTGCCGGAAACCGCTCACTTGATGTGATCGAAAATGTAGAAGGAATAGACTTTATGATTGACGGTCACTCCCATACCGTTATGTCATATACCGCGCCGGATAAGGAAAATCACGAAGTGCCGATACAAAGTACAGGTGCCCAGTTTGAAAATATAGGCATTATAGTTATAGATAATGCAACAAGGCAAATAGAATCTTATGAGCTTATTTCCACTGAAAATCTTGAACGAGATGAGCTTGTTCTGGCAGTCGCTAAGAATATTACCGAGACCGTGGACGATGAGTTCGGCGCTGTATTTGCAAAAACACTTGTAGACCTGGACGGCGAGAAAGATAATATAAGGACTTCAGAGACAAACCTTGGAGACCTTATTACGGATGCGATATTCTGGAGTGCAACCAATGAATCGGAGCTGAAGGTGGACAATGAGCATGTTGTTGCCATCCTTAACAGCGGCGGTATCCGTGCCAGCATAACAAAAGGAGATATTTCAAGAAGCGATATAAAGACGGTGCTTCCGTTTGGGAACACAATTGCGGTTGAATACGTTACCGGAGAAGAACTCCTTGAAGTCCTTGAAGCAGGAACATTTACAACACCGGAATCAATAGGTGCATTCCCTCAAATCAGCGGCATGAAAATTGAGATTGACACCTCTAAAGCATACGATGCAGGCGAAGAGTATCCGGATTCAACGTATTGTAAGCCAAAAACCATTAACCGCGTAACGATTCTTGAAGTTAACGGACAGCCTTTTGATAAAGATGCTACCTATGCTGTTGTGACAAACGATTTTTGCGCGGCAGGCGGAGATACCTATTATGCATTTTACAGGGCCTACTCGGAGGGAAACGGATTTGACACTTCAATTCCGACGGATGAAACGCTTGTCAATTACATAAATTCCGCTCTCGGAGGAGAAATAGGCAGTGAATATGCCGAGAGCCAGGGAAGAATTATAATCAAATAAGTGAGGAAAAATATATGAAAACAACAGTTGTATTTTTAGCCGACGGATTTGAGGAGTGTGAAGGACTTCTCGTAGTTGACCTTATGAGAAGAGCAAATTTGAATGTTATCACGGCATCGGTAACGGGAAAGTTGGACATTGTTTCATCCCATAATGTACAGCTCAAAGCAGATGCGCTTGCAGAGGATATAAATTATGACGAGGTTGACCTTGTGGTCCTGCCGGGAGGTATCCCGGGAACATATAACCTGGCAGCAAATGAAACGGTCATAGCTCAGTGCAAGGCGTTTGCAAAAGATAAACTTCTCGCAGCTATATGCGCAGCTCCGAGCGTACTTGCAAATCTCGGCCTTTTAGAGGGGAAAAGGGCAACCGTCGCTCCGTCTTTTGAAGACAAAATGGCAGGAGCTGTCCTTACTCACGGCAGTGTCGCAGTAGACGGAAATATAATTACAGGGCAGGGACTCGGTGCAACAATCCCGTTTGCACTTGAGCTCGTTTCACAGCTGACGGATAAGGAAACTTCGGTAGCACTGGCAAAGAAAATTTGCTTTTTCGCATGATCTTATTCTAAGTACGGCTTAGAAAACCGGCAGATGAGAGACAAAATCAAACACGGATTGTGCCAAACGGTGCTATTGTAATTTGAAGGATGGTAACTTATAATATTACTTTATGAAACAGTGCCTTAAGAAAAATGCATTATTGATAGGAGTACTGCTGCTTGTAACGGTTGTATTCTTTTGGTTTGGCAGGGCAAAAGCGGGATTTTTTATAGATGAAATCCATACATACGGGCTTTCAAACAGCCATTTTGCACCATATATAACCGATGCGGCCGGCGGATCTCTTGAAGATACCGTCATTACAAAAGACCAACTTATCGATTATGCAACGGTTGATGAGACGGAAATCCTGGATTTTGCAAGTGTGTACTCAAATCAGGAAGCCGATGTGCACCCGCCGCTTTATTATTTTATATTTAATGCAGTGTCGGCGCTTGCCGGGGAAAACTTCACCAAGTGGACGGGGCTGCTTCTTGACTACGTAATATATATTGCAGCACTTATTGTTTTGTACTTTTTGTCAATGGAGCTTTTCTCTTCAAACAAGGCAGCTTCGATATGTGCGGTTATTCTTTACGGAATGTCAACAATCGGAATCTCAACAGCGGTTTACATAAGAATGTATGTGCTGCTTGCATTTTTTACGATTGTTCTTGCGTATTTTGCGCTTAAGCTTATAAAGACAGAAAAATATAAGTACTGTTCATTTATAGGCGCTACAATTGCACTTGGACTTTTGACACAGTACTATTTTGTGTTTTATGCGTTTTTCCTTTGCGCTTTTTTGTGCGCAGCATTTATAAAAAAGCCGAAGGTTCTTGTCAGACTGGCAGTGTGCTCGCTCATAGGAGTAGGGCTTTTAATTGTTCTGTTTCCTGCGTGCTTACAGCATATATTTGTCGGGAACGGCAAAGTTGTCGGAGGAGTATCCGTAACCGAGGCAATAAAAGACGTTTCAAGTTATCCCGAAAGATTCAACAAATTCATGCATTTTGTGACTTACGGACTTAAAGCCGCAATATTTTGCGCATGTCTTGCGATAATAGTTTACAGGAAATTTGAACTTAAAAAAGAAATCGTAATAATTGCCGCACCCGCCCTGGCTGCTTGGGCGGTAATAGCCATTGTTTCACCCGTTCTCGAGGAAAGATATATTTATAATATTGCCCCTATTTTTGTCCTTATAGCGGCCTGGTTTATAAAAGATGACATGAAGGCGGTGTACGTTGCTGTCATTGCCTGCATAATATGTCTTTTCGTTTCAAAACCGAACAATCTCTTCTCAAACTATCTTGAATACGACGCGTCCCTTGAACCTTATACTAATGATAAGTGCGTATATCTTCAGGATAACCGTTTCGAAGGACTTACCTACGACTTTGAGCAGCTTTTGATGTTTGATGAAATTTATGCAACGGATTCCGTTGAAAAAGCATCTGAGTATCTGAAAGATGAAGATGAGGCGGTAATATTCGTTGATGAGGATGAATTTTGGTCATCCGGATACGACGCGGACGAGCTTTTACCCCAGATAGAAGGGTTTGATAAATATGAACAGCTTTACACCAACGGATTTTCCGGTGTTTATCTCATAAGCAAAGGAGCAGCTTGATATGCTATCTGTAATTATTCCGGCCTACAATGAAGAAAAAATGATAGATCTCACATGCGAGACTTTAAACAGTATTTTAAGCAATGCAAAAATAGATAATGAGCTTATTTTTGTTGATGACGGTTCCGCGGATAGTACGTGGAAGAAAATACTTGAAAACAGTGAGAAATACGACAATGTCAGAGGCCTTCATTTTTCACGTAATTTCGGAAAAGAAGCGGCAATGTTTGCCGGACTTGAGGGCGTGAAGGGAGACTGCGCGGTTATAATCGACTGCGATTTACAGCATCCGCCCGAGAAGATAGTCGAAATGTACCGCCTTTGGGAAGAGGGATACGAGGTTGTTGAAGGCATGAAATCCGACCGGGGAAAGGAATCTTCCGCTCACCGCTTTGCCGCAAATACTTTTTATGGCATGATTTCAAAGGCAACGGGTATGGACATGAAGGATGCATCCGACTTTAAGCTTTTGGACCGCAAGGTTGTAGATACACTTAATGCAATGCCTGAAAGGGGAGTGTTTTTCAGGGCACTTTCATTCTGGGTAGGCTTTAAAAAGGCAACGGTTACTTATGAAGTTCAGGAGCGTACGGCCGGTGAAAGCAAATGGAGCACAAAGTCTCTTGTTAAGTATGCAATAAAAAATCTTTCCAGCTTTTCAAGTGCTCCGCTTCACATCATTACCTATATAGGCATTTTCGTGCTTATTATTGCACTTGTGTTTTCCGTGATAACGCTTGTGCAGAAAATCAACGGCGTGGCTGTGGAAGGATTCACCACCGTTATTATTCTTCTTTTGTTCGGGTTCAGCGCGGTAATGATAAGCATAGGAATTATTGCTTATTATATAGGCATTATGTATGAAGAATTGAAAGGAAGACCCAGATATATTGTATCCGAGGTCTGCGGCAGGAAATGATTTCTCAATTATTGATAGGAAAGCCGTTTTTTGACGGTACTTGGATAAATATAGGAATAGTGCTTCTGGAAATTGCGGCAATCGGCGGAGTGTATGCCTCACCGGCAATTATCTGGAGATATGCAATTGCTAGGCACAGCATAGAGGAAAACCGGGCAAAAAAGTTTTCCGTTATATATGCACTTATATATATTGCGGCAGTTGCAGCACTTACCGTAGTATTCAAACAAGGTATACTTCCTGCCTTGTTCGTCGCTTGCTGGTCATATTTCAGCTATAAAATTCTTGTCAGCAAGGAAGACGGAACGGGTAATTTTATCGTAAAACTTTGTGACAAATATCAGGAAATACTGGTTTACATAATTGTTGGAGTTATAACTACGGTTGTAGCCTGGGCGGTATTTTATGTATTGTCAATTTTCCTTGATTCGGATAATCCGGTTCTTCTTACGATAAATACCATACTTAACTGGACTGCCGGCGTTTTGGTGGCATACCCGATGAACAGGCATTGGGTCTTCCACTCGACAAACGATAATAAGCTTAAGGAATTCATAGGATTTGTCGCCTCGCGAGTCACAACACTTATTATTGAGGAAGTGGTTATGATCCTTTGCGTCAATGTAATCGGCATTAATCAGTATGTGTCCAAATATGTAATAGCTTCTATACTTGTTATTATACTCAATTATGTATTTTCAAAGCTTTTTGTGTTTAAAAAGAAGGAGGATGGCAAGTGAGATATTTAAGGTTTGTAAATAAAAAGGGCGAGGACGTATACGGAATTATAGAGGGCGAAAAAGTTTTTGAAACGGATTTGGCTCCCTATGAGGAAAATGCCAAAAAAACGGGTGATGAATATCTTTTGAAAGATGTAAAAATCCTTCCTCCGTCGGATCCGCAGGAAATTTTTTGCATCGGAACCAATTACATGGATCATATAAGGGAGACAAAGGCAAAATTCGGCACTGAGTTGCCAATACCGTCGTCCCCTATAGTCTTTTCAAAAGGTAGAAACACAATTGCGGGTCATCTCGATGAGGTTATATATCCGACACCGGTCGAAAAACTTGGATATGAGGGCGAACTCGGAGTAATAATAGGTAAAAAATGTTATCAGGTTTCAAAAGAAGAGGCCCTTGACTATGTTGCCGGATATACCTGCGCAAACGATGTTTCGGCCCGGGACTTCCAGTTCGGAGACGGACAGTGGACAAGAGGCAAAGGACTTGATAAATTCTGCCCGTTCGGACCCGTTGTCACGGATGAAATTGATCCGTTCAATACAAAAATCAGGACAAGACTCAACGGAGTAACCGTGCAGGACGGCACAACATCCGACATGATTTTCTCCGTTCCCGAGATAATATCCTTTATCACCGAGTGGATAACACTCCAGCCGGGAGATTTGATAATAACGGGAACCCCTGACGGTGTGGGACAGCTCAAGGTCGGGGATGAAGTTGAGATAGATATAGAAGGAATCGGTGTTTTGAAAAACACAATAGTATCCGCAGAAGGATAAATATAATAAATCGGAAGAAAATCAGACGTTCTTCCGATTTATTTATATTTAATTAACAAATTGGTGTCAATAAGTGTATATATTACAATCAATGGAAAAAGAAAACGATAGAATTGAATATGAGCTTCACGACGGACTTTTCGGGCAGACCGACCGCAACAGCGGTGAGTACCATTTTAAAAGCGGGAACACGGAGCAGATATATACCAATGCTGACTACATTCCCGTAAACGGCAGTGCAAGTCCGCCTAAGTACTATAAGCCGGCTTCATCAAAAGAGGATAATGTTTCCGAGAAGAAGAAAGTTAAAATCAACAGGGGGCTTGCGGCACTTGTGGGGCTTTGCCTTTTATGTGCACTTGCAGGCGGAACGACCGGCGCGGTGATAATGCACAGTTTGTATTCAAAGGCAGACACGGAAAAGACCGTATCGGCCGAAGAGCTTGTTTTTGAAGGCGAGCAGACCGATGAAGTATTGGGCGGCACAAAAGCTTACACAGATGAGGGTACTTTAAACGCAAGACAGCTTTATGCTCAAAACTGCAGCCAGGTTGTTTCCGTAAATACCGAAAGATACACAACCGGACGCGACGGAGTGCAGATACCGAGCAATATTTCTGGAACAGGCTTTTTTATATCCTCCGATGGATATGTGATGACAAATTATCATGTAGTTGAAGAGGCATACAGAAAGGGTTATCCCGTAAATGTTACAACAAATACCGGGGATATCTTGAGCGGTACGGTTGCCGGATTTGACAGCGAAAAAGACATTGCTTTGCTAAAGGTAAGTGCCGGTGATTTAAATGTTGCCACACTTGGAAACAGCAGCGAAATACAAGTCGGCGAAGATATATTTATTATAGGAAATCCCTACGGTGTGCTTGATTTTACACTTACATCCGGGCACGTAGGCGGTCCTATAAGGCAGGTTGACAGCTCCGATAACGGTATTCCGATAGAGATGTTCCAGCTTGATGCCGAAATATATGAAGGAAATTCGGGAGGACCTGTTTATAATGACAGGGGCGAGGTTGTCGGTGTTGTAACGGCAATGTATTCCGAGCAGTCTGATATGGGTATAGGTTTTGCTATTCCGATTAATGACGCTTTGGAAGTTGCGGAAGATATAATAAACAGGGGTTACACGGGCGGCAAGGCAAGCCTTGGAGTTGACTATTTTGATAAGTACAACACAATAATGGCAAATTTCTATGAGCTTCCGTCGGGTGCATATGTTATGAATGTTTGGCCCGGTAGCTGTGCAGAAAGAGCCGGAATCGAGCGCGGCGATATTATCGTGCAAATCGGGAATATCGGTATTTACGGCCACGAAGACTGTGAAGAGATGATAAATCAATACAGTGCCGGAGATACGGCAAGCTTTGTAATATACCGTGATTCCATAAACGCATATGAATATCTCAGCGTAACCTTTGACGAAGCATCATCTTAGTATTATAATTATGGGGAACTTGGGTTCCCCATAATATTTTTATTTATAGAGGAAAAATGATGAATTACGAAATTGATATTGCAGGACTTAAAAGACAGCTTCCGCTTTGCGAAATCAACGAGGATCTTTATATAGGCGCATTCGTAATGTTCGGAGATGTCGAGCTGACTGTCCACTGCGCAAAGGAACTGCTTGAACGGGAACCGGAATATGATTATTTCATAGCCCCGGAAGCAAAAGCCATACCGCTTATTTATGAAATGGCAAGACAAAGCGGTGCCGAGAAGTATTTTGTTGCAAGAAAAAAAGCCAAGGCTTACATGAAAGAAGTATTCCAGTCTGATGTAAAGTCAATAACAACAGCAGGGGTTCAGACTCTGATTCTCGACAAAGCTGACGCAGACATCATAAACGGAAAAAGAATAATAATTTTAGATGACGTAATCTCAACGGGAGAATCCTTAAGAGCTGTTGAAGCTCTCGTTGCAAAGGCCGGCGGAATAATCGCAGGCAAGATGTGCGTCCTTGCCGAAGGCGACGCATATGACAGGACAGACATTATTGCACTTGCCCAGCTGCCGCTATTTAATGCAGATGGCTCTGTCAAGGGATAACTATATGCATTTTGCGCTTGATTTGGCGCAGGAGGCATCCGCCGACGGGGAAGTTCCCGTAGGCTGCGTGATTGTAAAAGACGGCAATATTATAGGAAGAGGCAGAAACAGATGCGAGGAAAAACGAGATGCACTGTGTCATGCCGAACTTGAAGCCATACGTGAAGCCGAAGCTTCGCTTGGAGACTGGAGACTTGACGGCTGCCAGATGTACGTGACGATGGAGCCGTGTCCCATGTGCGCCGGAGCCGTAATAAACAGCCGAATAACCGAGCTTTATTACGGAGTTAAAGACCCCAAAAAGGGAGCTGTCGGAAGTGTTTTAGACCTCTTTTCGGAGAATTTCGGCCACAAGGTAAAAGTAATACCGGGAATACTTGAAAGCGAATCACGCGCAATTTTAAAGCAATTTTTTGAAGGTATACGATGAGCGAAAATCACAACAGCGAACACTCACATACACACCAGCATGAATCGACGAAAGCTGTTTTAAACAGACTCAGCCGCGCAATAGGTCATCTTGAATCGGTAAAAAGAATGGTTGAAGACGGCAGGGATTGTTCGGAGGTGCTGATACAGCTTGCCGCAGTCAGGTCTGCACTTAACAACACAGCTAAGGTTATTCTAAAGGATCATATTGAGCATTGCCTTTTGGATGCAAAAGACGGCGGCCACGACGAACTTCATGCATTGAATGATGCAATAGATAAATACATTGGATAAATTAACAGTAAACGTATCAAAACCATATGATGTCGTTATCGGAAGCGGCATTTTAAAGAATATCCGCGAGCTCTCTAAATCCGTACTTGACGGCAGGAGAGCTCTCGTTGTGTCGGGCAGCAATGTTGCTCCGCTTTACGCATCTTCCGTAGCGGAAATGCTTGATGCTCCTATGTTTGTCTATGAATCCGGGGAGAAGAACAAAAATTTTGCAACTCTTGAAAAGATTGTTGAATTCATGGCACAAAACGGCCTCGGACGGGATGACTGCGTGGTTGCAGTCGGCGGAGGGGTGACCGGCGACATAGCTGCAATGGCGGCATCTATTTATATGCGCGGCATAAATCTCATTCAGATACCGACTACACTTTTAAGTGCCGTAGATTCCTCGATAGGCGGGAAAACTGCGGTTAACATAACATGCGGAAAGAACCTTGCGGGGACATTTTATCAGCCGTCTCTTGTGATAGTTGACACTGACTGTTTGTCAACGCTTCCTTACAGGATTTACACTGAAGGTATGGCCGAGGTGATAAAATATTCATATATTTCCGGACAGGATTTGTCGTCCGATAAGGATATGATATACAAGTGCCTTGATATAAAAAGAAAGCTCGTAGAAGAGGATGAATTTGACAGATCAAGCCGTATGATTTTGAACTTTGGGCACACTTTAGGCCATGCAATTGAGACCTTAAGCGACTTTTCGTATCTTCACGGAGAAGCTGTTGCAGTCGGGATGGCATATATGTGCAAAGCTTATGCAGATGATTACGAACTGATGGAAAGAATGCTTCTGGCCTACGGATTGCCGGTAAGTACCGAAATTCCCTCAGAAAAAATACTTGAAAAGGCACTGCTTGACAAAAAAGGAGGACTCTGGATTGTGCCGCACAGTTTCGGAGATGTCAGAGTAGAGAAACCGGATTTATGCAAGTTAACATAACACCAAAAATTTTAAACGGTAATCCGGCCATACCGGGAGATAAATCATGGATAATCCGGTATATGATTGTCAGCCGGATAAAAAACTGCAGCCTCACAATTAGGAATATAAATTTATGCGATGATGTTCTTGCGTGCATGGACTGCCTTGACAACCTGGGCGGTGAAATGAATTGCGGTGAAAGTGCAACCGTTTTAAGACTGCTTCTTCCATGGTGCGTAAAAAAATTCGGTAAGGCGGATTTCATACTTGAGGGGAATCTTCCTAACCGCCCGATGGGCCCTTACAAAGATATATTCAAGGTTTTTTCACTCGACAAAAACCATCTTCATGTTGAGGGGCCTATAACTTTAAAAGCAATGGATAAAAATATTTCCAGCCAGTTTTTCAGCGGAATGCTTCTTGCGGGTTATGATATGGGACCATGCTGCTCAAAAAGATATTTTGACATGACAAAAAAGGTTCTGGCCGAAGATGGACCGTTTGACCTTAAAGTTCCCGAAGATATTACACTCAGGGCATTTTTTAAGGAGCCGACTTTAAAACAAATAGAAGATGAGCCTGACTTGTTTATGCCGAAGGCATATTTTGCCGCGGTAAAAGATGAAACATCGATTCTTCCGTTTCCTGAAAGGATTAAATATAAAGAAAGTGACAGAGCGGAGGCAACGTATCAGGTTTTAAAGGCTTTGGGGTGCAAATGCGAGCTTTTAAGTGACAGCCTTATAATTGAAGGCGGAAATTTGAAAGGCGGTAAAGTGCCCGAATACAAAGATCACAGGATTGTAATGATGGCCTCGATGCTTGCTCAGTACTGCGAAAACAATGTAATAATCGATTCGTGCGAGTGCGTAAGTAAGTCATGGCCTTCGTTTTTTGACGAATATGAAAGACTCGGGGGAATAATAGATGCCGTCTAAGTTCGGTGAAAATATAAAAGTAAGCATTTTCGGAAGAAGCCATGAGCAGTATGTCGGGGTTACGGTTGAGGGATTGCCCGCAGGTGAGGTTATAGACCTTAATAAGCTTTATGAGTTTATGCGCAGAAGATCCCCCGGAAAAGAGGGCACCAGCCAAAGACAGGAAAAAGACATACCGGTAATTCAAAGCGGGATTACGGACGGCCTTACAGACGGAAAACCTCTTACCGCAATCATTTATAACGAGGATGTAAAAAGCGAGGATTATAAAGAGCTTGCCTGCATCCCGAGGCCGGGCCATGCAGATTACGGCGCGTACATAAAATTCGGCGGCAAAGAAGACATGCGGGGCGGAGGAAAATTCTCGGGACGCATGACGGCACCTCTTTGCGCTGCCGGCGGAATTGCACTTCAGATATTATCTAGCAGGGGCATAGAGATACGGGCCGGGCTTGAAACCGACTATGAACCGCAAGACGGTGACAGCGTCGGCGGAATAGTTTTATGCGAGATTTTCGGCCTTCCTGTGGGACTGGGAGATGCGCTTTTTGACGGACTTGACGGGAAAATAGCATCGGCGGTTTTTGCAATACCGGCCGTAAAGGGGATAGAGTTCGGCGCGGGATTCAAAGCTGCGGCTATGTCAGGCAGTGAAAACAATGACGAATACATTATTTCAGACGGGAAGGTAACGTGCTCATCCAATAATGCCGGAGGCATACTCGGCGGGATGTCAAACGGAATGCCGGTTGTTTTCCGCACCGCATTTAAGCCGACACCTTCCATTTCCAAAGAGCAGCGAAGCGTGAATCTTTGCACAATGGAGGAAACCACAATTAAAGTCAAAGGCCGGCATGACCCCTGTGTGGCAATCCGCGCAGTACCGGTCGTTGAAGCGGCAGCAGCTATTGCCGTGCTTGATTGCATGCCCGGAAGCGACAGGAGCAATATAAGAAACAAAATAGATATAATCGACCGTGAAATAGCCGTTCTTTTAAAAGAAAGATTTGCCCTGACTGACGATATAGGAAGATACAAAAAGAAAAACAACTTAAAGGTAAAAGATATAAGCCGCGAGTATGAAGTCATAGATAATGTGGCATCTGCCGCAGGCGATGGGCTTGAGACGGAAATTTCAAAAATATATGCGGATATTTTTGATTTGAGCGTAAAAAGACAGGAGAAAGTCTGATGGAATACGGCCTTATAGGGAAGAGCCTCGGACACAGCTATTCAAAAGAAATACACGCAAAATTCGGACTTCCCTCGTATGAACTTAAGGAGGTTAAAGACCTTGATGAGTTCATGCGTGAAAAGGACTTTAAGGGAATTAACGTGACTATCCCTTATAAAATCGAAGCCATGAAATACTGCGGCGAGGTATCCGATATCGCAAAAAAAATAGGCTGCGTAAATACAATCATAAAAAGAGAAGACGGTACGCTTTTCGGGGACAATACCGATTATGCCGGCTTTTTATACATGGTTGAAAACAGCAATGTGAATGTTAAAAATAAGCAGTGCCTTGTTCTCGGAAGCGGCGGAGCTTCAAGATGCGCCGTCGAGGCACTTAAAGCTCTCGGCGCAGGAGAGGTTATTACTGTTTCAAGAAGCGGCAGCGTCAATTATGAAAATATATATGATTTTCATGATGCCAATATTATTTGCAACTGTACTCCTGCGGGAATGTTTCCGAATAACGATGAGCTGATTGTCAATGTAACAAGATTCCAGCGCCTGATGGGTGTGATCGATGTCGTGTACAATCCTTCAAGAACAAGAATAGCGCTGCAAGCGGATAGGCAGCAGATACCTTATGTCACCGGCCTTCCTATGCTTGTGTGCCAGGCGGCAAAGTCGGAAGAACTTTTCACCGGAGGGAAAATTTCCGATGAAGAAATAGAAAAAACCATTGCATTTATGGATTTTTCAAAGAAAAATATTCTGCTTATCGGGATGCCGGGATGCGGCAAGACGACAATCGGAAGAATCCTTTCAAAAAAACTCAATAGAGACCACATAGACCTCGATGAGGAGATAGAAAAAGAAACCGGCAGAAAATGTGCGGATATAATAAACCGTGACGGAGAGAGCCGTTTCAGAGAAATTGAGACGGAGATATTAAAGAGCTTTGCAAAACTTTCCGGAAAGGTTATTTCGTGCGGCGGAGGCGTTATTTCACCGAAAGAAAACCGGTTTATAATGAAGCAGAACTCAAACGTAATATGGATTCAAAGAGACATTGAATCGCTCGCGACAGAGGGAAGACCGCTTTCGCAAATAATAGGCACTCACGAACTATACAGATACCGCGAGCCGCTTTATATTGAAAGCTGCGACTATACATTTTTTAATGCAGGTGATCCGGAAAAGGTTGCCGACAATATAATAGAGGGAGTTTTATGCCGGTGAAAATTCTTGTCATAAACGGACCTAGCCTCAATATGCTTGGGATAAGAGAACCTGAAATTTACGGGAACGGTACATATGCGGAACTTGAAAAATGCATACGGGATTTTTGCCGTGAGCACGGAGCAGAATGCGATATTTTCCAGTCAAACCATGAAGGGGATATAATTGACAAAATATGTGCCTCGTATAAGGATGCAGACGCCATAATTATAAATGCCGGGGCATACACTCATACATCGATTGCAATAATGGATGCAATCCGGGCCGTCAATATAAGGGCTGTCGAGGTACATCTCAGCGATATTTCCGCAAGAGAGGACTTCCGCAAGGTGTCTTATGTAGGAATGGCCTGCGAAAAGTGTTTTTCGGGAAGAGGATTTGACAGCTATACAGATGCTCTTCAATACTTGATTTGTTCATAATTTTTCTTTATAATCAGCACTCATGAGACAGTTTAGAAACATATTGTGGCTTGTGTGTATGGCAATACTCAGCATAGGCCTTTATACGGTTATCTACGAACGTGGAGAGATTCAAAGCGACGATGTAATACTCGGCGGAGAGGACAGCGTCTATGTCGGTGCATCCAGTATTTCATATGCCGACCCGAACTATGTAGAAGAAGTGGATGACGGGCTTGACTGGCCGGATATAGATATAAGCCTTCAGCAGTATCAGCTTGTAACAAACGACAACCCTCTTTCTTCGGCATTTACACCGGACCTTGCGTACAAAGAAGACGGCGTTACATTCGATCCGATCTGGGGTACCCGATATCAGGCTTTTGCTGCGTCGGCAAAACCTTATCTTGATGAAATGCTTCAAGATATGACCGAACTTGGTTTTACACCGTATATAGCAGCTTCATACAGAACATATTCATATCAGTCAAACCTCTTTAACCAGAAGACAACGGCCATATTTATGGAAATGGGATACAGTGCCAGTGACTGGGACAAGTATTATGAGGAATATACACTTGCAGCCGAGCAGGCGGCCGCAATTACGGCTAAGCCGGGAGGCTCAGAGCATCAGTTGGGAATGGCTGTTGATATATGGGACAAAGAGCGGACGAAAGTCGGAGACTATAACAACATGGATGAGGACTTTAGAAACTGGCTTGAAGAACATGCCTGGGAGTACGGCTTCATACAAAGATACCCGACAAACAAACTTTTGCGCACCGGCTGGGATGAACCCTGGCATTACAGATATGTAGGCGTAGATGTCGCTAAATTTATTAAGGAAACTGGAATGTGCTACGAGGAATTTTATGCACATTATTCCGATTACAGCGCTTGACATATTAATATAATAATGATAGGATACCTACGTTAAGTAAGTAAGAAACAATGAGTGGACCTTCAAGGCCCACTCTTTTTTAGGAGTTTTTTTAAGATGAGTAAGATTACAGAAAAAGTAACGGAGCTGGCCCTTCCGGTTGTTGAGCAGCTCGGATGCACACTCTGGGATGTAGAGTATGTCAAGGAGGCAGGCAATTATTATCTTCGCATTTACATCGATAAGGACGGCGGAGCCGGAATAGATGAGTGTGAGGCGGTGTCAAGGCAGCTTGACCCTATCCTTGATGAAGCTGATCCGGTACCTAATTCCTACATATTTGAGGTGGGGACCGCCGGTATAGAAAGAGAACTTAAAACACCCGAGCATTTTGCTGCGTTTATCGGGGAAGAAGTCGAAGTAAAGACTTATAAGCCGATTGACGGATGCAAATCATTTGTGGGAAAGCTCAAGCAATATGAAGACGGTAATGTTACCGTTGAAATGGGAAACAACGATGTGACGATTGAAAAGGCGGATGTTGCCAAAGTTAATCTTCACGTCTCATTTTGAAAAAGGAGTATATAGAAAAATGGCAAAGCAACAGGAACATGCAATAGACAGTGCGGAGTTCTTCCTGGCAATCGACGAGATTGAGGATCAGAAGGGCATTCCCCGCGAGTACATGTATGACAAGATAAGACAAGCAATGCTTGCCGCATTCAAGCGCGATAACCCTGAATGCGAGGACAATGTAGAACTTATACTTGATCCTGATGAGAAAAAGATCGCAATGAACATTCTCAAAACGGTTAGTGACGAAGTTACAGACCCGTCACACGAAATTTCTGTTGAGAATGCGAAAAAAGTAGTCAAGAAAGCAAAAATCGGAGATGTTGTGGCAATTCCGGTTGAAACAAGAAAGTTCGGCCGCATTGCGGCTCAGGCAGCAAAACAGGTTATTATTCAGGGAATACGCGAAGCGGAGCGCGGACTTGTATATGAAGAGTTCAACTCAAAAGAGCACGAAATACTGACAGGTATTGTTTCACGTATAGAGCCGAGAACCGGAAGCGTTTCAATCCGTATTTCATCAAACAGCGAATTTACCGAAGCCATGCTTTCACCGAATGAGAGAATCAAGACCGAAGTTTTGACGGAAGGCGAACGCATAAAGGTATATGTTGTTGAGGTAAGAAATTCAACCAGAGGCCCTCAGGTTCTTATTTCAAGAACCCATCCGGGACTTGTAAAGAGGCTTTTTGAACTTGAAGTTCCCGAAATTATGGACGGAACGGTTGAAATAATGTCAATTGCCAGAGAGGCCGGCAGCCGTACAAAAATAGCCGTCAGGTCGGACGATCCGGATGTCGATCCGATCGGTTCTTGCGTAGGTCCTAAAGGACAGAGGGTTGAAAATATCGTAGAAGAGCTTCACGGCGAAAAGATAGATATAATCAAATATTCGGATAATCCTGAAAATTATATCGAAGCTGCACTTTCACCTTCAGAGGTTATAAGCGTTACCATGGATGAGGACGGAAAGGGAAGCAGAGTTATCGTTCCGGATGACCAGCTTTCACTGGCAATAGGCAAAGAAGGCCAGAATGCAAGGCTTGCCGCGAAACTCACCGGATTCAAGATAGACATAAAGCCTGCATCCCAGGCATAAGGAGAAAGAGCTATGGCAGACAAAAAAATACCGATGCGTCAGTGTGTTGCCTGCCGCGCTCACAAGCCCAAAAAAGAGCTTATCCGCGTGGTCAGAACTCCGGAAGGAGAGGTAAAGGTAGACCCTACCGGTAAGGCAAACGGAAGGGGCGCTTATTGCTGCAACAGTGATGACTGCATTAAAAAGGCAATTAAGCGGTTTCCGGAACTGGAGGTACTGAGGTGAGTTTAAAACTGATAGGTCTTATGAGAAGGGCCAACGCAGTATCACCGGGACAGGATAAGGCAATCCAGGATGTAAAAAGCGGAAAAGCAAAGCTCCTTATTATTCCGAGCGATGCAAGTAAGAGAACGATAAGAGATGCGGAAAATGCCGTCAAGGGCAAAAGTGCTCAACTAACCACGGTGCCCTACACTAACGATGAGCTTTCCAAGGCAATCGGACTTGACAGCTGCACAATGCTTTCGGTAAACGACAAAGGTTTTGCCGATGCACTTTTAAAATCGCTCAAAAAAGAATCTACGGAAGGAATGTAATAAATATGGCACTTGATATTAAATACAGGCTTGGCGAACTTGCAAAAGATTTCGGCATGGCAAATAAAGAAATAATCGAGATTCTGGGAAAATATTTTGATCTTCCGAAAGTCTCGCACTCTCTGGTACTTGAAAATGACCAGCTTGATATGATTTTCGAGTATCTTACACAGAATAACCAGGTAGAAAACATTGCGGATATATTCAATGTTTCTGCCGAAGATAAAGCAAAATCCGATGCCGAAGGTGAAAAAAAGGCACAGGCACAGCAGGACAAGGCACCGGCACAGCCTCAAAAGGAAACAAAGCAGGAGAAACCCAAAAAGGATTTTGTACCGCGCCAGGTTCCGGAAAAACGTATTATAGACACACGCGGCGGACAGACTGCCAATCTTGACAAGTATAACGACAGATATGAAGAGATGGGCGGAAACCACGCAAACCGTGCAAACAAGCAGGGTACCGGCAAGGAAAAAATCCAGTCTAAATCAAAGCAGAAAAGCCAGCAGCAGGCAGCTTCTGCGAAGAAACGTCAGGAAGAACGCGACAAGCTGACAAAAATTCAGCTTGAGAGGGCTAAAAAGCAGCAGCTTAAGGTTGAAATACCTGATGAAATTTCTGTCGGTGAACTTGCCAGCAGAATGAAAAAGAGCGCGGCCGAAGTCATGAAATGCCTTATGAAAAACGGAGTTTTTGCATCCGTTTCGGACGTTATAGACTTCGATACCGCAGAATTTGTAGCTGTTGAAATGGGCTGCAAGGTTGAAAAGGAAATAATAATTTCCGTCGAAGAAAAACTCATAGATGACAGCGAAGATAAGGAAGAAGATCTCGTTTCGAGAGCACCTGTTGTAGTTGTAATGGGACACGTCGACCATGGCAAGACATCACTTCTCGACTACATACGCCACGCAAACGTTGCCTCCGGCGAAGCAGGCGGAATCACTCAGCATATAGGCGCTTACACCGTACAGATTGACGGAAAGCCGATTACTTTCCTTGATACGCCGGGACATGAGGCATTCACAACAATGCGTGCCCGCGGTGCAATGTGCACGGATATAGCAATTCTTGTTGTTGCTGCGGATGACGGAATCATGCCTCAGACGATTGAGTCAATCAACCATGCAAAGGCAGCAAACATACCCATCGTTGTTGCTATAAACAAAATGGACGTCACCGGTGCAAATCCCGAAAGAATCAAACAGCAGCTTACTGAGTATGAGCTTGTCTCGGAAGAGTGGGGCGGCGACACGATAATCTGTCCTATTTCAGCCAAGACAGGCGACGGCATAGACAAGCTTCTTGAAAACCTTGTACTTCTTGCGGAAATTCAGGAACTTAAGGCAAATCCGAACAGAAAAGCAAAAGGCACTGTAATAGAAGCAAGACTCGATAAGGGACGCGGACCCATTATGACAGTCCTCGTACAAAACGGAACACTCAATCAAGGCGATATCATAATTGCCGGAACAGCGGTCGGACGTGTAAGAACCATGACCGATGACAAGGGCAGACAGATTAAGAGCGCCGGACCTTCAACTCCTGTTGAAATTTCAGGACTGAGTGAAGTCCCGTCAGCAGGCGATATCTTCAATGCTGTTGAGGATGAGCGCATGGCAAGAGAACTTGCAGAGCAGAGAAGAGTGGATATCCAGAATAATCTTCTCGGTGGAAACCGCAAGGTATCTCTTGAAGACCTGTTCTCTCAGATTCAAGCCGGCGAGATGAAGACACTCAACGTTATTGTAAAGGCTGACGTTCAGGGCTCGGCGGAAGCAGTAAAGGCTTCACTTGAAAAGGTGAGCAATGAGGAAGTTGTTGTCAAGGTTATTCACAGCGCAGTCGGAGCAATTAATGAAAGCGACGTAATGCTTGCGTCCACATCGGGTGCAATCATAGTCGGATTCAATGTAAGACCGGATTCAGCTGCAAAAGAGAGTGCGGTCAGGTCCGATGTCGATATTAGACTTTACCGCGTCATTTATGACTGCATCAACGAGATTGAGGATGCCATGAAAGGCATGCTTTCACCGAAGTATCGTGAGTCCGTCATCGGATATGCCGAAGTCCGCGAGACCTATAAGGTTTCTCACGTCGGAACCGTATGCGGATGTTACTGCATGGAAGGCAAAATCCAGAGAGGATGCCAGGTGCGTGTACTGCGCGATAACATCGTTATCCACGAGGGTGAACTTGCATCTCTTCGCAGATTTAAAGATGATGTCAAGGAAGTTGCATCGGGATATGAATGCGGTATGCAGCTTGAAAAATTCAACGACATCAAAATCGGTGATGTCATTGAGTGCTTTGTTATGGAGGAAATCGCTCAGTGAGCAGTATAAAACTTGAAAGAACAAACGAAGACATTAAGTTCTGCCTTTCAAGGCTTCTTGGAGAAATCAAGGATCCCAGGATTTCTCCGTATATGATATCTGTTACGAGAGTAGAAACAACGGGCGACTTGAGATATGCCAAAGTATATCTTTCCGTAATGGACCTTGAAGATGAAAAGGAGTTTAAAAAAGGGCTTAAGAGCGCTTCCGGATGGCTGAGAAAAGAACTCGGTTCAAGGGTAAATTTAAGATATACCCCGGAGCTGGTGTTTGAAATCGATCATTCGATTGAATACGGTGCCCATATCAATGAGATTTTGGAGAGTTTGAAAAACAATGAAACCGAGTGAAGCCGCTTCGCTGCTTGAATCTGTAGATAATATTCTGATTGTAACGCACAAAAAACCCGATGGTGATACCATCGGGTCGTCAAGTGCGCTTTGCCATGCACTTAGAAGACTGGGAAAGACTGCGTATCTTTTCAAGAACACCGAAGTTGCACCAAAACTTTTGCCGTACTGCGAAATTTATTTTGCGCCGGAGGGGTTTATTCCCGACTTTGTCGTTTCCGTTGATGTTGCGGCTCCGGATATGATCGCAAAAGGGGCAAATTACAAATATGACCTTGTAATAGACCACCATCCTACAAATCCGGGATTTGGAAGATATAACTGCGTCTATGGCGAAAGAAGCGCATGCGGAGAGATAGTACTTGAGATTGTAGAAAAAATGATGGGAAATCTTGATGTTGAAGAGGCCGATCTTCTGTATCTAGCTGTTTCAACAGATACCGGATGTTTCCTTTATAACAATGTCAATGCGGGAACATTTACGGCTGCATCCAGAATTATGTCCTACGGAGCAAGAACCGTCCCCATAAACAATAAATTTTTCAGAAAAGTAGCAAGCTCAAGGCTCAAACTCGAAGGGCTTATCTACTCAAATATGGAATTTTATCACGACGGCAAAGTCGTGGTTGTAAAGATTACAAAAGACATGATTGACGCGTGCAATGCGGATGAGGACGACCTTGAGGATATAGCATCTCTTGCCGGAAGACTCGATACCGAAATAGTCGGAATCACAGTCAGAGAAAACCCGGACGGAACATCAAAGATTTCTATGAGATCTACAAGCGATGTTGACTCAAGCGCTGTTTGTGCGTACTTCGGCGGAGGCGGTCACAAAATGGCTTCCGGGTGTACCATAGAGGCAGATGTAGATAAAGCAGCAAAGCTTTTACTCGAGGTGCTTGACAGTTTATGGACGGTTTCCTCTTAATTGACAAGGAGCAGGACTGGACAAGTTCAGATGTTGTCTGCAAGCTTCGCGGTGTGCTCCATGAAAAACGAATCGGCCATGCCGGAACACTTGATCCGATGGCAACCGGCCTTGTTATTGTTATGATAGGAAAGGGATGCAAGCAGTCATCTGTCTTAATGGGTCATAACAAGGAATATTACTGCTCACTTCGCCTGGGCACCGTGACGGACACCCAGGATATATGGGGAAATGTTTTAAGCTGCAGTGAAGTTGAAATTTCAGAAGATGACCTTATTTGTGCGCTGGAGCAGTTTAAAGGTACTCTTTTGCAGATTCCTCCCATGTACAGTGCAATAAAAATAAACGGGCAGAAACTTTACAATATCGCAAGAAAAGGCGGAGAAGTCGAGCGCAAACCCAGAGAAATTCATGTTTATGCAATCGATTATCTCGGACATGACGGGAATGATTATAAACTCAGAATCGAGTGCTCGTCAGGAACGTATGTAAGGACTCTTTGTCATGATATAGGAAACGCACTCGGATGCGGCGGCTGCATGAGCGCATTAAGACGCACAAAAATTGGAACGGCATCGGTAGACGATGCATATAAAATAGGCGAGGTTACCGAAAACCTGGTACTTCCGATAGAGACGGAGTTTTTTGATTTTTAATGAAGAGAGCAATAGCACTTGGCTTTTTTGACGGTGTTCATATAGGGCACGGCGAGCTTTTAAAAACGGCAAAAATGAGAGCAATTGAAAACGGAATGAAACCGTCGGTTTTATCATTTGACGTGCATCCCGATACGCTTGTTTTCAACACACCGGTTTATCTTATTTCCGATACAAAGGGACGTGAGGAAATAATAAAACGCTGCTATGGTATAGATGATGTTGTTTTCATTCACTTTTCAAGGTATGTCATGCAGCTTCCGTGGGACCGGTTTCTGGAGCAAATTATAGAAGACCTTGATATAGGCTGGATCGTCTGCGGACATGACTTTACATTTGGATATAAGGGCGAGGGCAATGCCGAAAAAATATCTGAGTACTGCAGCGCCAGGAATTTGGGATGTGACATCATATCGGCGGTGAAGCTTGACGGTATAACTGTGTCATCAACTCACATCAGGTCTCTCATATCCGACGGAGATATGGAAAATGCCGCCAGATTTTTGGGACACCCCCATTGTTTTTCCGATACGGTGCACTCCGGATACCATCTTGGACAGAAACTTGATGCACCTACAATAAACATGTACTTTCCGGAAAACGTAATAGTTCCGAAGTATGGTGTATATGCAACAAAAGCATATCTTAACGATGGCAAGCAATATATGGCTGTTACAAATATCGGGGTCCGTCCGACCATATATGAGGACGGGGAAGTGAGTGTTGAAAGCCATATCCTTGATTTTGAGGGAAATCTTTACAATTCCCCGGCCAGAATAGATTTTTATAAGTTTATACGTCCGGAGATTAAATTCTCCGGAATGGACGAACTTTCAAGACAGATTAAGAAAGACACTGAAGAAACGAGAAAATATTTTGAACTATGTTGTGATTGACCTCGAATGGAACCAGGCAATGAGGTCCGATTCGCCCGTATTCAACCGTCTCCCGATTCATCTTCGCGGGGAGATAATTGAGATAGGCGCGGTAAAACTTAATGATGACATGACGGCCGGTGAGGAATTTTCCATATATGTGCATCCTAAATATTTCAGGAAAATGCACTATAAAGTAAAAAAACTGACCGGTATAGACCATGACGTGCTTGCCGAAGGAGTCGCTTTCCCGGTGGCACTGAAGAAGCTTCGAGAATTTTGCGGTGATGATGTTACGTTTTTAACCTGGGGATGTGATGACGGACCAATCATGGAGCAAAATATTATTATTCACGATCTTGACTGGGACTGGATTAATTCTTGGATAAATCTCCAGCTCATATTCAATGTACAGACCGGCGGGGACAAAAATCAGAGGTCTCTGGCAGATGCAATGGAGTATTTTGGAATAGAGCAAACAAGAGTTGCACATGACGCCCTCGGAGATGCATACAATACAGCAAAGATATGTGAGCATTTGGATGTAAAAGAGGGAATAAGGACATATGCCGATGCCGACAGGATACTTTCATCGAGAATGACGGTTTTGCCTCCGGTACCTGAAACCTCGGACGGGAAAGAGCCCATTTTGCACGATTCATTCGGAAATTTTGAAAGCAAGGCTGCCGCATTTTCATCTGAAGATGTGTCAAGCCTAACGTGTCCTGTGTGCAGCAGTAAAATGCAGCCGTCAAAGTGGCTTAATCAGGGAGACGGAAGATACATGAATATATATTCTTGCCCTGAGCACGGAAAATACCTTTTAAGGGTGAAATTTAAAAAAGGAACCGACAACAGACTGACGGCAAACAGAGTTCTTTATGAAGCTGACGATGAGCAGATTACTTACTACAGGCAAAAAGCAACTGAGGCGAGAAGGCGCGGAAGAACAAGAAAAGAATCAAGAAGAAGGAAGTAAAACTCATGAAAATTGTTGTTCTCGGGGGAGGAATAAGCACAGAAAGACATGTCTCACTCGTGACCGCCACAAGTGTATGCAAGGCTTTAAGATCAAAAGGACATAAGGCAATATTTGTTGATATGTTCCTGGGGCTTGAAGATTACGAAGGCACACTTGAAGATGCTTTTGACGCACCTGACGGATTTTGCGGAGATGTCAGAATAGAGCATGTTGAGCCCGACCTTGAAAAAGTAAAAGAGCAAAGAAAAGATAAAAGCAATTCACATCTCGGGAAAAATGTTCTTGAAATTTGTAAAATTGCCGATTGCGTGTTCCTCGGACTCCACGGCATAGACGGAGAAGACGGAAAAATTCAAGCTGCTCTTGATCTTATAGGTGTTCCGTATACAGGAAGCGGGGCAATGGGAAGCGCAATTGCCATGGATAAGAAAATGGCAAAAAAAATAATGAGAGATGCCGGAATACCGACACCCTCCGAGACAGACTGCGTACCTTGCGTTGTAAAGGTGGTCAACGGCGGAAGCTCTATAGGAGTAGCCGTGTGCGACACCGAAGAGGAATATAAAGCGGCACTTGAAGATTTCAAGAAATATAATGCGGATATTCTTGTTGAAGAAAAAATATCCGGAACGGAGCTTACTGTACCGGTACTTGGAGACAAGGCACTAACGCCTATAGAAATAGTACCTCCCGGAAACGGAACTTTTGATTATGTGTCAAAATACCAGTCCGGTGATGAAGGGGCAAGGGAAATCTGCCCGGCAAGAATAAGCGCGGAGGCAGCACAGCTTGTAAAAGATCTGGCCCTCAAATTCCATAAGGCGATGAACTTAAGCGTATACTCAAGGACGGATTTCATTTTAGACGAAAACGGAAAAGCATGGTGTCTCGAAGTCAACACACTTCCCGGAATGACTCCGAATTCTTTGATTCCTAAGGCTGCAAAACTTGAAGGTATGGATTATCCTGAGCTTTGCGAGAAGATAGTTCTTTTGAGTCTTGATAAAAACAATTGAAATAAAAAATGCGGTGTATCGTTTAGATACACCGTATTTTATTGGGCTCTATCCAAAGTCCAGAGGACTACGTCTGAAAGCGTAAGCGTCAGGCGTAGGTG
>R05__coassemble_206_pt1 | contig 33583 bp, 28 predicted proteins | sample R05__metabat2_high_PE_014 | metagenome-assembled genome bin R05
AGCACTACGGTTGAAACCTCGTGCAACAAAATTCCGAAGTAAGTCACTCCCACTCAATGGTTGCAACAGGTTTATCGGATATGTCGTAAAGCACTCTGTTGACACCTGCTACTTCTGTTAATATCCTGTCTCTTATCTTAAGAAGTATCTCATAAGGAATCTGCTCTATTGTGGCACTTGTAGCATCAACGGAATTGACCGCGCGGATTATTACGGGCCAGTCATCTGTGCGTTTTCCGTCCTTGATACCTGTTGATGTGAACGGCGGTACAACAGTGAAATATTGCCACACCTTTTCCTGAAGCCCGGAATTTGCAAATTCTTCTCTTAATATAGCATCGCTTTCACGGACAGCTTCAAGACGGTCTCTGGTTATTGCTCCGACGCAGCGAACACCCAGTCCCGGTCCCGGGAACGGCTGACGGTATACCATGCTCTCGGGCAGTCCAAGCGCCAGGCCTACCTGTCTTACCTCATCCTTGTAAAGGAACTTTACCGGCTCAACCAATTCAAAATTTAAATCTTCCGGAAGACCGCCGACATTGTGATGGCTTTTTATGCCGTCAGACTCCAGAATATCGGGATAAATCGTTCCCTGTCCGAGGAAATTTATTCCGTCGAGTTTCTTTGCCTCTTCGGCAAATACTTCAATAAACTCCTTGCCTATAATCTTTCTCTTCTGCTCAGGGTCTGACACTCCTGCGAGTTTGTCAAGGAAGCGGTCGACTGCATCAACATACACCAGATTTGCTCCAAGCTGATTTCTGAAAACCTCTACAACCTGCTCGGGCTCGCCTTTTCTCAAAAGGCCGTGGTTTACGTGTACGCATGTGAGCTTATCTCCGATTGCTCGGATTAAAAGGGCAGCACATACAGATGAATCAACTCCGCCCGACAGTGCAAGAAGGACCTTGCCGTCTCCGACCTGTTCCTTTATTTCTTTAATCTGTTGCTCAATAAAAGCCTCCGCCAGGTTCCGGTCTACTATTCTTTCCATCTCAGGTCTTACATTTGACATTTTCTGATCCTCCTATTTCATAACACTGAATAATACCGACCAGGCTATAAGAAACTGCCCGGGGTAATAAGTTAGATAATTTAATGCTATATCAACGGGGCGGTCTTTCCCCTCTCCGAAGTATGTGCCCGAGAGCACAAGATCGGACGCCGCAAACAATACCGCACCGATGAAAAACAGATTTAACGCTATGTTTTTAAGGCCGTACATGATTGCAAGACTTCCGGAGAAGAACATAGTACCGAAAAGCAGTACTCCGTATACCATTGAAATGGTCTTGAATCTCCCGTAGTCAAGCTTCATTATCTTTCCGAAAAGCACCACGGCAAAACCCGCACCTATAGCAAGTGCTGCCGGAAATGCTATATAAAGAACGCTGTCCTCATGCGGTCTGAAAAAACACACGAGAAGTCCTACTATATAGAAAATATGTCCCACGCTGAAGCATTCAAAGCCGGCCACCGTATAGAGAAAATCATCTTTAGGATAGACATACTTCAAATCGAGCCAAATGTCTCCCAGAAGTCCCCATACAAGTCCTATCACAACAAATATTCCGAATGTTGTCACAGTCTTGTGTGTGCCGTAAATTGCTATCATGAGAAAGCACACCGAAATAAATGTCTTCATATATAAGGCTTTTATAGAGGTTTTTTTTATTTTCTCTACTATATAAAGTCCGAGAAAGAATGCTCCTAATATGCTTATAAGCGTGCAAACATACATGTTTTAATCCTCTTTTTCAATTTGCGTTGTATCTTTTTGAACCGTATCGTCTTCGTTGGCCGTTTCGTATATGCTCTCGTGTTCGTAATAAAGCGGATCGTTTTCTATAAGCTGGTAATCAAGATCGAGATACCCGAACTGCTGCTGCAAAAGTGCGTATCTTTCCGTTCCCCACTTCCATCCGTCGTTCGGAACCTCGCAGGTGTTGTTTACCTCGCAGTCGGGATGTAGTTCCTTAAATCTGTTTACCTGCTCTGCCGGTATCGGTGTAATCCCGCCTATCCAGAGTCTTTCCAGGTCCAGATTCATAATCGGCTCTATGCTGCCAAGTCTTATATCGCTGCCTATATTAAGGTGTCTGAGCTCGGTTAACCCTTCAAGCGGAGTCAGGTCGTATACCCTGGTGCCCTGAATTTCAAGGTATTCAAGCTTGCTGCAGTTAGCAAGCGGTGTCAGGTCTTTGAATCCTTCTTCATATGCACAGTCCTGTGCGATTATGAATACCTCGAGGTCCGGCATGTTTTCAACGAAAGATATGTCATGAAGCCAGTTATTGTGCCCTATGTCGAGGTACTTGACCTTTGTGCAGTAATAAAGTCCGTCACATGTATAGTCGTAAAGTCCGCCGCCGAGTCCCGGTGCGGATGCCAGTATCTTTTCTACATCCGTCCTTACAGAGTAGCTGTCTGCGAACCATACTCTCCATATGACGCTGACAGACGGATATGCGTCCCTTATCCCGGCCATATGTTCGTTGTCAACACCGCAAAAATCCATGTCAAGGATTTCCAGATTGTGGCAGTCGGGAAGATATTTTAAAAGTTCTTCACCGTTATCATCAACCGCCGTATGGTTTAGGTCAATCACCGTATCGGCTGTGTTGAACGTTTTCCCGTACACCTCAAAGTCATAGTCCGGAAAAGGAGTCGGCGTAGGTTCAGGTGTCGGTGTAGGCTCTGCAGTCGGAGCTGCCTCGTACGTGCTCTCAGGTACAGTGCTTTCAGCTCCGCATGCGCACAACATAAGACAAACGGTCAGGCTCAAAGCCGCAGCTGCATTTACGAAAACATTTTTCATAAAGGTTTTTGCAATTTCGGAAATGTTATCCGTCAGTAAAGCGGATCATTATATGTGAAACACTGCGATGTTCCGTTTGAATATTCAAATATCTCGCGGATCTGCTCGTACGCAGGTACATTCATCGCATCTCCCGTTTCCGGATTTGTCGTTACCCTCCACTGTCCTTCGGTCGGGTCTACGGTTGTCGTGTTTACAATGCAGTCCGGGTGAAGCGCTTTGAATTCCTCCACCTGATCTTGCGATACAGGTACAAATATTCCGAGCCAAAGCCTTTCAAGCGGCAAATCGTACAGCGGTGTAATATCCCATACCGCAGAGCAATAGCATAAGTTCAGGTGCTTGAGATTTTTGCAGTTTGCAAGAGGAGAAAGATCGCTGCAGCCCGTTGTCTGAACTTCCAGATACCAGAGATTCGGGCAATTTGCAAGAGGCGTCAAATCCGTCCAGAGTGCCATTGCCAAAATGGCAACCTCGAGTTTCGGCATGTATGCGGTAAAGTCTATACTTGAAAGAAGGCTGTTGTGCCCGAGGTCAAGATACTTTACCTCCGTGCAGTATTTCAAGGCATCCTGCCCGTTTTCCTCGGAAATGCTCCCGGCTGCCTGGGAGGCAAGAATTCTCTCAACATCGGTCCTTACGGAGTAGCAGTCATTCTGCCCGAACCAGATGCGCCATACAACTTTGACGTCCGGGTTGGCATCTCGTATAGCGGCCATAGCTTCATTGAATTCCGCCCCTTTTCCGCACGAGTCCATGTCAAGAAGCGTGCAGTTTTTCATGAAGGGCAGCATGGCGGCAATCGATGCACCGTTGTCATCAACTTCAACGTGGCTCAGGTTTACTTCCGTATCATTTATATTGAAAGTTTTGCCGTAAATTTCAAAATTTCCGCTTGCGTCAAGAGCAATAGGCGGGGTCGGTTCGGGAGTGGGCTCCGGTGTAGGGGCCGGAGTGGGCTCAGGTGTTATCTCCGCCGTTGCCGCCGGTGTCGGCTGCGCCTGCTCATTTTTTGCGGAAGCTCCGCAGCCGCAAAGCATAATCATCGCAATAATCAAAATTGCGGATATCAGTCTGTTTTTCAATACGAAGCCTCCTGAATTGTTTCTCCGGGAGGATCTGAAAGCACATCTTCAACTATGCTTGCCTCCGCGGCATCAACGTCCCAAACTTCACTTAGGAATGATGTATCTATAATATATGTGTTTACCGCCTGTACGGAGCTGTCATGCTCTTCATACTTGGGATCGTTCCATGAGAACGAGTATGCGGCATCCGAAAGATTGTACTTAAAGGCCTTGTATGCAACTTTAAAGTACCCGAGCGGCCTCTGCGCCGGGAAAACGTTGTTGTTTGCCGAGTAAAATGCCCAGTCCGATGTGAGGTATTTCTGGTAATACTTCCACCCGTCGGCCGTGTATCCTTCGCTCGTTATATTTCCCTGATCGTCTCTTTCAAGGCCTGTAGACGCCGTCGTGTTAACTTCGCAGTCCGGATGAAGCTCCTTCATCTTCGCAACCTGCTCAGAAGGTACGGGATCTCCGCTTCCGAGCCACAGTCTCAGCATATCAAGGTCATAAAGGCAGCTTATATCTTTTACTCCGAAGCATGTTCCGACGTTCAGGTGCTTCAGATTCTTGCAGTTTGCAAGAGGGCTTAAGTCCGAAATATTCGTGTTGCCGGCTTCAAGGTACAAAAGATTCGGACATGATGCAAACGGAGTAAGGTCCGAAATCGAGCACATTGAAATTACCGCAATTTCAAGGTCCGGCATATTTGCGACAAACGAGAAGTCCGAAAGGTCATCATTGTGCCCAAGGTCAAGGTAACGCACCTTTGTGCAGTATTTAAGCGCCTCGTTTACATCGGCATTGTAAAGCGTTCCGCCCTTTGAGGGTTTTGATGCCAGTATCTTTGTCACATTGGTTCTGACGGAGTAATTGGTTCCGAAATTTACTCTCCATATGACTTCAACGTCCGGCAGTTCATCTCTGATTGCGGCCATATCGGAATTTGAAACGCCGCACGAGTCCATATCAAGGATTTTAAGATTTCCCGCGCATTTTGCCCAGGTCAGGATTTCTTCTCCGCGGTCGGTGACGGTTATATGGTTGAAATCCCATATCTCATCTGAAAGATTCACTTCCTTGCCGCAAAGAGTCAGGGGATAGTCAAATGCGGCATTTGTGACGGACGCAAGTTTTTGTACATCCTCGGCCCCTATGTTGCCAAGCGTCACCGATTTCAGCTGTGTCATTCCGGGCAGAACACTTACTATCTCGTCTACATCGGACGCACTTATATCAGAAAGGTCCATCGATTCGTCACTCAGCGAAACGCTCTTCCCGGCGACCGTAAATTCATACTTAAGTGTTGCTTCCGGGTTTGCCGCCGCTATATCCGAAATATCCTGCCATGTGATTTCGCCGTTCGCGGTTGCGTTGTTTCCTATTGTGATTGTGCTTATTCCGTCAAAGAATTTCAGTTTATTAAGGCACGATGAAACATCCGCACTTGTAAGTCCGGTAAGATCGACATCGGCTGTGTCTTTTGAAAGCGATTTCCCGAGAAGCGGTATAGTGTAATTTATTTCGGCATCGGGCAGAGTGCTCTTCACAAGCTCAAAGCTTTCATATGAAACAGCTATATCCCCGAAATTAAGTGCTTCAACATCAGGCGTATATTTCAAAAGAGCAAGTGCTGTGGAAATATTGGAATCGTCTATTCCGGACAGGTCCGCCACAGAGCTGTCGCATCCTATAACGGCACCGTTCGGGAACTTTACCGTATAATAAACATCAACATCGGGATTGTTTGCAGCCCAGGCAGCTATCTCTTCATAGTTTTCACTCCCCGAAAAGTCGGCGCTTTTCAGATTTTCAAACTGGTCAAGAAGCGAGGTTTCTCCGGATAAAAGCACTACCGAGATGCTTTCCGTGTCGTATGCAAAGCTTCCGTTTGTGAACCCTATCCTTTTTGTCCCGATAATTCCGGAAGAAAGAGACACAACCGTGAGAAATGCCGTGTATGCGACAAGCAAAACCGCTGTTATGAAATATGGAATTATTCTTTTTATTTTCATAGCTACTGCGCTCTTCAAACCCACGGCTCCGGATTTGGGATAGGTGCGCCCCTCCTATGTTTGTGATTGTTCTTTTGTTATTTACAGAGCAACTTTTTTGTTCTCAAATTTTCTCTTTTTTATGTTTCCGTATTTGTTTATTATAATATTTATATATTCCGTTCACAAGCAGAAAATATTTGAAACTGTCCCTTTTTCCGCCCTGTTTTGTGTTATAATTTAATTATGTTTGAATTGATTACAGGAAAAGCCGGCTCCGGTAAGACCGGCATAATATCTTCACGTATCGCCGATGCCGTAAGACGCGGCGAAGACGGTTCATACCTTCTCGTTCCCGAACTTTTTTCGTATGAAGCTCAAAGGGAACTTTGCCGTGTCTGCGGCGACAGTATGTCCCTTTACGCCTCCGTCACGACTTTCACCGCTCTTTACCGCGAGCTGACGGGTAAGCTTGGCGGCGGTGCACTTCCGTACATTGATGACGGCGGAAGGCTTCTTTGCATGTCGCTTGCTTTAAGAGAGCTCCAAAAATCCGAAGGTCTACGCTATTTCAAAACAAATGCCCATAAAAGCGAAGTTTCCGGGATGATGCTCTCGGCTCTTGATGAGATGAAGCAGAGCTCTGTCACGGCGGATATGCTCCGTGAAATAAGTCCGAACTTCGATGAAAGTCTGTCAGAAAAGCTTGAAGATCTTGCATCGGTCAGTCTAAGGTACGATGAGCTCGTTTCCGCCTCTCACATTGACCCGTCAGATGCTCTTACAATGCTTGTTTCTCTTATAGAGCAAAGTTCTCTCGGTCCTCAAAACACTTTCTACGTCGACGGATTTATCGGATTCACGGAAAGCGAGTATAGCGTCCTCCGCGCCCTTTTGAAAAAGGGAGTCAACATGGTTGTCTGTCTCACATATGACAAAGCAGAAGATATAAACCCCGAATATCAGCTGCCTATATCAACCGCCGGCAGACTGTGCAAAATTGCGGATGAGCTCGGAATCAGCAGGATCTCCGGCCGTCCGAGCCTTGCGGAAAAAAATGCTTCGTATGAAACGTACAGCTGTACATCGGTGCTGGAAGAGTGCGAATTTGCAGCCGTCAAGACGCTTGAGCTTATACGTGACGAGGGCTGCCGTTACCGCGACATCGCAATTGCGGTACGCGGATTTGAAGATTACCGCTCTGTTCTTGAAAGCACTTTTGAAAAATTCGATATACCCCTCTATACCGCCAGAAAGGAATCTCTCGTTTCAAAGCCTCTTCCGGTTTTTATCCTGTGCGCCCACGATATTGCAAGAAACGCATTTTTAAGTGATGACATCATCGCGCTTGTCGGAACAGGGCTTACCTGTCTTGATTCATCTGAGGCAGATGAGCTTTGCGAATATGTTTTCCGCTGGGGCCTGCGTGAAGGCCATTGGAGATCATCATCGCCATGGCATCAGCATCCAGACGGATACGGCGGCAAATATACCGACGATGTATTTGAAAAGCTCCGGTCAATAAACGCATCCCGCGCAAAAATAGGCCCCGCGCTCATAAAATTCACAGACGCAAGTGCCGCCGCCTCAACCGTATACGATCATGCCTCCGCTCTTTACAAATTGCTCGAGGACATGGAAGTTTCGCGCCGCATAGATGACAGTGATGCGTCTCTTTGGGAGATATGCATTCACGCTCTTGAGCAGATGGTTGAAATTCTCGGGGAGAAGCAGATTGACTGTGACGAATTTTACCGCCTTTACATGCTTATGCTCTCGAAATACGATATCGGCTCAATTCCCGACAGCGTCGACAGCGTTTCGGCCGGTGACTTTGACAGAATGCGCCGCCGCAACATCAGATATCTTATAGTTCTCGGTGCCTCCGACGAAAGACTTCCCGCCGCAAGAAAAGACGAAGGCCTTTTTTCGGAAGACGAACGTCAGGCCCTTAACGATGAGCATCTCTTTTTCGGTGGAAATACGGAAGACCGTCTTTTCAGGGAATTTTCCCTCATATATAACTGCTTTTCACTCCCGTCGGAAAAAATATTCTACTGCTATTTCGGAAACCCGTCGTATTTGATTCCGTCCAAGAAAGATGAAGTTATAAAATACCGCGCATTGAAGCCCGTTGAGCCGATCTCTCCCGCAAGAGGAAAGCTCAGCAATCAAAGCGTCACGGCGCTTTACGGAAACAACATTTATATTAGCGCCTCCAAAGCAGATAAATTTTATTCCTGCAAATACAGCTATTTCTGCCAGTACGGTCTTCGTGCAAGACCGTATGTCGAAGCAAGCTTTTCCTACCCGGAGGTCGGAACCTTTGTACATTTTGTTCTTGAAAATGTTGCCAAAGAGGTTTCATCTCTCGGCGGCTTTGCATCCGTCACGGACGATGAGCTCAATGTTATGACAAGAAAGTACATGGATGAATATATCTCTTTTGAGCTCAACGGTTTTTCAGAGAAATCCGACCGTTTCATCTACCTTTTCCGCCGTGTCGAAAGCGACACCTTCTCAATTGTCCTTGACACTGCAAAAGAGCTCCGCAAGTCCGATTTCACCCCGTTTGCATTTGAGCTCAATTTCTCAGACAGAGAAAAATTTGCCCCCATTTCCTTAAACGGCGGCAAAGATTCCCTCGTCATGTCCGGCATTGCCGACAGGGTCGACGAGTGGAACAATGACGGCAGACGCTTTATAAGAATTGTCGACTATAAGACTGGGAATAAAAAGTTCTGCCTCTCCGACATCTGGCACGGCATGGGCATGCAGATGCTTCTCTATCTTTACGCCCTTGCGCAAAGCGAAGGAGAAGGCACCGTTCCGGCAGGTGTTATGTATGTGCCTGCCAAAAACAAATATGTATCTTTCAAGGCATCACCGTCAGACGATGAAATTACCGCAGCCCGGTCCAAAGGGCTTAACAGGAGCGGTATGATGCTTTCCTCTTTCGGTGTTCCCGACGCCTGGGAAACCGGAGATGAGAAAATATATTCCCCTAAAGATTCCGAAATGACACTTCCGCAGTTTGAGCTTCTTTCAAAGCACATAACACACCGTCTCGGAGAAATGGCTTCATGTCTGAGAAACGGCGATATAGATGCAGACCCGGCCAAAAAAGGCAGTGATTTCTTTGCCTGCAGTCTCTGCGATTATTGCGGAAGCTGCGGCTTTACGGACGGCGAACACGGAGAGTCCGTCAGAACGCTCCGTACACTTGATGATGAAATCGTATGGGGAAAAATGGAAGAGGAGGTATTTTCAGATGAGTGATACAGTATTTACTCCCTCCCAGCTTGAGGCAATTAAACGCCGCGGTGAACCGGTCCTTGTTTCAGCCGGTGCCGGCAGTGGAAAGACATCCGTGCTCGTTGCAAGGCTTGTCGAGTACATAAAAGGCGGCAGTGATATTACCGACTTTGTAATTATCACCTTTACAAACGCTGCCGCGAGCGAGCTGCGTGCTAAAATTTCCACTCAGCTTGCGCTCGAGGCAAAAGATGCCCCCGAAAGCGCTCACCTCAGACGTCAGCTGCCTCTTTGCATGAGCGCCAAAATAGGCACTATTGACTCGTTTTGTTCCCAGCTTTTAAGGCAGTACTCAAAAGAGGCCGGTGTATCCCCCGACTTTAAGATTATAAGTGACGAAAGGGCCGTCTCGCTCAAATCCATTGCAGTTGACAAAGTCCTCGGCGCTCACTACAGCGATATATCTTCTCTTGACGGCTTTGAAAGCCTTGTCAATTCCATCGCTGCCGGAAGCAGCGACATCAGCCTCGTCAATCTCATACTTGAGCTTCACGGCAAAATGATGAGTCATCCCGATCCCGTAAAGTGGGTCGAATATGTAATGGACGAGCTCGACAAAGACCCGTCAAATGCTGCCGACACAATCTGGGGGCGTGAGCTTTTTGAAGACGCGAGGAGCACCGTTTCCTATCTCAACTCACAGTATCTTGCCCTTATGGATGAGATGCGTCCGGACAAGAAGCTTTGCTCTGCATATCTTCCCCATTTTGCCGAAGTTCAGGGCTGTCTTGACAGGCTTGAAAAAAGTTTCTCCCTCTCTTGGGACGACGTATCCTTCGAGCTTTCGCGCTTTACAATGCCAAGGCTTAACTCACCAAGAGGCACGGAGATGCCCGATGTTGCGCAAAAGGCAAAGGCAGTCAAGGATCTTTGCAAGGCATCCATCGACAAGCTCAAAAACACCTTCAGCTCGACATCCGATAAACTTCTTTCAGAACTTGCCGCAACACGCGCCCCAATGAAGGCGCTCTTAACCCTTGCCCTTGAATTTGACGAGCAGTTCACAAAAGAAAAAATCCGGCTCAACCTTCTTGATTATTCAGACCTCGAACACTGTGCATATAAAATGCTTGATGCGCACAGTGAGCTTCGAAGCGCGATTTCCGAAAGATACACCGAGATAATGGTAGATGAATATCAGGATGTGAGCACAATACAGGACGCCGTTTTCACCGCCATCTCCGACGGCGGCAACAAGCTTTTCCTGGTCGGTGATATAAAGCAGTCAATTTACCGTTTCAGACTTGCCGATCCGTCTATCTTTATAAATAAGTCGGCCGCTTTAAATTCTATCGCGCTCAACGAAAACTTCAGGTCCAGGAAAGAAATTATAGACACCGTAAATATGATTTTTTCAAAATGCATGTCTGTTTCTCTCGGTGACGTGGATTACGACGAAAACTCGTCTTTGAAATTCGGTGCCGTAAAATTTGAAGGTTCTGTTCCCGAGCCGGAGCTGTTCATCTTCGAAAGGACGGAAGATGATGACAAGTATACGTACGAGGCATCACATGTTGCGCTCAAAATACTTGACCTTATAAAAGAAGGGTTCCGTTTCGGCGACATCGCAATACTTATAAGGAGTCTCGGCGGAATAAACGCCTACCGCGACGAACTTTCAAAGCACGGTATCCCGGTAGAAACGTCCGTAGGCAAAGGATTCTTTTCCCAAAACGATGTGCGTTATGCCATAAACATATTAAAAACGGTAGATAACCCTCATAATGATATCTCCCTTATAAGCACGCTACGTGCGGAGGGATTCACGGCTGACGACTTGTCTTCAATCAGGGCTCTTGATAAAAACCGCAATATGTACTCGGCGCTCAAGATGAGCAGCAGCGAAAAGTCTGCGGCATTTCTTCAAAAGCTTGAAACCTGGCGTGAAAACGCACGATGGATGACAATGGACAGATTTCTCCCTTCTCTCGGTCTCCCGATGAGTGCAGACATTTTGCAGCTTGTAAATATTGCCGCAAATTATGAAAAAGAAGGCTATCACGGTCTCCACCGCTTCACTGTTTACCTTGACCGCTTGAGCGAAAAGGGGCTCGAAATTTCTTCCGTGAGTTTAAAGGGCGATGCCGTACATATAATGAGCATCCACAAATCCAAAGGGCTCCAGTTTCCCGTTGTCTTTTTATGCGACGCCGACCACTCTTTTAACTCAGAAGATTCCCGCGGAAGCGTACTTATACACCCGGAGCTCGGCATAGGGTGCAACTTTACAGACAGTGAAAAAATGATAAGATATCCGACTTTGGCAAAAAACGCCATCTCGGCAAGGTCAATAAAAGAGATGAAAAGCGAAGAGCTGAGGCTTCTCTATGTTGCGCTTACCCGCTCCGAGCAGCGTCTCTATATAACATGTGCCCCGAAGAAAACCAAGGGTGAGAAAAAGATTGTCTCACGCCCTCAAGATGCAAATAATTTCCTTTCCTGGCTGACATTTGCCGACATCAAAACAACCCTCGTTCCCTATATTGAAGAGGACGAAGCTCCCACCCTTGAAGAGCATGCCCCTGAGATATCTTACCCGGAGTTGCCCGAAATTGACTATAAATATAAAAGCTCCGCTTCCATCCCGGCATCCGTTACCGCAACCGAGCTTAAAAAGCTTCTATCCCAAGACGAGGGCAGCTTCAGCATTGCGCCGAAGCAGTTTCGAAGATTTCGGAAGCCGGATTTTGCAAAAAAAGAAGGGTCCGTCTCCGGATCCGAAAAAGGCAGTGCCATGCACCTTTGTCTGCAGCACATGGATTTAAATAAAAGCGCGACAGATGAGCTGAATAGACTTGTAGACGAAAATTATATCTCCCGGCATGATGCCTCGGTCGTGGACACCGCCTCAATCGATGCCTTCCTCTCATCTCCGCTCGGTCTCAGGATGCGCTCATCCGAAGATTTAAGGCGGGAATTCAAATTTCTTCTTCTTGTAAACGCCTCCGAAATCTTCCAAACGGATGCCGATGAGAAAGTTCTTTTAAACGGCATCGTTGACTGCTGGTTTGAAGAAGACGGCGGAATTGTTGTCGTTGACTACAAAACGGACCGTACAGACCGGACCGAAGAGTATACACCTCAAATACGCTCTTATGCTCTTGCCCTTTCAAAGGTCACGGGGAAAAAAGTCAAAGACGCATATATCTACTATTTAAATTTAGGATATGAAAAAAGGATCGAGCTTTAACTCGATCCTTTTCTTTTACAGATATATTATTTGATACCGTACTTTTTGTTGAACTTATCAACACGGCCTGCGCTGTCAACGAGCTTGGCCTTGCCGGTATAGAACGGATGGCACTTTGAGCAGATTTCAACGGAAATGTTCTGCTTTGTGCTGCCGGTCTCATAAACCGCACCGCAAGCACACTTTATTGTTGTGGGCTTATAATCGGGATGGATGCCTTCTTTCATTATTCTTATCTCCTTACATAGGCTGCCTTGATTTCCTGCATAAAACAGGTTAGTTACAAGACGCAAGGGATTTTATATCATAATCGGAGGGCAATTGCAAGGAAAATTTCGCTTTTTCATGATTATTCCGCTGCTTTTTCTTCTTTTTTCAAAAGCTTTTGGAGCCAGTCTTTTCCGTCCACATATTTTGATACGATGAACGTTGCGACATAGTCCATCGCTGCGTTTACCATTGTTGCCGGAGGGTCTATAAGGTCAGCAAGTGCAAGAGATATCGGAAGTGCTATTGCCATCTGCTCGGGGAAGAAGACGGAGCAGAGCACGAGATCTCCCGTACCGCCGCCGCCCGGGATTCCGCTCATCGCAACCGATGCAAAAACGGCTATCACTATTGCTCCTATTGCGCGGCCTGTCGTGAAGTCCTGGCCGAAAAAGCCGAACAGGAAGGCAACTTTTATTATCGCGCCCATCGCCGAGCCGTCCATATGCATCGTTGCACCGAGAGGAATGACTATATCGGCCACGTCGCTTGAAACGCCGCTGTCTTCACAAGCTTCCATATTTGTCGGGATTGTTGCAACCGATGAGCAGGTGCCGAAAGATACGGCCGCCGGAGCAAACAAGTGCTTGAACATAACTTTCTCCGCACCCTTGCCGCCGCCGAAGCGCGCATAAATCGGAGCAAAGATAAACATGTATGCAAAACATACTATATAGTAGATAATGAGAGTCTTTCCGTATGCACCGAGAAGGGTCGGTCCGTATGTCGCAACCAGATATGCAAAGAATCCGAAAAATCCTACGGGTGCGTAGTAAGAAATTATTTTAACCGTCTTCATCAGGCAGTTTGTGATATCTTCAAGAAGCTTTGCGGTCTTTGTTTCTCTGCCGCCGTTAAGCTGAACTCCGAATCCAAAGAGTATCGCCGCTACAATCAGCGGCAGGATTGCCCGTCTTGAGAAAAGCTCTGTGAAGTCCGGCTTTGTGAAGAAGTTTACTATGAGTGTCGGAACATCTATCGCGCTTGCATCGCTTGCCTCTTCTATATTTTCAAATCCCTGCGGCACAAGAGCGAATATTCTGACAATAACGTACATAATGACAGAAGCGATTGCCGCGGTTGCAAGGAAGGTAACGACTGTCGAGCCGAGAACTTTTCCCGCTTTCTTCAAGCTTACCATGTTCGCAATTGCAGACGAGATGGAGAAGAAAACCATCGGCACAACAACGCAGAACATCAAATTTATAAATACCGTTCCGAGCGGCTCGAGGCATGTTGCGCCCGGCCACAGCCAGCCGAGAATCGATCCGGCCACAATACCGAGAATCATAAGAATCAGATAGAGATTTTTCTTTATGTACTGCATTATTTTATCTCCTTTTGCTCTATATATTGACAGTAACATATTATATGTAATAAAATGCAATGTAAATTGAAATAAATGCCAAAAAGGTTGCAAAAAGTGCTAAAAGAGGGTTATTTAAAAGAGAATTACAGGTTCTTTCATCTGAAAGACACCGCCGGACAGGAAAGAGACTTTCACTTCCATGACTTTGATAAGATTGTCATCCTCCTTTCCGGCAACGTCCAGTATGCCCTTGAAAACGAGGTTTATGACCTTAACCCCTATGATGTACTACTTGTCAAGCACCATACAATACATAAGGCAATAATAGACAAGTCCGTACCGTATGAAAGAATTATTATTTATTTAACCGAGCAGCGCTACTCCTCGGTTCTTCCCGAAGCCGGGCTCACCGCATGTTTCGACCGTATACTTTTTACGCCGGACAAAAACCAGCTTGAGACGCTGCTTAAAAGCATGGAAAGCTGTGAAAATTCAGTCCTTCGCGAAACCTATCTCATTCAGCTCCTTGCCATCTTAAACGGACTTGAAGGCAGCATGCCGTCAAAAGAAAAACATGACAGGAAGATTGAGCCGGTTCTTACATATATCAATGAACACCTTACGGATCCATTGAGCGTTGACGATCTTGCAGAAAAAGCATTTTTAAGCAGATATCACTTCATGCGCGTATTCAAGGCGTCCACAGGTGAAACCGTTCATTCCTATGTCAGGCAGCGCAGGCTTTTAAATGCCTCACGGCTCATCCGCGAAGGCGTTTCGGTGCAGCAGGCTGCCAGGCAGAGCGGCTTTGAGGACTATTCGGTTTTTTATAAAGCCTTCATTTCAAATTTCGGAGTAAAACCTGGAGAATTCAAAAAATGAAAGATACATCCAAGAAAAAAGAACGTGCGGTTATAGCAGGTCTTGCCGCCGCAAACATGGATCTTTGCGACAGGTCAAGCGACGTATCGCTTGAAGAGCTCTCGGCGCTCGTCTCTACCGCCGGCGGAGAAGTTGTTGCGGAGGTACTGCAGTCGCGTCCGGCGCCCGATCCCAAAACTTTCATGGGTGAGGGAAAGGTTAAGGAAATAAAAGAGCTCATAGAGGCAAACGAGGCCGACCTCGCCGTTTTTGACAACGAGCTCACACCGTCTCAGATGAGGGTGCTCGGTGAAGAGCTTGGCGTAAAAGTTCTTGACCGCTCGGGGCTTATTCTTGACATATTTGCCCAGCGTGCCCAGACGAAGGAGGGCCAGCTTCAGGTGGAGCTTGCCCAGTATAAATATCTCCTCCCGAGACTGACCGGCATGTGGACCCATCTTGTGCGTCAGACCGCGTCCGGCGGTTCGAGCCCGATAGGCACCAGAGGCCCCGGTGAAACCCAGCTTGAAACTGACAGGCGGCACATCAGAAGGAAAATCCAGAAGCTTGAGGAAGAACTTGAAAAGGTACGCCAGGTGAGAAGCACCCAGAGAAAGGCCCGGGAGAAAAACAAAATTCCCGTAGTTGCTCTTATCGGATACACGAATGCCGGAAAGTCCACCCTTTTAAATAAGCTAACAAAATCCTCAATTCCCGCAAACAACCGCCTTTTCGACACTCTTGATACCACAACGAGAAAGCTTTATATAGGCGACTACAAAGAAGTCCTCTTATCCGACACCGTCGGTTTCATACGCCGCCTTCCGACACAGCTTGTCGAGGCATTTAAGGCTACACTTGAAGAGCTTAAGTACGCAGATGTCCTCGTTCACGTTATAGATATTTCGAACAGCCAATGGGAGGAGCAGGCCGAAGTAGTCGACTCTTTAATCCGTGAACTCGGTGCCGAGCAGACCCCGTGCATACGCGCATTCAATAAATGCGACAGCTATATAGGTCTTCTGCCCCACGGTGAAAACATCGTATGTGTCTCCGCCAAAACCGGAGAGGGCACGCAGGACCTTGTCGATAAAATCAAGGAGATTATAAATGGGTGATTACACGATCCCGGCCGGAGCCGGAGAGAGCGAATATATTGAGAAGCGGTCTTCTTTCATCGGCCGTGTAATGCCGGTATACTCCGAAGATGAGGCCAGGGAATTTATTGAAAGTATTAAGAAAAAGCACCATGACGCGCGCCACAACTGCTGGTGCTATATAATAAAGGACGGGCCGGAACGCTACAGCGACGACGGCGAGCCTCAGGGCACGGCCGGAATTCCTATGATGGAAGTATTTAAAAAAGAAGGCATCACAAATGTTGTCTGCGTTGTAACAAGATACTTCGGCGGCATTCTTCTCGGTACGGGAGGGCTTCTTCGTGCTTACACGAAAGCTGCCAAGGATGCACTTGATGCCGCCGGCAGAAAAACCGTCGTGCCGCAAAAGGAATTTTCTTTAAGCTGCGCATATTCAGATCTTGAAATGTATAAAAAGGCGATCGCAGCTTACGGCGGGCAGGTACTCTCTGTCGATTACAGCGCGGATGTTTCCGTTCATGCCGAAATCCCCGAAGAAAAATTTTCCGGGTTTGACGAAAAATTTTTGTGGTCAAAAAAATGAATTTCGCATTTTTTATCGTATAAGTAGTTAAGAAAGAATTTTTGAGAGGAAAAAGAATTGAATCCAAGACAGGAACGTGAAGAATTAGAACGTATAATTATAGGTCCTTACGGCGTATTGTCCGAAAATTCGAAAGGACGTCTTCATTATGAGGAAGAGGACGATATGCGCACATGCTTTCAGCGCGATGTAGACAGGATTACACACTCAAAGGCTTTCAGGCGATTGAGACATAAAACCCAGGTTTTCCTTCAGCCGGAGGGCGATCATTACCGCACAAGACTCACCCACACGCTGGAAGTCACAAGGCTTGCAAGAACCGTGGCAAGGGCGCTGAGGCTCAATGAGGATCTTGCCGAAGCTATTGCCATCGGCCACGACCTCGGACATACACCGTTCGGTCACGCCGGGGAACGCGCTCTTAATGAAATTTTTACTCCCGGATTTACTCACTACGAGCAAAGTCTCAGAGTTGTGGACATACTCGAGCGTGACGGCGAGGGCTTAAACCTTTCCTATGAGACAAGAATGGGTATTTTAAATCACACTCACGGCTCGATTGACGATACGCGCGAAGCTGTATGTGTCCGGCTGAGCGATTGGATTGCATTTGTAAATCATGACCTTGACGACTCTATAAGGGCGGGAATAATAACTTTGGATGATGTTCCTGAGCGTATACGCCTCGGCTGCGGCGACAGAAACTCCGTCCGCATAAATACTCTTGTCACAGATCTCATTAAAAACAGCCGTGACGGCGAAATAAAGATGAGCGATGACATGTGGGATACCTTCATGTTCTTTAAGTCGTATATGTATTCAGATATTTATACAAACCCCGTCGCAAAGGGTGAGGAGAAGAAGGTTTTCGGAATAATCGAGAAGCTCTTTGATTACTATGCCGGTCATGTCGAGGTTCTTCCGCCTGAATATATCTCAATTGCGCAAAGCGAGGGCAAAGAGCGCGCAGTGTGCGACTATATATCCGGAATGACCGACAGCTTTGCGATAGAAAGATACAACGATTTGTTCGTGCCCTATTCCTGGACGGTGAAATAATGTTTGACGAAAGCTTTTTAACCGACCTTGCCGAGCGCAACGACATCGTTGATGTCGTCGGCTCATATGTCCGTCTCGGGAAAAAGAGCGGGTCCAACTATTTTGGTCTCTGTCCTTTTCACAACGAGAAAACGCCATCCTTTTCCGTATCGCCCGACAGACAGACATATCACTGCTTCGGCTGCGGCAAAGGCGGAGGTGTCATCAACTTCATAATGGAAATCGAGAGCCTTACCTTCCCGGAGGCCGTTGAGTTCCTTGCAAAAAAAGCCGGTATGACCATACCGCAGGAGGACCGTGACCAGACCTCGAAACGGCGCCAGCGGATATTTGCTTTAAATAAAGAAGCCGCAAGATATTTTTATAACCAGCTTGTTTCGGATCCTTCCCGGCGTGCCGTATCCTATCTGCAATCCCGTCAGATTTCTGCCGCCACAGCCAAGTCATTCGGTCTGGGTTATGCGCCCGACAGTTGGGACGGGTTCATTGATGCGATGAAGGCTCTGGGGTTTTATGAAAATGATCTTCTGGATGCAGACCTCGCCAGAAAAAGTCAAAAAGGAAGCATTTATCCCTCGTTCAGAAACCGCCTCATGTTTCCCGTAATTGATGTACGCGGTAATGTTATCGGGTTTTCCGGACGGATTCTCGGTGACGGAGAGCCGAAGTACCTCAACAGCAAGGAGACCGCTGTTTTTAACAAAGGGAAAAATCTTTTCGGTCTTAATCTTGCCAAAAAAAGCAAATCGGGATATCTTATCCTGGTTGAGGGCAACGTGGATGTTGTAATGCTTCATCAAGCCGGCTTTGGCTGTGCGGTTGCCTCCCTCGGCACATCGTTTACGGACGAGCAGGCAAGACTTATATCGAGGTACACTCACGAACTCGTTATTGCCTACGACAGTGACGGTGCCGGACTAAAGGCGTCGCAAAGGGCCATAGATATCCTCTCAACTCTCGATGTTAAGGTTAAAGTGCTCCGCATGAGCGGTGCAAAAGATCCCGACGAGTACATTAAAGCTCACGGGGCCGATGCATTCCGGAAACTAATAGAAAATTCCGAGTCTCAGATAGACTACCGCCTTGCAGATCTTGCGTCAAAATACGATCTTTCAATACCGGAGCAGAAAGTAGATTATCTAAAGGACGCTTCCCGGCTTGTAGCTTCATTTTCAGGCAGTGTGGAGCGTCAGGTATATTCCATGAGGATTGCCGAAAACGCCGGTGTTCCCGACGATGTGGTTTCCAAGGAAGTTGAGCGGCAGCGCAGGCAGCTTCTCAGCAAGGCAAAAAAAGAAGATGCCGGAAAAGAACTCAAAGTTGAAAGAAATTCCCAGCCGGCGGAAAAAGACCTCAAATATGACGATGCCCCGTCCGCCGCAGCTGAGGAGGGTGTAATCAGGCTTCTCTACCTTGAGCCGTCGCTTATTAAAAATGCACAGATTGACTCCTCGGACTTCTCATCAGATGCCCTGGGTCATATATTCACGGTACTCAAAGAAAAGATTGAATCCGGCGCCCCTATAAACATGAATGTCCTCGCAAACGATCTGAGCGCGAGCGAAATAAGCCTTCTTGTAAGAATTACGGATAAACCGGAAAAGCTCTCCGAGAGCCGGCAGGCAATGAGCGACTACGTAGAGAGGATCCGTGAGCGGAAATCTCTAAGCGAAAAAGTCGATCTTATAGCTTTGGCAAATAAACTGAAAGAAAAAGGAAAAGGATATATAAAATGAGAAAAAACGATGATTGGGCAATGCTCTCCCCCGACGAAATAAGTGCAATGGGCGCAAAAAAAGAAGCTGCTGCTGCTGCAGCAAGCGATGCAGCTCCGGCACCTGCCGCAGATGCCGTAGATGCCGACTCCGCCGTCAAACCTAAACGCAAACGCAGAACCAAGGCCGAGATGGAAATGGCAAGAGCCGCCGAAGCCGGAAATGCAAAGGCCGACGGCGAAAGTGCCGCACTGTCAGCCGAGGAGCAGCTTGACAATCTTTTAAAAAGCGGAAAAAAGAACGGCAAGCTGAGTGCTTCCGACCTCAAAGTACTTGAGAAGCTTAACCTTTCGGATGATGCCGAAGGAAAATTCTACGAAACGCTTGAGGCTAACGGTGTAGATGTGGAAGTCGGCGGTGATGACCTTCTTCCTCCCATTGAAGACGATCTTCTTCCGGAGCTTGAAGAGCTTGGCAATGTGGAGGAAATTCCCGATGAAGAGCTGACCGCAGACCCCGAGGCTCTTGCCGACAATTTTTCAACCGATGACCATGTAAGGATGTACCTTAAGGACATCGGAAAATATCCTCTTTTAACCGTCGAAGAAGAGATCGATCTCGCTCAGAGAATAGCTGACGGTGACATGAAGGCCAAAGAGCGCATGATCAATTCGAACCTCCGCCTCGTCGTATCCATTGCAAAGCGTTACGTAGGGCGCGGAATGCTGTTCCTCGATCTTATCCAGGAGGGCAACATGGGCCTTATAAAGGCCGTTGAAAAGTTCGATTACACCAAAGGCTACAAGTTCTCAACATATGCAACCTGGTGGATACGCCAGGCTATCACCCGCGCAATTGCGGATCAGGCCCGTACAATCAGAATTCCGGTTCACATGGTTGAAACTATCAACAAAGTTATACGCGTATCAAGGCAGCTTTTGCAGGATCTCGGTCACGACCCGTCTGCCGAAGAAATTGCCGAAGAAATGGATATGCCTGTAGAAAAAGTCCGCGACATTTTAAAAATTGCCCAGGAGCCCGTATCTCTCGAAACTCCGATAGGCGAAGAGGAAGATTCCCATCTCGGTGATTTCATTCCCGACGAGGATGCATATGACCCGTTTGAGGCTGCTTCCTTTACGCTTCTGCGCGAGGACATCGAAGAGCTTCTCAACACACTCACTCCAAGAGAAAAGAAAGTCCTTGAGCTCCGTTTCGGTCTTATAGACGGAAGGTCAAGAACTTTGGAAGAGGTCGGCAAGGAATTTAGCGTTACACGTGAGCGTATCCGTCAGATTGAGGCGAAGGCTCTCAGGAAGCTCCGCCATCCTTCCCGCGCAAAACGCGTTCAGGGCTACCATAACATGTGATAAATTAAGCGGCAGCGATTTTTCGCTGCCGCCTTTTTTCTTTTACTTTATTTGAGTCTTGATGTAACTTCTATCGTCAGATCGCTCATCGGGTATGCAGAACACGGATGGAAGTATCCGTAGTCTTTATCTGATGCGCGTACTCCGTCCGACTGAGGTCTCTGCCAGACTTCTCCGGAAATAAGAAGGCTTCTGCACCAGCCGCAAGCACCGCTTCTGCAGTGTGTATCGGGTGCGAGTCCCGCCTTTTCAAGCGAAACTACAACCGTGTCCGTTGCTTTTGCGTCTATAACTTTTTCATCTATGCCGTATCTTACGGTAATCTTGAATGTCTCCTTTTCATGTCCTTTCGGATAAAGAGGAGATTTTGTTATATCCTGCGTCTCGCCGTACTCTTCGAAGCGGATATACTTTTCTCTGACACCCATCTTTTTAAACTCGCCCTCGAGAAAATCATACATGGCCTGTGGTCCGCTCACGTAATATGAAACATTATCCCAGTCCGGCACGAGTTTTTTGATGATATCGGATGAAATAAAGCCCTTTTCACCGCTCCAGTTCTCACCCGGCTCAGATAAAATGTTGAATACTTCAACCGATCCGTTAGAAGCCTTTGCGATTTCATTGAGCTCATCGAAGAAAATTATATCGTCTTCGTTTCTTGAACCGTAGAGTATCGTGAATTTTTCGGGGCGGCGGGATGTCGGCATGTCAAGTGCTATTGACCTGAATGCTGTGATGCCGGAGCCTCCGGCTATACCTACAACATGTTTAGTGTCCCGGAGTGCATTGTAATATCCGTCACCGAAGGCGCCGTCGAATATTACTTCCGTACCGACTTTCCAGTTATCCCATACCCAGGAAGAAACATAACCGTCCGGCATTTTTCTCAACGTAATCTGAAGAAGGCCTTCGTCGGTTGACTTGGGTGCCGATGAAACGGAGAACGGTCTTGTAACCCAGTTTCCGTCTATTTTGAATTTCACGCTGATATGCTGTCCTGCGTTGAAGTACGGCATATTGTATCCGTCCTGCACCTTAAGCGTAAAGGTCTTTGACGAAGGTGTCTCGTCTTTTACTTCGGCTATATTTGCCTTAACCTTTGCGGCATGAATCTCGCGGCCTATCTCGGCTGCGCGGTCTGTTGTGTCTATGTTGGGGTCAGCGGCATCTATCCATGCCTGGCGTGCCTTCATAAGACCGAACCAGCCCATGAGATCTTTAAAATAGCTTTTTACCGTAACTTTTGCTTTTTTAGCCATTGTTGTCCCCTCCAAGTTTTGCAAGTACTACCTGTGCTACCTGATAGCCGTTTGTCATAACGGAAGAGTAGCCGTGTGCGCGGAATCCGGCGCTTCCGACAAAGTCGAGTCCCGGTATGTAGCGCTCTTTTTCCTGAGCAAGCGTTCTGGGAACGGCTCCGTCTATCGCAGAGCATGCGTAACCGTAGATATTGCCGCGGAATGCTTCCGTATATCTTGTAAAGGTTACAGGCGTGCTTACGGAGATTTCCTCGATGTGATCACGGATTTTTATCCCTGTGCCTTCTTCAAAATTCTTTATAAGATTGTCGGCGAACTGCTCTTTTTTCTCTTCGTAGTTATACTTTGAAAGATCTGAGGCGTTAATTGCTTCGGGTGAATACATTGCCGTGAGATTCATCTGGCAGCGTCCTTCTCCGGAGAATCCCGGAATAGCCACATCCGGAATCGTTGCACTGACTCTGTGATTCATCTGCCATTTGTTTGTCGCGTCGTAGATTTCCTCGGTATCCATGTTGTGGCCTATAAAGTATTCATAGCTTTCTATTCCGAGTTCTTCAGCCGTCGCATCAAGTCCGAGATATACAACCAGCGGAGATGCAAGCATCTTCCTTGCTCCGGCAAGCTTATATGCCTCTTCGGGGACCTGCGAATTGTCCATCATGTCAACAATGGCTTTTGTCGGGTTCCCGTTGGAAATTACGAAATCTGCACGGATTTCGTCTCCGTCCTCTGTCTTTACTCCTACGCAGCGTCCGTTTTCAAGGACATACTCTACAACCTTTACGTTTGTCTCGACCTGTCCGCCGTTTTTGCGGAACGCCTTCTCAAGTGCATTGGCTATTTCGTGTGAAGTCTTGGTCGGAATATGTGCGCCGTCGCGGAGATACAGATAAATCATCTGTGCCCATACAGTAAAGCTCGCCTCACTCAAATGGCGGCTTATATATCCGTAATATGCATTCAAAACCTGGCTTGTCTTGGGTCCGAACTTGAATGACTTGTTGACCTCGCTTGTCTCGTATGCCGCCGTGCGTAAAAATGACGAATATTTTGTCGCCATAATCTTCGGTTCCGGGCCTGCCTTGCCGCATGAGCCTATGTACTCGAGCGCTTCATTGATTTCTTCGAAAAGCTTGAAGTAATTGCGTACCTTTTTGCCGTTGCCTTTTTCAAGTTTCTCGATTGCTTCGATGCAGTTTTCGATTCCGAAAGGCATTGTAAAGTCTATACCGTAATCGGAAAGAATTACACGGTAGGCATCGGGAACCTTTATCCAGTCCATTTCGACTCCTATGTCGTCGAACATTGCTCTTGTTGCACCGTAGCCCGCTCCGTCTTTACCGTCACCGAATTCGCAAGCCTCATGAAGGCTTACCTCAAACTCGTATTTGCCGCGGACAAAGCTTGTTGCATATCCGCCGGTCAGATTGTGCTTTTCAAGCAAAAGCACTTTTTTCCCTTCCTTTGCCAGCTTGGCGGCTGCTGTCATACCGCCCATGCCGGCGCCCACGACAATTACGTCATAGTGCGGAAGAAATCTTTTTGTTTCTGCCATTAGTGTCCCTCCGTGAATAATATTGTTTCGCAATAAAATTATACATTAATTTCCTGTCAAAAAAAAGAGGACGGAGATTTCCGTCCTCTGAATTTTAAGCAATATGAATTACTTGAGTTCAACCTTTGCGCCGGCTGCTTCGAGCTGTGCTTTGAGAGCTTCAGCATCTTCCTTGGAAACGCCTTCCTTGATTTTTGCAGGAATGCCTTCGACTGTTGCCTTTGCTTCTGCAAGGCCGAGACCTGTGATGGCGCGGACTTCCTTAATAACAGCGATCTTGTTTGCGCCGAAGTCGGTCATAACAACATCAAACTCTGTCTTCTCTTCAACTTCTGCTACTGCTGTGCCTGCTGCAGGTGCTGCAACTGCTGCTGCGGAAACACCGAATGTATCTTCAAGTGCATGTACGAGCTCTGCAAGCTCAAGAACGGTAAGGGATTTGATCTCTTCGATCATGGTTTCAACTTTATTAGCCATTTTTATTTTCTCCTTTTAAAATTATTCTGCATCAGCTGCTTAAGCTTCTGCGGGTGCTGCTTCCTCTGCGGGAGCTTCTTCTTTTGCTGCGGGGATTTCTCCTCCCTGCTGCTTAAGGATCTGGCCGAGACATACTGCAAGGCCTGTGATGGGTGCGATCATGGTTCCGAGAACCTTTGCATAAAGAGCGTCCTTGCTGGGAAGTGCGGCCATCTCCTGAATCTCGTCTGCTGAAAGGATTTTTCCGTCCATAACAGCAGCCTTGATGTTGAAGCATTCGCCGAGCTTCTTGCTGTAGTCGTTCAGAATGCGGAAAGGTGCGATGGGATCATTCTCAGCGGTTGCAAGAGATGTGGTTCCTTCGAGCACGGAGTCAAGCTCTGAAAGTTCGAGCTGATCGAGTGCGCGCTTTGCCAGTGTGTTCTTGATAACTGTGTAGTTTACTTCATTCTTGCGCATTTCGGTGCGAAGTGCGGTATCTGTCTCAACATTGATTCCTTTGTAATCAACAAATACTCCTGCGGATGCACCTTTTAAACGCTCGACGAGTTCGGCTACGACAGCCTGTTTCTCGCTAAGAACAGTTGCATTAGGCATATGTTTTACCTCCTATTAGATTCGCGCCCAAAAAGAAAAACCTTTATGTCGCATCAAGACACAAAGGCACTAAAATCATGTGTAGATCAAGTGTTCCTCGGCGGGATTTACACCTTAAAGGCTACCTGCTGTCTTCAGAGCGCTCGATTAATATATAATAAGTAGGGACGCTTGTCAAGAGATTTTTCTGATTATTCTCGGCAAAACAAGTGCCAGCACCAGCGGCTGGATAATCAGCATCACAGCCAGCTGTATACTTCTTGTTGCAAGGAGCGCCGTATACGATGCTCCGCTTAAGCGTGCAATGAGAGCTGTGTTCATTATATATGATACGGCGGTCACATTTACTGCCGCTGCAATTACAGCCTTTTTGACCGAAAATTTCCTGTACAGGAAAAGTCCGAAGATAAGTCCGGTAAGTGCGGCGGTTACCGTAAACGGGAAGTAATATGCCCCGGTCGGAAATATAACCGAGCCGAGAATATCTCCGATTGCTGCAGCCATGGCGCCCCACAAGGGTCCGTACAATGTACTGCAGAGTGCAACGGCAAGAAATCCGAGGCCTATTTTCATGACTGCGGTATTTATGGCAAGAACCCTCGTCAGAAGTATATCGCAGGCAATCAGTATTGCCGTATATGCTATTTTACGAATTTGACTGTTCTGCAATTTTTCTCTTCCAGCACTTGTGGCACATAGCTATATAGCTGTCATTTCCTCCGAGAAAGACCTGGCTTCCTTCGGTTATTATTTTCCCGTTTTCGTCAATTCTTGCGTTGACCGTTGCCTTCCTTCCGCACTCGCACACCGTCTTTATTTCGGTAAGTGAGTCGCTCAGCTCCATAAGGCGCATAGCGCCGGGGAAGAAATGTGTAAGGAAGTCCGTCCTGAGTCCGAAGCACAAAACCGGAATATCCTCGTCATCTACAAGCTTCCTCAGCTGGTCGATCTGTTCCGGTGTGAAAAACTGCGCCTCGTCGGATATGATGACATCATGCCTTCCGGCTTTTTTATATTCCTCAACAATATCCATTTCCGGTGTTATTATGTTTGCGTGGGCCTCGAGACCTATACGGCTTTTAATGATATCCGCTCCGTCTCTTGTATCAACACTCGGCTTAATGAGCCAGACGGTCATTCCAAGCTCTTCATAGTTGAATTTTGTTATCAGGGCCTGTGCCGATTTGGATGAGCCCATAGCTCCGTATTTAAAATATAATTTTGCCATTTTAAGCTTCTCCGTTTATATGTGACTCAATGCGCTTTATAACCATCTCGAGGGCAACCGTATTGTGTCCGCCCTGCGGAATTATTATATCCGCATTTCTTTTGCTGGGCTCGACAAACTGCTCGTGCATAGGCTTTACCGTTGTAAGATACTGGCTTATAACGTTTTCAAGGCTTCTTCCTCTGTCGCGGACATCCCTTATAATTCTTCTGAGTATTCTTTCGTCAGCGTCTGCATCAACAAAGATCTTTATATCCATCAAATCGCGCAGTTCCTTCTCTGCAAATATGAGGATACCCTCCACTACGATAACTCTTGCCGGGTTTATAATTACCGTTTCATCCGAGCGATCGTGTATTGTGAAATCGTATACGGGGCAGACTATGCTTTTTCCGGCCTTCAGATCTTTAAGTCCTTCAACAAGAAGCCCTGTATCGAATGAATTCGGATGGTCATAGTTGAGCTTGCATCTTTCTTCGTACGGCATGTCGTGGTGTGCTTTATAATAGCTGTCGTGATGGACCACCGTTACATTGCTCCCGAAGTGCTTAACAATCTTTTTCGTTATTGTGGTTTTTCCGCTTCCCGTGCCGCCCGCAATGCCTATTACCATTACATCTGTCATGTGCATTCCCCTAACAAATTTCTTGAAATCATCTTATCACATACAGTATAATTTTGCCATAGAAAAGAAAATTGACAAGGAGGCTTATTACTTGTGGCTACCCCTCATAATGAAGCAAGTTATTTCGGCATTGCCGAAACAGTTCTTATGCCCGGAGACCCCAAAAGGTCCGAGTTCATTGCCAGCACTTTCCTTTCAAACCCGCAGCTGATAAATGACGTACGCGGAGTTCACGGTTATACCGGTATTTGGAAGGATGTCCCCGTGACAGTCATGGCGTCCGGCATGGGCATTCCCTCAATCAGCATTTATTCCTGGGAACTTTTCTCGGAATACGATGTAAAAAACATTATCCGCGTAGGCTCCGCCGGTGCCTTACAGGATGACGTCAATCTCATGGATATAGTTGCCGGACAGGGAGCGTGCACCAATTCAAACTACGTCAACAACTTCGGGCTCAACGGATATTTTGCTCCGATTGCGGACTTCACTCTTTTAACCCTTGCGGTCGAAGCAGGCAAAGAAAAAGGCATTGATGTCAAAGTCGGAAACATCCTTTCATCGGATAACTTCTATTATGGATTTAATAAAGGCAAGGGCTCCGAGGAATGGAAGCATATGGGCGTTCTTGCAACCGAGATGGAAGCGGCAGGTCTGTATGCCAATGCCGCATATTTCGGCAGAAGAGCCCTTTGTCTTTGCACCATTTCCGACCATCTCTTCAAAGAAGGTGAGCTCAGCCCGGATGAGCGTCAGACCGGCTTCAACCAGATGATAGAAATAGCTCTCGACACTGCAGTAAAAGTTGAACAGTTAAAGCAATTGTAACCGCTTTGTTGTTGAATGGTCATGTATTTATGTTAAGATATTTTGTGGCACGAGTCCTTTTCCGTGTCGCTTAATAATTTATTAGTTACCAAATTTTTTACGGAGGAAGAAAAACAAATGAAAAAGTTCTTAGCTCTCGCTCTTGCTCTTTGCATGATTTTCACTCTTTGTGCATGCGGAAGCAAAACAGCAGCCACATCCGACAAGATTAAAGTCGGCATGGTTACTGACGTTGGCGGCGTAAACGACAAATCTTTCAACCAGACATCTTGGGAAGGCCTTCAGGCTCTTGCTGAAGAGGACAGCTCTTTTGAAGTTGCTTACCTCGAGTCCAAGACCGATGCTGACTACAAGACAAACATCAACACATTCCTCGATGAAGGCTATGACCTCATCATCTGTGTTGGTTACATGCTTGCTGATGCAACACGCGAAGCAGCTGAAGCAAACCCCGATCAGAAGTTCGCTATCATTGATGACTCTTCTATCGAGCTTGACAACGTTGCATGCCTCATGTTCGCTCAGGAACAGGCTTCCTACCTTGTAGGTCTTGTTGCAGGCTATGTCACCGAGTCCAAGACTGTCGGCTATGTTCAGGGCATGGTTTCCGATTCCATGAACCTCTTCGGTATCGGCTACATCACAGGCGTTCTTGAAGCTTGCCCGGACGCAACAGTTCTCCAGTACAACGCAAACAACTTCGGCGATGTTGCAGGCGGTGCAGCAGCTGCCAAGGATTTCGTAACCAAGGGCGCTGACGTTATCTACCATGCAGCCGGCGGTACAGGCATCGGTGTTATCAACACATGCGAAGAAGAAGGCATCTGGGGTATCGGTGTTGACACTGACCAGTCCACACTAGATACCGACACAGTCATCACTTCCGCTATGAAGCGCGTTGACACAGCTTCTCAGGACATTTCCAAGGCTGTTAAAGACGGCAGCTTCGTAGGTGGCGTTCATCTCTATGACCTGAGCAACGGCGGCGTTGACCTCGCTCCGACACGCGATCATATTCCTGCTGATGTTCTTGAAAAAGTCGAAGCAGCTAAGAAGGCAATTATCGACGGCAGTGTTACAGTTCCCACAACTGTTGCAGAGTGCCCGGCATTCACTCTTGCTGACTGATTTTTAACTTTGAATAAAAGCACTGCCAACCCTTGGCAGTGCTTTTTTAAAATTCGCTCAAAGGGGCATAATATTATGATTGATTTTTATCAAATAAGAAGTCCGCTCTCTCAGATTACGGAAGAGAAGATGCAGCAGTATGTAAGCCGTCTGTCATCTGTGCTGGGCGAGGACTTAAACAAAGTATCACTTGAAAATTATATTAACGATGATTTCGCCCTGCTCTATGTTGCATCCGGCGGAAGTGAAGGCTACTTTATAGAAGTTTTTGATTCTTTAAAGAACAAGCCTTGCTATATTCTCACAAGCGGTGACAGCAATTCCCTTGCCGCTTCAATGGAAATCCTTTCTTTTTTACAGGCCCATGGTGCAAAAGGCGAAATTCTTCACGGAGATTTGAACGATATTTCTTCCAGAATCAAATCTCTAAGAAATGCGCACGAGGCCAAGGCTTCTCTTTCTGGTAAAAACCTCGGTTCAATCGGCAAATCTTCAGATTGGCTGATTGCAAGCACATATTCAACCGATGCCATGATGAGTAAGCTTAATCTTGGTTTTGTCGATATCACCATCGACGAGCTTATCTCGGAAATCGGTAAAAACGAATATCCTGAAAATGAATATACCGAGCTTTTCCTTTCAAAAGATTTCAATACCGATGAAACAAAAAAAGCTCTTTATGTATATGGCGCATTTTCGCGTCTTGTTGAAAAATATAAACTGTGCGGTCTTACCGTAAGGTGTTTTGATCTGCTTGATACCGTTTATACGACCGGTTGTCTCGGACTTTCAATATTAAATACGATGGGCATTTACGGAGGATGCGAAGGCGATGTTCCGTCGCTTCTTTCCATGGCAGTTTTAGGCGCTATCAGCGGCGAGCCAATGTTCCTTTGTAATCCGAGCAGATTTGATACTGCCGCAAAGACGGCGGTTTTTGCTCACTGCACAATTCCCGTCAGCATGCTGAAAGGTTTTGAGCTGAACACGCATTTTGAATCCGGTATCGGTGTGGCTGTCCAGGGAGAATTTGAAAAAGGCGACTGCACAATCTTTAAATGCAGCGGTGACCTCTCAAGATTCCATGCCCAAAAGGGCACAATCCTCGATATGCCGTGGAGTGATATGCTCTGCAGGACACAGATCAAAGTCGGTCTCGATGATTTTTCATATTTTCTTACAAATCCCATTAATAACCACCATATTATCTGCCGCGGCGATTACTGCAAGGCAGCAGAAGACTTCTTCAGCATTTTATAAACTTTAATCCTATATTGCAGGGAGGCGAATATATTTGTCTAAAGAACATGTGGATATGAATACTCCTGTCATTGAAATGCGGAACATCGTAAAAAAATTCGGCAATTTCACTGCAAATGACGGAATAAACTTAACGGTCCACAAAGGTGAAATTCACGCTATCCTGGGTGAAAACGGAGCCGGTAAATCTACTCTTATGAATCAGCTTTACGGTCTTTTCAAGCCCACATCCGGAGACATTATAGTCAACGGCAAAAAAATAGAGATGAACAACCCGCGTGATGCGATAGATGCCGGCATCGGAATGGTCCATCAGCATTTCATGCTGATTCAGCCCTTTACGGTTACCGAAAACATTATTCTCGGTTCCGAGCCGCAAAAAGGTCTGACGCTCGATATGGCTACGGCCAGAAAAAACGTAGTCGAAATCTCGGAGCGATACGGTCTTTCGATTGACCCCGACGCAAAAATTGAAGACATATCCGTAGGAATGCAGCAGCGAGTAGAAATTCTCAAGGCTCTTTACAGAGGCGCGGATATTCTCATTCTCGATGAACCCACATCCTCGCTTACCCCGCAGGAAATAGTTGAGCTCATTGAAATCATGCACAACCTTACAGCCGACGGCAAGAGCATTATCCTTATAACCCACAAGCTCAAGGAAATAAAAGCATCGGCAGACTTCTGCACAATTATCCGTCTGGGCAAATATATCGATACGGTTGATGTTGATAAAGTAACAGAGGACGATCTGGCCTCCATGATGGTCGGCAGAAATGTCACATTCAAGGTTGATAAACCGGAAAAAGTCCCCGGTGATGTCATCCTTGATGTAAAAGACCTGCACGGCGTTGATTACAGAAATGTTGAAATACTCAAGGGGCTCAATCTCCAGGTCCGTGCCGGTGAGATTGTCGGCGTAGCCGGCATTGACGGAAACGGTCAGACTGAAATGGTTGAAATAATCACAGGTCTCAGGAAGGGTACTTCAGGGCAGATTCTTGTCAACGGTGTTGACGTATTTAATAAGCCTCCCCACTTCGGATTTGAAAACGGCGTTTCAAGTATCCCTGCTGACAGGCAAAAGCATGGTCTTGTTCTTGATTTTTCCATTGAGGACAACCTCATTTTGCAAAATTATGAAAGCGAGCCGTTTTCCGAGAAAAATCTATTAAAGCGCGATGTAATATTCGACTTCGCTACAAATTCAATAGCAAATTATGACATCCGTCCCGGCAACAGCGAAAAGCGCCCCGCCGGAACTCTGTCCGGCGGAAACCAGCAGAAAGTTATCATTGCCCGCGAGGTCCAGAACGACAAAGATCTTCTTATAGCCGTAAACCCGACAAGAGGCCTTGATGTCGGTGCTATAGAATATGTACATAAGTACATTGTCGAGCAGCGGAACAAGGGCAAGGCCGTTCTTCTTGTTTCGTTTGAACTCGATGAGATTATGAGTCTTTCTGATGTAATTGATGTCATATTTGACGGTACAATTGTCGATTCCATACCCGGAAAAGATGCCGATGAGAATACTCTCGGATTACTAATGGCTGGAGGTAAAGCACAATGAACAAGAAAAGTGCTCTTGATTTTATCTCTGAAAATCGCTTTATTCATATCTTGCTGTCAATTATTCTCGGCTTTGCCGTCGGTGCCGTTTTTCTTGCCGTTATGGGCATTTCCGTCGGCGCTGCATATGGAAAGCTTATTTCGAGCGTAACAAGCATAAAAGGGTTTTCATACGTAATTGTTTATTCCATTCCATATATTGTAGTCGGTCTCTCGGTGGCTTTCTCTTTCAAAACCGGTGTTTTCAACATCGGAGCTGAGGGACAGTACGTTGTGGGCTCTATGGCGGCTGCGGTAGTCGGTATTCTTTTGCCGGATTTACCCGGTATTGTTTTGATTCCTTTGTGTTTTATTGCCTCAATGCTTGCAGGTGCCTTTTGGGGAATTATCGTTGCCGTTCTTAAAACAAAACGCGGAATAAACGAAGTTCTGTCCATGATAATGTTCAACTGGGTTGCTTTTTATCTTTCCAATTTCATTGCCGGCAGACCGGCTATCAAGAACGAAGGAACAGCTGAAGCGACAAAAAACATTGCAGATAACGCCAGAACGCTGCTGTCTGACGATGTAATTTCCAATCTCGGTCTTTGTCCTACCGCCAACTGGGGTATCCTTGTCGCAATTATACTGACCGTTGCAGTATGGTTCGTGATTGATAAGACTACCCTCGGATACCAGCTGAAGGCCGTCGGTGCAAACCGGTTCGCTGCCGAGTACGGCGGCATCAATGTCAACCGCAACATTATCACAGCCCTTGCCATATCCGGTGCTCTGGCCGGTCTCGGCGGTGCTCTTCAGGTTATGGGTATGAGCGGAAGAATTTCAATCTTCTCATCTCAGGAAGGATTCGGATTTGCAGGAATTGTTGTTGCTCTCATCGGATGTTCAAATCCCTTCGGAGTTTTAATTGCCGGCATATTCTACGGTGCTCTCATGTTTGGCGGCAGCAAGCTCAATCTTGTCGGAGCACCGACACAGCTTATAAATGTTATCGTAGGAACGGTCATTTTCTTCGTCTCAATTTCTGTAATATTTGAAAATCTTAACCGCTTGAAATCCAGAAGCAGTGCCAACATTGAGAAAGTAAAAGCTGTCAAAGAAGGAGGTAAGGTATAATGACTGATTTTGTTAATGAACTGGGTGTTATCCTGTATGCTACTTTAATCTACACGCCTGCTCTTCTTTATGCGGCTCTCGGTTCTTGTTTTTCTGAGGTCTCCGGTGTCGTCAACATCGGCATTGAAGGCATGATGACGGCGGGAGCTTTCACCGGCACCTGTGTTGCTTACTTTACAGGCAGTCCGTTAATCGGTTTTATCTGCGGCGGACTGGCCGGTATGCTTTTCGGTGCTCTTCACGCTCTTGCTACTGTAAAGCTTGGCGCAGACCAGACAATTGCCGGCACTGCAATCAACATGCTTGGCCCCGGAATTGTAATTATGATTGCAAAAGTTATTTTTGATTCAACAGATACAATTCCTCTTTCAAACGAGCAGAAAATCCCCATGCTTTTCAAAGGCACTTTTGATACCAGTACTGTCTTCGGAAGATTTATGGCAAACGTCTTTACTAACTATGCCTCAACATATTTTGTTTTCATTCTCGTTGTAATTGTTTGGTTTCTTTTCTATAAGACGAGGTTCGGCTTGAGGCTTCGTGCCTGCGGCGAGCATCCTCAGGCTTGTGAAACTCTCGGAATCAATGTTATCTCCATGCGTTTCTGGTGTGTATGCATTTCAGGCTTCCTTTCGGGTCTTGGCGGTGCATGTGTCACTATGGCAACGGCGAACCAGTTCAGACCGATTTCAATTGTCGGTCAGGGCTTCATAGCGATTGCCGCTGTTATATTCGGAAAATTCAAGCCTCAAGGTGCTTTGATCGGCTGTCTGCTCTTTGGTTTCTGTTCCGGTCTTAAAGTTGTTCTCGGCGGCTCAAGCGGAGTTAATATGCACCTCATCTCCATGATTCCGTATGTGGTAACAGTCATTGTTTTGGTATTGTTTGTGGGTAAATCTCATGTACCTTCCGCAAACGGTAAACCTTATATTAAAACAAAGTAATTCTTGAAAAACAGCCATCTTCTTTCGAAGATGGCTGTTTTTTCTTTTATTGTTCCTTTTCACGTCTTTTATTTATAGTCAGCTGCAAGTTCATTATAGTTGTCAAAATATCGTTGCATATCAAACTCCGGAATAATCCTGTATATGTAGCCGAAGTTTTCTCCCGTAACATGATAGTTTGCAAAACCTTCCGAGCCTATCATTGACAGTAGCTGCTGGTAAATCACAGGGAACAACCCCGGGTCATTTTCATTGTGTCAATCGGCTTGAAAGATTCAGGACAAAAGTGAAGGATCCTCGGTTCTTCAAGTGCCGAGAGGAATTCACACCTTGTACC